>Ga0209060_10003817_pt1 | contig 12252 bp, 11 predicted proteins | sample Coa_R1_8_FD_187155 | JGI IMG/M metagenome (GOLD analysis project Ga0209060, IMG submission 187155) | Surface soil microbial communities from Centralia Pennsylvania, which are recovering from an underground coalmine fire - Coalmine... | ecosystem: Environmental > Terrestrial > Soil >...
TTGGTCGCATATTCTCATCAATCCCAGTCTGTAGGCGAGCGACGCGGGCCCGCTTCCCTCACGCGTCAAAGAATGGCTGGAGCCCGACACGCTGGGCCGCCGCATTCAGGAGCCGTCGCGCTTCAACGGGCACGATGATCCCTTCACGGCGACGCTGCTCACCAGTGCGCCGCTCGGGCTCGCCGGGCAACATCACCTCGGAGAAACCCGGTGCCGGTGGGCAAGCTTTGACGAGATCGCCAAAGCGTTCCGCGGCGGTTTCATAGTCGCCCAGAGATCGAACGGCGGCCAAGTCAATGACGATAGCCATCCAGTTGAGTTCGTGAGGCTCCCCGAGCAACGCGTCGCCAATCAGTTCTGCGATCATTGCGAGTCCGTATCCCTTGGGTCCGGCTGACGGCAGCATGGCGCCGCCTGAATAGAAATCTTCCGCGTCGGTCGTGGGATTACCGGCGGCATCGATGATCCATCCATCGGGTACCGGCCGCCGCGACGTGCGGTACACGAGCATCTTGCCTTGCGCGGTAGCGGCCGTTGCAAAGTCGGCGATGACCGGGCCGTGCCCGCCCGCCGGGACTGCAAGCGCGTAGGGATTGGTGTCAAACACGCCGCGGCGTCCGCCATAGGGCGCGACCTCCTTGTAGCGGCGATGGGCGCCGCCACCAAAGATCATCGCGAAGCAGTTCTCGCGCGCAGCTTGCTCCGCAAAGGCTCCAATCCGCCCAGTATGTGCGCAGTTGACCACGCAGGCGACCGCCACCACTGTCTCGCGTGACTTGATGATCGCGCGGCGGATCGCCTCACGCATGGCAACGATTCCAAAACCCTGGCCGGCATCGAGCCGGACCATCGTGGGCTGATCCGCCACTACGGCAATCCTGGCATCGCCCCGGATGTACCCCTCAAGGAGCTGATCCACATATTTAGGGACCCGGATCAGCCCATGCGACGTAACACCCAGAAGATCGCAGTCCGCGACGTGATCTGCCACAACTGTTGCAGCGTCCAGCTCCACGCCGGCCGCTCTCAGAAGGTCGTGGCAAATCGCGAAGGCCCGTTCGCGGCTGAGCGTCGCGGTGCGATCAATCGGCACGACCAGCTTCCGCCGAGAGCTCCCAGGCTGAACCGTCCCCACCACGGGACTGATGAAGCGCAACCAATTCCGCCAATGAATTGACGGTGAGGTTCGGTGTCGCCTCGGCCGCGATCGTTGCTCCGGTGCCAGGCTTGCCATGGCGCCTGTTCACCCAAACCGACGGGAGTTCGAGTCCATTCGCTGGCGCAATGTCATGATACTTGCTTTGCGCCACGTGCAGGATTTCGTCCCTGCGAATCCCCAAGCCGTCGAAGCGGCGGAACGCCTCTTCAAAATGTGCGAGACCCGGCTTGTACGATCCGACGTCTTCGGCGGTCACGGTCAAGATGAAAGGTGCGCGAAGCAGCTGCTTCGATTTCTCGATTGAGGCGTTGTCAATGTTGGATAGAATTGCGAGCTTGTAGTGGCTCGATAGATAGGTAAGTGCTCGAACTGAATCCTCGAAAGGGGGCCAATCGCCGATCGAAGCGGCGAAGCGCTCCGCCCGTTCTGGGGTAGCCGGAAAGCCGAACGTACCCTCGAGGTCGACCCAGCATCGGCGCATCAATTCGGTGAACAACATCGCAGGTCGCGGCTGCTCATGACGCCATTTCATAAACGCGTAGGAAGTAAGAACAAGCTCAGGAGTAACACTTGAATCCATCTGCGCGAGCCAGGGACGCACGCAGTCTATCATCCCACGCTCCCAGTCGATTAGAGTACCGTAACAGTCGAAGGTTAGTGCCTTATATCGGGTGAGATTCATCCGCCTTCCCTTGCGTCGCCGTTTCCACCTGCAGCCTGCTGATCACGCGCTCGGCAGCTTCGTGAATTTGCTCGATGATCAGCCGAGCCGCTTCTTCCGTATCGCCAGCCCTGATCGCTTCCACGATCCGCAGATGGCTGTCTTCCCATTCCTCGCTCAGCCAGACCGCATCCCATGCCGGCATGACGTAGCGGTTCATGTTCACGAACAGACTCTCGATGCTTGCCAGCAGCCGAGGCCGTTGGGCTTTCGAGTAGAGAAGCTGATGGAATTGCCAGTGAAGATTGGCGCGCGTGCCGCGATCGGTGGATTCCGTCGCGCTGCGCAAAATTGCTTCGGCGCGCGTGAGGTCCTCCGCGGTCAGGCGCGGCGCTGACCTGCGGATGGCTTGCGCTTCAAGCAGTGCGCGCAATTCCGCAATGTCCAGGATATCGGCCACGGAGAGCGACGCGACGACGACGCCACGATTGCGTTGGAAAGCAGCGAGACCCTCGCCGACAAGTTTTTGAAAGGCTTCCCGAACGGGGGCCGCGCTGACTCGGAAGTGGTGTGCCACATCGTTCTGCTTCAGCGGCGTTCCGCTTTCCAGCTGACCACTAAAGATCGCTTGGCGGAGCGCATCGGCAATGAGCTCCGGCGTCGAACGTTGAGCGGGGATGGCGAGGTCGAGCATCGGTTCTTGACTCATTCGAAAATTACCGTTTATTTATTATCGATAATCTGCAACGCGTCAAGACCTCTTTTGAGGGTCACGACCCGGCCAAGGCTGATCAAGCGGAGGATGTAACTTCTACTAAGGGATTGATATCAAATGGCTAATCTCGCTGAAGCGTTGACGGCGTCAGATCTCGACCGCAGCAAGAGTTCCTTCGCGCGATCCGCTGTGGCCGCTACGGTAGGGACGACGATCGAATGGTACGACTTTCAGATCTACGGACTGGCGGCGGCGCTGACCTTCAATTCGCAGTTCTTCCCAAACTTCGATCCGCTGGCCGGTACTCTCCTCGCTTTCGCTACCTTTGCCGTCGGGTTCATTGCCCGGCCAGTTGGCGCGATTATCTTCGGCCATATGGGTGACCGTGTCGGTCGCAAGTCGACCCTGGTCACCTCATTCATGCTGACCGGCGTGTCGACCCTCCTCGTCGGCTTTTTACCCAACTACAATGCGATAGGCGTGTTCGCACCCGCCCTGCTCGTCCTCCTTAGATTCATTCAGGGGATTGGTCTTGGGGGCGAGTGGGGTGGTGCGGTCCTGATCCTTACAGAGAACGGGCCTCAAACCAGACGCGGTCTGCTTGGCAGTTTGCCTCAACTGGGATCGCCGGGCGGCCTTATCATTGCAACCCTGGTGTTTACCGCTACGACAGCAGCGCTGAGCGCCGATCAGTTCGCAACGTGGGGATGGCGTCTGCCTTTTCTGCTCAGCATCGTTCTTGTGCTCGTGGGTGCATTCGCGCGGATTTCGATGCCGGAAAGTGCGCTTTTCGCTCAGGCGAAACACCGCAAAGGGATTGCAAAATTTCCGCTGGTTGATGCTTTGAAAACGCAATGGCGAGAGGTTCTTCTGGCGGCAGCACTTTTCTTGGTCACGAGCGGAGGTTTCTACGTCTACGTGACATTCATGGTTGCCTACGGATCCACCAATCTTGGTCTTCCTAGGGAGCTGATGCTCAACGGCGTTCTGACTTTCGCGATCACCGAATTCCTGGTGATCGTCCCCATATGCGCGCTTAGCGATGCGGTTGGCAGACGACCGATATTCATTCTCGCCGCCTGGTTTACGGTAGGCTTCGCCTTCCCCTGTTCTGGCTTGTCAATACGAAGTCGACAGCGCTTCTTCTGATTGGGATGGCCATTGGCGGCATGGCCAACGGTACGCTCGTTGGCATCATGGGCTCGTTTGGACCCGAATTATTCAGGACAAGCGTTCGCTACACCGGCGCGTCTCTCGGCTACCAACTGTCCGCCGCGCTCGGCGGCGGACTCACCCCGCTCATCGCAACAGCTCTTGTGAAGTGGGCAGGCGGAGATTATTGGCCAGCCCCTGCGTGGCTGGCGGGTCTCGCGTTCGTTAGCTTGATGGCGGCCATCATATCACCTGAAACGCGCGACCGCTCTCTTGTGGAGGATGGCAAGCCTGGGAAGGAGACCAACTGATGTCGCGGTTGGCGAATCAGTTGAGGGACTTCTCCCACCACCCTGTTTGCGGCAAAATGCGCCTTCGCCAAAGCAGAAATTTTCGTGACAATTCAAGTTCTTCCATCATTTGGCCAGCGTTACGTAAAATTTTGCTTTCGTTTTGCAGAAATTTCTGCTAATCGCAAATCTGTCCCCGCCGCGGCAAGAGGGGCGTATGCGCATCGTCACGAAACGTGCGGCGGGATGCGATGGACGCGAAGGCATTGTCAGACGTGCAATGCGTGAGCGGACGGCAAAGGCGTGTGGGCCTGGCGCCCTAGTGGCAGGTGCTAAGCTTGCAGATGATGATCTGCAGGTGACGGTGACACAAAAGCCGGTCTCACCGGGGCGAGCACGCTATAAGCCGTTAATACTCATCGCGCAGGGAATGTCGATGTTTCGGCTTCATCTGCGGTGACTACGCTGGTGTGCTTTTCACTTTTGCACACCGGGCTGCGGGTGCAGCCAAACACCCGGCATTCCCTGCGCCCTCTCATTTTCGAGGCGCATGTTGGTGCAAAGCTCGGGCATCTCATGCCGCGAGAATGAGAAGCCGTGAAAAAATGATTTTACTGTCATCCCGGCCAAGCGAGCGCCAGCGAGCGCAGATCCGGGATCCATACCGCGCGATTTATCGATGAGGCAAAGTGGCAGTCGACCTTCGCAAGACTGAAGCCTGTGGTTATGGGCGCTCGCTGGCACTCGCTTGGCCGGAACGACAACGAATCCTCACGCCGCGAGCGTGTTCTCCACCAGCTTGATCCAGTACGAGGTGCCGTGAACGATCGCCTCGTCGTTGAAATTGTAAGCGGGGTGATGCAGGCCAGCGCTGTCGCCATTGCCGCAGAAGATGAAGGCGCCAGGACGCGCTTCCAGCATGTACGAAAAATCCTCGCCACCCATCAGCGGCGGTGTCTCGTGCACATTGGCATCGCCCGCGACTTCCTTCGCGATCCTGATTGCCTGATCGGTCTGCGAGGCATGGTTCACCGTCACGGGATAGCCGCGCTCATAGGTCAGATCGATCTTGGCGCCTGTGAGCTTCGCGACGCCTTCGCATACCTCATTCACCCGCTTCTCGACCAGATCACGCACTTTCGGGGTCAGCGTGCGCACCGTGCCGCGCAGCACCGCGGTCTGCGGGATCACGTTGCGCGCGTTGCCGGCGTGGAATTCGCAGATCGACACCACCGCCGACTCCAGCGGATCGACGCTGCGCGCGACGATCGACTGCAAGGCCGTGATCAGCTGCGAGCCCACATAGACGGAGTCGATGCAGATGTGCGGACGCGCCGCGTGCCCGCCATGACCCTCGATCTTGATGTCGACGGAATCCGTCGCGGCCATGATCGGACCCGGACGGATCGCGAACGCGCCGATCGGAATGCCCGGACCGTTGTGCATGCCGTAGACCTGCTCGATGCCAAAACGGTCCATCAGGCCGTCCTTGATCATCGCCGCCGCACCCGCGCCGCCCTCCTCCGCAGGCTGAAAGATCACGACGGCCTCGCCGGCAAAATTCCGCGTCTCCGCGAGGTAGCGCGCAGCCCCGAGCAGCATCGCGGTGTGGCCGTCATGGCCGCAGGCGTGCATCTTGCCCGGCGTCTTGGAGGCATAGGGAAGACCAGTCGTCTCCTCAATCGGCAGCGCGTCCATGTCGGCGCGCAACCCGATCACCCTAAGATCGCCATTACCGGGCGTCTTCTTGCCCTTGATGACACCGACCACGCCGGTCTTGCCGAGGCCGGTTGCAACCTGATCGCAGCCGAATTCCCGCAGCCGATCGGCTACGAATGCTGCGGTGCGGTGCACGTCATAAAGCAATTCGGGATGTTCATGGAGGTCCCTGCGCCAGGCCTGGATATCCGGTTGCAGATCGGCGACGCGATTTACGATGGGCATGGGAGGTCTCGGTTTCTTTGGGTGGAAATGCTTTTCCCTGTCTAGCATGCAAAGGGCGCTCCACCCAAGTCTTTGGGAGCGCTGTACAGGCGTGCGTTACAGAGTTATGGCGTTGCGGAAAAGCAGTGCCGGGTGAACGTTATGACGCAGTTAGAGGGTGATTTCGACTACATCGTCATCGGCGCCGGCACAGCGGGCTGCATCCTGGCCAATCGCTTGTCGGCCAATCCCAACAACCGCGTGCTGATCCTCGAAGCCGGCGGCAAGGACAACTGGATCTGGTTCCACATTCCGGTCGGCTATCTCTTTGCGATCGGCAATCCCCGCTCCGACTGGATGTTTCGCACCGAGGCGGAGGCAGGGCTCAACGGACGCTCCCTCGCCTACCCCCGCGGCAAGGTGATCGGCGGCTGCTCGGCGATCAACGCGATGATCTCGATGCGCGGACAGGGCGCCGATTACGACCATTGGCGCCAACTTGGCCTGACCGGGTGGGCCTATAGCGACGTGCTGCCGTCGTTCAGGCGGCTGGAGGATCATTTCCTGGGCGAAAGCGAACATCACGGCGCGGGCGGCGGCTGGCGCATCGAGGCGCCGCGGCTGTCGTGGAAAATCCTGGATGCCGTCGGCGAAGCCGCGCAGGAGATGGGCATCAGGAAGATCTCGGACTTCAACACCGGCGACAACGAAGGCGTCGGCTATTTCCATGTCAACCAGAGGCGCGGGCGCCGCTGGTCGTCCGCGCGCGGTTTCCTCAAGCCTGCGCTCTCGCGTCCCAATCTGCGGCTTGAAACGAAAGTGCTGGTCGATCGCCTCATTGTCGAGAACGGCCGCGCCGTCGGCGTGCGCTTCTCACGCGGCGGAGAGATGTTCGAGGCGCGCGCCAAAGGCGAAGTGATCCTGAGCGCCGGCGCGATCGGATCGATCCAGGTTCTTCAGCGTTCCGGCATCGGGCCCGCCGAATGGCTTTCGTCGCTCGGCATCGATATCGTGCTCGACAAGCCTGGCGTCGGGCGCAATCTGCAGGACCATTTGCAGCAGCGCGCGATCTACAAGGTGTCGGGCATCCGCACCTTGAACGAGACCTACTGGTCGCTGCCGCGGCGCGCATTGATGGGGCTCGATTATGCCTTCCGCCGCCGCGGCCCCTTGACCATGGCGCCGTCTCAGCTTGGCATCTTCACGCGCTCGGACACGCGACGCGCGCGCGCCAATATCCAGTTTCACGTGCAGCCCCTGTCGCTCGACAAGTTCGGCGATCCCCTACACCGCTTTCCGGCGATTACGGTCAGCGCCTGCAATCTACAGCCGACCTCGCGCGGCACCGTGCGCATCCGCTCCGGGCGGGCGGACGAAGCCCCTTCGATAGCGCCGAATTATCTCGAAACGGAAGAGGATCGCCTGGTCGCAGCCGACGCCATCCGCACCACCCGGCGACTGATGAAGCAGCCGGCGCTGGAGCGCTATCACCCGGTCGAGTTTCTGCCTGGTCCTTCCGTCGGCGACGACGATGCGTCACTGGCAAAAGCGGCCGGCGACATCGGCACCACGATTTTCCATCCTGTCGGCACTGCGAAGATGGGAACCGCGAACGATCCGTCGGCCGTGGTCGACGAGCGGCTGCGGTTTTATGGCATTGCGGGCCTGCGCGTGGTCGACGCCTCCATCATGCCGACCATCACCTCGGGCAATACCAACACGCCGACCGCCATGATCGCGGAAAAGGGCGCCGGCATGATCCTGGAGGACGCGCGCTAGCCGTCGGTCCCGTGAAACCGCAGTCCTGCTCGCGGGCGTCGGTTCTCCAATGAAAACGGGTTATATCAAACGAATCCTGATATCATCGATTATTCCTTTTGGAGAATAAATCGATGCAAGCCTCCGACACGCCGGACCTGACCTTGCGCCAGTTGCAAACCATCCTAGCGCTGTCCGAATATGGCAGCTTCGTCGCCGCGGCGAGCCTGATGAGGACATCGCAGCCCGCCGTCACCCGCACGGTGAAACACCTCGAGGATGTGCTCGGCGTAAAGCTGTTCGACCGCAGCACGCGATCGGTTCAGATCACATCCGCAGGCAAGGAGTTCGCCGCGGTCGCGGCGCGGATGCTGAACGACCTGAAGATCACGGTCGGCAGCATGCACGAAATTGCCGACCAGCGCCGTGGGCAAATCATCCTGTCCAGCATCATGTCGGTCGCCAACGGAAAGCTGCCGAGGCTGGTTTCGGCCTATCGGCTCAAATATCCGGGTATCGAGCTTTATGTCAGGGACGGCGTCCACGGCACGGTTATCGAGGATGTCCGCAGTGGGCTTGCGGATTTCGGCATCAGCTACCTCGACGGATTGCCCGAGCCCTTCGTCTCGGTGCCGCTGGGGCGGGAGGAGTTCACTGTGGTGTTGCCGCGCAATCATCCCCTTGCAGGCAAGGCGAGCATCGCGCTCTCCGAGTTGAAAGACCTGCCACTGGTGTCTTTGCCGGAGGATTCGCGCACCAGGCGGCTGATCGACAACGTGGCGGCGTCCGCCAGGCTGACGCTCAAACATGTCGTGGTGGTTTCGCAGTTCACGACCATGCTGGGGTTTGTCCGCGCCGGCATCGGGCTCGCCATCGCGCCGAGGAGCGGCGTCGCCGGCCTGCTCGGCAAGGAATTGAGAGCCCTGCCGCTTCGCGGACGGCCGCTGGTGCGCGATCTCGGCATCGTTGCGCTCAGGGAGCGCGAACCGACGGTGGCGGCTTCGGCGCTGATCGCCTTGATCCAGCAATCCTGGACGCGGGATCGCAAGTAGCCGAATTTATATCGCCGCCGTATCAATTGGGGATATGAGCTTTTGCTTGGCATCAAACCGAATGCGCTTAGAATGCTTGCTCGCGCCTTCGTTTGCCGGAGTAAAGCCCATGAGCTTACAGACACTGGAACGTGCGGTTTCCGAAGAGACCGCGGCGGAGGTCGAAACCGTCGCTTCAGGCACCGACCTCGTCGAGCTCTACTATGAACGCGGCTGGACGGACGGTCTTCCCGTCGTTCCGCCGACCCGCGACAATGTCGACGCCGTGGTCGCGGCGCTTGGCGGCAATCCCGAGCATATCGAGTGCAAGGTCGCCCCGCGCTGGGGCGCGCTGACCCGCGAGGTGCTGGCCATCAACATGGTGATGGCGGGATGCCGCGCGGAATATGCGCCGATCGTGCGCAGTGCGATGCTGGCGCTGACCGACCGCGCGTTCAACCTCAACGGCGTGCAGGCGACGACCCACGTCGCCTCGCCGCTCGTCATCGTCAACGGCCCGCTCGCGCGCGAGGTGGGAATGAACGGCGGAGCCAACGCCTTCGGATCGGGCAACCGCGCCAATGCGACGATCGGTCGGGCCATCCGCCTCATCTTGCTCAACGTCGGTGGCGGCTGGCCCCCCGATTTCGACAAGAGCACGCTCGGTCATCCCGGCAAGTACAGCTATTGCGTGGCGGAGAACGAGAGCGAAAGCCCGTTTGCCCCCTACCATGTCGAGCATGGTTATCGTCCCAGCGATTCCACGGTGTTTGCGATCGCAGCCGAAGCGCCCCACAGTGTGACCGATCACCACTGCAACGATCCCGAGGGAATATTGGACACCATGTGCTCGGCCATGAGCACGGTTGCGTCCAACTCCGCGGTACTGGGCGGACATTGTACCGTGGTGCTCGGGGTCGAGCACGCCATCACCATCGCCAAACATGGCTGGACCCGTTCCGATATCCGCAATTACCTCTGGATGAACTCGGGCAATGCGTTCCGCGCCATCTCGCGCGATCACCGTTACGGCAGGGTGTACAACCGAAATCTCCCGAAATGGCTCAAGCGCGATCCGGACTCGCGGATCCCGATCGTGCCCTCGGCGGACAACATCCATCTGTTCGTGATGGGCGGCCGCGCCGGGCGCTTTTCCGCCTTCATTCCCGGCTGGGGCCATATGAGTACGCCCGTGCTCAAGCCGATCGACGCAACAGCACCCGATGACGACGGCTGCGCCGACGGCGCGTGCGCGCTTTAAGGAGGAACCGCAATGCTGATGAAGGTGACAGATACGAACCCGGTTCTCGTCTTCGACCCGCGCGGCAGGGTCTATTCTTCGAACACCCCGATTGCCGCCCGTCCGACCTCGCTCGACGGCCTGCGCCTTGCGATCCTCGACAACTCGAAATGGAATGCCAACAAGATCCTCCGCGCTTCGACCGCGGCCCTCGAACAGACGATCCGGTTCAGCGGGGTGAATTATTACGTCAAGCAAAGCTTCTCCAAGGATGCCGCGCCCGAGTTGATCGAGGAGATCGCCGCCAACAACGATCTGGTGCTGACGGCCATCGGCGATTGCGGCTCGTGCTGCTCCTGCTGCATCCGCGACGCCATTTCTCTCGAGATGCGCGGGATTCCCGCGGTCGCGATCATCACAACCGAGTTCGTGCGCGAGACCGAACTGACGCGGCACGCGATCGGCATGGAGGGGCTCTTACCCGTGGTGATCGACCACCCCGTCAGCTCGATCACCCAGGCGGAAGTCGAGGCGCGCGCCGCCCAGGTCGCCGCGCAGGCGCCGGAGGTTTGGCTTGGTCGCAGCTAGCTAGCGCGGCGGCGCCATGATCGACGCCGGCCCGATGCGGCCGGTGGGCGGTAGCGTGGGGCCTGTGCTCGGCGGAGGCCCAAGCGCTCCGGTCGGCGCGGCTCCGATACCTGCGGTCAGGTCGGTGGCAACCGATTTGCGCAGGCGGATTTCGATGCGCCGCCGCTGTTGGATATCCTGCGGCGATCCGTCGAGCGCCAGCGTCTCGTCGGTGTTGACAAGCTGCGCACCCGACAGCGGGATCATCTTGTAGCCGGCGAGCAGCGGGCTCTGGCGCAGCACGCTGACGACCGACACCGCGCGCGCGAGGCCGAGGCCGGCGTTGTCGGCCGGGATCAGGCCCGCGACATCCTCGGTGTTTTGCAGCACCGAGGTCAGATCGTGGTCGAGATTGGAGAACTGCCGCGCCCCGATCGGCCGTTCGTCGGTATGACCCACGACCTCGATCACGTCGACGTCGTATTTCTTGATGTATTGCAGGATCTCGACCGGGGTTTCCGTCATCAGCGCCACGCGGAAATTTGGCGACAGCTCCGCGCTGCGCGTCTTGAAGTAGTAGCCGTCGGCCTCGCTCATCCGGATGATCGGCGGCCATTGATGACCGCCGGGGCCGGACTTGCCGCGCTCGATGGTGTCCAGAATCGCCTGCGTGGACACCTGCGGCTGGCCCGGCTTCACCATCGCGCGGTTGATCGCATCGACGATCTGCGCATCGCGGATGGCCTTGTCGACATCGACGCCGTTGGCGCGAAGGGCCGCGACATTGGCAAGTCCCTCGCGAAACTCCTTGACCGTCAGCCCGCTCTTTTCGATGTCCGCGACCAGCGTGCGGCTATCGACGAGCTCCCGCCAATATTTGTCGATGGCCTGCGGATCGGAGAGGCCCGACAGGTTTTGCAGCTTCTCGCCGAGGGTGGCATTCTGTCTGAGTTCAGCCAGCACATCGCGGTTGCGCTGGTTCTGCTGTTGCTGCGCCTCGAGCTCGTGCTCGGCCACCTCGCGCTTGGCCTCTTCCCGTTTCAGGAAGGTCGCCATCCCGATCAGAAGGCAGAACACCAACAGCAGCATGATCTCGGCCATGGTCAGGCCGAGCACCAGGCCCTGCCGGTAGGATGACCGTTGCTGCACGATTTGTCCGTCCATGACAGCCTCGCTTGATCTGATTTATCTGTCGCCTCTGCTCGTGCCCCAGGGCCGCAACATCGGGCGCGCCGTCTCCTCTCCCGAGCGGATTTCCTGCAATAGCTGGGTGATGGCAACGACGACGTGCTGGGTGTGCTTGAGGTTGGTCTCGATGCTCATGGCTTGCGACTCCGCGTTCTTGCTGAGCGCGGTGACCGCCTGGGTCAGGCCCTGAACCAGCGGCGCCAGCTTGGCTTCGACGGCATGCTCGGGATTTTGCATGGTCAAGAGCTTTGCGACCAGCGCGTCCAACGCGGTAACGATGCTGGTCGTGCTTCGCGTCAGCTGCTCGCCCTCCTCCACCAGCGCCTTCGACATATCCAGAACCTGAACCGTCCGCTGGTTCAAGCCATCGAGGGTCTCGCCGGAGCGTTTTGAGGCATCTTCGAACGGCTTTCCGGCCGTCAGCGCAAATTTGCCGATCTCTCCGGAAAACTGCTCGCGCGCCCTTCCGATGCTTTCCTTTACCTCGTCCAGCGCATCCGTGACCGATTGCTGGGTCATGCGGCGGAAATAGCCGAACTCCAGAATCGCGCCCTCCAGCTCGCGCTTC
>Ga0209060_10003823_pt1 | contig 12236 bp, 12 predicted proteins | sample Coa_R1_8_FD_187155 | JGI IMG/M metagenome (GOLD analysis project Ga0209060, IMG submission 187155) | Surface soil microbial communities from Centralia Pennsylvania, which are recovering from an underground coalmine fire - Coalmine... | ecosystem: Environmental > Terrestrial > Soil >...
CGTCAAGGATGGCCGTCGCGCGAACCTATCCGCACCACCAGCGCTTCCAGGCCATCCTTGACGGTGGAGAGCACGGTGTCATGCTGGTGGCAGGTCGGGACGACCCGCACGACTTAATGGTTGCTACGGGAGCTCAATTAATCCTGATATTCGCCGCCTTGATCACCGGCGCCCAGCGCGCGAGGTCGGCGTCGATGCGGGCGCGGAATGCGGCCGGCGTGGAGGGGATCGGCTCCATCAGCTGCGTGGCCAGCTTGTCGCGAATCTCCGGCGCCGTGATGACCTCCGCAACCTCGCGGGCGATCTTCGCCACGATCGCGTCCGGCGTTCCGGCCGGCGCGATCAGGCCGTTCCAGGCGTCAGCCTCCACATCGATGCCGCTTTCGCGCAGCGTCGGAATGCCGGGCAGCAGCGCCGAGCGTTCCGCCGTCGAGATCGCCAGTATCTTCACCGCGCCGGCAGCAAGCTGCGGGGTCACCGCGATCGCGGGCAGGCAGGCCATATCGACGTCGCCGCGCAGCAGCGCCGTCATGGCCTGGGGCGAACTCGTGTAGGGGACATGCACGATCTGCGTGCCGCTCGCGAGCGCAATCGCCTCCATGGCAAGATGCGACACCGAGCCGTTGCCGATCGAGCCGAAATTGTATTTGCCGGGGCTGCGCTTCAATAGCGCCACAAGCTCCGCCACCGTGTTGACGCCGAGCCGCGCGTTGACCGCGAGCGCGCTCGGCTGCGTCGCCACCATCGTCACATAGGCGAAGTCCTTGCGCGGATCGTAGGGTAGCTTGCCGAACAGCAGCGCGTTGATGGCGAGCGGCCCCGCGATGCTGATCCCGAGCGTGTAGCCGTCGGGCTCGGCCTTGGCGACCGCATCGGTGCCGAGATTGCCGCTCGCGCCCGGCTTGTCCTCGACCACGAACGGCTGCCCAAGCTTCTGCGCCAGCCGCTCCGCAATCACCCGCGCCACCATGTCGGGCGTCGAGCCGGGGCCGAACGGAACGTAGAGCTTCACCGCCCGGCTCGGCCATTCCGGCGCGACCGCCTGCGCGCGCACTGGGACGGCGCAGAACGCGGCACAGAGGAAGGCGAGGGCGGCGAGGAGATGTCGTGTCATGAGGTTATCGCGTCGTCACGTGCTCAAAGCGATTCCACGTCGAGCGTTGATTGCGGCGGAATGGCTCTGCCGTGGCCGAGAAGGGAGGGGCTTGCGTGGCGCGGCGGAAACGCGGGCCACGTGTTCCGGCTCCGGCGTGCCAATTCCCTGCTAACAGGGAAAATAGCAGGGAAATTCCGAGATTTCCGATCATTTCGCTGCCGCTTGGCTCCAATTTGCGTTGCGACCTCCGCGCATTGCGCGCGATTCCTGCTCTGCACTGGAACAGCGAATTCCTGCCGCCGAAACAGGCGAGTTTGCGCCGGAAAAGTGAATTGCCGGTCGGCGCGCCTTGTCGGGCCCGATATGCGCGCCCCGAGGAATGGCCTCGCAGGCAATGCGATAGCGGGAACATGGCGCGGCGCCTTCGTGATGGCATGCTGGAGGGCTCCGATGAAATAGGATTAACACTATCACAATAGGCCTATTTGGGCAAGCTGAAATCCTGGGGTCTATCTCTTCGCCCAACGAGGAATGTCAAGGCGAAAAACTTTTGCGAGTCATTCCGGGGCTCGGCCGCAGGCCGAGAGCCCGGAATTCATAACCACCGGTCGGGGAGTATGGATTCCGGGCTCGCCTCCGCTTCGCTCCGGCGCGCCGGAATGACGCGCTCGTGCCGGCGCTGCAGGCAACTTGGCGCAGGCGCTTGCGTGGCCCGAAAGCCGGCTCGGGATGTGGTCTGTCTCGTTCTTGATTTCACTCACGACTGCGGCCTGGGTTTGCGATAGCATCAGTCCATTGCAAATCACGTCTTCAGCAGTCATGAGCCAGGAGGCGCACCATGGGACTTGCTGTCGAGCCGCTTCATCCGCTCTTTGCTGCCAGGATTACGGGCGTCGATCTGGCTAAGCCGATTGACGAAAGCACGAAATGCGCCATCGAGCACGCGATGGACACCTATGCGGTCTGCGTGCTGCCGGATCAGCACCTGGGCGACGAAGAACAGGTCGCGTTTTCGCGGCTCTACGGGCCGCTTGAGGTGTCGCCTCATATCGGACGCAAGGCGGCGCCGCTCAATGGGCGGATACGACGGCGGGAGATATTCGACATTTCCAATCTCGATGAGGACGGCAACATCCTCGACGAGGACAACGTGCGTTCGTCGTTCCATCGCGGCAATCAGCTCTGGCACACCGACAGCTCGTTCCGGCAGCAGTCGGCCGCGTGGTCGCTGCTTCATGCGCGAGCCATTCCGCCTGACGGCGGCGACACGGAGTTTGCCGACACGCGCGCCGCCTACGACGCCCTGCCGGATGCAGTAAAGACGAGGCTCGAAGGGCTCGTCGCCGAGCATTCCCTGTGGCACTCGCGCGCGAAGCTCGGCGGCTATATGCCGACAGAGGAAGAGCGCCGGTCGCTGCCGTCGGCGCAGCATGCGGTGGTGCGCCGGCATCCCGGCTCCGGGCGCAACGCGCTCTATATCGCGGCGCACGCTTCGCACATTGTCGGCATGCCGGTCGAGGAGGGCGAGGCGCTGCTTGCCGAGTTGATCGCATTCGCCACGCAGCCGCAGTTCGTCTACCGCCACCGCTGGCGCGTCGGTGATCTCGTGATCTGGGACAACCGCTGCACCATGCATCGCGCCACGCCTTTCGCCGCGACCGACCATGTGCGCGACATGCGCCGCACCACGATCATCGACCAGACCCGAGAGGTGGTTTTTTAGTGGATCGGCTTCCATGACACTAATCAGGTCGCGCGAACCAGCACCCACAGACCTCATCCTGAGGAGCCGTGCGCAGCAAGGCGTCTCGAAGGATGGCCACGAGAACGATCTCGCCGGTGGCCGTCCTTCGAGAAGCCCGCTTCGCGGGCTCCTCAGGACGAGGCTAATAGATGAAATCGATCGGATTCGAACCGCGGAAAACATAAGTCTTCCGCGCCGGACATTCCTGCGGCTCGTCGGCGCCGCTGCGGCGGTGCCGGCGCTTTCGCGGCTCGCGTCAGCGCAAGCCTATCCGGTGCGGCCGATCACCATCATCGTCCCGTTCCCGCCGGGCGGCAATGTGGACGTGGTCGGGCGCGTGCTGGCGGAGCGGATGCGGGCATCGCTTGGACAGCCGGTGCTGGTCGAAAACGTCAGCGGCGCCAACGGCAGCATCGGGATCGGCCGCGTCGCGCGCGCGAAGCCCGACGGCTACACGATCGACCTCGGTTTTCTCGGCGGACATGTGCTCAACGGCGCCTTCTATTCGCTTGCCTACGACGTGGTGAACGATTTCGAGCCGATCACGCCGCTGGTCGCCATTCCGTACGTCCTGTTTGCCAGGAAGACGCTGCCGGCGGACGATCTGCAAGGGTTGATCGCGTGGCTCAAGGCGAACCCCGACAAGGCGTCGGCCGCGACCGTCACGGTCAGCGTCCAGCTCCTCACCGTGCTGTTCCAGAAGGAAACCGGGACGCATTTCGCTCTCGTGCCGTATCGCGGCACGGCCCCAGCCATGCAGGACCTGGTGGCGGGGCAGATCGATCTTTCGTTCGACCTGCCGGTTCAGCTGCCGCTGATGCGCGCCGGCAGCATCAAGGCCTACGCGGCGACGAGCGCCGCGCGCCTTGCGGCGGCCCCCGACATCCCGACCGTCGCCGAACTGGGACTGCCGGCGCTGTCCTCCTCCACGTGGTTCGGGTTCTTCGCCCCGCGGGGTACGCCCGCCGAGGTCATCGGCAGGCTCAATGCCGCAGCCGTGGAGGCGCTGGCCGATCCGGTGGTGCAATCGCGCTTCGCGGCGCTGGGCCTGGACATCTTCCCGCGCGATCAGCAGAGGCCGGAGGCGCTGGCCGCGATGGTGAAGGCCGATGCCGAGAAATGGTGGCCGATCATCAAGGAGTCCGGGATCAAAGTTGAATGAGGAAGGCCTCGGCAGCACGCACACCGGATGGTAGGGCAATCCGCAGCTTGCTTTTGGCGCGCGCCTTCGCTTCTACTGCCGCGAAATTCCTTCTCCCGGCGGAGATATCACCATGGGTCTCCTGGTCCTCATTCTCGGCCTGATCCTGTTTCTCGGGCCTCACGTGCTCGTCACCATGCGGCCGCAGCGCGCCGCCGTCGTGAAGCAACTTGGCGAATGGCCCTATAAGGGCCTGTTCGCGGTGGTTTCGATCATCGGCCTCTACCTCACCGGCAAGGGCTTCGGCATGTACCGCGACGCCGGCGAGATCGTGGTGTGGTCGCCGCCCTACGTGATGCGCTACATCACCCAGCTCCTGATGTTGCCGGCCTGCATCTTTGTGGCGGCAGCCTACCTGCCCGGCGACATCAAGCGCGTGCTCAAGCATCCGATGCTGGTCGGGGTGAAGACGTGGGCGGTGGCGCACCTCCTCGCCAATGGCGATCTCGGCGGCATCATCCTGTTCGGCGCGGTGCTGGCCTGGGCGGTCTACGACCGCATCTCCCTCAAGCATCGCACCGACCCCGGCGGACCGCCGATTCCCATGGGCGGGCGCAAGAACGATATCGCGGCCATCATCGTCGGCATTATTCTCTACCTCGCGCTCGGCCTCGTCTTCCATCCGCTGGTGGTCGGCGTCATGGTGTTCGGCACACCCGCCTTTGGAACCTGACATGTCGATCCACACCCCGCCTGGCTCCCCGGCGCCGAACCAGCCGGCGCAGAAGCGCCTGAGTGCGCCCGATATCCGCGCCCGCAAGGGCGCGACCCCGATCGTGGTGCTTACCTCCTACCATGCGCACACGGCCCGCATCCTCGATCAACACTGCGACGTGATCCTGGTCGGGGATTCGCTGGGTATGGTGATGCACGGATTGGAAACCACCGTCCCGGTGACCCTCGACATGATGATCCTGCAGGGCCATGCGGTGATGCGCGGTTCGCGGCGCGCGCTCGTGGTGGTCGATCTGCCGTTCGGCTCCTACGAAGTGTCGCGGGAGCAGGCCTTCATGACGGCGTCGCGCGTCCTCAAGGAGACCGGCTGCGGCGCCATCAAGCTCGAGGGCGGCCAGCGCATGGCCGAGACGATCAGGTTTCTGGCCGAGCGCGGCGTGCCGGTAATGGCGCATGTCGGCCTCACCCCGCAGTCCGTCAATGCGCTCGGCGGCTTTCGCGCGCAGGGCCGCGATCTCGCCGACTGGGCGCCGATCGTGGCCGACGCCCGCGCGGTCGCGGAGGCCGGCGCCTTCTCGGTGGTGCTGGAGGCCATCGCGGAACCGCTGGCGGCGCAAATTACCCGCGAGGTCGCGATCCCCACCATCGGCATCGGGGCAAGCCCGGCCTGCGACGGGCAGGTCCTGGTGCTGGAGGACATGCTCGGCCTGTCGCCGTGGGCGCCGAAGTTCGTGAAACGCTATACGACCCTCGGCCCTGCGATCGAAGCCGCCGTCTCGGCCTACGCGACGGAAGTGAGGAGCCGCAAGTTCCCGGGTCCCGAGCACGTGTATGCGATGAGGAAGCGGGAACCGTAGGCAGGCGAAGGTAGGGTGGGTAAGATCGCCCGCCGCAGCGGTGTTGGAGGCGCAAGCCGCCCCGTGGCGATCTTGCCCACGCCGTCACACGCCGAACCGACCGCGTGGGCAACGCGCCCCCCAAGGTGGAGTGTGGATGCAGCGGCACCGCAGGCGCGTTGCCCACCCTACGGCCCTGTCCCAAGACCTAAAGTCGCACGCGATTGCCACGGCGTCGCCACAACACTATCATAAGTGCCGCTCCAATTTGTGCCCTCAAGTTATGGTGCCGCCGTGCGATTCTAGGCCGGCGTCGGGGATCATCTGCGAAACACAGTGGACCTGCCTGTGGGAACTGGGGCAATGGGGCAGGGCAACACGCCGAACGGCGGAGAGGTTCAGTGTCCGATATTTTCACCGAAGTTGATGAGGAAGTACGCCGGGAACAGCTCAAAAAGCTGTGGGATCGCTACGGCAACTACGTCGTCGCGGTGGTCTTCCTGATTATCGCCGGGGTCGCGGCGTGGCGCGGCTATGACTATTGGCAGGTCCGCCAGGCCGCAGTAGCCGGCGCTGCTTACGATGCGGCCGCTCGTCTCGCCGAGGAAGGAAAGCATGGCGAGGCCGAAGCGGCTTTCGCCAAACTCGCTACCGAGGGAACCGCCGGCTATCGCGTGCTGGCGCGGATGCGCGAGGCTGCAGAGATCGCCGAGCGTGATCCCAAGGCAGCGGTTGCGGCCTATGACAGGATCGCGAGCGAGACCGCCGGACAGCCCCTGGTCAGCGAACTTGCGGCGATTCGGGCGGCATTCCTGCTGGTCGACACAGCCAGGCTCGACGAGATGACCCAGCGCCTTGAGCCGCTGGCCCAACCATCGGGCGCGTTCCGGCACTCGGCACGCGAATTGCTGGCCCTGTCGGCGTGGCGCAACGGCGATACCGCCGCCATGCGCCGTTGGACGGACGCCGCCAAGAACGACCCGGAAGCGCCGTCGGGCGTGCGTGCGCGGATGGATGTGCTGGCTTCTCTTCTCCCCGAAGCCGCAAAGCCTTAGGCAGGAGACGTCGATGCGACCTCTTACGCGCTTGCTTCTCATCGCCGTCGTGGCTGCCACAGGCCCAGTCCTCTCAGCTTGCGACTCGCTCGATACATTCGACATATTCGACACCAAGAAGAAGCTTCCGGGCGAGCGCAAGCCAGTGTTTCCCGAGGGCATTCCGGGGGTCGCTAGCGGCGTCCCGCCTGAGTTGGTCAAAGGGTATCATGAGCCTGATGGCGGCCCGCTCGACCCGGCGAAGGCCGCCGCGGAGGCCGCGGCCGAGCCTGCCGCGAAGCCGAAGCCAAAACCCAAGCCGGCGCCGCAGCGCACCGCGAGCAAACCGAAGCCGCAGACGCAGCCTGATGCCACGGCGGCGACGCCAACCCGGACAGCCGCCCCCGAGCCTGCCCAACAGCCTGCTCCGCAAGCCACCACCGCCCCCTGGCCGGCGGCGCAGCCACAAGCGGCATGGCCAGGATCGCCCGGCGCGGTGGCGCGCTAGCTTCCCTCGCCGCTTATGGGGGAGGGGAAGATCGCGTCATCAATCGCGAAATTGAAGCGGTTATTTCGCTTAAGAGTTTAAGCCCAGTCCGAAACCGCCTGTTTTCGCGCTCGACGCAGTTTTCCCAATGAGCCTCACTGTTGCGATCGTCGGCCGGCCGAATGTCGGCAAATCGACGCTGTTCAACCGCCTCGCGGGCCGGCGCCTTGCCCTTGTCGACGACACTCCCGGCGTCACGCGCGATCGACGTGAAGGCGCGGGGCGGATCGGCGACCTGACCTTTACCATCATCGACACCGCGGGCCTGGAGGACTCCAGGCCCGAGAGCCTCGCGGGCCGAATGCGGGCCCAGACCGAGGCCGCGATCGCGGACGCCGATGCGGTGTTCTTCCTGATCGATGCGCGCGCCGGCGTGGTGCCGGATGATCGGGTGTTCGCGAATCTGCTGCGCCGCGCCGGCAAGCCGACCATTCTCGTCGCCAACAAGGCCGAGGGCCGCACGGGTGCTGCCGGTGCCTACGAGGCATTCGAACTCGGGTTCGGCGAGCCGGTTGCGATCTCGGCGGAGCACGGCGAAGGCCTGGCCGACCTATACGAGGCGCTGCGCGCCATCGTGCCGCCGGCACCAACTGCGGCGCCGGATGACACCGCGAACGAGGCCGGCGGCCCCGCGCGATCAGACGCAGCCGTTGAACCTGGCAAGCCGGTCCGCATCGCCGTGGTGGGCCGACCCAATGCGGGTAAATCGACGCTGATCAATCGCCTCCTCGGCGAGGAGCGGCTGGTCACCGGCCCGGAAGCGGGCATTACCCGCGACGCCGTCGCGGTGCCGCTTGCCTGGCATGGACGCAATTTCCTCATTCACGACACCGCCGGGCTGCGGCGGCGCTCCCGAGTCGAGGGCAAGCTCGAAAAGCTCTCCGTCGCGGATGCGCTCGAAGCGATCCGCTTTGCCGAGGTCGTTATCCTGCTGATCGACGCCACCATCGCGTTCGAAGAGCAGGACCTGCGCATCGCCGATCTCGTTGCGCGCGAGGGCCGCGCGCTGGTGCTCGGCATCAACAAGTGGGATCTTCAAGAAGCGGCGCCGGGCGCAATCGCCAAGCTCCACGAGCAGGCCGATCGCCTGCTGCCGCAGGTCAAAGGCGTGCCGGTGGTTGCGGTTTCGGGCCTTACGGGGGCGGGGCTTGATCACCTGATGAAGGCGGTCACGGACATCCACGCCCTGTGGAACAAGCGCGTGCCGACCAACGCGCTCAACCGCTGGCTCGGCGAGGTGCTGTCGGCGAATCCGCCGCCCGCGGTGTCGGGCCGCCGGCTGAAGCTCAACTACATCACCCAGCCCAAGACCCGCCCCCCGAGCTTCGTGCTGTTCTGCACCCGCGCCGATGCGGTGCCGGACAGCTACCAGCGTTATCTGGTCAACGCCCTGCGCGAGGCGTTCGCGCTGCCCGGCGTCCCGATCCGGCTGACGCTGCGCGAGAAGGCCAATCCGTATGCGGGGAGGGGAAAGAAGTAGGAGTGGACGCACATCTACTTGCCGCGCTTCCCGATCTCCGACCTGCGCCACTCCTTCCACTCCGCTTTTCTGAGCCGCCAACTTGCGGAAGTTCCGTAAATCACGTAAATATAAGCTCGAACGCAAGGGAACATGCAACATGGCCGATATTGTGCCAGCTTCGGAGTTTGCCAAAAATTTTGGTCGTTATAAATTGCGCGCGCAGCGCGAGGCCGTTGCGGTGTCCAGCCACGGGCAAATCGCGGGCTACTTTGTTGCCGCTCACGAATACGAGGAGTTGCTGAGGTTGAAGGACAATCGGCGAAGCTTCGCGACGACCGATCTGTCGGACGACGAGGTCGAGGCGATCACCTCATCGCGCATGGACCCGCGTCACGATCATCTCAACGAATTGCTCGATCCAGAGTGATAGAAGCGAAATCCGGGACCGGCTTGTCCAGTGGCAAAGCCGCCCCGGATTTCGCTGCGCTCAATCCGGGCTGCCGCATCACTCCGGTCTGCGGAACGACATCAGCCTGCGGCTTGGAAAATCATAGAGCCGGCCCGTTTCCGAGAATTCCGGCATGCACAGCTTGACAATCTTCTCCGCCACCTCTTCCGGCGGCGGCAGCGTCATCGGGTCTTCGCCGGGCATCACCTCGGCCCGCATGCGGGTGCGGGTCGGTCCCGGATTGAACAGGTTGACCCGCACAGCGGTGCTCTCGGTCTCGGCCGCGTAGGTGCGCGCCACGGCTTCGAGCGCGGCCTTCGAGGTCGAGTAGAGGCCCCGATAAGGGCGCATGTTGTGGGCGGCGCCCGACGTGATGAACACCGCGCGGCCGGCGTCGGAGCGCCGCAGCAGCGCGTCCATGGCGCAGATGAGCTGCCAGTTCGCAGTGACGTTGACCGTCATCACATCGTCCCAGTCCTTGAGGGTGATGTGGTCGAGCGGTGAGGATGGCCCGGCGAGGCCGGCGTTCCCGACTAGAATGTCGAGGCGGCGGTAGCGTTCGGCAAGCGCGCCGGCAAGCCGGGCGAGCCCCTGGACATCTGTGATATCGAGAGGGACCAGCGTGGCACTTTCGCCGCCGGCCGCTCGGATGGCATCGTCGAGTTCCTCAAGCCCCCCGACTGTGCGCGCCAGCGCCACCACATGGGCACCGGCTGCGCCCAGTGCCAGCGCGGTTGCCGCTCCGATGCCCCGCGAGGCGCCGGTGACGAGGGCGATGCGGCCCCCCAAAGTTTTGGACACATGCGAGTTCATTGACACCCGTCAGTTGTTCGTGCCTGCACAGCTGCTTAATACGTTGAAGCTGACCCGCCAAATGAGTTGATTGCCGGGTGCAAAAATAGCTAGTGGACGAGATCACTTGATTTGTGCCTGGTTTGTTCTATGATAAAAACGCAGCGGATTCGCGATCCGATTCATGAAATGATCGTGTGTGATCACACCGAACCGCTGGATGTGGCGGTATGGCAACTTTTGAACACTCCAGAGGTCCAACGACTACGTAGGATAAAGCAGCTGGGCGTGTCTGATTTTGTGTACCCCTCAGCGACGCATTCGAGGTTTGCTCATTCGGTGGGAGTCTTCCACAATGCTCGGCGGCTCGTAAAACTCATCAGGCGCGAAATTCAGCTGGGGCGGGTAGCAGGACAGTTTAATGAACCACGTGGCAAGGTCGCGGTCTTTGCTGCTTTGCTACACGACATTGGGCACGGACCTTTCAGTCATGCGTTTGAAGAAGCGCGGAAGCTAATAGCGCAACGGCGTGGAACAGATAAACAGCTGCGGAGGCATGAGGCTTTCACGGCGGACATGATTAAGGACACGAGCAGCCCAATCGGTAGCATTCTCTCACGCGCAGGCGTCGAGCCTAACGAGGTTGCTGAGCTCGTTGAAGCCGAAACGCCCGAGGACATGTATCATGCGGTCGTATCAAGTTCGTTCGACGCGGACCGCCTCGACTACGTGGAGCGCGATCGATACATGACGGGCGTGGGAGCTGGTGCCATAGATTGCGAATGGCTTATGGATAACGTCCGGGTGGCGGAGATTGACGTGTCGCCCGCAGGAGATAACGGGAGTGATGCAGCTTACCGTCACAGTTTTTGCCTGCTCTATAAGGCCCGCGAGGCTGCCGAGGACTTTCTGCTCGCCCGATATCGCCTGTACACGAATGTTTATCTTCATAAGACCACTCGAGGTTTTGAGCAACTCATTGCTGCGTTGTTCCGCCTAATTGCCGAAAGCGTTGATCGCGACGAACCGCTTGACGGACTCGAGGGTGATCACCCATTAATGAAATTCTTCTCGAAAAACGGTGAGACCATAGAAAACTATAAAGCGCTCGACGACGTGGTCGTTTGGGGTGCAATTCATAGGTTTGCCGTTGCGGGACGTGGGGCGACTCAGGAGATCGCCCAGCGGCTTCTCGCACGAAGAAGGCCGCATTGCCTGGACGTTCAAATCTCATTTCCGCAGGAGCCGGAGCTTCAGCGGCGGCTCAAGCGCCGCTTAGGAGAGGAATTTAAAGAACAGCTGAACGATCGTGTTTTTCGCGATGTGGCCAAGTTGTCGCTTTATGGTGAAATCGGCGGTGATGATAGCCGAGCGCAAAAGCGCCTGATGATTCAACTTCCCGATGGAAAGTTGAAAGAGATCACAGACTTTTCGGACCGCTCTATCGCGCAAAGCAGCAATGAACGGCAGTTCGAACGCTATTACTTTCTTAACGAATCGGATTACACAAGGGCGCAGGCTATGGTCGCAGCGATCAGAGGACAATAATGTCGATCGATGTTCCAAGTCTTGTCAGGGCTGCGGGCGGCGAAATCGTCGGAAAAGTTCGCCTTCAAAAGATGGTCTACCTGCTTGATCAGATCGGAGTGCCAACTGGATTTTCATTTTCTTACCACCACTATGGTCCTTATTCGGACGAACTGGCCGAGGTAGTAGAGGATGATGTGATATTTCGGCGCATGAAGGCCGAACGTCGGCGTCGGTCGGATGGTGTTCCTTACATCGTTTACAGAGCGGACACGGCTTCCACGGCCCGCGAATCTGTTTTTGCACAGCCGAGAATGAACGCCGCGTTACAAGCAATGCAGCATTCGTCTGCAACGGTCTTGGAACTCGCCGCAACAATTCACTGGCTGGCTTTCGTGGAGAAGGTCGGCAACTGGAAAGCCGAACTGGTGCGACGCAAAGGAATAAAAACGAAAGAAGGTCGTGAGGAGAAAGCGCTTGCACTCCTCAAAGATCTGCAAATTGCTCCGGCTTAGGTGCTCCTCAACTCGCCTCCGCCAGGAGCGACAGCTGTCGCGGCGCGCCGGCGTCGGCGCGGTCGGTCAGTGGGGTTGGATAATCGCCTGTGAAGCAGTGGTCGGTGAACTGGGGACGCAGCGGGTCGCGGCACTCCTCGCCCATGGCGCGGTAGATGCCCTCGACCGACAGGAACGCCAGCGAGTCGGCGCCGATGATGTCGCACATTTCCGCGACGGTGTGATTGGCGGCGAGCAGCTTTTCGCGCTCAGGCGTGTCGATGCCGTAGAAGTCCGGGTGTGTGATCGGCGGCGAGGCGATGCGGAAATGCACCTCCACGGCGCCGGCCTCGCGCATCATCCGCACGATTTTCATCGAG
>Ga0209060_10003837_pt1 | contig 12216 bp, 14 predicted proteins | sample Coa_R1_8_FD_187155 | JGI IMG/M metagenome (GOLD analysis project Ga0209060, IMG submission 187155) | Surface soil microbial communities from Centralia Pennsylvania, which are recovering from an underground coalmine fire - Coalmine... | ecosystem: Environmental > Terrestrial > Soil >...
CGACGACAACAACAAGGAGCTGCCGTGGGACGGCAAAGCCTTCGGCCGGCTCAAGGTCAAGGGCGCCGCGGTCGCCGCGGCCTACTTCAAGGGCGAGGGTGGCAACATTCTCGACAAGGACGGCTTCTTCGACACCGGCGACGTCGCCACCATCGACGAGCTCGGCTACGTGAAGATCACCGATCGCGCCAAGGATGTGATCAAGTCGGGCGGCGAATGGATTTCGTCGATCGATATCGAGAACATCGCCGTCGGCCATCCCGATGTCGCCGAGGCCGCGGTGATCGGGATCGTGCATCCGAAATGGGACGAGCGGCCGCTTCTCATCATCGTTCCCAAGAAGGACAAGAAAGTCGCCAAGGCCGACCTCTTGAAATTCATGGAAGGCAAGATCGCCAAGTGGTGGATGCCCGACGATGTGATCTTCGTCGACGAGATTCCGCATACGGCGACCGGCAAAATCCTGAAGACGGCGCTGCGCGACCAATTCCGCGACTATCGTCTGCCGACAGCCACGGCGGCGGAATGATCCCAGGCTAAGTTCTGTGATCCGTCGGCGTCTTTATGTCGAAGTCCGTGTCTCGCGGCTTGCGACCTGGAGCCAGCGGATCGCGATCTTCGCGCTGCCAGTGGTGGCGCTCGCGATCCTCTTGCACCGGGTCGGGCTCGTCGAATACGCGGTCGCCTACACGACATTGGTCGCGGGCTTCGCGGTTGCGCTTGTCGGCCTCATTGTCGCCATCGCCGCCTTCGTTGTGATCTGGAACGAAGGTCTGCGCGGGCTCGGCCGCGCGACCACGGCGACCGTGATCTGCCTCTTGCTCGTGGGCTGGCCCGCCGTTGAATTCGCCCGCAGCGCCACTTTGCCTGCGATCACCGATATCACCACCGATTTTTCCGATCCGCCGCGCTTCGTCGCCGTGGCTTCAGCGCGTCCACACGGCGCCAATCCTATCGCCTATCCCGGCGGGGACGCCGAGCGGCTGCAGCGCGCCGCCTATCCCGGGGTGAAATCCTTTGAAATCGAAGCCAATCCCGATGAAGTGTTCAACATGTTGATGTCGATCGTCGAGCGCCGCGGCTGGCGGGTACTCGACAACGTCTCGCCGCGTGGCGGCGAACGCGACGGCCGCATCGAGGCGGTCGCTCGCACGCTGGTGATGGGCTTCCGCGAGGACATCTCGATCCGGGTGCGCACGGTAGACAAGGGCGTGCGCATCGACATGCGCTCGGCCTCGCGCTACGGCCAGCACGATTTCGGCTCCAACGCACGCCGGATCGAAAGCTTCATGGCGGAATTCGCTGATACGCGCCGCAAGGCGATGCGCTAAGCCAGCCGAAAGCGCGACGACAGCGCAGGCGTGCCGTCGGTCGCGACGATCCCGCGTTCCACGAGATCCTCAAGTTGCGCGAGCGTCATTAAGCCTGCCGCCCCCGTGAGCCGCGGATCGAGGCCGATATAGATCGCGCGCACGAGCGTGGGAATGTCCGTTTCGCCGCGTTCGAGCGAACGCAGGATTGCGGTCTCGCGGGCGTTGCGATGTGCGATGTAACGATCGACGAAAGCCTGCGCGTTCTTCACCGGCGGGCCATGGCCGGGGAAGTAAAGCGCTTCCGAGCGTTTCTTCAGCTTCTGCAGCGAAGTCATGTAGTCGCCCATGGCGCCGTCCGGCGGCGCCACGATCGAGGTCGACCAGGCCATCACGTGGTCGCCGGAGAACAGGATATCGGTTCCGCGGAGGGCGAAGGCGAGATGGTTCATGGTGTGGCCGGGCGTCGTCACCGCCTCCAGCGCATAGCCCTTGCCCTCGACGATTTCGCCGTCCGCAAGACGCACGTCCGGCGTAAAATCGAGGTCGGCGCTGGCATCGAGTCGGCTTTTTTCGTCGAGCTGCATCGGACGCGCGGCGCGATGCGGTCCTTCGGCGAACACCTTCGCCCCGGTTTTTTCGACGATCGCGGCGGTGGCCGGCGAGTGATCGCGATGAGTATGGGTGACGAAGACCTGCGCAATCTTTTCGCCGTCCACGGCCTTGAAGAGGGCATCGATATGCGCATGATCATCGGGGCCGGGATCGAGAATTGCGACTTCGCCTTCGCCGATGATGTAGCTGCAAGTACCGGTGAAGGTGAACGGCCCGGGATTTGGCGCCAGGACACGTCGCACCTTCGGCGCGATCAGGTCAGCACGGCCCGGCGGCGCGGTGAAATCGCGGTCAAAAGGGATGTCGTCGGCCATGGAATGTCTCGCGCCCGTTTCGCTTTTGATCGGTAGAACGAATAGATCAGTGAGGGTGACCTATCTTCAGACCGAGGACCAGCGCAACATGAGCGCGCGCGATCACGGTCTTGACGACGCCCCCCGATTGCGTTCTGCTTTGTGCGCAATCTAATTTCGGCCGTCTCTCGAAGGGCCTCTGACTACATGGCCGTCATCTGCAAGGCGCTCCCCGAAAACCGGATTGACTGAAGCCGCGCGATTCCCGCGCGGTCGCGCCTGCTTGCGCGAGCAGTGAGGAAGTTGAAATGCCTACCGGCACCGTGAAATGGTTCAACCCGCAGAAGGGTTACGGCTTCATCCAGCCGTCCGATGGCGGGCGTGACGTGTTCGTCCATATCAGCGCCGTCGAACAGGCGGGGCTGTCGACGCTGGTCGAAGGTCAGAAGGTGTCCTTCGATGTCGTGACGACCGATCGCGGAAGAACCGCAGCGGGCAACCTCAAGACCCAATAATTGACCGGCGGCTCACGCCGACGCGCGCGAGCAAGCTGCGCTGCTGGACGGCGAGCGCCCCCAGATTGCCCGCGGGTGAACTAAGGGAAGACCGTTGGACGTCGGCGCGCTATTTTTGAGCCCAGATTCTCAGAAAGAGTATTTTTGCACGGCTGAGTCGCTCACTGTTTGAATCGTGGTGGTTCCGAAGAGGGCGTTGAAGCGGCCGGGCAATCATATCCGAATTGATATTGCAGCTGCGATGCCTTTGCGGCGGAAACAATTCTGCAGCCCGGGCGGCCGGTCTGATTGAGAAATTGGATCGCGGCTTTTTGATAATCTGCCACTTGCGGCATGAATAGCGAAGGGCTGAGCACCAGGCTCCCGACTACGCTGAGGCCGAGCGCTCTTCCTGTTGAGGGCGAAACCGTGATCTGGTTTGCATCGGAGCGATCTTTCACCCACCAATCGGTTTCGGCTGCGTTGGAATCAATCATGTGGAACGCGACCTGAGCGTCATTCGCGCTATCGTAATTTTCTTCGTAGCCGGGCACGAATGCGCAATGCGTGAGCGCGCTCGCGAGTAGGATCGCGCCTGTCCGTGCAGTCCAGCCGGGAAGCCGCTCGTCCTCGCAGCATGAGAGAATCGTGATTCCCAGACCTGCGGCTAGGAATGCGATGGTAAGAGTTTCGATCATCGAGGGATTGACGAGAACAGAACACCGTAGGGCTGGTTTACGCGATGTAGAGACCGCAACGATTGTTGCGGTACGCCGCGGGAGAAAGTCCACAGCTATATGTACACTATGTGGCAGGCGGACAATTACGCGAAATAGCGCAAGATGTCGCGGCTCGGAGAACATTTCGCGGCAATATTTGGTCGGAGTGGCAGGATTTGAACCTGCGACCCCCTCGTCCCGAACGAGGTGCGCTACCAGGCTGCGCTACACTCCGGCCGCGTGTTTCCTAGCAGGCGACCCTCACCGCTTCAAGCGTGCGCTCCGTTCAAGGACATTGAATAGCCGTCCCAAGCGCGGCAGATTGCGCTCCGTTGGGGCGTAGCCAAGTGGTAAGGCAGCGGATTTTGATTCCGCCATTCGGAGGTTCGAATCCTCCCGCCCCAGCCAACCAGTCCGGTCTCTGCGTCTGCCTCGTGTATGTCGCGAGAATTCGCGCCGTTACGGGGCTTTTGGCGACAGTGAGCAGTCTCTGAACTCCCGAATGTTGAGATCACCTGAAATTTCTATTGGAAATCTCCGGGCGGCTTCAGCGAATGCCACTTCGCGAAACGCTACAAAGAATTCTTACAGCATATCATAAGGCGAAGGTTGATCCGCTGGAAGGTCATCCGCTTGCGCAATTCATTCGGCATGACGCGGAAGATATGGTCAGAGAGAGCTTGGGCGAATTAGGCGCGGGCTTGCTAGTCGAAGGCAGTCCAGGGCAGGGAAATTGGGCCGCTGTTCCATGGATCTCGATATTTGATCCCGCTATCACTACCAGTGCCACAGAAGGCTATTATGTGGTTTATTTGTTTCATGCGAGCGCGCCGATCGTGCATCTGTCCCTAAATCAGGGCACTACAGCGGTACGAAAGGAATTTTCCGCGCGCACTCGCGAAATCCTAAGGGATCGTGCCGATTTGATGCGTAAGCGTATCGCTAACTATGCCGAATCGATCCCGGTGAATGCGATTGACTTGGGTTCGGACGCGCGCCTGCCAGGCGATTATGTTGCAGGTCATGCGCTCGGAAAGACATACGCGTTGGATGCACTGCCTAACGAAGCCCAATTGCGAGCAGACCTCCAGATGATCGTGCGCGCTTATCGCGCTCTAAACTATCGCGGAGGCGTGGACGCGGATGTCGAAACACAAACTGATGTTGGTGATGAATTCGGTCTGCCGTCATTAGCGTCGATAACGGAAACAAGAAAATACGCCTACCACCGAAAAATTGAACGTAATCGTACGGCGGCTAGACATGCCAAGAAATTTCATGGGATACGCTGCCAAACATGTAACTTAGATTTTTCCGAACGATACGGTGAAATAGGCAAGGGATTTATTGAGGCCCATCATCTTCGGCCCATTGCGACACTCGAGGAGGGGGTGGTGGTAAAATACGATGTTGCGGACGACTTTGCCGTTCTGTGTTCAAATTGCCACCGGATGATCCATCGTCACACGGATCCGAGCGACCTTTCCGGATTTCGAAAATTGATAAAATGACGACCCCCAACTCTCTGCGAAGTGCAGATAATTCGGAGTTATGCGGTTTCGCAAATCTATCTCAGGCGGCGCGAAGTCCGTCACTCGACGGATGAGGGCGCCTTTGCTCCCAATGTTGGCAAGGTAAAGATCTAACGTATAAATATTCCACGGGTGCACTCCCCTGAATTGCCGGTGCTGCAGCTAAGAAAAAAGCCCGGAAAAAATCCCGGGCCTTCTTTTCTTTTTAGGCAAGGGCTTAGTAGTCCATACCGCCCATGCCGCCGCCGGGCATAGCCGGGGTTCCACTCTCTTTCTTCGGCCTTTCGGCGACCATGGCTTCCGTGGTGATCAGAAGCCCCGCAACCGATGCTGCATTCTGCAGGGCCGCCCGAACAACCTTGGTCGGATCAATGATCCCCTTGGCGACCATATTGACGTACTCGCCCAACTGAGCATCGAAGCCGTAAGCGTACTGATCCCTCTCCAGAATTTTACCAACGATAACGGAGCCGTCCTCGCCTGAATTGATCGCAATCTGGCGGGCTGGCCAAGAGAGTGCCTTGCGCACGATATCGACACCGTTCTTCTGGTCGTCGTTCTGCGTGCGCACCTTCTTGAGAACCTCGGTCGCTCGTAAAAGCGCGACTCCGCCTCCTGGCAAGATACCTTCCTCGACCGCGGCGCGGGTTGCATGCATCGCATCATCGACGCGATCCTTACGCTCCTTCACCTCGGTCTCGGTGGCGCCGCCAACGCGGATCACCGCAACTCCACCGGCAAGCTTTGCCAAGCGTTCCTGCAGCTTTTCCTTATCGTAGTCGGACGTCGTCTCGTCAATCTGCACCTTTATCTGAGCGATGCGTGCCTCGATGTCGGCCTTCTTGCCGGCGCCGTTCACGATCGTGGTGTTTTCCTTCTCGATCATCACCTTTTTCGCGCGCCCAAGCAGGTTCACAGTAACCTTGTCAAGCTTGATGCCGAGATCCTCGCTGATCGCTTGAGCACCAGTGAGGATCGCGACGTCTTCGAGCATGGCCTTGCGGCGATCACCGAAGCCGGGTGCCTTTACCGCCGCGACCTTAAGGCCGCCGCGCAACTTGTTGACGACAAGCGTGGCCAGAGCCTCGCCCTCAACATCTTCGGCGATGATGAGAAGCGGCTTACTGGTCTGTACAACGGCTTCCAGCAGCGGAAGCAATTCGTTCAGGCCTGAGAGCTTCTTGTCGTAGATCAGGATGTAGGGATCATCCATTTCAACGCGCATCTTGTCGACATTGGTAATGAAGTAGGGAGAGATGTAACCGCGATCGAACTGCATGCCTTCGACCACTTCAAGTTCGGTTTCCAAGGACTTTGCTTCTTCGACGGTAATCACGCCCTCGTTGCCAACCTTCTTCATCGCATCCGCGAGGAACTTGCCGATCTCAGTGTCGCCGTTGGCCGAAATAGTGGCGACCTGGGCGATCTCTTCGTTGGATGTGACTTTCTTAGAGTTCTTCTTCAGATCCTCGACCACCGCTTCGACCGCAAGATCGATACCGCGTTTGAGGTCCATCGGGTTCATGCCGGCGGCTACCGACTTGGCGCCTTCCCGTACGATCGCGTGAGCGAGAACTGTGGCGGTGGTAGTGCCGTCACCGGCAAAGTCCGACGACTTCGAGGCGACTTCGCGCACCATCTGCGCGCCCATATTCTCGAACTTGTCCTCGAGTTCGATCTCTTTAGCGACGGTGACGCCGTCCTTGGTGATGCGTGGTGCGCCGTATGATTTGTCGAGCACAACATTGCGTCCCTTGGGGCCGAGCGTTACGCGAACCGCGTTGGTGAGTATGTCGACGCCGTGCAACATTCTGTCGCGCGCATCAACTCCGAATTTTACGTCTTTAGCAGCCATTTTTGTTCTCCGTTATGATTGACGACGGTCATTAGGCAGCCTTCTTGCGAGCAACGGTCTGTTCGATCACGCCCATGACGTCGCTCTCTTTCATGATCAGATATTCGACCCCGTCGATCTTGACCTCGTTGCCCGACCATTTTCCGAACAGCACTCGGTCGCCCTTCTTCAGATCGATTGGAATGAGCTTGCCGGCCTCGTCGCGGCCACCTGGGCCGACGGCGATCACCTCTCCTTCGGAAGGCTTCTCCTTGGCAGTATCCGGAATAATGATTCCACCGGCGGTCTTATTGTCAGCGTCGATACACGTAACCACGATGCGGTCGTGAAGCGGACGGAATTTCATCGATATCTCCTGACTAGTTGACTTGTTCCGAGCGTGAGGTTCTCGCGCTCGCCTGTTCTGCCGAAATCGCATTCCTGGAGATTTCAAGAAAGAAACCGCACCTCGTCGAGACGGGGGTGCCGGTCAATAAGTTGGATTGCAGGTCCGGTCGCTTTGAGGTGGCGGCTCGGTAGAGTTGTAATATAGGTACGGGGAAACCAGCCAAGTCAGCCAGTTATTCGCTGCGGTCATGTAATTTCTCGCCTTCCGCCGGCTCAATTGCTGGCGCCACTGGCGGGGAGGCGACTGTAATCTTTTTCTTTTTTATTCGCAGTCGAGGCTTCGCCACTTCTGGAGGCGCGGCGGCGGCCGCTGCGTCGCGGGCTAACCTCAGCGCTCTCAATCGGGCGGTCTTCGCATCATCGGCACGCATGGCCGCGTTGTGCTCCGCCATGGCTTTCTTGCCCTCCTGGAGTCGTCTCTCCTTTTTTTTGAAACTTGATTCGGCGACATCGTGAGCACGATCATCATTGTTCATCGATGCTGCTCCTTTGGACAGATTTTTTCCGATCCATCTGCAAGGGCGTCGTCATCCTTATGATTATGCAGGAAGCGCGCGATCTGCCCCTTCAGCTCGGCCGTCTGCCCGAGGCCAGCCAGGGAAGCAGCGTGTTCGAAGAGTTCTCGCTGGATTTTGGTCGGGAGAGTGCCCCACCGCATGATGACGGCGGCTCCCAAATATTCCAGAATTTTCTCGTCGGCGGGAGTCTTATCGACATTCAGCGTTGCGAAGGGCGTGGCAGCACCGCCCTCGTCTTCCCATCGCGCGATCGCCGCGGCGTGAAAAGGGCTCGCATCGGTTTGATGATTTTCTCTGAGGATCACCCCCCTCATATGGGGTGCATGAGGACCGTTTACCAGTAGGCTTCAGCATTTCGTGCGGGAGCGGCACGAATGCAGAAAACGCGGCAACAGCCCCTATTTCGCTTCTCGAACTTACTTGCAACACTATTGCCCTGCATGGTGCGCGTCTACTTGAATGATTTCATTCAAGAATATTCGAACACTTTTCAGGAGAAATAACATGACGAATGCACAGCCGAATTCTGTCAACACAGGTTCGCCGAAGATCCTCGCGAAGGACATTCACACCAAGTGGGACAAGATTTCCGATCAGGAAGCCGGCAATGTGAAGAAGTCCGACGATCTCGTCTCCTTGGTGAAGGCGAAGTACAGCCTCAGCCAGGAACAGGCCCAAACGGATGTCAGCGCATGGGCGAATGGCCGCAGTTTCTGAACTGAACTCTGCGCCGTATGAAGGTCGCCTCCGCCGTCGGCGGGGGCGATTTGTTTTTTAAACCAAGTTCATTTCTGTGCTATAGTGAACAGTATGACCATATTTTATCTAGAACCCACCAACGACAGCACGAGCGATCCGAGCTGGGCTACATCCCATCTGAAGGAGGGATGCTGGGTAGTGGCTCAGTCTGAGAAGGGAGCGCGGCGCAAAGTTGAAGGTGCGACTACGAAGGTCGTTCACTACAGTCCTGGAGAGACAAAATTATTGTTCTCGCCTTGGCTGGACTGGCGATTGACGACTTGCCGAGTAGATAAGCCAGCGCATAACATTCCAAGCGATCAGATCATTTTGAAAAGCGGCGAGGTTTTTGCTGCCTAAGATGCGATCTGTCCCGGTAATACCGATCGATACCACGCCGAAAATAAGGTGCATAAAAAAAGAGGCCGCCATCTGAGCGGCCTCTAACAATGCGTTTTTACCAGAGATAGCGCCATGCCAAGAAAAGTAAGATCGCTATCCCGACCACCAATGTAACCATTTGTAGTGTCAGGTTATTGGCAAAACCGCCCTTTGTTTGAGTGCTCATAATGATCTCCCTTAGTGGATGCCAACGAGATAATTCTGAACATGCGTTTCCGTACGGCATTGAGTTAAATCAAAAGGACCGCAAGTTCGAATCCTGCTGGTAACCTGATCCGCCTATAAAATTGCGGGTCATCTCGAATCCTTAGGATCTATTCTTGGGAAAAAGATTCAAGACGCGCCACGCTAGACGGCTGATCGCCGCGCGATCGTATCGAGACTTTTGACTTAGTATCGAATAAAAACAAAATCAGTTCCAATCGGCAAGTGATCGCGGACGATATGTAGATGAGTTAGAGACTATAGACGATCTCAACTGCAAATAACTTAGAGTTATGATTTTCCGAGCCCCTGACTGAATGACAAATTACCAAAAGGAACGATTTCAAGTATCTTGCCGGGAGTAACTGAGAGCAAAACCGTTAGTTTCACTCGGCCTAGCTGTTCCATCTGCGGAACCCCCCTTTCCGTTCGCGGATACATACGACGTCGCACCCAGAAAGATAAGCTTTTCCAGTTAGGCTGAGATCTCCAAGGGGAGACAACAAATGAGCTACCGATCATTTTTCGCTATGATAATCACAGCGCTGCTGATGACACTCGCTATTATTTTGGAAGTACAATCGTCTGCGCCGTCGATCCAGAATGAGAATGTCCCCATATTTCGCGATGCCCACATCTCTCCAAAGTTCCGCAGCCAAAACCTTATCGAAAGGACGCGACAAAACCGAAAAATCCAATTGGTATGCGCGGATGTTGGTGATTCATGTACATATGATTCTGATTGTTGTAGTCAGCGTTGCATCGATATGAGCTCACTTGGTAAAGGCTGTGGCTTTCCTTTGCCGCGGTAGAGGCGTCAAATTCGTCCGGCCCGACCTTGTTGATTCCGACTCCAAGAACTGGAGCGGTAAAACCTTGGCTCCGGGCGTACGCCTTAGATTCCACCGGAATCCGTGTACGGGGCAATATAACTTACCTCTCGGAGGAGAAAGGGTGAATTGCACTAGCTGCAAATATTTCTTCAACGACTAGAATGAGGACGGCAAGTGCAATCAAAAAAAGGCGCCAATGGAAATGGCTGATGAAGCGACGGTCCACTTGGCTGACTCAATTCGACAAAGCCACCGTATCGTCGATCCCCATGCGTTGCGCGAGCCGGCGGACGATTACTTTTTGCTCTTTGCTGAGGCTAGCGAGCAGCGGAAGTGCCGCGCCCTTGATGCGTTGCGCCACCGTGCCGTCGAACGCAATCGATACGACCCCGCGGCCAATGCGGTGCAGCAAACCCGCCGATTCGCCCTCGGCTTGTTCGCGGGCAATGGAGCGCAGAACCTCTTCGACTGGCGCCCAAAGTGGCTGCTGGGCAGCCGTCAGCTTTAATTGGCCCTTGATGTGGCCGATATTTACGTCAGTGATTTTTGTGGTTTCGACACTGGCGGCAATTGCGATGTTGCAACCGACCAAAACCGATCCCATTGCCGCGAATGCGATCGCACCCGCGAGTATCCACGTCTTCATTTCAGGTACCTTTGGCGTATTGGATGGTCCAGCCGTTGGGGGCCAATGGTCCCTCAGTGGCCTTAAAGCCCTCGGGCGGTCGGAGCCTTAGAAATAGAGGTTCTCGCTGCGTTTTCCTTGGCGAGTAAATCATATGCACGCGCAGCTGCTTCAAACGCAGATCGCAAGTTGCTGAGGGTCGAGCCTTTAGCCTTAGCGCGGAATTCCTCGGCCCTCTGCAAGCAGAAACTCACATCGCGTCTGTCTTGTGCTGCGGACATATTTGCATATGGGGACTTCTCTCAATAATTGCAAGAATGCGGAGTTACAAGTAAGGCTCCGTCTCAAAGACTATTCATCCAAAATTTTGAACGGCGAATCTGAGTGTATGGGAGGAAGCACAAATCTGATTGATCGTTGCTTCGCTCCCCGCGACCAAATCGTAGGAGCATACGGCAATAATGGCGAATTACTTGACTCGCCTGCCATGAAAGAATCCGGCGTTAGTCGTGTTCTGTTTAATGTTCGCAGTCTCGCCTTGCTCGGCGGAATTTTCCGGTTCGAAATGCTTTAGCGTAGTGTCCTGCTTAGGCTTGGTGTCATCGCCCGGAAACGCGTCGTTTCGGTTTCCCGAAGGGACGGGCGGCATGTGATTTTTCTTTCTCATTTAGATCCTCATCCTTCGGTTCTTTTCCTTAGGGTGGACGATCAGTTCGTATGTGACAGCAACGGTGATCAGCGACGAATTTTTTTCACTCGTCTTTGGTGTCCTTTGCCAGCTGCGGCCCTATCGCTATTTAGATCACCACTACGCGTGTTCCGATCTTCACTCGGTCATAGAGATCGATCACGTCCTCGTTCTTCATGCGGATGCAACCGGAAGAAACCGCAAGGCCGATTGTGGCCGGCTCGTTCGAGCCGTGAATGCGGTAGAGCGATGGGCCGAGATAAACCGCGCGCGCGCCGAGCGGATTCTCGGCGCCGCCGGCCATGTAGATTGGAAGATTCGGGCGACGGGCCAGCATGTCCGCCGGCGGACGCCACTCCGGCCATTCTTTCTTCTGGCTCACCGTTTTCACGCCGGCCCATTCGAATCCGGGTCGACCGACGCCGATGCCATAGCGAATCGCCTTCCCCTGGCGCTCCACGTAGTAGAGGTAGCGCCCGCGGGTATCGATGACGATTGAGCCCGGCTTCTCGTGAGTCGGATAGTCGACGACCCGGCGGAAGAAACGCGGATCCGTTTCTTCGGACGTCGGTACCTCATAGCGTGCATCCGGCGCTTGCCGGAGACCGCTCCAGGGGTCCCCGTAGGAAGATAGCCTTGTGGTGAACTGCGGCTGATAGCCCGCGCGTCCGGAGATCGCGAGGTGCAGATCTTTCGCCGAAGCCTGTGCAGGAGGAAGCGCCAGCAATCCAACCGCGAGCCCGAAAAGAAAGGCCCCGCTGGGACACAACGGCGATTTTTTATTCCACGGACCGTTGAACACGATGGCTCCCGCCTGGCTGAAGCGCAAAAACGATACGCATGGGTGACCAAAGAAATTCTTGACAGTATCCTCCAGATTACCTTCCGCCAGGCCTTTTATCGGCGGCGCGGTTGCCGCAGCGCGAGCCGTCTCTTGCGATTTCATAGGAGTGGTCGCAAGAGTGGCGGGTGTAACTATCCCGGTTTTGCGCAAATCGGCGAT
>Ga0209060_10003841_pt1 | contig 12201 bp, 6 predicted proteins | sample Coa_R1_8_FD_187155 | JGI IMG/M metagenome (GOLD analysis project Ga0209060, IMG submission 187155) | Surface soil microbial communities from Centralia Pennsylvania, which are recovering from an underground coalmine fire - Coalmine... | ecosystem: Environmental > Terrestrial > Soil > Unclassified...
CGACTACATTATGCCTGAGTGCCGCGGAACTCGCAACCAAATCTGCGCGGCGTGCTTGAGTCGGGTGGACCCAAGCAGTATAGTCAAGCAAGCAGAAGCGCTGCCCTGGGATGATCCCTCTCCATGAACGCACTCAGCAAAATCAATGACGGCAGCGACGGCCCTCCGTCCACGGGAACCTCGCGGAGTCTCCTGGAACGAGTCAAAGCCGATGACCCGGCCGCATGGGACCGCCTGGTTACACTCTACGCGCCGATGGTGTTTCATTGGTGCCGGCGCTGGGATTTACAGGACCAGGACGTGGCCGATATCTGTCAGGAAGTGTTCCAGGCCGTCGTAGCTCACATCGGTACGTTTCGCAAGGAGAGAAAGGGCGACACGTTTCGGGGTTGGCTCCGCACCATCGCGCGCAACAAGCTGTACGACCACTTCCGCCGGCTCGGGCAAGAAGGACGCGGAGTGGGCGGAACCGACGCCCAGCGACGCTTCGCCGAGCTGCCCGCGCCGCAGCCGGAGGAGGAAGACCACACCGCGGCTGCCGAGGAGCATGCGCTCTTTTCTCGGGCGCTGGAGCTGGTCCAGGCCGAATTCGAGATCCGCACCTGGCAAGCCTTCTGGCGGACGGCGATCGAAGGTCAAAGCGCCCAGGATGTCGCCGCCGATTTGGGTATGAGTGCCGGGGCCGTGCGCGTGGCCAAATCGCGGGTGCTCCATCGGCTGCGCGAAGAGCTGGGCGATTGCCTGTAAGACCGCCTCTTCTGGTACCCAGTCCAGCTGAATGTGCCTGTTTGTGTTTCGCGGCGGTGCGCAGAACCGCGTGCGGATTCGCCCCGCGCGGTTCTGCGCACCGCCGCGAAACCGACACAACCAACCGGACCAGGTATGGGACGTTCGTGTAACAGCTCCGCGTTAGACTCTTGGAAGTGCCGGCGTATGGTTCGGGCTTGCCGGCAAAGGAACGGACCATGAGCGCACCAGGTTGCCCCAGTCCCGCCGAGCTTTCCGAGTTTGCGACCGGAAATATATCCGGGCCCCTGTTCGAAACTATCGCCGGCCACATCACGCAGTGTCCGGAATGCGAACAGGCCCTGGCTGCCTACGATGAGGTGAGCGATTCGCTGGTATCCCAATTGCGCCAGTCGCCACCCAAACCAGCGGCTATCTTCTCGCCGCTTCCCCAAGAACTTCTGGGCGTATTGCGGTCCATCCGCCGGCAGCGGCCGGTCCTGGCTTCCTGGGCAGACCTGCGCCGTCTGGGGAAGTTTGAATTGCTGGAAGAGCTGGGCATGGGCTCGTTCGGCTGTGTTTTGCGGGCGCGCGATACCGAGTTGGATCGCAGCGTGGCCATCAAGGTCCTGCGCGCCGGCCGGCTGGCCAGCCGGGAAGACATCGATCGGTTCCTGCGCGAGGCCCGGAGTGCGGCCCAGCTGAAGCACCCGGGCATCGTATCGCTCTACGACACGGGGCAGACCGACGATGGCACCTTCTATCTCGTCGAGGAGTTCATCCAGGGACAGACGCTGGCAGCGCGATTGACTCTGGGCCGGCTCAGTTTCCGACAAGCTGCGGAATTGACCGCCGACTTGGCCGAGGCCCTGGAATATGCCCATCAGCATGGGGTCATTCACCGCGACCTGAAACCGTCCAATATCATGCTCGATACCGAAGGACATCCGCACCTGATGGATTTTGGCCTGGCCAAGCGCGAGACCGATGATTTCCCGATGACGCTGGACGGCCAAGTGCTGGGCACGCCGGCGTACATGTCGCCTGAACAGGCACGGGGAGAGAGCCATCAGGTCGATGCCCGCAGCGATCTGTATAGCCTCGGTGTCATTCTTTATGAGATGCTGACGGGAGAGCGTCCGTTTCGGGGTACGCGGCGAATGTTGTTGCTTCAGGTGCTGGAAGGCGAACCGCGCCCGCCGCGGCAGCTGAACGATAAGATGCCGCGCGATCTGGAAACCATTTGTCTGAAGGCGATGGCCAAGGCCCCCCTCCGCCGCTACGCCTCGGCACAGGAATTGGCCGACGATTTGCGGCGGTACCTGAACGCCGAGCCCATTCGTGCCCGGCCGATGGGTAGAGGAGAGCGGCTTGGAAGATGGTGCCGGCGCAATCCCCTTCCGGTCGGTCTGCTCCTGGCGGTGTCGCTGGGATCGGCGCTCGGGTTGTGGCACCTGTCGCGGCTATCGCATCAGCTGGTGCAATTGTCGGCCTTGGAGAGTGCCGCCCAGCAGTCGGAAATGCTCGAAGAGTTGAACAACTACTACTCGCGGATCGTCGAGCAGGTGAAAGGCCACGGGATCGAGGTGACCCATGATCATGCCGGCAGACCGGCGGCCATGCCTTTGCCGGCGACGCTGACCATCGAGCTAAGCACGATCCTGAGCGAAAAGAACGCCTCCGGCAAGCAAGTTCGGCTATACAGCAATTATCCCTTCCGCTCGCGAAAAGATGGCGGCCCGAAAGATGATTTCGAGCGGGAAGCGCTGCGGCGTCTGGAAGAAGATCCGCTGCAGCCGGTGTACAGCTTCGAAGCGTATCAGGGTCGGCCGTCATTGCGGTATGTAACGGCGCGACGGATGCAAGCCAGCTGCGTCCCGTGCCACAACACCCATCCCGACAGCGACCCCCGCAAGCGCGATTGGAAGGTGGGAGACGTCCGCGGAGCGTTGGAGATCATTCTTCCCTTGGATTCGGATACGGCGCTGATCCACGACGGCCTGCAGGGGACCTTTCTCCTCATCGCAGTGGTTTCGGTGTCGCTGCTAGGAGTGAGCATCCTGGTACTGGTCGTGGGCAAACGGCGGCACGGCAGCGCACCGGCCGGCCGGTGAACGGTTCACGTTTGCATTTCTTGCTGCGTCCGCTACGATTGTGATAGCCCAAAACGGAGTTTCGGCCTGACGCATCGCCATGCTTCATAACCTTCCATTTAACGAGCTGTCGCCGCTCTATCTGGTGCAGGTTGCGCTCACGTTGTGGATGCTGGTGGATGCCCACCGGCGCGGGGTGGACTTTTATTGGTACTGGATCATCCTGATCTTCCAGCCCTTGGGAGCCTGGGCCTATTTCTTCGTCTTCAAGCTGAAGGATTTCCGCATCGACCACAGTGGGCTGACGGGCCTTTTCCATCGGCCGCCGTCGCTCGAGGAGCTACGGCACCGCGCGGACCGCGCGGGGACCTTGGCCAGCCGGCTGGAGTTGGCTGAGCGCCTGGCTGAAGCGAGGGAGTATGCCGAGGCGCTGCCGCACCTGGAAGCTGTGCTGGCCCGCGAGGGAGAACATTGTCAGGCGCTTTTTTTGCTAGCGGCTTCCCACCGCGGTCTGGATCATCCGGAGCAAGCCGTTTCGCCGCTACAGAAGCTCATCGCCCGGCACCCGGGTTGGCGCGACTACCGGGCCTGGCACACTCTCATCGAGGTCCGGCGCGAGATCGGGGACCTCGATGGCGCATTGACCACTTGCCGCGACCTTGTCCGAGTGGCGCCGAGTCTCGAGCACAAATGTCTTCTCGCTGAGCACCTGCTGCTGACGGGAGAAAGAGTGGAAGCGGCCAAAGTCGTCGAACAGGGGCTCGAAGATTATCAGTATCTGACGGGCCTGAGCCGGCGCCGGGATCAACGCTGGGTCGGCAAAGCGAAGCAATTGCTCCGGCAGTTGACTTGATCCCGAGGTGCCCGATGAGCGCCCTACCCTCCGCGGCAGAGAAGGGAGCAAGCAGAACGCACAAGGCAGAAAGCGAGCCGGCCTGCGCCTGAAGGGTCGAACGTATGTCGTCTACGGCCGCTGTCATCGCGGCAGCCGGGCTCGATCGGCATTGCTGAAAGGCTTGGAAGTGGACGTTGATGCCGTCCTTGCAGGAAGGTAACCCGCCCTCCCTTGCTGGTCACGGGCAAGATCATGCAAACAGCTTGCGAATCGGTTGTCCCTCCGCCAGCCGATACGGCCGCCCGGTGAGGTCATGGATCTCGGTGGCCGTATCCAGTCCGAAAGCCCAGAAGAGCGTCGCCGCCAGGTCGCCCGGTGTGACGGGGTCCGATGCGGGATAGGCACCCATCTTGTCGCTGGCCCCGTACGCTATCCCTCCCCTCACGCCGCCACCCGCCAGCACCATGCTGTAGCAATCGGGCCAATGGTCGCGGCCCGCGGACTTGTTGATGCGCGGCGTGCGGCCAAATTCCGCCAGGGCCACCACCAAGGTCGACTCCAGCAGACCCCGCGCATCCAAATCTTCGATCAACGTCGAAAAGGCCCGATCCGCCGGAGGCAATAGATCGTTTTTCAAGCGCTGGAAATTATTCTCGTGACTATCCCAGTTTGCTAACTGTCCGTTGTGCACCTTGTCGTGGACGTTGATGAACCGGACGCCCGCTTCCACCAGCCGCCGGGCCAAGAGCAAGCTCTGTCCGAGCGTGTTCCGGCCGTAGCGTTCGCGGAGGGGAGGCGGCTCTGGGGACAGGTCGAAGGCCTGCCGCACCGTTTTCGAGCGCAACAAGTGGAGTGCCCGTTCCTGGTACACGGTCATCGCACCGGTGCCGGCGAGTCGCTCGGCACGATTGGTCTGCGCATCGATCAGTGACAGCAACGTGCGCCGGTCTTCGAGCCGGGCCAGCGAAAGGTCCGAAGGGAGTTCCAGCTCCGCCACGTTGAAATGGGCCTCGTTGGGGTCTTTCGTAATCTGGAACGGGTTGTACGCCGCACCCAGGAAGCCCGCGGTCTGGCCCGGCAGAACGACCACGTTGTGCATCACATGGGGCAAAGCCACGTGCGCCGGAATTTCGCGCTGCCCCGGCCGCAAAAAGCTCAGGGTCGACCCATAACAGGGAAAGCTATTCGGGTCGTCGGCAAGCAGTTCGAGGTCGCCTCGGAGGGGAGTTCGGCCGCAGAGCGCTTCGACCGCGGCCGAGTTGTGATTGCGCATCGGATGGTGTAGGCTCCGGACAATGGCCAGCTTATCCATCACCCGGGCACAGTGCGGCAGATGCTCACAGATGCGCAGCCCCGGCACAGCGGTTGCGGCCGGCCGAAATTCACCACGAACTTCGGCTGGCGCGGCGGGCTTCAGATCCCAGGTATCCAGGTGACTCGGACCGCCGTAGTAAAAAAGGAGGATGCATGACTTCACCCGAGAGGGGCGAGCGAACTTGGTGAGCGGGGTGGTGCCTGCGCTGCGAGCCTCTGCCCGAAAAAGCCCGGCCAGGTTCAGTCCCAGGCAACCGAGGCCACCGATCTGCAGCAAGCAGCGGCGGCTGACGAAGCCTGTGCGATAGTCCGCATGCACACCTCGGTGGTTCATGGGGGTTGCCTCCGCAACCGGGCGGGCGGAACTTGATCCTACTGCCGAACGCGACAGGTAATCCGTGCCGCCATCGTACCGAGAAGAATATAGCCCAGGCAAGCGAGGACCAGCACCGGTTGCACCGCCCGTAACAGCGTGGCCGCATTCCACGGTTGGGGCGGAGGATGAACGAGAGCCAGAGCAACAAGGAAGGCGACCGTCATCCCGACGGCCCCGAGCCACACGGTTGCCAAACGCGGATAAGCAACGCCAAGACCGACCGCTAGCAACGGCAAGAGCCCATTTACGTTGATGGCGGTCCCCACACCCGGCTTCACTCCCAGCTGTTGTACCGCTTGGCCCAATGGCCGGTTAGCCAAACCCAAGGCAAGACCGCCGAACATATATAACAACAGAACGATCGACCCTTGCTGAAATGATGATGTTTTCATTTCCTTTCCTCGGAGTTTAGCCGGCACACAGCGGCTGCAACAACCACACGTTTCAAGCTCAAGTAACTTTTCCATGCAAAGCTCTTTGCGTCAAGGGGATTTCGCCAAGCCATTTCCATGAGGATGGAGATTGTCCGGAGGGTTTCGGCTGCAATTCCGGGCCCGATTTTGGGAGGAACTGGGGTAGAAGTTTTGGCCGGCAGACCCTATTATGAGAACGTCGCTTTTCGTGGCATGCCCGCTTGCAAGGCAATGCAGCTGCGGGCGGGCGCATACGTTCCCCCCCTGGCGCCCTGCTGGAATTTGGAACAAACCTAGACAGGCCTCCATACCAGTGCCCACCTTTTCCACTGGCGTGGCTGCGCGCCATGGACTTCCAAGGAGCGCGCCTGGTAAGGCTTTGATGCCACGTAGGGCCCTCTCCCGGCTGGATATTTAGGTCCTCGCGTAGGAGCAAGGACAATCGCCTTTATCCTGCCCGACCAGACCTAGACCATTGTGCCACCGTCTCTTCCGAGTAGTAACCGGAGACCGGAAGGTTCGATGGATGCAAACGCCGCGTTTTGTTTCCTCGCGGGAGCGGTGACGGTTTCCTAGAACCGTTTGCCACCTGTCGATGTTTCGCCGTTGAAGGACCGATTCGGGAAGAACCTGGATCGGGGAAAAAGGGAGGAGCCACCGCTATGCTGTTCACCCGTCTACTGAGCCGAGCCCGCATTCCGGCCCCGCCGGCACGGCGAGCCCCGTACCGACTGCGGCTGGAGTGGCTGGAGGAGCGGGTGGTCCCTTCCCTGGCTGATGGCACCATCCTTGTGGCCACCTGCCCTTCTCCCTTTGCCGGCGATGACCCCGCCGTCTTCCCCACCGGCATCCTGACCGTGGACCCGGTCACCGGAACCGAGCCGCCCGTGTCCACCGGCAATCTCTTCTCCATACCCACCTACCTCAGCGAAGGCCCCGATCAGCATTTGTATATCAGCGACCTTACCGCGTTCGGCACGGGAGCCATTCTTCAGGTCGATCCGACGACCGGTACGCAGCGGCTGGTGGCCAAGGATGGCTACATCAACGGGCCCAATGTGCTCACCTTCCTGGGCGGGATGCTGTACGTGGCCGATGAAGGGGATGCTTCCGGCACCATCCACAACCTCGTCCAGATCGATCCCCAGACGGGCCAGCAGCGGCTGATCACCGATGGCAACGCGGGCCCCGGCTTCACCGTGCCGACCGGCATGGTGGCTGGCCCGGGACATACGGTCTATGTGGCCGATGAGCCGGGCAATGTCGATAGCACCGATCCGGGCAAGATCTGGCAAGTGAACCTCGATACCGGGCAGCAGACCCTCATCAGCAGCAACACCGATCGCCAAGGCACCCTCTTTGACCATCCCGTGGACTTGGCCATGGACGGCAGCGGCCAGCTCATCCTGGTCAATACCGGCAGTGCCCCCGATACCTATTCCGGCAGCGTCGTACGCGTCGATCCGCAGACCGGGGTGCAGACCTTGGTGAGCAGCTTTGGTCCCAATTCCGGGGTGGATAGCGTCGATGTCGGCCCCGATGGCACGATCTATGTCGGCACGATCAGCACCGAATCGAGCCCCGGCCAGGTGTATGCCGTCGATCCCGGGAGCGGGGAGCAGACGCTGTTGGCCTCGGGAGGAGCGTTGAGCGAGGTCGAAGGGATCCGCATTTACCATGCCCCACCGACATCGGCCAGCACCACCACGGTGGTCTCCTCCACCCCGACGGCTGCCTTCGGGCAGTTGCTGACCTTCACGGCCACGATCCGTGTGCCCAATCCCAGTGCCGGCATACCGACCGGGACGGTGCAGTTCCAGATCGATGGCAGCAATCTCGGTAGCCCGGTGAGTGTGACCACGGTCGGCAGCAGCACGACGGCATCGGTGAGCCTGACGCAACTGCCGGTGGGTCCGCATACGGTGACGGCCTTCTACAGTGGGGATGGCACCTTCGCCAGCAGCAGCGGCAGCGTGGCGGGCGGCGTGACCATCAATCCTGCCCATACCAGCCTGGCGGTGGCGGCTTCGGCCAATCCGGTGGTGGTGGGTCAGAGTGTCAGCTTCACGGCCACGATCAGCATCCAAAGTCCTGGCGCCGGCACACCCACCGGGACGGTGCAGTTCCAGATCGATGGCAGCAATGCCGGCAGTCCGGTCGCTGTCAGTACAGCGGCAGGCGTGACCTCGGCCAGCTTCAGCACCGCCGCTCTGGCCACCGGCACCCATACCATCATCGCCATCTACAGCGGCGATGCCAACTTCACCAGCAGCTTCGCCAACCTGCCCGGCGGACAGATTATCGTCAACAAACCCAGCCTGGCTACCACTACCACCGTTAGCTCGTCGGCCAGCGCGTCGGTCTTTGGCCAGGGTGTCACCTTCATGGCCATCATCGGGTTCCAGAGTTCCGGCGGCGGCACGCCGACGGGGACCGTTCAATTTCAGATCGATGGCAGCAACGTCGGCAGTCCGGTCAGCGTCCGTGTCGCAAGTGGTGTGGTGACTGCCTCCTTTAATTCCGCGACCTTGGCAGTCGGTAGCCATGCGGTCACCGCCATCTATGGTGGCGACAGCAATTTTGCTCCCAGTAGCGGCGTGTTGGCCGGTGGGCAGACGGTCAACCAGGCCGGCACCATCGTGGCCGTGACAGCGTCGGCGCTCTCTTCGGTGTATGGCCAGATTGTAACTTTCACGGCCCTGATCGGCGTGACATCTCCAGGTGCTGGTACGCCGACGGGAATGGTCCAGTTCCAGATCGATGGTGCGAACTTTGGCAGCCCGGTAGCTGTTAGTACCTCAGGCGGCGTGACGACCGCCTCGTTCAGTACGGTCGTGCCCGCGGTGGGGGCGCACACGTTGACAGCGGTCTATAGTGGCGATGGCAACCTCGCAAGCAGCAGCGGCAGCGTAACCCAAACCGTCGCCAAGGCCAGCACCAGCCTGGTTATAACATCGTCGGCTTCTCCATCCGTGTCCGGCCAAACAGTGACCTTTACGGCCACGATCGGCATCATGGCACCCGGAGCCGGCGCACCGACGGGAACGGTCCAGTTCCAGGTCGACGGCACGAACCTCGGTAGCCCCACGAATGTCAGCACGTCGGGCGGCGTGACCACCGCAACTTTCAGCACGGCCACGTTGCCGCTCGGCATGCATACCATCACGGCCAGCTACAGCGGCGATGCCGACTTCACGGGCAGCACGGGCAGCCTGGTGGGCGGGCAAACGATCACCACCACCAGCAATCCGCCGACGACCACCACCATCAGCTCCCGCGCCAACCCGGCCGTTTTCGGCCAAACGATTAGCTTCACGGCCACGGTCAGTACACAGAACTCCGGCGGTACGCCGACGGGAGTCGTCCAGTTTCAAATTGACGGCAGCAATGTTGGCAGCCCGGTGACCGTCACTACCATTGGCGGCGTGACCACCGCAACCTTCAGCACCGCCACCCTGGCCGTGGGCAGTCACACGGTCACGGCTTTCTACAGCGGCGATAACAATTTCGCCGCAAGCATCGGCAGCTTGGCCAATGGACAAACGGTCGCCAAAGCTGACACCAGCATGGTCGTGACATCATCGGCTAGCCCATCCGTGTCCGGCCAGGGCGTGACGTTTACCGCCACTATCAGTGTCCAAGCGCCCGGCAGCGGAACGCCAACAGGGACGGTGCAGTTCCAAATTGATGGCAGCAACGTCGGCAGTCCAGTCAGTGTCAGTACCACAGGCGGCGTAACCGCGGCCACGTTCAGCAGCACTACGCTGACCGTCGGCAGCCATACGATCACCGCTAGCTACAGCGGCGATGGCAACCTGACCGGCAGCACGGGCACCTTGGCAGGGGGAGAAGTGATTACCGGCGGGGCAGCAGGCAATGTGACCGCCACGCTGGATCTGGCCACCGGATTACTCCGGATCAGCGGCGATACCGGCAATAATGTCCTCACCATTACCCAGGTGGCCGGTGGAGGCTTGCAGGTAGCCGGGGTAGGCACGACGGTAAATCAATCGACTAATGCGCAAAGCTTCGGCCTGGTGACCGGGCTCACGATTGCCCTGCTCAACGGCAACGACAGCGTAACCCTGTCGCAGTTCAGCCTTCCCGGCAACATTACCCTTACCGCCGGATCCGGTGCTGATGTCCTGAGCCTGGACACTGTGCTGGCCAACGCTCTGAGCTTGACCACCGCTGGACCGGGGAAGGATACGATCAGCCTGAGCAATACCTCCAGCAGTTCCCTCATCGTGAGTGCCGGTGATAATGCCAGTTTCGTACTGAATGGGGTGAGCAGCGGCTCGATCAAGCTCACCGCCGGCAGCGATGCCTTGGTCAATGTCCAGGACATCACCAGCGCCAGTGATCTCAGCATCACGCTGGGGGACAATACACAAGGAGTGACGGTGAAGGCAAGCAGTGTCGCCAGCCTGAACCTCTTGCAGACGGGGAGCACCGGCAATCCCTCCTTCGACCTGGAAAATGATAGCATCCGCACCAACCTCACCCTCACCGCTGGAGCGGGAAATAATACCATCGTGCTTTCCCATCTCCAGATTGGGGTCCAGCTCCTGGTGGCTTTGGGAGCTGGCAAGAATACGGTGACCGCCGACCACGTCACAGCGCTCTTTGGCACCGTCGACGGCGGCATGGGGGGCACTAACACCTACGTCGACGGCGGCGGCAACGCCGGCTACGTCGTGTTCCATTTCCTGGGCCATTGAAAACTACGAACCCAACGGTGTCGGGAACTTTGATCGTAGAGTTCCCGACACCGTTGAGTTCGTGGTTCCCAAAGAACTCCATTTTGCGTTTGGCGCTCGGCAGTAGATGCTGAGCGCCAAACGCAAGCATCATATCACGCCCCGTGGTAATCGATGTCTTTCACTTCGAGCGCATGTTTCTGAATGAAGTCTCGGCGCGGCTCCACTTTTTCGCCCATCAAGATGCGGAACATTTCGTCTGCCTTGAAGGCATCATCGAGATGCACCTGCATCAGCATGCGCTTTTCGGGGTCGAGGGTCGTCTCCCAGAGCTCTTCGCCGTCCATTTCACCGAGGCCTTTGAAACGTGTTACGGTCAGGCCGCGTTCCCCCAGCCGGCGAATTTCCGATACCAGTTCGCGCAAGTGCGGCAGAACGCGGTGCAGATCGCCATTCTCCAGGATGAAACGGGGCGGCGGCTCCCGGCCCGCAACCCGAGGAGCTTCCACCAGACAGCTGGCATCGAGGCCAAACTCCCGGAGCCGCTCCAGGCCGCGGTTAATGCCGCGGACTTCGTGGAACTCTTGCCGAAGGAAGGTCTCGCCGTGACCATTGGTTTGACCGTTGCCGCCGCCATGCTCGGCCGATTCGTCGGCCACCACCAAGTCACGCCCGAGGCGTTGCTGCTCTTGGCGGAGAAATGCATCAGCCTCGGCAGAGGTTGTGAACCATTGTTCGCGGCCTCCCAGGAGCACCCGGTAAACGGGCAAGCCGCCGGCACCGGCCCGATTCAGAAACGTCGCGATGCTCAGACCCCGGCGCTCCAAGATCTGGAGCGAATCTTCCATCTCGCCGAGGATCCCAACCAAACGGGCCAGCGGCTCGCCTTCCCATTGGATAGGGGCACCCTTCTTGTCACCAGCTGTATCCTCGGTCTTCTTCAAGATGCTCAAGCGCGTGCCCTGCAAACCCCGGTTCATGAGCTCGCTGCTCATTTCCTCGGCGGTTTGCACGTACCGCACACTTTTCTTCTGGGTAACCTTGTACAAGGGCGGCCGGGCCACGAAGATTCGGCCATCCTCCACCAGCTTCCGCATCTGCCGGTAGAAGAAGGTTAGCAGCAGCGTGCGGATGTGCTGCCCATCGACGTCGGCATCGGTCAAGATCACGACCTTGCCATAGCGAAGCCTGCTCACGTCCTCGCTGTTGCCGATGTCCACGCCGACCGCGGAAATCAAACAACAGATTTCATCATTGCTCAGGAGTTTGTCCACGCGCGCCTTTTCGACGTTCAACACCTTGCCGCGCAGCGGTAAGATCGCCTGGTACATGCGGTCGCGGCCACTCTCCGCGGAGCCCCCGGCGGACTGCCCCTCGACCAGGAACAGCTCCGATTCGTCCCGGTCGCGTGTGGTGCAGTCCATGAGCTTGCCTGGAAGGCCGCCCGAATTGAGAATGCTTTTCCGATCCTTCAAGGCCTTCTTCGCCTTGGCTGCTGCCTCACGAGCCTCCGCCGCCAGGATCACCTTTTTCATGATCCGATTGGCTTCTTTGGGATTCTCTTCGAGATACTTGCTCATCTGCTCGTTGACGATGCTGGCAACAATCCCTTCCACTTCGGGATTGTTCAGGCGAATCTTGGTCTGGGCCTCCAGTTGCGGCTCGGGGACCTGCACGCTAACGATGGCAGTCAAGCCTTCGCGGAAATCTTCGCCGATCGGCGTCAGATCGTTCTTGAAGAGGT
>Ga0209060_10003842_pt1 | contig 12197 bp, 11 predicted proteins | sample Coa_R1_8_FD_187155 | JGI IMG/M metagenome (GOLD analysis project Ga0209060, IMG submission 187155) | Surface soil microbial communities from Centralia Pennsylvania, which are recovering from an underground coalmine fire - Coalmine... | ecosystem: Environmental > Terrestrial > Soil >...
AGCCAGCCAATCCTCCAACGCAAATTGATGACGTGGCAATCAATTATCTTTCCAAGAACGTTGCGCCGGTGGTGGACGAGGTAGCGGTCGTGGTGGGCGCGCGCTTCCAGCCGCAACCAAAAATGTCAGGGCCGGAGACGGTTGCCGTAAATCTGGGAGCGCCGCCACAGCAGTTTGGCAACAGCCGCATTGACAATCCGCCAACCGCCAACAAAGACCGGGGGTCTATTGCCGTCCGCTGGGCCGCGCATGACGAGAATGATGACAACCTGGTTTACTCGGTCTATTACCGCGGCGATAATGAGCGCGAATGGAAGCTATTGAAATCCGACTTGACCGACAAATTTTACTCTTTTGAGTCCGGCCTGCTGCCCGATGGCGGTTACACCGTGAAGGTGACAGCCAGCGATGCGCCTTCACACAGCCCTGAAGACGCGCTGTCTGATGAAAAGCAGAGCTTGCGTTTTGAAGTTGACAATACCGCGCCCCGCATTGAAAATCTGGCGGCGCGCGTGGAAGGCCAGGATTTGCACATCACTTTCCATGCCGCCGATGATGGCTCTCCGATCAAGCGGGCTGAGTATTCGATTGACGCAGGCGATTGGCAGTATGTTGAGCCCGTGGGCGCGCTCTCAGACGCCAAGAGCGAGAACTATGATTACACGGTACTGCTGAGCAACGCTCCTCCCGCGCCGGAAGAACCGGTGGAGCAGAAACGCAAGAAAGGCAAGCCTGCACCTGTGGCGCCGCCTGCTCCAGCGGCGGAGCACGTAGTGGTGGTGCGGGTTTATGATCGCGCGGACAATGTGGCCACGGCGAAGTACGTGACAAAGTAAATTCCAGCGCGAATGCACGCGAATCTTCGCGAATCAAGTCTTACTCAAGAGAACCCGCGCCATTGGCGTATTTGCGGCTGAACCGGGGACCAGCACCGCATATAATCGCTTCGCGAAACTTCTTCGGGAGGCGATTGGATGAGACGTTGCGCGAGCGTTTGCGGCCCATTTGTTTTTCTTTGTGCGTTTGCCCTTCCAATCGCAGTCCTTGCCCAGACCCAGACTTCAAGCCAAGCGCCGAAGTCGCCCCAAAGCTCGACGCTGCTGGCGCGCGTGGCCAGCGAGTATTCGCAATACACGCTCACCCATAATTTCTTTGAGCGCTTCCGTTCCGGGGCGCCCATGGACGAGCTACCCGACCTTTCCGAGAAGAACGCGAAAGCCGACGGCGCATTTGCCGCTCACATCCTGGCCGAACTGAAAGAAGTAAGACCGCCCGAGTTGACGCACGATGAGCAGCTCACCCTGAAAATCCTGCGCTGGCAAGCCGGCCTGGACCAGGAGTTCGCAAAATACTACTGGGTTGAGATCGGCGCCAGCGCATATTCATCGGTGGTTCCAGTGGTGCAGCGGATTTTGGATGACCAGCAATTTCGCAATGCAGGCGATCTGGACCACTACGTGAGTCTCCTGGACAAGTATCCGGCATTCATCGCCCGGACGCGCAAGACCCTGCAAGAGCAAGCCAGGCGCGGCATCGTCCTGCCCAAAGACGGCATCCCCGGCGCAAAAGCTCTTTTCTCTGTGTATCTGCAGGAGCCTGAGAAGAGTCCTCTGTTTATTCCTCAGGACCGGTTGGCGGCGATCGATCCCGCGCTGGTGGCCCCGTTCCAGGAAAAGGTAAAGCAGATCATCGGGACAAGAATCAACCCGGAGTTTGAGGCGCTGGTCGCATATATCTCCGGCGAATACGCCAGCCACGCTCCCCAGGAAGTTGGACTGTGGCAGTATCCAAGGGGCGCGGAGTATTACCGCTTCCTGGTGCGAGCGTACACAACGCTGAACGTTACACCGGAAGAGTTGCACCGGATTGGCGTGGAATACGTGGCGAGCCTGGAAGAAGAGATGACTGCGCTACGCAACAAGATCGGATTCAAAGGCAGCCGCGAGGAGTTCCATCGGTTTCTGCAAACTGACCCTCGGTTTATCGCAAAGAGCCCGGAAGAGGTGCGAGAGCGCCTCATGTCATACGTGCACCGCGTGGAGCCGAAGGTTAGTTCTTACTTTCTGCACGTGCCCAAAGCCACCTATGACGTAAGGAGACTGGATGCATCGTTGGAAGGAGCAATGACTTTCGGCTATTACGCGGAGCCTTCTCCGGGACAGCCCGTGGGCATTTACTTCTTCAACGGATCGCACCTGAGCGAACGCTCCATGTTCAAGGCGGGCCCGCTGATCCTGCATGAGTTGGTTCCAGGACATCATTTCCAGCTCAACCTTACGGCGGAAAACCACACGTTGCCGGAGATGCGCCGGCACACGCTCATCCCTGCCTATAGCGAAGGCTGGGGTGACTACAGTTCCTATCTGGGAATCGAAATGGGAGCTTATCTTGACGGCTACGACCGTTATGCCCTGCTGGCGCAGGAGATGCATCAGTCCGTGCGCCTGGTGGTGGATACGGGGATGCATGCCATGCGCTGGAGCCGCGCCAAGGCAAAGGAATTTATGCGCCAGCATGAATTGGAATCGGAAACTCAAATTGAAAGCGAGTCTCTGCGTTATTCCATGGGAACGCCGGCACAGGCCCTGGCTTATCGGGTAGGAAGCCGCAAGATCCTGGAGCTGCGGAGAAGAACCGAGAAAGAATTGGGGCCAAACTTCGACTTGCGAGAATTTCACGGATGGATCCTGGACAGCGGCCCGTTGCCGCTGGAAGTGCTTGAGCAGCATGTTTCATGGTGTATTGAAAAAGCTAAGAAAGCGAGACCTTCGAAATCGACCTGCAATTGAGAAGGCGGCAATGGGCCATAGTCGTCATTGTTCGAATCATCCCCAGATAAACGGCAGCTTCCTAACTTCAGAAATATTTCCGATCACATGATCCGGCTCTTCTTCCGGCCCCGCGGGTACCTGCGACTTGAACTCGCCGTGGCGCAGACGGACGGTATTCATTCCCAGTTCCTTGCCGGCTCGGATTTCGCGCATGGGCCGGTCGCCGACGACAAGGATCTCGCTGGGCGTTAGTCGTGTCCTCTTCTGGATCTTGCGGAAAGCCGCTTCTTTGGTGAGTACGTTGCTACGGTCGGCAAAATAAATTTTTTCGACGGAGGGTTCGCGGTCGAGCCCCAGCGCTCTCACTTTTGCATGCTGGGTTTTCGGCTCGCCAAAGCTGACAATGAAATTCCGGACCCCGCGTTTGGCCAGAAAACGCAGCAGCGGCAACGATCCGGAAAATAGAGAAAGCTTGCCGACCGGGCAATTGAAATAGGCTTCACGGGCGATGCGGCTGATTTCTTCAGGATTTTCCGCGCGGAAATGGCGAGTGACCTCTGCGTCAATATGGCGCAGCATCGGATCCGTGCGGAATGCGCGCATGCGGGCACGATAAACGGCTTCGGTATTTGCTTTGAGTCCGGCCGCCACCATGGCTTGCGCGGCGTAACGGTGGGCCACGCGGACGCGCTGGCCAAAGCAGTCATAGAGCGTATCGTCGAGGTCAAAGATCACGCAGCGGATGCGCGGCTTCACGCGGCGGCGCACTTTCCGCTTCTTTCTGTTTCGCGACGAGACGGAATTGTTCTTCTTTTTTCTCTTCTTTTTGGTCTGGGCAGGCAGCGGCATCTCTCCGGATACTGCAATATTCATTCTAATCACTGCTACAATCGAAAACATGGAGGCGAAGCTGCTGCACATCCCATGGCTGGTGAGTGTGCTCTACAGCAGCATTCCGCTTTTCTGGTTTGCTATCCACCCTTTTGCCGATTTCTGGCGCAAGATGCGCCGCTCACCATACCTGCTGCTGTTGCCGATCTGGACAGCGATCATCGCTGCGCTCGCCTGGGCTACCTGGCCGTGGCATTCTGAGCGGCTCTATTCTTCTCCGTGGATGTGGGCTCCGGCAGCGCTTCTGATGTTTTTCGGCCTCAGAACGTACGGCGGCATACGCTCGGAGTTCGGTGCGCACAAGCTGAGCGGTGAGGCCGAGTTGCGTCCGCAGGAACACGCGCAGGAGTTGGTAACAACCGGTTTGCACGCCCGCATGCGCCACCCTATTTATGTCGCTCACCTCTTGAACCTGGCCGGATGGAGCTTGGGCAGCGGCCTTGTAGTCAGCTTTGTTCTTCTGGTGATCAGCGCGCTCGGAACATTTCCGTTGATGGTCTGGATTGAGGAAAACGAATTGGAAAAAAGATTTGGGCAGCGCTTTCGCGAATATAAAGCCCGCGTGCCCTTAATCCCGTTGCCTTTTCAGAGGATGCCCGCATGAACAGCCGAACGTGGTCTGAGAGGGTGGCATGAGATTTGAGCTATTTGTTGCCGCGCGTTATCTGCGGGCCAAGCGCCGGCAGGCTGTGATTGGCGTGATCACTGTCATTTCAGTCATCGGCGTCACAGCTGGCGTGGCTTCTCTGGTAATCGCTCTTTCCATCAACGCAGGATTTCAGAAAGATCTTCAAGACCAGTTGCTGGGGTCGCAATCGCACATCAACTTAGTCCGTGCACAGAACGACGGCATTGAAGACTGGCGAGCACTTATGACGCGGCTGGCCAAACAGCCTCGTGTTACGGGCGTCGCACCGGCGATGTACGGGCAGGTGATGGCATCACGGGCGGCCAGGGCAAGCGGCGCTCTGGTAAAAGGCGTAATCCCGGAATATGAAAATCGGGTAAGTGAACTACTGAAATCCATAAAGTTTGGTTCGGCTGCCGCGCTGGAGCCTTGCGCGGACACGGACGAGTCTTGCAAAACTGGCAGGGCGATCCCGCCGATAGTGCTGGGAAAGGACTTAGCTGAGACTATCGGGGCTACAGTGGGCTCAACCATCATGATTATCAGCCCGCAAGGTGAACTATCGCCGGTTGGGATGATGCCTAAATATCAGCAGTTTAAGGTGACCGGGATATTTCGCTCCGGTTTCTATAACTATGACAGCGCCTGGGCCTTTATTCGCCTGTCCGATGCACAACGGCTCTTCAGCCTGCCGGACACTGTGATATCCGTCATAGAGTTCAAGATTGACGATCTGTATAAAGCTGAGGAAGTGGGAAATGCCCTGGAGAAAGCAGCCGGGCCCGGTTTTGTGGCCAAAAGCTGGATGGATGAAAACCGGGCGTTGTTCCGGGCACTGCGGCTGGAGCGGGTTGTGACATTCCTGACCATCGGGCTGATCATTTTTGTCGCGGCCCTGAACATCTTGATTTCACTGATCATGATGGTCATGGAAAAAACCAAGGACGTGGCTGTGCTGATTTCCATGGGTGCAAAGCGGAGGCAGATCAGGGGCATTTTCATGTTCCAGGGAGTGCTTATCGGAGTGATCGGCACAGTGGCGGGATTGATTCTGGGCTATGGTATAGCCATTGCCGGGGCAAAGTACCATTTTGTGGCCTTGTCAGCGGAAGTTTATTCCATTGACTACCTGCCTTTTGCACCCCGGGTGATCGATGGCTTATTGATTGCGGCGGTAGCCCTGCTGATATCGTTTGTTGCCACACTATATCCCTCCTGGTCAGCGGCGCGCGTTTTGCCTGCGGAGGCATTACGCTATGAGTAAAAAACCTCATTGCTTTCATGGTCGCAATGGGTGGAAGATGTTGAAAGGCTTGGAGTTGCTGTTAGGAAGAATTAAGAAGTTTAATGAAATCTCAAGAAGTTTCGAACCAGAAATTTTAGAGATTAACTTTAGTCACACGGGTTCTAAAGAACAGGCAGTTCACGCAATGCAAAAGGCATTGAAAATGCTGGGGAACAGGCAGGGTTGCACCATTGAGGCGGGCCGGTGCATCCAATAGAACAAGCAGGTCTGCAGCCCGAAATTGTTCGTGTGAGTGGACTTAAAAAGGTTTACAAATCTGGTCAAACAGATTTGGTGCTCTTTGAAAACTTGTCCTTCCAGGTGAGGAAGGGGGAAATGCTGGCTATCGTGGGCGAGTCCGGCGCCGGCAAGAGCAGCCTGTTGCACATCCTTGGTGCTCTTGATCGTGCTTCCGCAGGTGACGTATACTGCGCCCAGATTCCCGTAGCGAAACTTACAGACGATGCCGCCGCGGATTTTCGCAATCGGACCATCGGTTTTGTCTGGCAGTTTCACTACCTGTTGCCGGAATTCACGGCGCAGGAGAATGTTGCAATGCCGCTCTTGATGCAAGGGACCGCATACCGCAAGGCCATGGAGAAAGCCGGCGTATGGTTGCGGGAAGTTGGATTAGAGAGCCGCAGTCATCATCGAGCAGGAGAGCTTTCCGGCGGTGAGCAACAACGGGTGGCCCTGGCCAGGGCTCTGGTGACAGGCCCGGGTATCCTGATGGCGGACGAGCCAACAGGTGACCTGGATAACCGTACCGCGGAGATGGTATTCGCTTTGGTGCAGAGACTTCATCGAGAGTACCGGCTCACTTCCCTTATCGTCACCCACAACCTTGAGTTTGCCCGCCGCTGCGATCGTGTTTTGCGGTTGCATCACGGCATGGCGGAGGAAGTGTCGCCCGCATCGCTGAATTAGCGAGGAGGGGCAAGGGACAGTTTAGGTTTTTCTGCCGATTTGGCAGATGGTAGGTTTGTCCGGCGCAGCATTTTGACGCTCTCTTGTGACGGAGGGTCGCTGGCAGGACAGAAAGGCTTCTTTCTGGTGGGGTGCGCAGTACGCAGCCAGAAGGATAGAGAGATGTTTCCGGCAGAGGTGACTGGGGGCATCTGGGTGAGGGGAATATGTTCGAGCGGTACACAGAGAAAGCCAGGCGCGTAATCTTCTTTGCAAGATACGAGGCCAGCCAGTTCGGCTCTCCGTACATAGAGACGGAGCACCTGCTGCTGGGCTTGTTGCGCGAAGACAAGGCGTTGACTAACCGCTTTCTGCGCTCTCATGCGTCGGTAGAGTCCATCCGCAAGCAGATTGAAGGACACACCACGATTCGTGAAAAGGTCTCCACGTCAGTGGACCTGCCTTTAAGCAATGAATGCAAACGGGTATTGGCCTACGCGGCGGAAGAGGCGGAACGCCTCAGCCACAAGCACATTGGCACGGAGCACCTGCTACTGGGATTGCTGCGTGAAGAAAAGTGCTTTGCCGCTGAAATTTTGCATGAGCGTGGACTGCGCCTGAGCGCGATCCGCGAAGAGCTGGCGCGCAGCACGCAAGAAAAAGCCCAGCCCCAGCGCGGCTCCAACCGCGAATCTTCCCTGCTGGCGGAATTCTCCCGCGACCTGACCCAGGCCGCCATGGACAGCCAGCTTGATCCACTCGTCGGCCGTGAAGGCGAAGTTGAGCGCGTCATACAGATTTTGTGCCGCCGCACCAAAAACAATCCGGTGCTGATCGGCGAACCCGGCGTTGGCAAGACCGCGATCGTTGAAGGCCTGGCCCAGCGCATCGCCGATGGCGATGTTCCGTCATTCCTGGCGGACAAGAGAATTCTCGGGCTCGATCTTTCATTGATCGTTGCCGGAACCAAGTATCGCGGACAGTTTGAAGAGCGCCTGAAGACCATCATGAAAGAGCTGATGGAAAGCCAGAACTGCATCATCTTTATTGATGAGTTGCACACGCTCGTAGGCGCCGGATCTGCGGAAGGCTCGCTGGACGCAGCAAACATCCTGAAGCCCGCGCTTTCACGCGGAGAAATTCAGTGCATCGGCGCAACCACGCCGGGCGAATACCGCAAGTCGATTGAAAAAGACCGTTCGCTTGAGCGGCGCTTCCAGGCCGTCAAGGTCCCGCCGCCGGGTGAAGAGCAGGCAGTCAAAATCATCTACGGCATTAAAGAGCGTTATGAGAAGTTCCACGCCGTAAGCTACACGGATGAAGCGATCCAGTTCGCGGTGTATCACTCAAACCGCTATATTCCAGACCGCTTCCTGCCGGACAAGGCAATCGACCTTTTGGATGAAGCCGGAGCGCGCGTAAAGCTGCGCCAGACTTCACTCCCTGAAGAAATTACGGAAGTCCAGAAGCGGATCAAATTTATCGTTCACCGGATGGAAAACGCCATTGCGAACCACGAGTTCGAAAAGGCGCGGTTCTACTCCGACGAAGAGCGCAAGGAGCGCGAGAACCTGCGCGCCCTGCGCGAGAAATATCACCTGGATGAATCCTCCACCGGCGTTGTGGCCCGCGAGGACATTGAGGAAGTGGTAAGCCGCTGGACCGGCGTGCCCGTGACCTCCATCAAGGAAGAAGAGACACAGAAGCTGCTGCGGGTGGAAGAAGAGCTGCACAAGCGCATCATCTCGCAGGACAAGGCCATCAGCGCCCTGGCCCGCTCAATCCGGCGCTCGCGCGCAGGACTTAAATCGCCCAACCGGCCGATCGGCTCGTTCCTGTTCCTGGGACCGACTGGCGTTGGTAAGACTGAAGTCGCGCGCACGCTGGCGCACTTCCTCTTCGGCAGCGAGAAATCGCTGATCCGCTTTGATATGTCAGAGTTCATGGAGAAGCATTCCGTTAGCAAGCTGATCGGTTCGCCTCCGGGATATGTGGGATACGAGGAAGGCGGCCAGTTGACTGAGCGCGTGAAGCGGTCACCATATTCAGTCGTGCTGCTGGACGAAATCGAGAAGGCGCATCCGGATGTGTTCAACATCCTGCTGCAGGTGCTCGAAGATGGACAGCTCACCGACGGCCTGGGCAACACGGTGGACTTCAAGAACGTAATCATCGTGATGACCTCAAACATCGGCGCGCGGCACCTGATGAAGCGCAAGGGTCTTGGCTTCTCGCTGGACAAGGAAGAAACTGTCCACGACAAGGTTGAAGAATTGGTCAAACAGGAAGTCAAAAAGACCTTCAACCCTGAGTTCCTGAACCGTCTGGATGAAGTAATTCTCTTCCAGGCCCTGACCGATGCGGACCTGATCCAGATTCTTGAATTGCTGGTACAGCAGCTCAACGGAAACCTGGCGCAGCGCCACATCACGATCACGGTGACCGAAGAAGCGAAACGTTGGATTCTGGACAAGACGTTGGTGGACCGCAGCTATGGCGCACGTCCATTGCGCAGGGCCTTGCAGCGGTACATTGAAGACCCGCTGTCTGAGGCGCTGATCCAAGGGACGATCACGACGCGTCCGGCGTTCATTGAGGTTTACCTGGAAGGCGATCAACTGTTCTATCGTCCTGTGGGCGATGGCGCAGAGAAGAGCGATGGAGTGCTGCTCTACAGCAACTAATCGCTAGAAAGCATTTAACCAAGACCCGCCAGCAAAAGCTGGCGGGTCTTGGTTTTGTACTAATAAATGGTCGGCGCAACGGCTTAAGCCTTTAAGCCGGAAAAAGATTGTGAGGCGTTTCTACGAAAGCAGCTAGCGAGATGCGGGTAAAGGCGTGGGTGTGGGAGTTGGTGTAACACTCAGGCCAGGAGACAATGGCGTCGGCGTTGGAGTCGCGGTCGGAGTTGGAGTTGGACTCGGAGTAGGGGTGGAAATGATTCTGGTCGGACCTTTGGGAGTCGCGGTAGGAGTCGGGCTGGGGGTCGGCGCGAAGTCGGGTGTCGGGGAAACGGTCGGAGTCGGTGTCGGCGAGGAGCTTTGCGCGAAAGCGCTGCGAGGTGGAACAAAGATGCCTGCAACAATCAGAAGCAGCAAATAGAGGGCCCCAACCACAGCAAAAAAATCCAGCGTTCTGGCCGATGGAAATCGCACAACTCAAATGATGCCGCCTTATGTGGGCCGGTTGGCCGAGGATTTGCGCTGTTTTTAGAGCAATGTGACAATAGAGCCATGAGAAAACTTTTGATCGTAGTAAGAACCATGTTGGCCGCTGGGGTGGTACTGCTGGGAAACGCGGTAGCACAAACATCCGCGGCCCCAAGCCAGACCCCGCCGGCCAAGAAGCCGGCTGCGCCTGCAGCTAAGAAATCTCCATCCACCGCCAAGAAAACCGGCACAGCGACCAAGGAAGGGCCCGTTACTGCGCTCACCACCAGCAAGCAGAAAGCCAGCTATGCAATAGGCATGAACTGGGGCACGGGCCTGCATCGTCAGAGTATTGACGTGGATAGCGCGGCGCTGATCCAGGGCATGAAGGACGCATTGGCTGGCGGCAAGACATTGCTGACGGAAGACGAAGCGCGCGCGGCCCTTATGCAACTGCAGAAGGAAATGCAGGAAAAGCAGCAGGCCAAAGCCGCGCAAGAGGGTGAGGCCAACAAGAAGGAAGGCGATGCGTTTTTGGCCGCCAACAAGACCAAGGAAGGTGTTGTAACGCTTCCCAGCGGGTTGCAATACAAGATTCTCACGCCGGGCACCGGCCCTAAGCCAACTGCTACGGACAGCGTGGTATGCAACTATAAAGGCACACTGATCAACGGCACCGAGTTTGATAGTTCGTACAAGCGCGGAGAGCCGGCAACGTTCCCAGTCACCGGCGTTATCAAGGGCTGGACGGAAGCACTGCAACTGATGCCCGTGGGTTCAAAATGGCAACTCTTCATCCCACCTGATCTCGCCTACGGCCCCCGCGGTACGCCGGGAGGACCTATTGGGCCGAACGCCACACTGATCTTTGAAGTGGAGTTGGTCTCGATCAAAGACAAGAACCCGCCGCCGGACAAAGCTCCTGCGCCAGGACCAGCGACGGACAAGACTCCGGCTGGCTCTGCAACACCAGCTTCGTCACCGACTCCGGCGCCCACGCCGAAGAAGTAACGATTGGTTCACTTTTGTTGAGGGGCCGTCAGCATAAGCGACGGCCCTTTTGCATTGCAGCATGCGTTTCCTAGGCGCGCTTTTTGCCGTTCTTCTCTTTGGCGTTCTTTAAAATTGCTTCCACCTGCCGCAGATGATTCAGATCGTGCCCTGCCACCATCTTAACGACGTGGTTGACGCTTTCATTGCCGCGCTCTGCGTGGACACCATAATTCTCCCAGAGCTTTCGCGGAACGGATTTGAGCAGAGCAACGTTGGCTTCGCGCAATGTGCGAAAATTCACCAGCGACTGGCGCGGATCACGGCGAGCATAATTAAACGTCCTCGCCCAAAGGTCCTGGTCATAGGGCTGTATGGGAATGGCATTGTTTGCCAGGACTTGACGGAGCCGCCAGGCGATGGCGATTTCCGCATCGGCCAGGTGGGCCACAATTTCAGCCACCGACCATTTGTCCGGCGCCGGGCGGCGCGTCAGCTGTTTGCCGGTCTTCCCTTTTAGCAGGGCAGCCAGTTTGATAGGTGCGGCCTGTTGCGAACGCAAGGGATCTTTGCCTTCGCTATAACTTAACAATCGCTGGGTGTACTCCTGAACTGTTTCCTGCATCGGTCCTCCAGATTCGGTGATTGGATATATTTCCCTGGCCGCGCGACTCAGCAAATGATGGGCAGCGAGCCTAGCCGCTTGCGTCTTGTAAAATAAGCGGCGTCATGGCGCAAAAACGCATGCAGGTGCGCGAGGATTTAAGGCTGGGCGCATTCATGCCGCCGGCCCATCCAATTCTGGTGGTGTGCGAAAAATGCGGCAAGTGCGCCACGATGCTGAAGTTTGTCTTTTCCCAGGAAGCCAGGATCGGGCGCTTTGGCCAATGCAGCTGCCTGCATTGCGGTCATCAATGGATGATGCCTGCAGGGTTTCACCTCTTCACACGTGGTCCGCTCTGGCTCAAGATGCCGTGCCACAAGAATGTCTTGTGGATTCTGAACCGTCCGCACCTGGAGTTTATGGAGCAGTTTATTGCCGCTGATTTGCGCGAAGAAAGGATGCCGGAACGCTCCAGCCGTCGCCTTTCGTCGGCGCTGCCGCGCTGGCTGATCGCGAGCAAGAACCGCGATGACGTGGTCCGCTGCCTGAAGAAACTGAGAGAAAAGCTGGAAGCAACGACACTTGACTGAATCACGTGCCTGGTCAACAGCAGTTTGCAAGTTCCGGGCGAGAGCTGGACTAAAGCGGCAATTCTGCACCTTCACCGCCCTGCATTTCATCTAATCAAGTACTGCGTATGAAACTAACCGTCTACACTGCCCCGTGGTGCCGCGATTGCCATGTCGCCAAACGCTGGCTCGCCCAGAACAATATTTCCTATGACGAAATCAATATTGAAGAGACGCCCGGAGCCGCCGAGGAAGTAATCCAGCGCACCGGCAAGCGGGCCATTCCACAGTTCGTGATCGATGGCGCATGGGTGCAGCCGTACATTCCCGGAGAAGGTTTCAAATATCGGGAAATGGCGGAACTGTTTGGCGTAAGCGAATAAATCAAAAAAGATTTCTGAGCA
>Ga0209060_10003851_pt1 | contig 12181 bp, 9 predicted proteins | sample Coa_R1_8_FD_187155 | JGI IMG/M metagenome (GOLD analysis project Ga0209060, IMG submission 187155) | Surface soil microbial communities from Centralia Pennsylvania, which are recovering from an underground coalmine fire - Coalmine... | ecosystem: Environmental > Terrestrial > Soil > Unclassified...
TCCCGGATTTCGCTGTGTGCCCCGAAAAGGCACGGATGACCAGTGGAGGAAGAATCCACCCAGATAGCAGTCGATAGGTCTGGTAGCTGACGAGCGGCTTTGTCGGGCAACTGGCAAGGTCGAAGCCTCGTGACAAAGGCCGCGATGGCGGTTGAGCAACTCGATGGGCCGTAACGCGAGTAAAGCCTGAGCAGGCCTCGAAAGTGAATTCGCGGATGCCGACCCGCCAGTGAAACGGGGAAGGCCGCGCGGACGAGGAAGAGATCGACAAGTGCACTCGTTTGATCCGCCGGGGTAATGGGCACAGCACGTCGGGAAGGTGATCCGGGTAACGGGGGAGACCCGCTGTGGCGAGGGTAACGGCCTCGACGCCGACATGGGCGGCGGCTGCAGCGGGGGTCGGACAGGGTCGTAGTACTGATGAAGCCGAGTAATTTCGGGGGAGGGAAGGACCCTGACTTCTGGAATGCTTTCGAAGACGGAGAGGATCGGGTGATTGGCGATGAGCCTGGCAACACCGATAAAGATCAGGATCTTTCAGAGGAAGCTCTATCGTAAAGCGAAGGCGGAGCCTGACTACCGCTTCTATCTGCTCTACGACAAGATTTGCCGGGAAGACATCCTGGAGCACGCCTATGCGCTTGCCCGCGCGAATGCGGGGGCGGTGGGAGCGGACGGGGAGAGCTTCGCGGCGATCGAGACGGCGGGCGTTGCGGAATGGCTGTCGGGCCTGAGGAAGGAACTGACCGAGAAGACCTATCGGCCAGCGCCGGTGCGGCGGGTGATGATCCCGAAGCCTGGAGGCGGGGAACGCCCGCTGGGCATCCCGACGATCCGGGATCGGGTGGCGCAAACCGCCGCCAAGCTTGTGCTGGAACCGATCTTCGAGGCGGACTTTGAGGACGGCGCTTACGGCTACCGGCCCCGCCGCAGCGGGGTCGATGCCGTCAAGGAAGTGCACCGGCTGATTGGCCGGGGCTATACCGACGTGGTTGACGCCGATCTATCGAAATACTTCGACACCATCCCGCACGCGGACCTCCTTAAATCGGTGGCACGACGTGTTGTTGACCGGCATGTGCTGTGGCTGATCAAGCTGTGGCTCAAGGCGCCGGTCGAAGAAACGGATGGTGAAGGAAGGCGGCGCCTGACGGGAGGCAAGCACACGACGCGCGGCACGCCGCAGGGCGGTGTCGCAAGCCCGATGCTGGCCAACCTGTACATGAACCGCTTTCTCAAGCATTGGCGGCAGACCGGACGCGGCGAGGCGTTTTGCGCCCATGTCATCTCGTATGCCGACGACTTCGTCATCCTCAGCCGCGGTCATGCGGTCGAGGCGCTGGCGTGGACCAAGGCGGTGATGGCGAGGCTCGGGCTGACGCTCAACGAGGCGAAGACCAAGTTGAAGGATGCCCGAACGGAACACTTCGACTTTCTTGGCTACGCGTTCGGACCGTATCATCACCGCAAGGGTGGTTATCGGTACCTGGGCGCGGGCCCGTCCAAGAAGAGCGTACGCAGGGTCACGGCCAAGATCGGGGAAATACTGGTCCCCGCCAATCAGGACCCGTGGCCCGAGGTGCGCAAGCAGCTCAACGCCGTTCTGCGCGGGTGGTCCGCGTACTTCGGCTACGGCACGCGTTTAATGGCGTATCGGGCAGTTGACAATTATGTCAATGATGCGGTGCGCCGCTTCCTCAGACGCAGGCACAAGGTGCGAGGGCGCGGCACAAACAGGTTCTCCGCAGAGCACATCTTCGGCGAACTGGGCGTGCTGCGGCTACGACGGGTGCATCTTGGCCCACTGCCGTGTGCTATACGCTGAATCCAGTCGGTGAGCCGGATGCTGGAAATCGGCACGTCCGGTTCGATGAGCGGGGATGGAAAACGGAGCGATTGCCCAACGGCTCAAGCCACCGCGTCCATCCTCGACTCTACCCGCTCAACCCGGGCTACAGTTCCGAGTGCGTACGATTCCTAATTTGATTTCTGCCGAATGAACCATGATAGGGTGGGCAAAGTGAAGCGTGCCCACCGCGTCCAGCTTGGTGGGCACGGCGCACAAGAGCGCGCCTTTTGCCCACCCTACGCAGCCGGCCGTGAAGTCTTTAGCCTCAGCAGCGCCTCCACATTGCCGTGGGTGAGCTTGGCCATCTCGGCGGGCGGGAGCGAGATGCGGTCCAGGAAGGCGCGGCCCTTTGCGTTCGGGGCGTAGGGGTAGTCGACCGAGAAGATGATGCGGTCGATGCCGAAGGTCTGGAGCGCGGCAAGAAACGGCGGGGCGCTGAAAATACCGCTGGTGGTGAGCCAGACCTGGTCGAGGATCGTGCGGCTGACGGGCCGCTTCAGATGATCGATGTCAAGAGCGAACACCTCGTCGGCGCGCGCGAGCATCATCGGCAACATTTCACCCATATGGCCGATGATCAGCTTGAGCCGCGGGTGCCGATCAAGCGTTCCGGCCACCACCAGGCGCAGCAGGTGGATCGCGGTCTCCGAATGCCAGCCCCACCCGGCACTCTCGAGCACGCGCGCCGGGCCTGCCGGCAGGTCCGAGTAATAGGCCTGTCGCACCGGCTCGGGCGGCAGGTGCGGATGGATGTAGATTGGAACGTCGAGTTCAACAGCCGCCGACAGCAGGCCGTCATAGCTCGGGTGATCAAGAAAGCGGCCGTCGGTCGTGCCGTTGATGAGCGCGCCCAGGAAGCCCAGCTCCTTTACGGTGCGCGCAAGCTCAGTGGCCGCGGCGTCCGGCGACTGCATCGGCAGCGCCGCGAAGCCCGCGAAACGGTCGGGATGGCGGGCAATGGCGGCCGCGAGATGGTCGTTCATTTCACGGCTCATGGCGACGCCGTCAGGCCCGGGAACGAGATCAGGGCCCGGGCCGCTGTTCGACAACACCTGCACGGTGATGCCGGCCTCGTCCATGGACTGGAGGCGCCGCTCGCCGATCTCGGGTAGCAGCTCAAGAGGGTTCGGGCCGCTCGGAGGCAGCGTTCTCGGCCGGTATCCGCGCCGGCTGATGGCGGCGGGGTCGATGCGGCGAATCAGTGCCGGAACCGAAAAATGCTCCTCGATGGCGACAGTGCGCATGGGCGTCTTTCTCCGCGTGTTGGCTGGTTTTGTGACTGGCAGGACGAAGTGCGGCGACGATCACATATTTACATGACTTCGCGCAGCGCGACTGCCTTCATCTTGAGCCGCAATTAGCATTTGGCCGAATGCTTTCGCGACTCGCGCGCCTTGGCGCTGCGCTTGGCATTGCGGAAAAAGTCGGCGACTGCGCAAAAAGCCGGCGTTCCGGTTGTGTTCGCATGTTTTTCTACCGCATGTGTCTTCTGCGCAACCTTCGTCCGCAGCCGATTGTGATATGGCGCCGCCGCCGGGCGAAACGGATGACGGAAACAGATTCGGCGTTCACAAGCTTTCAGCGCCGGGCGTGAACGTGCGATCACCGTCGCAACCGCCAGGAGACTTTTGATGAGCGCTCATACACGCCACGTCGATGTCACGACCTGCTGCGCATTCTGCGGCAGGTCGTTGCCGGTCGTGAACGGGCAGGTGCGGCCATGGCGGGCCGCTGACGGTCAGTTCTTCTGCAACGAATTCTGCGCCGACGACGCCGAGGAGAGGCGTTTCCAGAGGCACGGCCGCGCCGAGCAGGGCGCTCGCCACGAGGTCGCGGTCGGTTCCGCGCGATAGCATCGTCCGGGTGGCGTCTGGCAGGCGCCGGCTGTCGTGGACACATTTCCGGCCCGCCGCTTGATTTTGCCCGCCGCAGGCAGTACGTAGCATTATCGCCTGCGGCCCGATTTCGGACTTCCGCGGCGACGGCATCCCCACAAAAGGGCCCGCGTGCGGTCTGATCCGGCAAGGATTGGGCGCGAGCCAGGGTGTGCGGTCTCTTGCAAATATCGCGGCATTTTGGGGCACCGCGATCGGAAGGCGCAAGAAACCGGAACGGAACTGCAATCGGCACGGTTGGAATAGGTACGATGGCAAAAGTCAGCCCATTCAAGTTTTTGCAGGAAGTGCGCCAGGAGGCCGCGAAGATCACCTGGCCGAGCCGCCGCGAGACCACCATCACGACCATCATGGTGTTCGTGTTCGCGACGTTGGCGGGCGTGTTCTTCCTGCTGGCGGACCAGGTGATCCGCATGGCCGTGACCCTGGTGCTCGGCATTGGCAGCTGAAAATGGAAAATTCTATGGACATGGGGGAGACCGCCATCGCCGGCTCTCTGTCTACCCGCCCCGCATGCGGGAGAGCGTAAGGGGGTGTTTGCCGGCGCGGGCGGGCGTGTTTTTGTTTGTTGGCGGATGAGGGCGTCCGCCTCGGGGTCAATCTCTTGCTGGGCATTGTCAGTTGAATGAAAACCGTGGGAACGACGGCTATGGCCAAGCGCTGGTACATCATCCACGCCTACTCGAACTTTGAGAACAAGGTCGCGGAATCAATCCGCGAGCAGGCCAAGCAACGCGGCCTCTCCGACCTGTTCGAAGAGGTGATGGTGCCGAAGGAAAAGGTCGTCGAAGTGCGTCGCGGCCGCAAAGTGGATGCCGAGCGCAAATTCTTTCCCGGCTATGTCCTGGTCAAAATGGAACTCACCGACGAAGCCTTTCATCTGATCAAGAACACGCCGAAGGTCACCGGCTTTCTCGGCGCCGATAACAAGCCGATGCCGATCTCGGACGCGGAGGCGGCCCGCATCCTGCATCAGGTGCAAGAGGGGATCGAGCGGCCGAAGCCGTCGGTGTCATTCGAGGTGGGCGAGCAGGTCCGCGTATCCGACGGTCCGTTCGCGTCGTTTAACGGCGTTGTCGAAGAGGTCGACGAGGCCCGCTCGCGCCTCAAGGTCGCGGTGTCCATCTTCGGCCGTGCCACCCCGGTCGAGCTGGAATTCGGCCAGGTCGAGAAGGGGTAGTCACCGCCATCGGCAGGGGCGACACCTTTCGGTAGGCGCATCGCTTTTCGCGACGCCTCGATCGCTTGGATTGGCCGAGGCGAGCGAGCGGCAAAAAAAGCGCTTGCATCCGGGCCGATTGCCGTTAAGTGACGGCATTGCCGCTGCGTTCCGCACATTCGGGATCAGCGTGGTGTTCGGTCAGTCCGAATTTCAGCAGTTGTGGGAGGCGACGGCGGCTGCCAACCGTCCGTTCGAGCCGAACCACGAACCGGCACCCCCACCCTCTCCTCTACGCGAGAGGGGAAGGAGGGGATGGGTGCTGCAGGGAGTAGCTTATGGCAAAGAAAATCACTGGTTATTTGAAGCTGCAGGTCCCGGCAGGGTCCGCAAACCCGTCGCCGCCGATCGGCCCTGCGCTGGGTCAGCGCGGCCTCAACATCATGGAGTTCTGCAAGTCCTTCAATGCGCAGACCCAGAAGCTTGAGAAGGGCGCGCCGATTCCCGTGGTGATCACCATCTACGCGGATCGCTCCTTCACGTTCGAAATGAAGACACCGCCGGTGTCCTTCTTCCTCAAGAAGGCGGCCGGCATCCAATCGGGGGCCAAGGCACCCGGCCGTGACAAGGCCGGCGCGGTGACCAGGGCGCAGGTGAAGGAGATCGCCGAACAGAAGATGAAGGATCTCAACTGCGATACCATCGAGGCCGCGATGCGAATGGTCGAGGGCTCCGCCCGCTCGATGGGTCTCGAGGTGAGGGGGTAACGGTCATGGCGAGCCATGGAAAGCGCGTTGTGAAGGCCCGCGAGGGCATTAAGAGGGATAAGCTTTATGCTCTTGACGAGGCCGTAAAGCTGGTCAAGGAGCGAGCCAACGCTAAATTCGATGAAACCGTCGAGATCGCAATGAATCTTGGCGTCGATCCCCGCCATGCCGATCAGATGGTGCGCGGCGTGGTTTCCCTCCCTAACGGCACCGGCCGTACGGTCAGGGTTGCGGTGTTTGCGCGCGGCGCTAAGGCCGATGAGGCGCGCGCCGCAGGCGCCGATGTGGTGGGAGCCGAAGATTTGGTCGAACGGGTCAATGCCGGCAACATCGACTTCGACCGCTGCATTGCGACCCCCGACCTGATGCCGCTGGTGGGCCGGCTCGGCAAGGTGCTGGGCCCGCGCGGCATGATGCCCAACCCGAAGGTCGGTACCGTGACGATGGATGTCGCCGGCGCCGTCAAGGCGTCGAAGGGCGGCGCCGTTGAATTTCGCGTCGAGAAGGCGGGCATCGTCCACGCCGGCGTCGGCAAAGCTTCGTTTTCGGCCGACAAGCTGGTGGAAAACATCCAGGCGTTCGCGGACGCGGTGCAGAAGGCGAAACCGCAGGGCGCAAAGGGGCAATTCATCCACCGAATCGCGATTTCTTCCACCATGGGCCCCGGCGTCAAGATCGAGCCTGGAACCGTCATGGTGAGCACCGTCACGGCGCATTGACTGGCGGTCGGTTCGCCGCACCGCTCATCCACGGGGCCGTCAAACTCCTCACCGCGCGTGGTAAGGATGGACTTTGCTTGGGCTGGTCCGCCGGACCGCGCCTTTACGGCGCCAATCCGGCCAAAAATTTATGTAGAAACCACTTGGCAGGAGCGGACTAAGCCGTTAATTAAATGCAAGTGGCGTGCCGGCCCTAGAGTGTCGGCGCGCTTTTGCGCGCTTTCTAGCAAAATTGGTGGCCAGGAATCTTTCCCTATCAGGCATCCGCTGGATTTATCTGAGGGGACGGCCAGGACTTCAATGCTCTGCGATGGAGGCGCGCGGCCATCCGATTTTGGGTGGAGTCCTGTCCGAGACTGCAGGCGTCCGAGCCATCGCGCGAGGGCTTAATTCCGAGGCTTGAGCTGTATTTAAGCCTGGGTACCTGCACAGACGGGTGAAGATCGGTTTCGGGGGCAACCCCGCTACGGTTCGAACCTTCAGGCCTTGGTGGCGTCCTTGTAAAGGGCCGTCAGTTCAAGGGGGGCAGGGCATGAGGAGCGTCGCGTCGCTCGCCGTCAACTACCCTCCCCCGCAAGCGTGTGAGGGTGGGTGGGGGCCTGGGCGGTGCGGCAGATCGTAAACCGGCGGCTTCAAATCACAATCCGGGGGTTGATATCAATCCTGGGATCAAGAGTGCCGCCAACCGGAGAGAGCAAGTGGATCGAGCGGCAAAAAAGGAGCTCGTCACGGAGCTGAACGGGGTCTTTAAGGCCAGCGGCGTCGTGATCGTGGCTCACTATGCCGGCCTCACGGTTGCCGATATGCAGAAGCTGCGCATGCAGATGAAGCAGGCCGGCGCCCAGGTGAAGGTCGCCAAAAACCGTCTCGCCAAGATCGCTCTTGACGGCACGGACGTGGCCGTGGTCGCGCCCCTCCTCAAAGGGCCGACCGTGATCGCCTATTCGGGCGATCCCGTGGCTGCGCCGAAGGTCGCCGCCGACTTCGCCAAGACCAATGACAAGTTCGTCATTCTGGGCGGAGCGATGGGCAAGACCGCCCTGAACCCCGACGGCGTCAAAGCGCTCGCGGCGCTGCCGTCGCTGGATGAGTTGCGAGCGAAACTCGTCGGCCTCGTTCAAGCGCCGGCGACCAAGATTGCGCAGCTTGTCAATGCCCCAGCCGCGAAAGTTGCCAGGGTGGTTCAGGCCTATGCCAGCAAGGGCGAAGCCGCGTGATGGGCTTTACCAGTCTCGTTGAAGTTCGAACCTGAAGGATCACAGTAAATGACTGATTTGTCGAAACTTGTCGACCAACTCTCAAGCCTCACGGTGCTGGAGGCCGCCGAGCTTGCCAAGCTTCTTGAAGAGAAGTGGGGCGTCTCTGCGGCTGCTGCCGTTGCGGTCGCGGCCCCGGCCGGTGGTGGTGCTGCCGCAGCACCGGTCGAGGAAAAAACGGAGTTTACCGTCGTGCTGGCTGCGGCCGGCGAAAAGAAAATTGAGGTCATCAAGGAAGTTCGGGCGCTCACCGGACTGGGCCTCAAGGAAGCTAAGGACCTCGTCGAAGGGGCGCCAAAGAACGTCAAGGAGGGCGTGTCCAAGGACGAGGCCGAAAAGGTCAAGGCCCAACTTGAGAAGGCAGGCGCCAAGGTCGAACTCAAATAGGCGGCTGGGTCAAATTCCTGTTTCGCACCTCGCATGGGAGGAAATGCACAAGACCGGTGCGGACCGGAGAGGAGTCTGCGTGCCCCCGCAAAAGGGCGGGGGCCGAAGGGATGGCCGATACCGGCCATCCCTGTTGTGGTGGTTGATGAACGGACGCCTATATATGGTTTTGATTGATCACTGATGGTGCAGCGTAAAAGCGCGTTACGAGCGCCGAATTCCCAGCTCCCCATGAGTTTTGCGCGTGGGCGGGATCGGTCCAAGAAGGCGGAAAGAATTCCTTCCGCCCGTCCTGTTTCCGCTTCCGGCCGGGGCCAGTGAGGTCCGCCGGAAGACTCCGCCGCCGATGGGGGTGCGCGGACAAGTAAAGAGGCCACGATGGCACAGACGTTCACCGGTCGTAAACGGGTCCGCAAGTTCTTTGGCAAAATCGAGGAAGTCGCCGAGATGCCGAACCTCATCGAGGTTCAGAAGGCATCCTACGACCAGTTCCTCCTGGTCAAGGAACCGCCTGGCGGACGTCCCGACGAGGGTTTGCAAGCAGTATTCAGGTCGGTATTTCCGATCTCGGACTTCTCCAACACCGCGCAGCTCGAATTCGTCCGCTACGAATTCGAGGCGCCGAAATATGACGTCGATGAGTGCCGCCAGCGCGGCATGACCTATGCTGCGCCGCTCAAGGTGACGCTGCGTCTCATCGTGTTCGATATCGACGAGGAGACCGGCGCAAAGTCCGTCAAGGACATCAAGGAGCAGGATGTCTACATGGGCGATATTCCGCTCATGACCAACAACGGCACCTTCATCGTCAACGGCACCGAGCGGGTGATCGTGTCCCAGATGCACCGCTCGCCGGGCGTGTTCTTCGATCACGACAAGGGCAAGACCCACTCCTCCGGCAAGCTGCTGTTCGCCGCCCGCATCATTCCGTATCGCGGCTCCTGGCTCGATATCGAGTTCGACGCCAAGGACATCGTGTATGCGCGCATCGATCGCCGCCGCAAGATTCCGGTCACATCGCTGATGTTCGCGCTCGGCATGGACGGCGAGGAAATCCTCAACACCTTCTACAAGCAGGTGGTCTACAAGCGCTCCAAGGATGGCTGGCGGGTGCCGTTCGATGCCAACCGCATGCGGGGCTACAAGGCGGTCAACGATCTTGTTGACGCCGATACCGGCAAGGTCGTGATCGAGGCCGGCAAAAAGATCACGGTACGCCAGGCGCGCCAGTTCGCCGAGAAGGGCCTCAAAGCGCTGCGGATGACCGATGAGGAATTGATCGGACACTACATCGCCGAAGACCTCGTCAACATGAAGACCGGCGAAATCCACGCCGAGGCCGGCAGCGAGATCACCGAGAAGATGCTCAAGACGTTGCACGAGGAGGGCTACCGGGAGATCCCGGTGCTCGACATCGACCACGTCAACGTCGGCGCCTATATCCGCAATACGCTCAATATCGAGAAGAACCTCACGCGCGAGGACGCGCTGTTCGACATCTACCGGGTCATGCGTCCTGGCGAACCGCCGACGCTCGAGACCGCGGAGGCGATGTTCCACTCGCTGTTCTTCGATTCCGAGCGCTACGACCTTTCTGCGGTCGGCCGCGTCAAGATGAACATGCGTCTTGACCTGCACACCGAGGACACGGTCCGGGTGCTGCGCAAGGACGACATCATCGGCGTCATCCGCACGCTGGTCGACCTGCGCGACGGCAAGGGCGATATCGACGACATCGACCACCTCGGCAATCGCCGGGTGCGTTCGGTCGGCGAGTTGATGGAGAACCAGTATCGCATCGGCCTGTTGCGCATGGAGCGCGCCATCAAGGAGCGCATGAGCTCGGTCGATATCGACACTGTAATGCCGCAGGATCTCATCAACGCCAAGCCGGCCGCGGCCGCGGTGCGCGAGTTCTTCGGCTCCTCGCAGCTCTCCCAGTTCATGGACCAGACCAATCCGCTATCCGAGATCACCCATAAGCGGCGGCTCTCGGCGCTTGGGCCCGGCGGCCTCACCCGCGAGCGCGCCGGCTTCGAGGTGCGCGACGTGCACCCGACGCATTACGGCCGCATCTGCCCGATCGAGACGCCGGAAGGGCCGAACATCGGCCTTATCAATTCACTTGCGACGTATGCGCGGGTGAACAAATACGGCTTCGTCGAGACGCCCTATCGGAAGGTCAAGGACGGCCGCGTCACCGACGAGGTGGTCTATCTCTCGGCCATGGAGGAAGGTCGCTACTACGTGGCCCAGGCCAACGTGCAGCTCGACCACAAGCAGCGTTTCACTGAGGATCTTATCGTCTGCCGGCACGCCGGTGACGTACTCATGGTAGCGCCTGACCGGGTCGACTACATGGATGTGTCGCCCAAGCAGCTTGTTTCAGTCGCGGCCGCGCTCATCCCGTTCCTGGAGAACGACGACGCCAACCGCGCCCTGATGGGTTCCAACATGCAGCGTCAGGCGGTGCCGCTGGTGCGCGCCGAGGCGCCGTTCGTTGGCACCGGGATGGAAGGCGTGGTGGCCCGTGATTCCGGTGCCGCTATCGCGGCGCGGCGCACCGGTATCATCGACCAGGTCGACGCGACCCGCATCGTGGTGCGCGCGACCGAAGATCTCGACCCCACCAAGTCGGGCGTCGATATCTATCGGTTGATGAAGTTCCAGCGTTCCAATCAGAACACCTGCATCAACCAGCGGCCGCTGGTGAAGGTGGGCGATGCGGTGAAGAAGGGCGACATCATCGCGGACGGCCCTTCGACCGACCTCGGGGAGCTTGCGCTTGGCCGCAACGTCCTCGTCGCCTTCATGCCGTGGAACGGCTACAACTTCGAGGATTCAATCCTGCTCTCGGAGCGGATCGTCAAGGATGACGTCTTCACCTCGATCCACATCGAGGAATTCGAGGTGATGGCGCGCGACACCAAGCTCGGGCCGGAGGAAATCACCCGCGACATCCCGAACGTCTCCGAAGAGGCGCTGAAAAATCTCGACGAGGCCGGTATTGTCTACATCGGCGCCGAAGTGCATGCGGGTGACATCCTGGTCGGCAAGATAACGCCCAAGGGTGAAAGCCCGATGACGCCGGAGGAGAAGCTTCTGCGCGCCATTTTCGGCGAGAAGGCCTCGGATGTCCGCGACACCTCGCTGCGGGTACCACCCGGCGTGCAGGGCACAGTTGTCGAAGTGCGGGTCTTCAACCGCCATGGCGTCGACAAGGACGAGCGGGCACTCGCCATCGAGCGCGAGGAGATCGAGCGACTGGCGAAGGACCGCGACGACGAGCAGGCGATCCTCGACCGCAACGTCTATGGTCGGCTTGCCGAGATGCTGGAAGGTCGGCAGGGTGTTGCGGGCCCGAAGGGGTTCAAGAAGGATTCGAAAATCACCCGCGCGGTGCTGGAAGAGTTTCCGCGCTCGCAATGGTGGCTGTTCGCGTCCCCGAACGACAAGCTGATGGCCGAGATCGAGGCCATTCGTAAGCAGTACGACGAGTCGAAGAAGGGCTTGGAGCAGCGCTTTCTCGATAAGGTCGAAAAGCTGCAGCGCGGCGACGAATTGCCACCCGGCGTGATGAAGATGGTCAAGGTCTTCGTCGCGGTGAAGCGCAAGATCCAGCCCGGCGACAAGATGGCGGGCCGTCACGGCAACAAGGGCGTGGTGTCGAAGATCGTGCCGGCGGAAGATATGCCGTTCCTCGCTGACGGTCAGCCGGTCGATATCGTGCTCAATCCACTCGGCGTGCCGAGCCGCATGAATGTCGGCCAGATCCTGGAGACCCACCTGGGCTGGGCCTGCGCCGGGCTCGGCCATCGCATCGGCCAGGCGGTCGACGCCTATTACCACCGCAAGGACCTCAAGCCGCTGCGGGACACCCTGAAGAAAGTCTATGGCGACGAAGAGACCATCAAGACTCTGGACGAGGATGGGCTCATCGAACTCGGCACCAATCTCAGGCACGGCGTTCCGATTGCGACCCCGGTTTTCGATGGCGCCAAGGAAGCCGATATCGAGCACATGCTCAATCTCGCCGGACTGGATCACTCCGGCCAAATGACGCTCTATGACGGTCGCACCGGCGAAGCGTTCGATCGCAAGGTCACGGTAGGCTTTATCTACATGCTCAAGCTGCACCATCTGGTCGAC
>Ga0209060_10003852_pt1 | contig 12179 bp, 9 predicted proteins | sample Coa_R1_8_FD_187155 | JGI IMG/M metagenome (GOLD analysis project Ga0209060, IMG submission 187155) | Surface soil microbial communities from Centralia Pennsylvania, which are recovering from an underground coalmine fire - Coalmine... | ecosystem: Environmental > Terrestrial > Soil > Unclassified...
AATTGATATCGCAGGTTTCAACAGAAGTTCTTTGATAAAAAATATTGGTTTGCCATTCAAATTGGTAAAAAGTTTTTTGCAGGTGAAACAAATCATAAAATCTTTTCAGCCGGATGCAGTGATTGGTGTTGGTGGCTATTCCAGTTTTCCTGTGTTGCGATATGCGCAGACAAAAAGAATTCCAACATTCATTCATGAATCAAATTCATTTGCGGGAAAAGCAAATATGATGCTTGGAAAGAAGGCGACAAAGATTTTTACTGCAAGCGATGGAATGGAGAAATTTTTTCCGGCAGAAAAAATCATGATTACCGGAAACCCTGTGAGAGCAAGCATTGTAAGCAATACTATCAGTCGGGAAGAAGGCATCAAATTTTTTGGATTGAATCCTGCGAAAAAAACGGTGCTGTCAACTGGCGGAAGCCTTGGTGCAAAAAGTATTAATGAAGCAGTTGATGCAGGCATCGATGAATTTAAAAAAAATGATTTGCAACTGATTTGGCAAACTGGAAAACCTTATGCTGATAAAGCAAAGCAAGCGGTAAATGGAAGAAAAAATATTTGGACAAATGATTTTATCACGAAGATGGAATACGCATTTGCTGCTGCTGATATCGTGATTTCAAGGTCAGGCGCCATGTCGATTGCTGAATTGTGTGTGGTGAAAAAGCCGGTTGTGTTTGTGCCATTTCCTTTTGCCGCGGAAGACCATCAAACCGTGAATGCGCAAAACCTGGTGAATAAAAACGCAGGCATATTGATAAAAGATAATGAAGCGAAAGAAAAGTTGATATCGACTGTGATGACATTAGCAAAAGATGAGAAGAAACAAAATGAATTGAAAGAAAATATCGCTAAGCTGGGAGTGACAAATGCAGATGGAGTGATTGCGGAAGAAATATTAAAGTTGATAAGTTGAATTGTTGATAGGTTGATTTATTCACCATTGACCATTCACCATTCACGAAAAGAATGACTGATATAAATAACATAAACCGGATTTATTTCATCGGCATTGGCGGAATTGGTATGAGTGCATTGGCAAGGTATTTCAAGTTTCATGGAAAGAATGTGAGTGGTTATGATAAAACGGAAACGCCTTTAACGAAGCAATTGGTAAGCGAAGGAATTCCGGTTCATTATAGTGAAGATTTGGGATTAGCTCCGAAAGATGCAGAGATGATTGTTTACACGCCTGCGATTCCGAAAGAGCATAAAGAATTGGTTTTTTATCAGCAGAATAATTACACATTGTTGAAAAGAAGTGATGTGTTGGGATCGATAACAAAAAGTTCTTTTAATATCTGTGTTGCAGGAACGCATGGCAAGACAACTATCACGACGATGATTGCGCACATTCTTCGTCACAGTGGTTATGGTTGCAATGCTTTTCTGGGTGGAATCGCTGTGAACTATAATAGCAATTTCTGGAGCAATGAAAGAAATGTTTGTGTGGTGGAAGCTGATGAATATGACAGAAGTTTTTTGAAATTAAGTCCTGATGTTGCCGTGATAACAGCAATGGATGCAGACCATTTGGACATCTATGGAACGGAAGAAGCAGTGCAGCAGGCGTTCATTGATTTTTCAGGCAAGCTGAAAAAAGGCGGATTGTTAGTGAGCAAATTTGGTTTGCAAAAAGACGCAGCATTAAAATCAGATAGGCATCTGCGTTACAGTCAGCAAAATGAAAGTGCTGATGTGTATGCAAAAAATATCCGGATGAACCATGGTAGCTATGAATATGATGTTGTAGAAAATGATTGGGAACTGAAAGATGTGATTTTGAATATGGGCGGAATGCATAATGTGGAGAATACAGTCGTGGCAATAGCTGTAGCGCATTCGCTGAGGATAGAAGATGAAAAAATAAAGAACGCGGTTGAAGATTTTAAAGGAGTAAAAAGAAGATTCGAATATATTATTAAGAATGAGAAGCTGGTGTTTGTAGATGATTATGCGCATCATCCTGAAGAATTGAGAGCATTGATTAGTGGCGCAAAAAGCTTGTTCCCAAAATTGAAATGCACGGTGATTTTTCAGCCGCATTTGTTCACGAGGACAAGAGATTTTGCAGATGGTTTTGCTGAGAGTCTGGATTTAGCTGATGAAGTAATTCTGTTGCCGATTTATCCTGCAAGAGAATTGCCGATTGAAGGAGTGACGAGCAAAATGATTTTCGACAAAATGAAAAACAGGAATAAATATTTGATGAGTAAAGAAGAATTGCTGAAGAGCATGAATGGAAAAAGCGAAGGGCTTTTCATAACGGCTGGTGCGGGAGATATTGATGCGTTGGTGCTACCGATTAAAGATATCCTGGAAAAAACGAACTAACCCATATTGTGCGAGGGAGTTTTTTACCCGCGCATATTGTACCCATCTGACGGTCAAAACGGGGCCGTTGGGTGGGTATGAAATGGCAAAAATTTTTAAATGTCATGAGCATAAAAGATAACATAAGAAAAATGCTGTTCGTCGCGCTGTGGAGTGTGCTCGGAGCAGGCATGCTCGTGCTGCTTGTCGCCGCTATTAAAAGGCGCAGCAACAAAACATGTAAAGGATATAAAATTGAAATCAGCAGTGCTGCGAATAGATATTTTATTGATAGAAAGGATGTGATGAAAATGCTTGCAGACAGCATTAATGGAAAGCCGGAAGGAAGAGCGATATCGTCTTTCAACCTGCTTTCGATGGAGGATAAACTGAAGAAAAATCCGTGGGTGAAAGATGCTCAGATATTTTTTGATAATAATGATTTATTACGGATAGCCATTACCGAGAGGGAACCAACAGCAAGAATTTTCACAACAGGCGGAAATAGTTTTTATATCGACAGTAGTGGAACAGAATTGCCTTTAAGCGATAAGCAAACCGTGATGCTTCCGGTGTTCACAGGATTTCCTGCAGAGAAAATAAAAATAGGTTCTGAAGGTAGTTTGCTGAAGCAAATAAAAAAGATTGACGCTTTTATATTGAAAGATTCTTTTTGGTCTGCACAGATTGCGCAGGTTGATATTACGCCGAACAAAACTTTTCAAATGATTCCGGTTGTCGGCAATCATGTGATTGAATTTGGTGATGGCAATGATTGCGAGAAAAAATTTCATAGGCTGTTTGTTTTTTATAAAGAAGTGCTGAGCCAAACAGGTTTTGACAAATACGCGAGAATAGATGTTCAATATGATGGCGAAGTAATCGGCACAAAAAAAGGCGGGCTGATGAAAAAATCTGATTCATTACTAGCAGCAAAAAGTGTTGCGATGCTGATAAAATCAGCGCAGCAAATTCAGATGGATACGGTGAAACAAAGAACGGTGAAGCCTTTGGAAAATATCAATCCTGATAAAAATTTCAAGAGCGGCGATATTGAGGATAGTGTGACGAAGAGAATTAAGAATTAATAATTCGTGAATGGTCAATGGTGAATAGGGAATAATGGATTATCATGAAGATTTCGACTAGCTCCGGCATTCATGCCGGAGAATTAAGAATTAATAATGGATAATTAATAATTCGTGAATGGTTAATCGTGAAGGATGAATTATCGTGAAGATTTCGACTAGCTCCGACATTTATGCAGGAGAACGAAGAAATAATAAATTAGAAATTAGAAATAAGGAATGAGAAAGTGTGAGAAAGAAAAATGAATAATAGTTGTTGTTGACGATAACGAAACTAAAGTTCAATAGAAAACAAAAAGTACAAGAGCCCGCCGCGGCGGGACGATGATGATTAAAGGACAAATGCCGACTACAAAAAATAAAACTTAAAACAATAAAAACAAACAACAAAAACAAATAAACTATGAATCACGAACAACCCATTATTGTCGGGCTTGACATCGGAACAACTAAGATTGCAGCCATTGCCGGACGAAAAAACGAATTTGGTAAACTTGAAATTCTTGGCTTCGGTCGCGCCAATTCAAACGGCGTGAAGCACGGACAAGTGTTGAACATTGATGAAACTATCAAGGCGATTAAAATGGCACTTGATAATTGTTATGCATCCAATCCTAATCTCGCGATTAGTGAGGTGTATGTTGGTATTGCAGGTCATCACATCAAAAGTTTGCAAACACGCGGCGATATCGTGCGCCAGCAAACGGATGATGAAATCACGCAGCGCGAAATTGACCAGTTGATTGCTGACCAATATAAAACTTATATTCCTGCAGGCGACCAGATTATCGATGTGATTCCACAGGAATTCACTGTTGATAATTTCCAAAATATTGTGAGCCCGATTGGTTATGGTGGCGTGAAAGTAGGAGCGAATTTTCACATCATCACAGGCGATAAAAATGCCATCAGAAATATTAATCGTGCAGTAGAAAAAAGCGGATTGCATACAAAAGATTTAGTGCTGCAACCACTCGCATCTGCAGCCGCAGTCATGGGACAAGAAGATTTGGAAGCAGGAGTTGCGATTGTTGACATCGGCGGTGGAACAACAGACCTCGCTGTTTTTTATGAAGGCATTTTGAAACACACTGCAGTGATTCCTTTCGGCGGAGAAAATATTACCAACGATATCAAAACAGGATTAGGTGTTCTCAAAACACAAGCGGAGCAAATGAAAGTGCAGTTTGGTTCTGCGCTGGCGAATGAAGCAAAGAACAATGCATTCATTACCATTCCCGGATTGCGCGGAATGCCTGCGAAAGAAATCAGCGTAAAAAATCTCGCGAACATTATTCAGGCTCGCATGAACGAGATCATGGATTTCGTGACTTATCATTTGAAACAAGTTGGTCTTGATAATAAAATGTTGAATGGCGGCATCGTATTAACCGGTGGTGGTTCTCAATTGAAACATCTGATTCAATTGACGGAATATATCACAGGGTTAAATGCACGAATTGGTTTCCCGACAGAACATTTAACTGCCGGGCATATTGAAGAATTAGCGAAACCAACTTACTCCACTTGCATCGGATTAATATTAAAAGGTTACAGTGATTATGAGCATAACAGAAAGCAATTTGAGCAATCACATGTGAAAGTGGAAGTGCCCGAGGCTTTGAGAAAGCTTGAACCTGTAGAAGAAACTGTTGCGCCAATTGAGACGATGGAAGAAGAAAAAGTGATGCGCAACAGAAAAAGCATCAAAGATTTCTGGGGCAAATTCAAAGATGGAATTATTGATTTGTTCAAAGAAGAAGAAGACCATGCGCTTTAGTGGTGAATGGTCAATAGTGAATGGTGAATAAGAAACCCATTCACAACTCACCATTCACTATTCACAAAATTACTAATCCAAAAAAATTCTGAAATGATATACTTCGATTTACCGAAAGAAAAATCATCCATCATCAAAGTGATTGGTGTGGGTGGCGGAGGAAGCAACGCAGTCAATTATATGCACAGCCAAAATATTGAAGGCGTAAATTTTATTGTATGTAACACCGACGCTCAGGCAATTGCACAGAGCGGTGTTCCTAACAGGGTGCAGCTCGGGCCGCATTTAACGCAAGGTCTGGGAGCAGGCGCTAATCCTGATATTGGCAGGCAGGCAACAGAAGAAAGTCTTGAAGAGATAAAACAAATTCTCGAAGTAAACACCAAGATGGCTTTCATTACCGCCGGAATGGGTGGTGGAACAGGAACAGGCGGCGCACCTATTATCGCAAAAATTTGTAAAGACCTCGGCATACTCACTGTTGGAATTGTGACGACACCATTTTCTTATGAAGGAAGAAAAAGACAATTGCAGGCGGAAGAAGGAATCCGTGTGATGAAACAATATGTTGACACATTATTGGTCATCAGCAATGATAAGCTTCGTCATCAGTTCGGCAATCTGAAAATGAAAGAAGCATTCAGCAAAGCAGATAATGTTTTGGCGACTGCAGCAAAATGTATCACTGATGTAATCACTACAACAGGACAAATCAATGTTGACTTTGCAGATGTGTGCACCGTGATGCGCAATGGCGGTGTGGCTATTCTCGGCAGCGCAGCAACAGAAGGCGAGAACCGTGCGCAACAAGCAATTGAAGAAGCATTGAATTCTCCATTGCTGAATGATAATGATATCAGCGGAGCACAATGGATTCTTATTAATATCAATTCATCTGAAGGCGAATTTGAATTCACGATGGATGAAGTGGAAATCATTCAGAACTATCTCATCAGCCGCGCAGGAGAGCACACCGATGTGATTCTTGGATTGGGTTACGATAATTCCCTCGGCGCAAAAATCGGCATCACATTAATAGCAACCGGATTTGAATATAAAGACCCCTTTGCGAAAACTAAAACAGTTAAGACCGAACCTAAGAAAGAGGACAAGATTGTTATGCCTTTAGTCATACCCGAAGAAAAAGTAAAAACAGAACAAGGGCCTGTGCTACCTCTCGTTACACAAAAAGAAGAACAACAACCGGCATCAGGGCAACTACACGTTGCCCTGAAGGCCCTGCCGGATGAGATGCAGCCGCATTTGAAAGAAGAAGAAAAATCGCAGCAGCATATCCCGATGGTTTTCTTTGCAGATGACAGTATTAGTAAAATTACTGTGGACAAGAAAGTGGAAAAAAACGAAGTAGAAAAGACGACGGAATGGTTAAATTCGCAGAACCTCGTTCCCACAGCCGAAGAAAAAAATCTGGTTACAAATGCTGCGCCCGGTTCGCCGGCATCTGCAATATCTGCGGGTTACCTTGCAAGGCCCAAAAATATTTACGCAGAAGAATCGCGGCCAGAAAAACAATCCAGCCCGGAACACATACCTGTGAAGGATTTCATCTCAGGTACAGCTGCAGTTAATCCGTTAAAAGAAGAAGAACCTTCTCCTGACATGCAGCTAGTATTTAAAGATATTCCAGCGGCGGATGCGCCCTTGGCCTATCAAGCTCTTAAAAATCCGGGAACGGAACTGCCCGCCGAGGAACCTGCTCTGCAGGACAAGGAGGAAGAACAGAAACGACGTGCAGCAGAACGAATCAATAAGTTGCGCAACTTATCGTTCAACATCAATGCTGCCGACCCGAATAATGAGTTTGAGACTGTGCCGGCCTACATCCGCCGTAATTTGGAACTCCATAATGCCACTTCCAACGTCGAGAATTTCTACAGCAACTACGAAGTAAAGAAGGACGAGAACAACAACGCTTCCATCAGCACTATCAATACATTTTTAGACGGCAAGAAGCCTGACTAACGGTTTCGTATAACCGAAAAATCAGTTTGTTTTTAGTTGTTTTATTATCCCTCCGGTTTTCCGGGGGGATTTTTTTGTGCTGAGCTTGACGAAGCACTTCAACTTGAATATTGATTATTGAATTTTGAGTGTTGAATGTTTGTAGGAGTTTTTTTTATGTCCTCAGCTAAGTACTACTATTAAACATCGTCCCGCCGCGGCGGGCTCTTGTACGGTAGGAATTCTATTGAGCTTCAGCATCCTCCGCAATTTCCATCATAAAATTTGTAGCCATTAATAAGCAAGACCTGTCAGGTTTTTAAAACCTGACAGGTCTCGGCACTAGTAAATTTCTTTTCTTTATATAGCTTTTTTAATTACTGAAACATTTTGCTTTATGCTATAAATGCCTACAACTCTTATTACCGATTTCAATTCTTTATAAAGCGCATAATTCTTTTTTTGAAGAATAAAATACCTGATGCTTTTTGATTTATAAAAAAACTTATGAGCAACTGTCCCGTCTGCGATTGTGTTCAATTTTTTGTATAGGCAACAATAAACTTTTCAGCGAATCTTTCCCCAAATTCATTTATTATATATTGAACAGTTGTATTTAGTTGGGAGTTTGCGACAGCAGTAAAATCAATTGTTTTAGGCTTGAATGCCATATTTCTTTTTTATGGCTGAAAAAACTTTTTGTGCAGGAATTGTTTTGCCATCATCTGATTGCTTTAGTGAAAGCATCAGTTGATTAAATTGCTGGAAGCTGAGCCTGGCTTTTGCAGGCATTTCTTTTCTTGCATGCAAATAACCGAAATATACATTCAAATCCTTCTGCGCCAGTTTTGCTTCAGCAGGAGAAAGATTATCAATATTGTTTTTTAATTGTTCTTTTATTTCTTTAATTGACATAAGAAATTCTTCTGTGTCAAATTTAATCATTTGCTATTAGTTACGGAAGGAATTCTATTGAGCGCCCGATGAATTGTCGGATTGCAAAAATTTTGGAATTCAGATGCCTGCTTGTGCAGGCATGACGGCGACTCTCTAAGGGATTTTAAAATTCTTGTTATTTAAGATTCGTTACGCCCTTGCCGTCATTCCCGCGCAGGCGGGAATCTGTAGAACAACTTAAACTTTCAATTGTGAGTTACTAAAATTAAAATTTGTTATCTTCCTTATAAATTGATTAAGGAAATAAGAAAGTGATTCATATAAAATAAAATAATCAATGGAAAAGCTTTTATTAAGCCTTATAATACTGATTACATACAGCTGTTTTTCCCAAACAAAAAAAGAAACAGAAGATTGGTTGTTTCATAATCTTTCTGAAAGATTTACAATGTCAAAAGATTTTGAAAAAGTACTAACTCCAGTTGAAATTCCTGAACCTATTTATTGGTATCCAAGACAAAGAATAATGTACTCGTACCGTTTTGAGAGTAATTATTTGTTAATTGAAAAGCTAACCTATGAGAGAAGACCTTCTAATTCCGGGACAACTAAATATCCCGAATATAAGAATTATAGCAAAGCAATAGAGTTATGGGTTTATAAAATACCTAACATTTATACTGTCGAAATTGAAGACAGCGCGGACGGCTTTATTGGTTTAAGACTTTCATTTAAGGAAAATTCTAAGGTTAGTTTAAGATGTGTTTACAATTTGGGAGAATCAATTGTTTATGGAGACTTTGAACAAAAAGAGACTGGTTGGAATTCATTAGACAAATTTTATTTTACCGCCAACAAGGTTGATATTGAAAAACGATTAAGTGAGATAGATGAGAAGAATCAAGGATACCCGTATTTATTTTTAGAATTTTATTCTCCACTTCCTTCAGATTATGGTATTTTGAAAAGAATTAAAAAAGCTTTTGAACATTTGATTGCTGTTGAAGGTGGCAAAGTATTAAAAGAAGTTTTTTAAACCCTATTTTAAGTAACCAACTCCTAAACTTTTCCAAAGTTTTAAAACTTTGGAAAAGTTCATCAACGAGCTTGTAATTAAACAATCAAGTAAATCACACAAATCACACAAATCCCGTTCAGACTAATGAAAATCTCCGCAATAATCTCTCATCTTGAAACCATTGCCCCGCCTGCTTATCAGGAAAATTATGACAATGCTGGATTGTTAACGGGAATGGCTAACCGCGAATGCACAGGCGTGCTCACAACATTGGATTGCACAGAAGAAATTGTTCATGAAGCGGTTTCAAAAAACTGCAATCTGATTGTAGCGCATCATCCCATTATTTTCGGCGGACTGAAAAAAATCAATGGAAAAAATTATGTGGAGAAAGCTGTGATTGCTGCCATCAAAAATGATATTGCGATTTATGCCATTCATACCAATCTTGATAATGTGCTTCATGGCGTGAATGCAAGAATGGCTGATAAGCTCGGATTGATTAACAGAAATATTTTGTTGCCCAAACAATCAACACAGAAAAAATTATACACGTATGTTCCTTTAGCTGATTTGGAAAAGGTTCGCAACGCCATTTTTGCGGCAGGCGCCGGAGCTATCGGCGAATATAGTGAAGCAGCGTTTTCAGTTCAAGGGGAAGGAAGTTTTAAGCCGAATGAAAATGCAAATCCTTATATCGGTGAAATCGGCAAAAGGCATTATGAAAATGAAGCAAAGCTTGAAACTATTTTTCCGGCGCATCTGCAATCGCAAATTGTTGCCGCATTAATCCACGCGCATCCTTATGAAGAAGTGGCTTATGGGATTATTGAGCTTGCCAATGCCAACGAACGGGTTGGCTCGGGCTTGCTGGGCGAACTGCCCGAACCGATGGACGAAAAGGCATTTCTGGAAAAAATAAAACAATCATTCTCGCTGTCTGCTATTAAATATACAAGGCTGCTGAAAAAGCCGGTGAAAAAGGTGGCAATTTGTGGAGGAGCAGGCAGTTTCCTCATTTCCAAAGCTTTAGCGGCAGGAGCGGATTTCTATATCACGTCAGACATTAAATATCATGAGTTTTTTGACGCCAACGACAGGCTGGTGGTGGCTGATATCGGGCATTATGAAAGCGAACAGTTCACGATTGATTTGCTGCATGAAATTTTGCTGAAAAAATTCCCTACCTTTGCCGTCCTTAAAACGGCTTTGAATACCAACCCGGTTCATTATTATTTAGGGTGAATGGTCAATCGTGAATGGTGAATAAATAAGCAGCCAGTTACCGGTTGTGAGGCTAAAGCTGAATAGAATACCAACAGTACAAGAGTGCGACGCAAGGATGTTTAGTCGGAGGGTGATACTGGTAACAAAATAGAAAAACAAAAAAAACTTAAACAGAGAAACTTAAAGAATCAGGAAAAAGGAGTTTGTAAGAACTGGAAACTAATTTAAAGACATCGTAAATCGTAAATACTAATATGGCGCAAGTAAAAGAATTTTCGGTTGAAGAAAAACTGGCTTCGCTGGTTACACTTCAAAAAGTTGAGTCGAAACTGGATGAATACAAAATCCTGAAAGGCGAACTGCCGATGGAAGTGAGCGACCTGGAAGATGAAATCACCGGGCTGCATTCACGCCAAACGCGCATTGAAGAAGAAATTAATGGCATCCAGGAATTTATTAATCAGAAGAAAGAGATTATTAAAGAAGCGGACGCGTTGATAAAAAAATACGACAAGCAAAGCCAGAACGTGAAGAACAGCCGCGAGTTTGAAGCGATTAATAAAGAAATGGAAATGCAGCAGCTCGAAACGAAGCTGGCTGAAAAACACATTAAAGACGCGAACGAAGAGATTGCTGAAAAAGTGGTAGTGCTTGAAAAAGCTAAGAAGAATGTAGGTTCAAAAGAAGGCGTTCTGAAAAATAAAAAAGAAGAACTCGATAAGATTATCGCAACAACTGAAAAAGAAGAAAAGCATTTCGGTAAACTTGCTGCTGATGCAAGGGAAAAAGTGGAACCAAGACTATTAGTTTCATATGACCGCATCCGTAAGAATTACAGAAACGGTTTAGCTGTTGTTCCGGTTTTGCGTGATGCTTGCGGTGGTTGCTTCAATGCAATTCCTCCACAGCGCCAGAGCGAAATCAAACAGCGCAAGAAAATCATCGTTTGTGAAAACTGCGGTCGCATTTTGGTGGATGATGAATTGAATAATGCAGTTGAAGTTAAATAGTTTCGGGTTTTTAGTTTCCAGTTTTGGATGCATGATTATATTTAAAGGCACTTATAACGAGTGCCTTTTTTATTTCACGCAATGAAGCAACGGATACAACGAATGCAACGTTGTTCTCTTTGTATTCTTTATCTCTTTGTGTGAAATTTCTTTTTTAATTTGCCCTTGAATGCTTAAGCAACTTCATATATCAAACTATGCCATCATCGATGAAATCAATATTGATTTTTCTAAGAAGCTGAATGTAATTACGGGAGAAACCGGCGCAGGGAAATCAATACTTATGGGCGCTTTGTCGCTGATACTTGGTGACAGGGCAGACACAACTGTGTTGATGAACAGAGAAAAAAAATGTTTTGTAGAAGGAATGTTTGCAGTTGAAGCGAAAAAAGATGTGAAACAATTTCTGAAGGAAAATGATTTGGATGCAGATGAAGAACTGGTGATAAGAAGAGAAATTGCTGCGAATGGAAAATCAAGGGCATTTGTAAATGACACGCCTGTGAACCTTGTGCAGTTGCGACAATTGAGCAATATGCTTGTCGACCTTCACCAACAATTTGACACACTCGAATTAGGCGAATCAAATTTTCAGCGAGAAGTGATTGATGCGCTCGCCGGAAATTTTGAATTGCTGAATGAATATCAATTATTGTTTAAAAGACTTTCAATCGCAAAAAAAGAATTAGTTGAATTGCAGGAGCAGAAAGCACAGTTCAACAAAGAATTTGATTATAATAAATTTCTCTTTGACGAATTGCAGGAAATAGGGTTGAAAGAAAATGAGCTGGAAGATTTGGATAATGAACTGAAATTATTGAACAGCTCAGAAGATATCAAGACAGCGCTTTCAAAAGCATATTACGATTTGAAAGAATCAG
>Ga0209060_10003859_pt1 | contig 12168 bp, 12 predicted proteins | sample Coa_R1_8_FD_187155 | JGI IMG/M metagenome (GOLD analysis project Ga0209060, IMG submission 187155) | Surface soil microbial communities from Centralia Pennsylvania, which are recovering from an underground coalmine fire - Coalmine... | ecosystem: Environmental > Terrestrial > Soil >...
CCATCGAAACCACTGTGGTGAGCCAAACCACCGCGCCCCATGGCGTCGCCAGCCACAGACCGACGGCCGCGACGAGCTCGATCACCGCGAAATAGACCGTCGCTGCCTGCCATGCGGTCGGCTGGTTTTCGAATGCGTCTTCCTCGCCACCGATAAATCCGGTGACCTGGGCCCAGTGATAGAGACCTTTGACGACCGAGAGCACGGCCATGACGCGCAAAAACAGCACCAGCCGCCTGGTCCACACATTCTCGTCGCTATACGTGCGCTCCGACGACATCGCCGCCGACATCATGCCGTCCCGCGCCTTGTCGCGGGGAGAAGTGTCAGACATGCGCTTGGCTCATGGTGTCGCAGGGTCTTTCGCTAAAAGAGCGTTCACGATCAAACCGGTCCGATTCAAAACTAGTGCCCCGAATCCGAAGTTCGCATCATTTTGCGGCACCCTCGTTTGCGAACTTCGGATCCGAAGGGCACTAGAAAACTATGATTCTAGTGTGGTTTGGTTCAGAAGTCCGCATGAGGAGCCGCGGCAAGCACTGGTGCGGACTTCTGAACCACCACACTAGTTTTCAAACAGTTTTGGCCGCTTGGCGAGTTAAAATCAATCCTTGGGCGACGGCGCTGTAGCTGGTCAAGTGACGGCACCAACCTTAGATGCTACAACAGCGCTCCATCCAAGCGCATCAAACGAGGCAATCACATGGCGATTAAATTCGGGCGCCCGATCGAAATGCGCGGCGTGTCGCGGCAACCGGCTACGAGCGCCGCCCCCGCCCTCGACCTGAGCGTGCGCTTGCGCCGCAATCGAAAGGCCGAATGGGCGCGTCGCCTGGTGCGCGAAAACGTGCTGACCACGGATGACCTGATCTGGCCGCTGTTCGTCGCCGACGGCCATAATACGCGCGCGGCTGTGGCGTCGATGCCCGGCGTCGACCGATTGAGCGTCGATCTGGTGGTGCGCGAGGCCGAGCGCGCCGCAAAGCTCAATATCCCCTGCCTCGCGCTCTTCCCCTACACCGACCCCGCGCTGCGCGACGAGCAGGGCTCGGAGGCGCTCAACCCCGAAAACCTCATCTGCAAATCGGTGCGCGCGATCAAGAAGGAGTTTCCTGACATCGGCGTGCTTTGCGACGCCGCGCTCGATCCCTTCACCAGCCACGGCCATGACGGCCTCATCGAGGACGGCAAAATCCTCAACGACGAGACGGTGGCCCTATTGGTCAAGCAGTCGCTGGTGCAGGCGGAAGCCGGCTGCGACATCATCGCGCCGTCGGACATGATGGACGGCCGTGTCGGCGCCATCCGCGAAGCGCTCGACCGGGCCGGATTCCTGGACGTGCAGATCATGGCCTATGCGGCGAAGTACGCCTCCGCCTTCTATGGTCCGTTCCGCGATGCCGTGGGATCCGCCAAGACGCTGACCGGCGACAAGCGCACCTACCAGATGGACAGCGCCAACTCCGATGAGGCCTTGCGCGAGGTCGAGCTCGACATCGCCGAAGGCGCCGACATGGTGATGGTCAAGCCGGGCATGCCCTATCTCGACATCGTGCGCCGCGTAAAGGACACGTTCGGCGTGCCGACCTTCGCCTACCAGGTCTCCGGCGAATACGCGATGATTGCAGCTGCCGCTCAAAATGGCTGGATCGATGGTGAACGGGCGATGATGGAAAGCCTCGTCGCGTTCAAGCGCGCCGGCGCCGATGGCGTACTGACTTATTTCGCGCCGCAGGCAGCGGAGAAGCTGAAGGCGCTGGGCTGAGCCTTCAAATGTCGCCCCGGCGAAAGCCGGGTCCCGGCTCGGCGCTCGCATGCGCTCGCTTGGCCGGGGCGACGTACATCGATCCAATATTGCGGTTTCGCAAGTCGCAAACCCTTGCAACCCCTCCGCCGCCTCCCATGTCATCGTGCGGGATCAGGAGGACTGACCATGTCGTATACCGGCAATGCGGGCGGCGGCTGGGGCACTGGCGGGCCGGACTATCGGCCGCATGCGTTCGATCCATATCTGGAGCCTGAGTTGTTTCGCGGCGTACCGACGCGGCGGGCGATCGCCTTCATCATCGATCTCTTCGTGATCTCCGTGCCGGTGGTGCTGGCGGTGTTGTTCATCGCCGTGTTCGGCTTGGTCACGCTCGGCCTCGGCTGGGCCCTGTTCTTTCTGGTGTCGCCAGCCTCCATCATCTGGGCGCTGTTCTACTATGGATACACGCTGGGCAGTCCGCATTCGGCCACCATCGGCATGCGCATCATGAATCTGGAGGTTCGCACCTGGTACGGCGCCCCCTGCTATTTCCTGCTCGGCGCCATGCATGCCGTGGTGTTCTACATCTCGGTCTCGGTGCTGACCCCATTTGTGCTGCTGCTCGGACCGCTCAATCCCCGCCACCGGCTTTTGCACGATTTCGTGCTGGGAACGGTAGTTATCAACAGCTCCGTTCGTGCCCCTGTGGGCCACCCTGCGCGGACCTACTAATGGAATTTTAGAATCGAACCGCTAGGGTGACGGTCAAACCAATTGACCGTCAGCCTCCGCGGCGCGATGCTGGCTTTTGCGCTTCTCGTTGTACTTCGCCCAGGAGGCGGAAGAAGTTCCTTGACCCAGCATTCGCGTGATACCCCTCAATTCTACCTGACGGCGCCCTCGCCCTGCCCCTATCTGCCGGGACGACACGAGCGCAAGGTTTTCACGCACCTGGTCGGCGACAAGGCGGGCGATCTCAACGACTTGCTGACCCATGGTGGTTTCCGACGCAGCCAGTCGATCGCCTATCGGCCGGCCTGTGACCAGTGCCGCGCCTGCGTCTCCGTGCGCGTGATCGCCAACGAGTTCCGCCCGTCGAGGAATTTCCGCAAGGTATTGGCCCGCAACGCCGACATCATTGGCGAGCAGCGCAGCGCCGTGCCGACGTCGGAGCAATATTCGATCTTTCGCGCCTATCTTGACGCCCGCCATCGCCATGGCGGCATGGCCGACATGACGGTGCTCGACTACGCCATGATGGTCGAGGACAGCCATGTCGAAACCCGCATCATCGAATACCGTCGGCGAGGCACCGACAGCGGCATTTCCGGCCGCGGTGACGAGTTGATTGCGGTGGCCCTGACAGACGTGCTCAGCGACGGACTGTCGATGGTCTATTCCTTCTTCGAGCCATCGGAGGAAAGCCGCTCGCTCGGCACCTTCATGATCCTCGACCATATCGCGCGCGCACGACGGCAAGGGCTGCCTTACGTCTATCTCGGCTACTGGATCGAGGGCTCCAAGAAGATGGACTACAAGGGCCGCTTCCTGCCGCAGCAGAGGCTCGCGCCGTCGGGTTGGCTGCGGGTGGAAGCGACGGGCGACGTGGCGAGCGAGCCGCAAGACTAAAGCGCGGGCGGTCGCATCAGGGCGGCTTTTACTGCGGGTCCGCAGCGGCGGTGGTCTTTACCTCTTTGGGCTTATCCGGCTCTTTCGGCTGCGTGCCGGATTCATCGACGTGCGTGTCCGCTGCCGCTGTTCCCGGCGCCCCCCCTTTGGAAGCAGTGCTGCCCGCCTGTGTTGTTGACCCCCGGGCTCCGCCCAGGACGGCGACAAATTCCGACGCCCGCTGTCCGACTGCCGTCGGCAAGCCCATTTCTCCAATGCCACACAGGCAACCGATCAAGACGGCCGCCAAGCCTGAATCGAGGAAGGCCGAATTGAAACCGCCAAAGGTGATGACGACCGCCTTTGTCGCGAGCAATAGTCCGACCACGACCGTAAGCCCCGCCACGAACAGCAGGCGAATGCTGGGATCGAGCAAATCCTGCTCGAGCCGCGCCAGATCGTCAAAGCTCAATTCGACGCGCCGGATCGAGAAGGAGAGCCAGGTCCCGAGGAAGCTGCCGGCCAGCATGCTCAAGAATTCGCGGAACCGATGCAATTCAGGAACGGCGCGCGTATCGCCGTAGCGGCAGTACAGATAGGCAGCGGTTGCTATGACGCCGAACAGAAGCGCCCAGCGACCAAGCCGTCGGATATAGCCGTTCTTGACTGGACCCGCCTCGCGCGAGACGATTTCGCTTTGCAGTGCGAGCAGCGCGAGGCGTCCCAACCTCACTTGGTCCTGGCCGAGCGACGCCCGCGCGAGGTCGCTGAGCCTGGAAAAATATTCTTCGAACCTCACCGTCTGCTTGGGGAAGAAAAGCACCTTGAGCACAGTCAGCGTGTGCTCGATGTCGATTTGCAGCGCGCTGTATTCATCCGGCGCCGAGGTTTGGGGCACGAGATAGAACAAAATGTTTGGCGCGGTTCCAGATTTGCCCTCGGACGTATCGACGGCATAGTATTTGCCGATGGTGGCTTTCATTCGAGGGCGCACAACCGGTTCCGGCTTTTGCTTGTTATCCGGTGGCGCGCCCTCATAGTCCTGCGGCGGCCAAGGCGATAAATTGAAAGCGGTTTTGGCACGATCCAGAATGTCGGCTGCGGACGCCTTCGCGTCGATGCTTTGATTCAGAGCTTGAATCGCCAGCGTCAGCTGCCGTTCCTCTTCCGCAGCGACCACAGGAATTTGCTTCATTTGCGTCGCCGCGGCTTGGCGGCCGCGCAATTCAAACAAGTTCGCGTTCAGATTCTGGATGGCCCCCTGGTCGGGCGTCGTTTGGTTCCGCAGATAGTCGCGAGCTTTGACCAAGGCCTCGTATTTGAGGCGGATTTTCCCGATCTCATCCAAGATGGCCCCTCCTCCGCCGCAACCCAAAAGGCGGCAAGCCCATGCTCTCACACGTCGCCAGCCGTTTTGTTTCGGGCCTTGCTCGACCATGGGCTACCACAGGTGTTGGACTATCGGACCTTGAAGCCGGGCGGCCAGGGCCTCAGGTCGAACGGCACCTCCTCGATCTTGAACCCTTCCGGCGGCCAAGGGACGATGTCGAACACGCCCTTGGCATGTTCGAGGATTTCGCTGACGGATGCATCGTTCAAGATACTGTAGCGCAGGGCTGAGACGCTTTCCTCCAGTCGCCGCTGGTCGAACGCCGACACTTGAGGAATTTTGTCGAGGCTCGTTGCGAAAACATTGCGCCCGGCGAGGTCGACGATGCTTTCCGTTATCTCTGTAATGGCAACCAGATCCGAGGGTGCCTGCTTGAGCAGATATTGGCGTGCTGCGAGCAGGGCGGCATTCTTGAGCTGGATCTTGTCGATCTCATCCATCGTGCTCCTCCCGCAATATTTAAAATATGCATCAGTATATCACCGAGCTCGATATAAATCAAAGGTTGTTGGAGGTTCGATGCGGATTTGCGTCCACTCGTGTGGGACGCAAGAAGCGAACGCTCACCTGCTTCCGTCAGCCTCGCCGAAGACGATGCGCGCCGCCTTGCCGACATGGGTGATGACACCGGGAGACTCTACCCTCGCGCCGGCGATATAGGCCGCGCCGTCCATGACGTGGCGGTGGCCGAGCACGGCGCGCAGCCGCTCGTCCTTGTCCATGCCGTTCTGCAAGGTGATCGCAGCCGTGTCGGCGTTTCTTACGCCGTGGCGAGCACCGGTTGCGCCGGTTGGCGGCCGATCATCAGCGACAGGACGGCCGCGACGATGCCGGTCGCGCCGGCGATCATGAAGGCCTGCAGATAATCGCCCTGGGCGGAGCGCATGAAGCCGGCGAAGCACGCGGCGCATGCGGCGCCGAGTTGATGGCCGGCGAGCACCCAGCCAAACACCAGCGGCGCGTTTTTGTCGCCGAACGCCTCGTTGGCGATGCGCACCGTCGGCGGCACGGTCGCAAGCCAGTCGAGACCATAGAACACCGCGAATGCCGAGAGGCTGACCAGCGAGAAATCCGAGTAAGGCAGGTAGATCAGCGACAGGCCCCGCAGTCCGTAATAAAGGAACAGCAACTTGCGCGGATCGAAACGGTCGGTGAGCCAGCCTGACAATGTGGTGCCGAACAGGTCGAAGAGCCCCATCAGCGCGAGAAGGCTCGCCGCCTGCACTTCGACGATTCCGTGGTCGCCGCAGAATGCGATCAGATGGGTGCTGACGAGGCCGACGGTGGTGAAGCCGCAAATGAAGAAGGTGGCGAACAGGAACCAGAACGTCTGCGTCCTCGCTGCGCGCGCGAGATTGCTGAGCGCGGCGGTGAACGGATTGCCCTGCATCGCCGGCGCCGCAGGATCGTCGTGCTGGCTGCCGAACGAACGCAAGCCGATCGACGCTGGCCGCTCGGGGACGAGAAGGTACACCAGCGGAATGAGCGCTGCGCAGCATGCGGCGACTGTCAGCACCACCGGTTTCCAGCCGCCCCATTCCGCCAGCGCCGCGAGGCCCGGCACGAATATGAGCGTGCCGGTCGCGGTGCTCGCCGTCAGCAATCCCATGACGAGACCTCGGTTGGTGGTGAACCAGCGATTGGCGATGGTCGCGCCGAGCACACCGGCGACCGCGCCCGAGCCGATACCGGAGAGCAATCCCCATGTCAGGAACAACTGCCACGGCACGGTCATGAAATAGCTGGCGCCGGTCGACGCCGACATTAGCGTGAGCGCGCCCAGCACCGTGCGGCGGATGCCGAAGCGCTGCATTACGGCCGCGGCGAACGGGCCCGCGAGGCCGTAGAGGAAGATACCAACGGCGGCGGACGACGAGATCACGCCCACGTTCCAGCCGAAGGCCGTTTGCAACGGCAGCATCAGCACGCCCGGCGTCGCGCGCAGGCCCGCCGAAGAGAGCAGCGCAACGAAGATCACGGCGACGACGACGAAAGCGTATTTCTGGCCGAACGGGCGTCTCGACACGGGGGTGGCTTGATGGGAGGCATTGGGCATGTTACTTACCGGTACGTATTGCGATAGCGATATGTATACGTACCGGTAAGTAACATTGTCAAGCATGCCGTGCGGGAGGATCGGGAGAGCCGTCATGAAAAAAACAGGTGATCCATCTGCGGGACGTCCGGCCCGGGCCGTCGACCGGATTCGCGTCTCCGCGAGCGAGCTGTTCTATCGCGAGGGCATCCGCGCTGTCGGCGTCGATGAGGTGGTCGACCGGGCCGGCGTCACCAAGCCGAGCCTTTATCGCAGCTTCGCGTCCAAGGACGATCTCGCCGCCGCCTATATGCGCGACTATGAACTGGACTTCTGGGAGAAATTCGAGAAGCCGGGCGGAAAATCCTACAGCGATGCGCGTGAGCACGTGCTCGCGTACATTCGTTGGCTGTCCGCGCTAGCCGTGCGCAAAGGCTATCGCGGCTGTGGCCTCAGCAACGCCACCGTGGAATATCCGTCGCGGGACAATCCCGCGCGGCAGGTCGCCGCAGCGCACAAGAAAGTGTTTCGCAAGCGCCTGCGCGAGCTTGCCGCTGCCATGGGAGCGCGTCACCCCGCCGTGCTCGGCGACGCCCTGCAGTTGCTCATCGAAGGCATCTACGTCACCGGCCAGCAGTCGGAAGAGGGGCCAGCGCAGTCGGCGGTCACTGTGGCGAAGCTGTTGATCGATGCGAGCGTGCCGAAGGCGTGAGGTAGCCGAGAGCCCAATGACCAACTCCCACCCACTTTTGGCGACCGACACCGTGGCGGTGTGGGACGTTTTGTGCTCAGGCACGTGCAGGCACAAAAGTAATGAGGAATGCGTTAGCACAACGCACCTCGTGTTCCCTTACCGCGGCGTCTTCGTGCATCATAAGAATCAAGTCGAGACGATCGCGGAAGCGAATCAGGTGGTATTCTTTAATGAAAATGAACCTTATCGAGTTAGCCATCCTGTTGGCGGCGGCGATGCACGTCTGTCGATCGGAATCGATGAGGCGACGCTGTTAGAGCTAGCACCTGCCGACTTCCTCCACACCAAAGATCGAACCCTTTTCAACCGACCTCGCATGCGCATTGATGCGCGCGCACAGTTGCTCGCGGCACTTGTGCGTCATCGTCTCGCCCGCGGGATGACCGAGACCCTTGAAGCGGAGGATTTGATCCTTTCGCTGATTAGTCGTGCCTTGGGAAAGCGCACGTCATACGCCGCATCCGGCAGCACCGGGCGGCAAAAACTCGTGGACCGCGCTAAACTTGTGGTTTCTTCAAATCTCGGACGTCGATGGACGTTGGCTGAAATTGGCGGCGACGTCGGCGTCTCGCCGGTTTATCTCACCCAGGTATTTCGACAGGTTGAGGGTCTGCCGCTTTACCGTTACCAACTCCAGTTGCGGCTCGCCCGGGCGCTTGACCTGCTTCATGATTGTTCCGATTTGACGGGCTTGGCGCTCGACCTCGGTTTTTCAAGTTACAGCCATTTCAGTACCGCATTTAAGCAAGCGTACGGCCTTACTCCCTTGGCGTTTCAACGCTCCTCGTAAGTTCCTCGAAGTCGGTCGCCCGTAAGATCGCTAAAGATTGTGGTAGAGCCGGCGATCTCCTTGCTTGTAAGCACCGCTTACTCGACCAGTAAGCGGTGCTTACTAGCGATCTGGAGATAGTGGATGCTTCGACTTTTGCTGGGCGCGCTTGCGCTCTCGGTCAGCTGTGGCGGCAGCCTCGCAGCGACTTGCGAGGACATTGCCAAGCTTTCGTTGCCGAACGTCACGCTGGCTGCGACGGCGATCAAGCCGCCGTTCGAACTGCCGAACCAAATCGGTCCGAAAATCGTGATCCAAACCGAGTTTTGCCGGGTGGAAGGCGCCAGCAAGCCAACATCAGACTCGGACATCAAATTCGAGGTGTGGCTCCCGATCTCCGGCTGGAACGGTAAGTACGAGGGTGTCGGCAACGGTGGATTGGCGGGATCGCTTAACTACTTCGACATGGCGAAGGCGCTGGCGCGTGGCTATGCCACATCCAGCACCGACGACGGCCACCAAGGCGCCAACAGCGACGGCCGCTGGGCCCTTGGCCACCCCGAAAAAATCGCGGATTTCGGATGGCGAGCCGTGCATGAGACAGCTCTCGCGGCAAAGGCCATCGTTGCGGCTTACTACGGCGATGCTCCAAAGCACTCTTACTTCATGGGCTGCTCAGACGGTGGACGAGAGGGCCTGATGGAGGCACAGCGCTTTCCGGCGGACTATGACGGCATCGTCGCTGGCGCACCAGCCAATGACGGATCGCACGTGATCGTTAGTTTGGCCTGGAACGCGCGCGCGACGACCGCACCGGGCGCCTACTTTCCGGCGAACAAGCTCCCTGCGATTCAGTCGGCTGCTCTCAATGCCTGTAGGGTGACCGACGGGATCGTCGCGGCCCCACTAAGCTGCCGTCCCGATCCGGAAAAGCTACTGTGTCACGGGGCGGAGGACGATCAATGTCTGACCCGGCCACAGATCGAGGCGCTACGTAAGATTTACGGCGGCGCCAAGGAAGCAGGCGGGAAGCAACTTACGCAAGGGTATATGCCCGGCTCCGAAGCCGACCACTCGGGCTTTGGCGGCTGGACCGGCTGGATTGTGGGCCAGGCGCCGGGAAAGACACAAGGCGCGGCGCTTGCGACCTCGGTTTTGGCGAACTTCGTTTATGACGATCCGGACTGGACTCTTGATCGCTTCGACCCGGCGCGCGACCTCGCGAACTTGCGGAAAAAATTTGCTCCGGTGGTCGACGCGGTCAGCCCCGACGTAGGCGCGTTCCGTGCGCGCGGCGGCAAGATCATCCTCTATCATGGCTGGGCCGACGAAGCGATCCAGCCGCAAGGCACGATTGCGTACTACGACGCATTACGCACGGCGGTTCGTGGCTCGAAGGGAGCTACCGATTTCGTACGGTTGTTCATGGCTCCCGGAATGCAGCATTGCACGGGCGGTCCGGGCCCTAACACAATCGGCGGATCATTCAGCCCGAACCCCGCCGATATCGACGCCGATCACGATGTGACCACGTCGCTTGCACGATGGGTGGAAGAAGGCCGGGCGCCCGATCGCATCATCGCAACCAAGTTTATCGACAACAACCCGGGCAAGGGCGTCGCGATGACCAGACCGCTGTGCCGTTATCCGTTAGTCGCTCAATTCACAGGGAACGGCGACCGCGCCAGTGCCGACAACTATGCCTGCCGGCCAAATTGACCGGCTTTTGGCGAGAAGAGGTACGGTAGATGTCGTCACCCCAAAGCGCTGCTCGCTATACCGACATAGTCCAAACGGCACTTCGTCGGTTGCCGTACCGCGTCGCGATTCCGAAGGAGTAAGTCATGGGTAACCAACAGACCGTACTCACCAAACGCAACATCGACACCCCCTCGGGGCGCATCAGCTATACCGAGGCCGGTTCCGGTCCCGTGGCGCTGTTCGTCCATGGGGTCGTCTTGAACAAGCATGTCTGGCGTCGCCAATTGACGGGATTGTCCGATGTGCGTCGGTGCATTGCCGTGGATCTGCTGGCACATGGCGACACCGAGATCGATGCGAAGCAAGACGTGTCCGTCACCGCCAACGCCAATATGCTGCGCGAGGCCCTCGCCGCGCTCAGGATCGATAAGGTCGACTTGATCGGCAATGATAGCGGCGGCGGTATAGCGCAAATCTTCGCAGCGACGCATCCCGATCGTGTGCGGAGTTTGACGCTCACCAACTGTGATGCCCACGACAACTGGCCGCCGGAAGCATTCAAACCCTTCATCGACATGGCAATCGCGGGCGGGCTGCGCGACACCATCAATGCGATGCTCGCCGACAAAGCGATTTATCGTTCGCCGCAGGCGCTGGGACCGGCCTATGAGCACCCCGAGAATGTAACGGATGAGGAGATCGAAATTTATTTGCGGCCCCACGTGCGGACCGAGCAGCGTACACACGACCTTCAGCGCTTCGTGGCGGCTTTTGACAATAAGCACACCGTGTCGATCGAGCCTCGGCTACGCCAGTTAAAGGCTCCGACCCTTATCGTATGGGGTACGGATGACATCTACTTCCCTGTGAAGTGGGCGCACTGGCTGGCCGATACGATACCCGGAGCAAAGCCACCCGTGGAGTTGAAGGGAGCACGGATCTTCTTCCCTGAGGAGCGGGCGGAAGTATTCAACAAACTGTTGCGGGATCATCTCCTGGCGGCATAGCGCAGGTTTGTCTGACTCAAGGGCCTCAATGGAGCGACCATGCGTTCCGAGGATAAGATAGCGACCGTCACCGGAGGAGCTTCGGGGATCGGCAAATTACGCCTGGCGTCCGCCCTGGCGGGCTCGGCCACCGGCGACCAAAAATGCATCATGACGTCGGCGCGGTCGATTGTCGCCGGCAGCGATTATCTGGTGATCGGCCGGCCCATCATCGAATCGGCTGATCCCAAGGCGGCGGCGAAGGCTGTCATTGCAGAAATCGGGCCCGCACTAGCGGCCCAAAAAAGGAGTAGCAGGCATGGCGAGAGGATATTGGATCGGGCGCATCGACGTTCACAATCAGGAGGGCTTTCAGCTCTACGGGACGGCGAACCAGGCGATCTTGAAGAAGTTCGGAGCACGGTATGTTGTACGCGCCGGCAAGTTCGAAGCCATGGAGGGCCAGAGCCGCTCGCGCAATTTCGTGATCGAATTCCCCGACTATGAGACGGCGCTGGCCTGCTATCGTTCGGTAGAATACCAGGAAAACATCAAGCGGCGGCAGCCGCACTCGGTCATCGATCTGATCATCGTCGAAGGCTATGACGGCGCCCAGCCCTGATGGCTCGCCGCGTTATCGAAAGTACAGACCCTCACCCGCAGACGGAGAGGAAAAGAGGTCGCGACGCGGTTCGTCGCCGAGGGCGGCTCGGTTGTCATCAATGGTCGTGATCGTGCCAAGGCTGAGGCGGCCGGCACCAGAAGGGCAAACGTGCCGTCGTACATATCGGCGACATCACCTTGCCGGCCACCGGGGCAGCCGTCGGTAAAAACGGCGATCGATCGGTTCGGCCATCTCGACGTGCATGGCCGAACCGGCAGTGACCATCGGCGGTCGTGCGGCGCAAGCGTCGCTTCGGCCGTTGAGCCCATCACGGGCGGGGCCAAACGAAAGCAAGGGCACCATGTATTACGAAGTAATTTCACAGTGCACGAAAATGCTGAAAAATATCGAGGGATGGCTTGACAAGGCCGAGACGCATGCGGCGGCCAAGAAGTTCGATGTCAATACTCTGATGACGGACCGCCTTGCACCGGACATGAAGCCTTTCATCTACCAGATCCAGAGCGCTTGCGACTACGTTAAGGCCGCAGCGGCTTGGCTTTCGGGACAGGTG
>Ga0209060_10003862_pt1 | contig 12164 bp, 4 predicted proteins | sample Coa_R1_8_FD_187155 | JGI IMG/M metagenome (GOLD analysis project Ga0209060, IMG submission 187155) | Surface soil microbial communities from Centralia Pennsylvania, which are recovering from an underground coalmine fire - Coalmine... | ecosystem: Environmental > Terrestrial > Soil > Unclassified...
CCATCACTTTTGAAAAGCGCGGGTTTATTTTAAAAGTCTGAAAGCTTTTTATAATCGAAACGACTTTCAGTTTCGATATGATCAATGCAGGGTAATAGCCTGCAACAATTCCCAATGCAACACAAAGGAGTAGCAATGCAGGGAATATTTCTCTCCATGAAAAATTTGCAAAACTGAGATTGCTTCCCATCATATTATTAAATAGAGGAAGAATTAATGCAGTTAATGTCAGCCCGATGAGCACAGATATTGCAACTACAATTTGTGTTTCTAACCAAAATTGTAAAATGATAGCTTTTCTTTTTGCGCCCATCACTTTTCGCACGCCCACTTCCTGTGAACGGGAAGCAGCATTGGATACGACAAGCAGCACATAATTCAATGAAGCAATCAATAAAATGATAATGACGAGACAAACCAGTTGATAAATATTTTTTGCATTGGTGTAATGGCCCCATGGTGAGGATGCATTATAGTGGCAATTCGCAAATGGCCTTAAATACCAGTGAAAGTTTGCATCTATCTTGTTTGTATATTTTTCACCATTTACAACAAAAGGCTCGGCATAATATTTTTTTACCCACAGATTTAATTTGTTCTCAAACTGAGAGGCAGAAATATTTTCTTTCAATTCCACCACCAAAAAATGAGAGCTATGATTGAACCTTTCTTTAATATTTTCAGCATAGTCCGGATCAGCCATTACAGGAACCACAATGTCATATTGGATGCTCGAATTTGCAGGCGCATCTTCCGCAATGGCAGCAACTGTAAAAAGCCTGGTGCTATCGCTCACCAGCTCAAGCGTTTTGCCAATCGCCTCTGCTTTACCGAAATATTTTTTAGCTGCAGTTTGTGAGATGATTACATGATTAACAGATTGAAGCGCAGTTTTTGCATTCCCTTTTTTTATGTGAAATGTGAAGTTGCTGAAGAAATTATCATCGGCGTAAATAATATGCTTTTCTTTATATACTTCTTTATTCGCTTTTACTAACTGCTCTCCCTGATCCTGAAAACGAGTTACGCTTTTGATCTCAGGAAAAGTTTGTTGCATATCCATCCCAACTACTAATGGAAAAACTAACTCGTTCTCTACATCATCATTTTTTGTGAGGAATGAAAAAAGATGATCTTTTGGTTTTATATCCGGCGACACCCATGTATTGGTCATTTCCATCCTGAAAAGCCTGTTTTTCTTTTCATGAAAAGAATCGTACGATTGTTCATGCCTGATATAAAAAAAAAGCAGTAAGCAAAATGCTACAGAGAAAGATAAACCGACGATATTGATAATGCTGAATGTGCGGTTCTTTAACAAATTGCGCCACGCGATTTTGACATAATTTTTAAACATGGTAGTAGTTTATATTTTGGTTGTCGGATATCAGTCGTCAGTTCTCAGTCTTCGGTCGGCGGAATGCCTCTAATGAAGCAATTTTAATTATCAGCAGCTATCTGATGACTATTCAGTTCTCAAACTTTTCACCGGATTTGCCAGCGCTGCTTTTATCGATTGTATGCTGATCGTTATCAATGCAATTAATAGAGCTAAAAACCCTGCTGCTAAAAAGATATACCAGCCAATGCTGATGCGGTATGCAAAACTTTGCAGCCATTTGTTCATGGCATAATAAGCGATGGGAGATGCAATGATTGTTGCAACTAAGACCAGCAATAGAAAATCTTTTGCGACAAGCATCACGATGGTGCCCACTGATGCGCCGAGCACTTTTCGTATTCCGATTTCTTTGGTGCGCTGAGAAATAATCAATATCACCATTGCTAATAATCCCATACATGAAAGCGCAATGGCAATGATAGCGCCTGTTGTGAAAATCTGCATTAATTTTTCTTCGCGTTTATATTGCCGGTTCACGTTCTCATCAAGAAAAGAACCTTGAAACTCGCGACCGTTAGAAATGCCGGCCCATGCAGCTTTCACAGCTTCCATGCTTTGATGCAGGTTATCGGGTTTCACTTTCACCAAAATATAATTGATGCTGAAATTCTTATCGAGCACTAAAGTGAGCGGGTCAATTTTTTGTTTTAAAGATTTGAAGTTGAAATTTTTCACGACGCCGATAACGGTAAGTGGTTTTGCCGAATCAACTGGAAGTTTTAAACCAACAATATTTTTCTCGCCAATTTGTTTTGCCATTTCTTCATTAATAAGAACAGCGCCGCTATCAGTTGAAAATGCTGTTGAGAAATCTCTGCCATCAACCATTTTCAGGTCAAGCGTTTTCACAAAATCATAGCTCACGCCCATCCAGTTGCTTTTGATTTCGCGATTTTTGTAATCGAAGGTTAATACCGATGTGCGGTTGGAGCCATCAGTGCCCCTTCCAAGATTAGCATAAATACCGCTCACGCTTTCCACAGATGTAACAGAAGAAAGTTTATTGCGCATTAATTGCAATGCCTGTGTTGCATCCATTTCGCCATTTGCAGGAATGCTGATTACCTGGCTGGTATTATATCCCAGCGGTTTTGTGCGCAGGTAATGAATTTGTTGCCATGAAATAATGGTGCATGAAATCAGCAGCACTGTGATGATGAACTGAAAAGTGATAAGCCCGTTGCGCAATTTGTGCGAACGGCTCACAGACATTTTTCCTTTCAGCACTTCAACAATGTTCAGCCTCGCCATCAGCCATGCAGGATAGCCTCCAGCAAAAATTGTTATCATCAAAAAACCAATCACAATAAAAGCCCATACTTTAGGTGATTCGAGCATGCTTCTCTGAATATGCATTGCAAAAAGCAATTTGTATTGTGGCAATAAAAGATAGGTAACAACACAACTGATAATAAATGCCATGAAGCAAACCAATAATGCTTCAGACCAAAATTGCAGCGCTACATGATTTTTTAAAGCGCCCATGGTTTTGCGCAAACCAATTTCTTTTGAACGTGTGAAAGATTTCCCGATGCTGAGGTTAATGAAATTGATACATGCAATGGCAATGATAAGAATGGCAATCGCAGTAAGCAGGTACAAATAGCTTTTATTAATAGAATCACTGCCGCCGATTTCAGTGTTGGTATGCATGTCAGTTAATGGCTCCAGCAGTAGCTTCATATATGCCCCGTCTTTAGTCGGCGCTGCTCCATCTCTTTTAGCATGGCTGATATCTTCGGCAAAATATTTGTTAACGAATGGCTGAAGCTTTGGCTCAAAATTATTTTTTGAAATATTATTGTTCAGCAGAACAAACACATCGTGAAAATTGGAATACCATTCATTGGTAACTTCCTTATAAAAAGAAAGGTTTTCAAAACGAGTGATGATGTCGTAATTAATGCTTGAGTTATCCGGGAAATCGTTGGTGACTGCTGCAACAGTAAATGGTTTCCACTGATTGTTTTGCTGGAGCTCTATCACTTTCCCTACTGCTTCTTCAGCCCCAAAAATGGCTTTAGCTGTGCCTTTGCGAAGAACCACTTCATTCAAATTGTGCAACGGAGTTTTGTTGCCGTCAACAACAGGGAAAGAAAACATGTTGAAAAAATCCGCATCCACAAACATGAGCGATTGCGATATTTTTTTGTCCTTATAGCGAACGGTTGTTCCGCCGTTCACTATTCGGGTTGCATATTTCACATCAGGATATTCCGCTTTCAAAGAAGGTGTGAGTGGAGCGGGCATAGATGATGTTAGCTCCTGTCCTTGCAAATGTTGTTTCTGAAAGTATAGATTATATATATTATCGGCATTGGCATGAAATTTATCAAACGAAAATTCATAGCTCACGCTGAGCAATAATAATAATGCGCTGGTGAATGCGATGCATAAACCAATAACATTAATAAAACTATCTGTCTTGTGCTTCCATAAATTTCTCCATGCAATTTTGAAATAATTTTTCAACATGAGTTCTTGATTTACGAATTACAATTTGGGATTTACGATTTATTCAACCTTTCCTTTCTTATTTCTTATTTTTGTAGACCAGCATTTATTCTCTCTTCAGCATCGTTGTAGCTTGTCCGCTGCGGCGGGTCACTCAATTGTGCTTTTAGTTATCTATTCATCTTCAGTTTCACAATCGGCAACAACATTCACTACTCACTACTCGGTTCTCAAGCTCTTCACCGGATTTGCCACCGCTGCTTTGATTGCCTGAAAGCTAATAGTCGCAAATGCAATCACAACTGCAATTAGGCCCGCAATGGCAAACACCCACCAACTGATATTGATCCTGTATGCAAAGTCCTCGAGCCATTTGTTCATGATGAGCCATGTAATCGGTATCGCGATTAAAAATGCAATCAGCACCAATCTTAAAAAATCTTTCGATAACAAAACGAGCAATTGCTGAATCGATGCGCCCATTACTTTGCGAATGCCGATTTCCTTTCTTCTCTGCAAAACATTATACGCAGATAATCCTGAAAGGCCAAAGCATGCTATCAGAATGGCGAGCATTGCAAACACAGTAAAAATGCTCCCGAACAATTCATCAGATTTATATTGCCTGTTGAATGAATCATCTAAAAAGAAATAATTGAAAGGGTCGGAAGGAAAATATCTACCCCAGATTTTTTCAATATTTGCAACTGTCTGATGAATATTTTCTTTCCCCAATTTCACAGAATAATATTGTCTTGAGTTGGGACGTAAAATAACCAGCATTGGCTGAACTTTTTTCTGCAAGCCTTCCTGATGAAAATCCGCAATTACACCAACAACTGTAGGCGTATCGTTAATAGTAAGTTTTTGATTAATCGCACTCTGAGCATTTTCAAACCCAAGAAGCTTTACTGCTTCTTCATTTAAAAGCACAGATTTGCTGTGCGTCCCAAAATCTTTTGAAAAACTGATGCCTGCTTTCATTTCTATTCCATAAGACTGGATGAAATCATAATCAACACCGAGAAGATATAATGTCACGCTCTTACTGTTTGCTTCTAATCTCCGCACGCCTCTTGTCCAGTAAATTTCATTGCCCATGACAGATGTAGAAGCCGTGATATTCTTTACATTGTTTTGTTTCAGCACTTCCTGTTTGAAAGGTTGAAAAACGCCGGTGTAAGTTGAATCTTGCAAAGAAGCTGCGCCTTCTATCACCAGTGTTTGGCTGATATCTGTTCCAAGCTTTTGGCTGCGCATATAACTGATCTGCTGATACACGATCATCGTTCCTGCAACCAGAATAACTGAGGTAATAAATTGAGTCGTGATCAATGCTTTTCTTAAAATCACTCCACTGCTCGAATTTTTGAAAATGCCTTTCAGCACTTTCACTGGCTGATAACCTGACAGCACAAATGCGGGATAAATTCCTGCTAAAAAACTTCCTGCAAAAAACAATGATAAAAACCCAGCCCAATATTTTGGAGGCAATGAAAAATTCATGGCTGTTTCTCTTCCAACAAAATGATTGAAAGAAGGAGTGAGCAAATAGGCTGCGAGAAATGCAATGATTAGTGCTACAAAATTCAGCATGAAACTTTCAGTCAGAAACTGCCTGATCAGATCTGTCCTTAACGCACCAAGCACTTTTCGAACACCGACTTCTCTGGCTCTTTCGATAGAACGTGCGGTGGCAAGGTTGATATAATTGATCCATGCAATCAGAATAATGAGAATGCCGATCAGGAAAAGAAATGATACAGTTTGTCCATCGCCATTCACTTCGGCTTCCTGGTTATAATTTGAATACAAATGAATGTCAGCAAGCGGTAGCACATGCAATTCAACTTTCACATTATTTGTTTTTTGCCATTCGCTATTGTTCATGTGTGCATCACAGAACGCTGGAAGCTTTGATTCAATCTTCTTCAAATCCGTTCCCGGCCTAAGTTTGATATAAGTATAAAAGTCATACCATCCCCAGCTTGTTTCAGTTGAGTTGGTAGTGTCACCTTGTGCACGGCCTATCTTTCCCAATGTTGCGTATGAAACCATGTAATCAATAATAAGATGAGAATTATTGGGATAATCTTTGAAAACTCCGGTCACCAAATATGATTGTGTGAATTGCGGATCTTTTGATACCAATTGTTTCCCTATGGGGTCTTCGCTGCCGAAATATTTTTTTGCGAAAGACTCAGACACGATCATTTTATCCGGAGCATTCAAAACTTCCTGCTCATTGCCTTTCAGCATTTTCAGGCCGAGCATGTTAATGGAAGAAGGATCGGCATAATATCCTTTTCGCTCGTTGAACTTCACGTTTTTTTGTTCATTGGATAATAACAATTCAGCATCATGCAGCCTGCAAAAATCTTCTACTTCAGGAAATTCTTTTTTTAATGTTGGCCCTATTGCCGGATAGCTTGTTGCTGATTTCCATGCAAGCTTTCCTTGCTGATAGCTGTCTAATCTGATCCTGACAATATTATTTACATCATTGCTGAACTTGTCATAGCTTCTTTCATACGACACATATTGGAATATTAACAAACAGCAAGTCACGCCAATGGCAAGACCAAAAATATTCAACAGCGCATAACCTCTTCGTTTAGTGAGGTTGCGCAAAGCGATTTTGAAATAGCTCTTGAACATAACTGTATGATTTACGAATTACGATTTGGGATTCACGATTTCTGACATTCAGCCTTTCCTTTCTAATTTATTATTCCTTATTCCTCATTTCTTATTTTTTGTTGACCAGCATTATCCATTGATTCAACATCGTTGTAGCTTGTCCGCCGCGGCGGATCACTCACTTGTACTGTTGTAATTCTATTCATCTTCAGTTTCACAATCGGCCAATTCGCACATCCGCACATTTTTACATTAGCAATGAATCTATTCAGTGCGTAGTGATTTCGCCGGATTTGCCAACGCTGCTCTCACAGAATGGAAAATCACAGTCAGTAATGTAATCATTAATACAGTCAGCGCTGAAAGCAAAAATGGCGTAAGGCTCAATCCCGTGTTATATGGAAATATCTTCAGCCACTTATCCATAAACAGATAAGCAACAGGGAATGCAATCAGGCATGAGATGCCAACAAGCAGCACAAAATTCCTTGTTATCAATGGCACAATTTGCCCAACACTTGCGCCCATGATTTTTCTAATGCTGATTTCTTTTTGCCTTTGCTCGGTAGTGAATGCTATTAACCCAAGTAAGCCCAGACATGTTATCATGATCGTGAGAACTGAAAATGCCGTAAATATTTTTCCACGTTTTTGATCGGCTGCATATTGCGAATCAAAATCCTGATCAAGGAAAGTATATTGGAATGGCAAATCAGGAAAAATATTTTTCCATGATTTTTCCATGCTTGCCATAGTTTTCGGAATATTTCTTGCATCCACTTTTAGTTGAATGCTGTTCCTGTTCGGGCTATAAAAAATGATTAACGGAGTGATAGGATTATATAATGATTTTTGATTGAAATCTTTTACAACACCGATCACTTCGAAATAAAATTTTGAAGTGTCACCGGGAAAACGCACCTGTTTGCCAATCGGGTTATCCCATCCGAAGTATTTCACCATGTTCTCATTCACAATAATATTTCGCAGCGTGTCAGGAAGCCCTTCAAAATTTCTTCCTTGTTTTATCTGCATGCCGAGTGTCTTAAAATAATTTTCATCAACTGCATAACAGTCTACACCTTTTTCAACAAACCCATTTTTAGATTGAACAGAAAATAAATTAAAGCTCATGTTGTTTTGTCCGGGCGCTGCATCAGCGCTGCTTACTGCAGAAATCTGAGAATTTTTCCTTGCTTCATTTTTGAAAGCAGCAATTTTTCCGCGTATATCGCTGTTTGAATTTGCGATGATAGAAACAATCTGCTTCTTATCAAATCCCAGATCTTTATTGCGCAGATATTTCAATTGGCCATACACGATCCATGTGCAGATAAGCATGATCATGGAAATGGAAAATTGAACAACAACCAATGCTCTTCTCAACACTACATTACTTGACCCTTTTGAAAGGCTTCCTTTGAGAATGTTGACAGGATTGAATTTTGATAAATAAAATGCTGGATAGCTTCCGCCGAGCAGACCGACAAATAAAATAATGCCAAGCAGAATAAAAAATGTGCCGGGCTGAAACAATGTTGTGAAAGAAATAAATTTTCCCGACAAAGTATTAAATGTGGGAAGCAACAATGCAACCAACCCCATGCTTAACAGCAATGCGATAATGGTTATCAAAGTAGATTCAATCAGGAATTGTGCTATGAGCAACGACTGTGTGGAGCCCGTTACTTTCCTGATGCCGATTTCTTTTGCTCTTCTTGCAGAACGCGCAGTTGTCAGGTTCATATAGTTGATGCATGCAATAATCAGCATGAACAATGCAACTGCAGAAAAAATATAGATATAAGAAATGCTTCCAAGCTCTTCAGGTTCATTGGCAAAATCTGAATGAAGATGAATAGAAGTGATTGGCTGCACGCCATAATGAATTTTGATTTTATATTGAGCGAAGATCGGAGCCATATATTTTTCATACATAGGAGCAAGCTTTTGCTGGAATGCAGCTGCATTCACATTAGGGCGGAGCAACACATAAGTATAAAATCCAAAAGCTCCCCAGTTGTCAGCAAAATTTTTTGGGAGCGAATTTCGCGAAATCACTGCGTTAAAAATGATATGAGAATTTTTAGGCACATCTTTAACGACTGCGGTTACCTTATAAATATCTCCTTTATCATTTTGCAATGATTTTCCAACATAGCTGGTAGTCTTTCCAAAATATTTTTCGGCAAATGATTGTGTGAGCACAATTGAATTCGGCTCAGCCAAAGCCGTTTTTGGATTTCCTTCAATGAAAGAATATGTGAATACATCGAAAAGAGTACTGTCAGCGAAAAATATTTTTTGTTCATAAAAACGAACATCACCATTTTTAAAAACAGTTGTATTGTTTCCGACAAATCTCACATATTCTTCCACTTCAGGATAATCTTTTTTCAATACCGGACCGAGCGGGAATTGTGTAGTTGCCCATCTCATCGTGTCCTTCTCAGGTTCTTTCACAAATGCTGTGATGCGATAAATCCTGTCTGCTTTTTCATTATACTTATCGTAGCTCAATTCATCTTTGATATAAAAAATCAAAAACAAACTGAAAGTGATGCCAATGGTGAGCCCAAGAATATTCAGCAGGCTATACCATTTGTCTCTCTTAAAATTTCTGATGGCAACAAGGATTAGATTCTTTATCATATATTTTTTTAACTTTTTTGGTAGCCGACATTACCCTTCGATTAGATCCGCCGTGGCGGATTGTGTCACTCACTTGTGCTGTTGTAATTCTATTCAACTTCAGTTTCACAATCGGCACATTTTCAAATTTGCTAATCATCAGCACTGACGACTGCTGACCGACAACCGCTGACTATTCCGTTCTCAAACTCTTCACCGGATTCGCCACCGCTGCTTTAATTGCCTGAAAGCTCACTGTTATTAATGCTATGATGATTGTTAATGCACCTGCTAATGCGAATACCCACCAACTGATATCTATCCTGTATGCAAAGCTCTGCAGCCATTTGTTCATCGCCCACCATGCGACAGGGAATGAAATCACAAAAGCTATCAACACCAGTTTCACAAAATCCTTTGAGATCATTGTCACGATGACACCGATATTTGCACCAAGCACTTTTCGGATGCCGATTTCTTTGGTGCGCTGTTCTGCTGCATAAGTTACCAATCCGAACAAACCAAGACATGCAATGAAAATGGCAAACACTGCAAACGTGATGAAGAGCTTGCCTGTACGTTGTTCTGCATCATATGTTTTATTAAAGTCAGTATCTAAAAATGTATAACTGAAAGGCTGTCCTGCCGCCATGCTGCTCCATTTATTTTCAACCTGGTTAATTAAAGAAGGAATATTTTTTGTGTTGATGCGCATGGCAATTCTTCCATAATTTTCGCCGAGCTCAATAACCATCGGACCAACTTTATCATGCATGGAACTGAAATTGAAATCTTTTACCACGCCGATAATATGAAATGGCTTAGCTATAAAATTCCCATTGGCGGCATAACCATTAGGCCTGTATAAAGTTTCTCTCATCGGGTCTTTAAATCCGAGCAGTTTTGCCGCTGTTTCATTAATGATCACTGCTGTCGAATCAGATGGAAAATCAAGAGAAAAATTTCTTCCTGCAGCCATTTTCATACCTAATGTCGGTATGTAATTCTGGTCAGCATAAAAATCAGTCAGGATAGTTACCTGCTTTGCATCGAGCGTGGCATCTTTGAACCAGCCATTTTGATCATAGCTTGTTTCAGTGGGCAATGATCCTGCGACCGCAGCATTTTGCACACCCGAAATTTTCAGCATTTCTTCACGGAACGGTTTTATTTTTTTGTCAAGCACATAAGTGTTGTTGATCACAAGCACCTGATCGCGGTTATAACCAATTTCTTTGCTCTGTATATAATGAAGCTGATTGTATATGACAATCGTTCCTATGATTAACGTGATGGAAATGAAAAATTGAAAAACAACTAAACTGCTTCTTAGCCAACTGCTCTTAAAGCCTTTTGCTATGGTGCCTTTCAGTACCTGCACCGGTTGAAATGAGGAAAGATAAAATGCAGGATAGGATCCCGCAATGCATCCAACAATAATTACCAACCCGACAAGAACGGGCATCATCCATGATGAGAAGAATGTCCATACGCTCATTTGTTTTCCTGCGAGCTGATTGAACAATGGAAGCAGCAGTGCAGAAATCAAAAGCGCAAGAACCAGTGAAAGGAAACTTAGTAAAACTGATTCTGTCAGGAATTGTATAACGAGGTTCGAGCGCAATGAACCGGCAACTTTTCTGATGCCAACTTCTTTTGCACGATTAGCTGAACGTGCAGTGGAAAGATTCATAAAATTTACACAGGCGATAAGCAAAATGAAAACAGCAATCACTGAAAAAATATATACATACGCAACATTGCCATTTGTTTCCACCTCATAAGATTTGTTTGAATGAAGATGTATATCTGTTAAAGCAATAGCCGGATAAATGAAATGATTCCCGCCTTTCTCCGCATCTTTCAAAGATGTGTGAAGCACCTGTTCTAATTGCTTTCCCAGATAATTATTAATAGCAGCATCTATGCCTCGTTGAAGTGTTTTTATCGATACTCCCGGTTTCACTAAAATATATGATAGACAACTATTGCTCAGCCAGTCATCCTGGCCGCCATGATAAGTATCATGCATCGGGCGGATGAAACTAAAATGAAAATGTGATTGTCGTGGAATGTCTTTAATAACAGCAGTGATTTTGCAGCTCACAGAATTATCTACATATAAAGATTTGCCAACAACATCTGTGCTGTTGAAATATTTTTTTGCATTCGTTTCATCAATCACAATTGAGTTTGGCTCATTCAATGCTGTCAAGGGATTACCGGAAATCACCGGCAGTTTAAAAACCTGAAAGAATGTAGAGTCTGCAAATACTGCATTATGGTTTTGTATATTCTGGTTGTCTTTTTTTATCAGGATATCGCCATAATTCCTGAGCCTCACCACCTGTTCTACCTGCGGAAAATCTTTCAAAAGAGTTGGCGCAAGCGGCGCAGGAGAGTTCACAGATGTGAATTGCGTGTTGTTGAAAAAGATGTCAGAGTCTACGCGATAAATCCTGTTAGCATTCTCAGTGTATTTATCATAGCTCAATTCATCCACCACATAAAGCACAATCAGTAAACAAACCGCAAGCCCTGCCGAAAGGCCAATGATATTGATTGCAGAAAAAGCTTTGTTCTTCCACAAATTGCGAAGCGCAACTTTCAGATAGTTTTTGAACATAAAATGTGTTTTTCCCTTAGATGTTCAAGCCCTGGATTTTGTTACTGGCATCTGCTTTTATTTTCTGTTATTCTGCTTTTAAGATTTATTAATCATAGTTTTTTAATTTGGTCGCCAACATCATGCCTTGATAAAGCATTCTCCCGCCGTGGCGGGCTCTTGTACTGAAACAATTCTATTCATCTTCAGTTTCACAATCGGCAACAACATTCACTATTGACCATTCACTACTCACTACTCCGTTCTCAAGCTCTTCACCGGATTTGCCAATGCTGCTTTAATAGCCTGATAGCTCACAGTGATAATTGCAATCAGCACTGATAATAATCCTGCTGTTGCAAAAACCCACCATTCAATATTCACACGATAGGTATAATTCTGCAACCATGTGTTCATCGCATACCATGCAAT
>Ga0209060_10003863_pt1 | contig 12163 bp, 13 predicted proteins | sample Coa_R1_8_FD_187155 | JGI IMG/M metagenome (GOLD analysis project Ga0209060, IMG submission 187155) | Surface soil microbial communities from Centralia Pennsylvania, which are recovering from an underground coalmine fire - Coalmine... | ecosystem: Environmental > Terrestrial > Soil >...
CCCGCTGCATCGTCGCGCGTCTTGCCGAGTAGCCGGTAAGCAAAGCCCTCGGCTACCTCGAAGAGATGCGTGTGTCCCCCCGAGACCACCAGCGCCAAGGCGGGAAACTCAACAGGCGTGCCGGCGCGTTTGCATTCCATGATGACGGCGTGGATATGGCCTTCGATATGATTTACCGCAATCAGAGGCAGCCCGCGCGCGAAGCATAGCGACTTCGCGTAGGTAAGCCCCACCAGCAGCGAGCCCACAAGGCCGGGACCAACCGTGGCGGCGATGGCATCGACGTCTTCGAGTTTCGTGTCGGCGCGTGCGAGAGCCTCGCGCACCGCGGGCACGATGGCGCGCAGATGCTCGCGCGAAGCGAGTTCCGGAACTACACCGCCATACTTGCCGTGGGTGCTCATCTGCGACGCCACTACGGACGAAAGCACGGACTCGCCGTTTTCCACAACTGCAGCCGCGGTCTCGTCGCAAGAGGATTCGATGCCGAGAATGCGCATGCTAGCGGCCCATCAGGTAGACTCCACTCGGATCGTCGGGAGGCGGGGGCGCCATCTCACGATTCGGCAAAGTGCCGCCCGAAGCGATCATGGCCTGAATGCGCGCGGCGGCGACCTCCATCGAATTTCTGATATAGCTGCGGTGCCGGACGGGGGTCCAGCCGGCGCGGCGCTGCACTTCCATGATCTCCACACCGTTCAGATGCCCTTCGGCACGTACGTTCTGAATCGCCTGGCGCGAGTTGATCCCCATGCGCACATCCAATTCGGGAGATGTCACGTCGAGCATCCAGTGACGAATGCCGCTCGTGCTGTGAGACTCCGTGGCGATCGCCTCGACGGTCTTGGCGGGCAGGTACATCAGCAAGCCCTCGGTGATCATTAGGGAAGGGGAATCGCCGACTGCCGCGAAAACCTGTAGTCGTTGTGCGGAATCCGTCAGGTCGGCGGACATCCGTTCCAGGCGGCACTTGGGAGTCGCGGATTCCAGAACGGCGGCTTTGTACTCCAGCATCGCGGGGAAATCGACCTCAATCCAGCGCAAGTCGGCAGGAAGGTCGAGCCGCCAGGGACGCGAGTCGAGCCCGCATCCGATGATGAGCACGGTTTTAAGTCTTAACTCGGCGATCGCATACATCACCAGTTCGTCGACGAAGCGGCTGCGCACACCGATACCGAAACGCATCGTATCGAGATCGGGAAAGGCCCGCGCGATGGCCATGCCGCGCTCGCCGGCGAGTTGTTCGGCGAACGGATCATGGATAATCCCCTCTGGAATGGCGGTTTCCATCGCCCTGCAGGCCGCGACCATTAGCGCCGTGTCGCTTACGTGTGCGATTTGATCCTGGGTGGCAGACATCTATCCATTATTGACGATGTGAAGAGCCGGGTTGGAGCGCGGCTGCGATGGCCTTCTCTGCCAGCGGTCCCATCACTTCATAACCGGCGTCGTTGGGGTGCAGGCCGTCCCACGTCAACTCCTTGCGGAGCACGCCTTGGTCGTCGAGCATCGCGGACCAGTAGTCGAGATAAACAATCTGGTTGCCCGCGGCATAATCTTTGATCCAGTCGTTCAACTCCTTGAGCTTCTCCATGGGCCGTTTGGCGGTCTGGGGACTCAAGTAGTCGCACACGGGCGTCATGGATGCCAGCACCACGGCGATGTGATTGGCGCGTGCCAGGTCCACCATCGACATGAGGTTGGCACGAGTGGCATCGCCTGCGATCGGGCCCAGGCTGCCTCCGATATCGTTAGTGCCGGCGAGAATGACGACGACTTTCGGCTGGAGAGCAATCACGTCCTGACGAAAGCGGAGCAGCATCTGGGGAGTTACCTGTCCACTGATCCCTCGATTGATGTAAGGTTTGCCTGGGAAGAACTTGCCGTAGCGGCGGCCCCAGAAGTCGGTGATGGAGTCGCCCATGAAGACGACGCGCGATTCGCCGGCGGCGGGAGGCGTGAGTTTGACGTTCTCGGCGGCGTAGCGGCTGAGAGCGGCGATGTCGTTGAGCGAGCGGCTCGGCTGAGGGACAGGCGTTGTCTGCGCTGCCGCAGTAACGATCATGGTCAGCGCGAGTAAAGGTCGCATGTTCCCTATTATGGCTGGGCGGGGGCGATGCCCGGCTGGGTAGTACTGCCGCACCACCGGGTACTATTTGGAACAGTACCCCCAAGACAGCGATGAAAAAAGTACACATGAGATGTTGCGGGGAATCTTAAGACATTTATTTTCAGCGCGCTCGTTCTTTGACGGTATTGATTCGCACATTGGTTTGCGGACTGCGATAATCAAGGTGATGTATCGCTGGGTACTGTTGGCTGTCTGTGCGTTCCGTCTGTTCGCTGCCGATGAGCAGCGTTTGGCCCTCACCTTGAAGGCCCAGACGGAGTTCGACCGCGTCACGCTAGCCGCTAGTCCAGACCTCCGCGACACCCTGGCTTGCGCGCAGACGCAGGCAGCATTGCTGCCGCTGACGCCTCCTGAGGATCTCGCGACGATTCACTATCGGAAGGGCTATTGCACCCTCGCTGGAGCGACGATAACTCACAACGCCGACGAGTTTAAGGAAGCGGGAGCGGAGTTCGACAAAGCCATCGAAACCTTTTTGCCCGCCCGTCACGACAAGAATAAGCCGGCCGAGGCGCTTCCCTCGGCTGTTTATTTGCTGGCGACACTCGCGCCTCTCCACGCGGGTTACCAGGAAGCGGACCTCGACCAGGCGAAGGCTCTGCTGGAGGTGTATTCGCAGGATCCGGTTTGCCCGGCCGGCATGATGGCGGAGAGCTTCTGTCGAGACGTGATTGCGGTTAGCCGCGAGTGGCTGGGCTGGATTGCGTTGCGGCATGAATTTCTGGACGAGGCATCAAAGGATTTCTCCGGGGCGAGTGGTACGGGCTGGCCGGAATGGGTGGCCGGACGTAAAGCATTTCAGGCACACCGCTATCAGGAGGCGGCCAGCCTGTACCAGCAGGCCATCGACGCACAAAAAATGGAGCCGGCGGGGTTGATTGCGCGGCTGGCGCCACGTGCGGACATTTCTGCCGAGCTGGCGGACTTGGGCGGCGCGCAGCTCTTGGCGGGGAATGTGAAGGCGGCGATCGCTACGCTGAACACTGCGGTGAAAGGGAATCCGGCGGATTCGCGTGCCCTTTTCATGCGAGCGCGCGCGGAGGAGATAGGCCGCCAGATGGATGCCGCGATGGCGGATTACAACATGGCGAGCCGCGTGGCGTTCGCGAATGCGAAGGACTTGGCCTCCGGAGAGGCGCACCTGTATCGCGGGATTCTGTACTACCGGCGCAAGGACTACAACCATGCGGAGGACGAGTTCTCGAGCGCGTTGAATTTCGAGATTTCGGCGGGCCTACGGGCGGATGCGACTGCCTGGCGGCATCTCGCGGCCGTAACGAACGGATCGTGCGCGGCCTCTCGACAGTACCTGGAGCGCTCTCTCCCGGCGGTTTCGCCGTTCTTCCCCGCGGATGAGGCGAGGAGCGCGATGGCGTCGTGCCGTGGCACTTCGCCCTCTCTGAACTTGCCTTAGCCTGGACGGCGAAAAAACGGCGAATCCGGGCCGCCGGGTGTGTTACAGTTCAGGATGAGATGGCATCCCGAAGCGTCAATAAAGTCATTTTGCTTGGTCATCTCGGCAAGGACGCCGAGACCAAATTTACGCCTTCCGGTGTGGCGGTAACGAATTTCACGCTTGCGACCTCGCGCCGCTGGAAAGACCAGCAGTCGGGCGAGTGGAAAGAAGAGACGGAATGGCACCGGTGCGTGTTGTGGCGCTCCGAAAACGTTTCGAACTACCTGACCAAGGGCAAGCAGGTATACATCGAAGGGCGCCTCCAGACGCGAAGCTGGGACGACAAGGACGGCCAGAAACGCTACACCACAGAAGTGGTATGCGACGAACTGATCCTAACCAGCGGCGGGCGTGGCGGCGATGCCCCCGGCGGTCCTCCGGGCGATTACGAACGCCCCGTCTCGATGCCTCGGTCGGCACGCGGTCCGCAGCCGGTGCAGGCGCCTCCCCCCGCTGAAGATTTCAATCAGGGCATCACCGACGACGACGTTCCGTTCTAGACGGCGATACTCGCGCCGTGAGTTTTCATACCCGGTTCAAATCGATCCTGTTCGGCTGGACGGCTTTAACAGCGCCGCTCCAGGGGTTTTTGTGGTCAAACCCACAAGCAAATCCCGATGGCCCAGGTGAAGCATTGTCTTCACACCATCGCCGATGATAGGCTGGCAAAACGAAAGCCGTAAAAAGAGTTAAATTCGGAGGACTGCATTGAAAACTAAATCGCTTTTTTTACTCGTGCTGGCCGCGCCACTGGCGTCGGTGTGGGGCGCGACGCTTACCCACGATTATGACCTCACCAATTCCCTGAACGACCTGATTGGCAGCACCCCCCTGGTCAGCGATGGCGGCACGATTTCGGCCGCCGGGTACACCTTCGGGGCGGACCAGGGATTGAACGTGAGTTCCGTGTTGTCGAATGTCGGGGATTATTCGATCGTCATGGATTTTAGTTTTGACACTTTGAGCGGGTATCGAAAGATCCTCGATTTCAAAAATCAGGCGTCGGACGATGGTCTGTACAATCTGAACACAGACCTCAATTATTTCAATTTCAGCTTTGGCCCCAATGGCGCCTTCACAGCCGGTACCCCAGCACAGGTGGTCCTTACCCGAGATCTGGCCACGGGGCTGGTAGTCGGGTATGTGAACGGAACCCCGCAAATCAGTTTTACGGACAGCACGAACGACGCCACGTTTACAGGTCCCAGCGGGATTATTCGATTCTTCGAGGACGATAATGTCACTGGCGGACGGGAAGCCTCGAGTGGCGTGGCGACGCATATCAGCATCTACGATGGCGCTTTGACCGCAGCGGAAGTAGCGGCGCTCGGAAGCAGCGTCCCGGAGCCCGCATCGTTGCTATTGTTGGGGACGGGGTTGGCTGGCCTCGTGTTGGCGTCCAGGCGACGCCGGACCTCCTAGCGTTTCCTTAGACCAAGGCGTTCTTGCAGTAGGCCACGCACTTCGCTACTTCCGTAATCAAATCGGAGCCTTCCGGCACCGTGTATTCGAATTCGATCACGGCGACGAACCTATTCCGCCGTTTCATGAACAATTACAAGGACCTTACCCAGGAGTAAGTTCGCAGTCTGGAAGCACGTAAGATCGACCACGTCCTGGTCGGCTCGAAGGGACTGCACGAGCGCGAAGAGACCGCGGCCATTCGCACCGCACTCTGCGCGATCAAGTGGCCCGATGACGAGTTTAGGCGTCTATGCCGTACTGCACGGCCCATTATTCGGAATTGACGACGCCACCATTCTGCGCTTCAAAGAACAGGCGGATCTCGACGAAGCCGCCCGCGTAGCCTATGTGTCCGCAACCCGCGCGCAGTACCCGCTGGTCGTCTGCGCACCGGGTGACACCGAATTCCAGGACGGGTGGCCGCAGCCTCTATATGACGCTTTGTACCCTTCCAAAGACCGCCGCCACAGACCGGAGATGGCGTCCGGCGACGAGACGGTTCTGAATGCTCCGGCGCAGCCCCAAGAGGAGCAGATCCACCCGGGAGTACATCGGCCGAAGACGGGGGCCTTAAGGTTCTTTGGTTTGACCCAATGGCGCTCGAGTTAGATGATCCGCCATCGCACGGCGCCGAGCGCGAACACCTGCTAGACGGCACGCGCGCTCAGATCGAGGATGGTCTCGCCCGATATGCCGCCTGGCGAACTTCGCGATCCCAGGCGATCGAATCCGGGAGCACGCCACATTCACGGTACACCAGCGAAGCCGCCCTGGTCCCGGAAGCCGCCGCAATCCCGGCGAAAGTCGTCGAGATCGACTTCCATTCGACTTCGCACGGCGGCCGGTTTGCCAAGCTCGTTCACGCCGTGCTGCAATCGGGCGGTGGGGCCGCCGCGCAAGGGTGCCGGTGGAACGCAACCCCGGATGAGATCCGCGCAGCCGAAGAGATTGCCCGTGTTGTGCTAAAGCATCCTGGAGGCGCCGTCGCCGGGCAGAGACATCTTTCGCGAGATGCCAGTGATCGTCAGGCTGCAAGACGACTCCATCATCGAAGGCCGTGTTGATCTCGCCTGGACCGATGGCGCATCCTGGACAGCCATCGACTACAAGACCGACTCCGCCGATCGAGACCGCTACAAGCGCCAGCTCCGACTCTATGCATTGGCGTTGCAGTGAGCTACCGGCAAGCCCGCCCGCGGCTTTCTGCTGGAGGTTGGATAAGACGAATTCGCTCCTGCAGGAGTGCAGACGCCAGGATCCGCCCTATTTGCAGAGTTGACTACACTAAACCTGGGACGCCTTGCGTCGCCCTTGCGCGGATTGTCACAACCATTGCATGAACGGCTAATGGAAGGTCGAGCTGCACAACACGCCTGCCGGGTATCAGTGGGGAGACCGGGCTGTAATGTGGGCGACTCAGTCGTCTCCGTCTTCCTCACACTCCTCGCCTCATAATCTGCTTCATTCCCCTCATCAAGGGCGTCGTCGAACGGGATGACTTCGATGTAGTGCAGGCTTTTCTTCTCGATTGAGCGCGACGAGTTCTTCCTTCTTGTCAGTTAGTCCAAGATTAACGTATTTAAGACCTTTTACTATTAAATAAAATGCTATAATCTGTAGGTGCCCGAAAAGTTGGTTCCATTGGGATATCTGCATCCGGGTGAACCTCATCAGCGAATGTTCTGTACTAATTGCGGTCATGTAGTGGCGGTGTCAACCCAATACTGTGGCGGATGCGGAACCCGCATCCATGAACTTGATTCCTCCATCTCTCAGTCCAACCCCGAACGGCCCGACTCGCCGTCAGTGGGGACCGCAGCCGCCGCCATGTGCGGTGCGTCGGAACCATCCCACCCCGCCGACCAAGCTGGCAAGTTCTGTATAGATTGTGGCAGGGCCTTGCATCTGAGGGCCGAAATATGTCCTTACTGCGGATGCCGGCAACTTCCCGTCGGCGGCACCTTCGGCCGACGCGACCCTTACGCAATTAGAGTAGGCCAGACTGGAAATGGTTTCGAAGGCCGAATGGCCGTTCTGATCGTCCTGAACATTCTTTGGAGCGGCTTGGGCAACTTGGTCATCGGCGACAAGCGGGGGTGGGGTTTCGGGATCGTCAACTGGATCGTATTCGCGATCTCCATCTTCACCGCCTTCGTCCCGTCAATCCTGTTCTTCGCGTACTGCACCTTCCAGGGCTACACGTATCTCAGACAGGAAGGACTAGCGACGTGATAGATCCAGTGATCGGCTTTGGGACGTCTGGCGTTCCCGAACTTTTTGGTTCTGGACTTGCCTCTAGGAATATCCCTTTGCGTGATGAGCCCATCCAATCGAGGCGGTAATCAAAACAAAGCACAATGCACCACGCAACGGTCATCTGCGCCCGATGTGGCTGCCGGAGTGCCCTGAACTCGTACTGCTGCGAGTGTGGAAGTCCCCTCGTTCGGGCAAGCGATCCAGTTCCAAACGTCGCGCGAGTAACCAACGGGCCGCCGCCGCTCCAACCGGTTCAAACGCGCAGGGGCCATGGAAGCAGCGTGCGGAACGTTGTAGTTGGATTGTTATTGATCGTGCTTGCGGTAACGTTTTTCTTCGTCTACATGATCACGAGGCCGGACCCGAACGGACATTATGGCTTCGACCCGTCATCGTCAGATCGGGCCCTATATTATATGAGGAAGGAGGTCCGCAGTATCGCAGCCGCCCGCGGCTTCCGTGATATTACCTTCTGCGACGGCGGCAGCGTCACCAGGCCGGGACCGTTCGTGTACCTCGTCAACTCCTGCTTCGAAGGTGATGCGGGTGGTCGCTTCCGAGTACCTTTCTTTGCGCAAATGGATCGGACTCCTCCAGACGGACAAACCTACTCATTACTTCAATTCAAGGTCGGCCAAGTGGAGCCGGTTACGCCTCCTTTCATAACAGACAGCGGCGGGCGGACCCCACCCATCCCGAGACCGGCGGCGGTTGGAACCTTTTACAGCGAATATCTGAACGCGGAGGGTGGCTACACGTTGCCAGGTTTGAACGCCGTATCGATCCGGCCTGGTTACGGGTGGGTACAGCTGAAGGGCAGCCTTCCACCGGGCCTGACCGAGAAGTTGGTCAACAAACCCTGTATCCAGAAGGACATGGAGCAATGTGCTCTGCTCATTTCAGGTACACCCACGCAGCCTGGCACATTCACCTTCACGGAGCAGGTCACAAACTACAATGGCAAGAACACCTATAGTAGTCAGCAGAGCGTCACGATCATCGTGAATCCGAGTAGCAACGGATCAGACACTTCCGATAAATCGCATGCAGTTGGCGCCAACTGTGCGCAGCGGATTCCGGTTACGCGCACTTCCGGCCAGAAAGCAGCTCCTTTGAACGCACCAGTTCGTTCGCGGTGCTTAAGTCGTTTTGTTGGACAATTGCGGTGTGGGGCGGATTCGGGCCTTTTGCTATTTCCTTCACGCCGCGTCTGAGCAAGTGGCGTGTAGTAGCGGTGTGCTACTCTCTTGATGCCAACATCCGCCGTCTCGCTGGTCGCTATCGGATCAGTGAGTTTCTCGGCATGACCAGGATCGTCCATGAGACGGTATTCGTTCCGGAGAGCCGGCCTGGTGTTCGCGAGGGGATACCGGACGGCCCGCGCCTCCTAGCGTTTCCTTAGGCCAAGGCGTTCTTGCAGTAGGCGACGCACTTGGCAATTTCCGTCATCGCATCGGAGCCTTGCGGCACCGTGTATTCGAATTCGATCACGCCGACGAACGGATACTTCTCTTTTTGCATCAGCTTCAGCGTTTCGGTGATCGGCGTGTCGCCCATGCCCCACGGGACGTTCGGGCCGTTGTGCAGCTTGCGGTCTTTGATGTGGATGTGGGTCACGCGGTCGTGATACTTCTGCAGAAACGGGATGGGGGAAGTGCTGTTTCCGGCGATGAAGTGGCCGATATCCAGGTTGATGCCGTTGTATTTCGAATAGCTCATGGCCGTCTCCCAGCTTTCCGGACGGCCGAACGCCTCGGGACTGGTCACGTCGGTATGACCGTGATAGCCGATCATCATCTTGTGCTTTTCCCCGAACATGCCGAGCCGTTTGGTGTGGCTTAACGGGATCTCGCAGGAAATCGCCCGGGCTCCGCCGGTGGCGGCCAGTCCGAACATATAGTCGATCTCTTCGTCGGTGAAGGTGTCGATCGCGTCTACCTTGACGATATCGATTTTGACGCCGGCGTCCTCGTACTTCTTGCGAAACTCTTTGACCTTGTCCATGGACGCAGCCAAACGCCAAGCGCGTAGCTCCTCGGCATTCGCTTTTCGTGCCGCGATCTGCTCGGGGGTAGGGGGCTGACGAGTGCCGCCTGATTTCTTTGGCGGCTCGGCTGGCGCGCCTGGCTGATTGGCCGGCGGCGATGCTGGAGCTTCGCTGCCGCCCCGCGCCGCTCCACCTGGACGCACCGCGGGATACGCGACCAGATCCGGACGCGCGCCCATGAACTGCTCGATGGGTTGGGCGCGGAGTTCCACGGAACTGAGGTTCAGACGAATCATCGCGTCGAGGCACTCGGCACCGCTGTTGTAAGCACCATGGAAGCTGTAAGGGGCGTTGATTCCGATTTGGACGCCGCCAAAGTTGGAATTGGTTTTGGCCAGCAAGCGGGTAGCAGGCAGGGCGGCCAGAGCGAGTTTTCCGAGATCCCGTCGGGTAAGATTCATGAAAAGACCCTTTCTTGGGGTGAGAACCCCAAACCTATCGGATTTAACGGTAACTGTCAACCAGCTCTGTCGGATCGCAAACAATCGGCGAATTCCAGAGGCATCCTTTGCCGCAGACCGGGCATCCAACGGTAAGCACCACAAGGAGATTCATGAAACGAACTGCGAGCGCGCAATGGCGCGGAGATCTGAAGGCGGGCAACGGCACGGTCACGACGGCGAGCGGAGTACTTTCGCAATCGCCCTATTCCTTCCACACGCGATTTGAAGATGGGAAGGGCACGAATCCCGAGGAGTTGCTGGCGGCGGCACACGCCGGATGCTTCTCGATGGCGCTGTCGGCGCAATTGATGCAGGCGGGTCTCACTGCCGAGAGCATCGATACCTCGTGCACAATTTCGCTGGAGAAGCAGCCCGACGGATTTGCGATCACGGAAAGCCATCTGGATCTGACGGCTCGCGTTCCGGGCGCCAGCCAGGAGGCGTTCGACAAAGCGGTGCAGAATGCCAAGAACGGTTGTCCGGTGTCGAAGCTTTACCGTGCCAACATTAGCTTGACGTCGAAGCTGGTGAGTTGAGAAGGCTCAGACTACTTCCGACAAAGCTTGAACGGCCGGCTTTTCCAGACGGATCACGACTGCGGTGACGTCATCCATCGGCGGTTCGGTCATGCGCCGAATCGCCGCTTGAAGGATGGCCAAATGGACTTCCGTAGCGGAGCCGTCGCGATGCCTGGCGGCGGTCCGGGCGAGGACGTTGCCTACGGATTCGCTTTTGCGCTCCGCGATCTGCGCAGCGAGTCCGTCGGTGTAAAAGAGCAGAGTATCCTCTTGGGAGATGGACGCAGCGCCGTGATGGATCGCCGACTCTTGACCGCGCGCGGCAACGTCCTCCACCGCCCGGTTTCCGTTGATGGCCAGGGTAGGTGAGTCTCCTGTGCGTGCGTAGCGGATGGTGGCGGCGCGCGCGTCGATCACCGCATAGATCATCGAAATATTTCCACCCACATTGTGCAGGGTCCGCTCGAGAAGTTCGCGCAGACGGCGCAGAACCTCCACCGGCGTGAGATCCATTCGAACGGTGTAGAGCAGGTATCCCTTGGCCAGCGCAATCGGCATCGCCGAGGCCAGTTCGCGATTTCCTCCTTCCGCGACGAAGACGCCCAACCGGTGATCGTCGAGGGCATACAGATCGTAGAAATCGCCGCCCACTTCGCGAGCGGGAACACACGAACCGGCAATGGAAAGCCCGACGATGCGCGGCGGCACGTCGGGGAGAAGGCGAATCTGGGCCTGCCGGGCTGCGCCGATCTCGGCTTGTAGGGAGAGGCGCTCCGCCAGGTGGCGCGCATAAAGCGGCCGGACCTCCCAATCTTCGTAGACTCTGCCCCGTTCCGCGAACCAGATTTCGATGATCAGGAATGTCACGCCCACGACGATTACGGGCAGACTTAGTTCTTTCCATCGCTCTACGCTTGCGCTGCGATAGATCATCTTGGAAACGATGTCGAAGGCCACGACGCCGCTGAGCGACGCCAGGAGATCGCCGAAGAAGAACGGAATGCAAGTAACGGCGGCGGAGACTGATACGGCGATCAAGTAGTTGCGCCAGGTTGACGAATCTGCAGAAGTGGAGGCCGACAAGATCGGGCAAAGGGGCAGGAGCACGTAGAAGAGTTTTTCGTTCCGTACACGCGGCCGCAGGAAGGCGATGGGCAGGAGCAATCCGAAGGCAGCCACGGCCACTGCGTGCATGGCGGTGGCGGAGAAAGCATGGCCGCGAGGAAAAGTAGCGATCAGGCTGCTGACGATGTCGTTGTCTTCCACGGGACGCGAGGCGTGAACCGCGAGGAGGGCGAGGTTCTGGACGAGGAGCATGGCGCCCGCGAAGGCGCCGCCCGCCAGAATCGATCGCGTTACGTTGAATGAGAAGAGTTTTCCGGAAAGCAGTGCGTCGAGAGACGTGAGCTTGCCGGGATAGACGGTCCGAACGTCGCCTTCTCCGGCGCCATAAGCCATCCCGAAGAAGGCGCCTCCCAAAGAGAACATCACGACGAAGACTCCGAGCAGTACGGTCTTCTGGACCGACGTCGGCGGCGCGCCATTGACCGACAGACTGGCCTGTGCTGCGCCGTAGTAGATCGTGAACGCGCTGAAGGTGACGAAGACGACGGCCACGAGCAGGGTACGCCGGTGGGAGATCTCCTTATCGAAAGTGCGGCGGACGTACCGGACAATCGCGTAGATACCGATCGCGGTCATGTACAGGCCGGCGAGGGTCATGCAGTAATAGACGATGGGTGCGGGGCGCAGTTGGTTCAGGTAGGAAGAGTGGACGGTGACGTCGCTGGATTCTTTGACAACGCGGTCCCCGGCGAGTTCCACCCGGAACAGCAATTTGCCAACCGA
>Ga0209060_10003866_pt1 | contig 12158 bp, 13 predicted proteins | sample Coa_R1_8_FD_187155 | JGI IMG/M metagenome (GOLD analysis project Ga0209060, IMG submission 187155) | Surface soil microbial communities from Centralia Pennsylvania, which are recovering from an underground coalmine fire - Coalmine... | ecosystem: Environmental > Terrestrial > Soil >...
TGCTAAGGCTTTTTGTGTTTTTCGTCACTTCTTAAGAACTGACAATTATTATTTTTCATGTGTAAAATGTATTTTATTCTTTACGGGCTAATATGGCTGTCCGGGGAAGCAATCCTTGCCAGAGGCCTTATATGGGTCCCCAATTTGTCCAAGTATTATGTCCAGTTACAGTTAGGCTCTTAGGGAACCTCTAGAAGAGTCGCTTTCTTTCCCATTGAGTGCACCGTTTCGGGGAGATATGCAAATACCCCCTCTCACAGAGAGGAAATGTCTGGAGGGAATATTTGAGACTGCAACAGAAGCTCGTTCAGTTGTCTTCTGATCTTTAAAGCTTTTTCCGAGAGAGTCGGATGAAAAGAAGATGTTGGGCCTATTGTATCATTTATCATTTTCGTAAGTGTTTCAAGATCTTTCTGACCTTTTGATTTCAAAATATCGCTTTGTTTTTTTTGTATTTGTTGTTGCTTTTCTTGTTTTTTTCTATTTAATAGCGATATATCCGCATTTAGATGCCATATGCGATCAGAGCAGTTTTGTATTTCTAATTGTACTTCCTCACGAAGTGTTTCCATTGCTGCTTTAATATGTGCTTTTGTGGTAGCATCTTTCTGTGGATCATACGTTAATTGGGAGAGTTCTGATTGAACTTGTTGCAGCCGTGTACTACATTGGTCGAATTGTTGTTGACATTTTTGCTCCCTTATTTCTATCTGAGAGGACCATATGTGTAATGTCGTGGTATGTGTTGTAGAATCAGAGAGAAAACGTTGTTTATGGGCAGCGAGTATTTCATATAGGCTGGTCACAGTTTCATAAGTAAGAGCAGAACCATATCCTTTATTATCATAGACGTTTTTAAATTGTGGTGAACATTGTGAGAAATATTGCTCCCATGGGAGCATATTTGGATTCTGGTCTAGAGCAAGATATCCATTCACTTTTGCTTCGATATTGGCTTGAGAAAGTGTAGCAAGAGGTTGGTCAAGAGGGCAAAACTGTTTGACCGACTCAGGGATATTCTTTCTCGTCTCAGGACTATAATGCAGAAGTCTGTCAAATTTTTGGTAGAGAGCCACGGTATAAAATGCATCTTTCATATTTGTATCTGGAAAATTCTTTTCTATATCTTTATCACCCTCAGCTATTTTTGTGACTGTACGCATGGTCTCTAACCCATATTCATAGAGATTTCTGGAGCTTGTTATTGATACTTGAAAATCTCTCTGTTGTTGTTCTTTATCGGAAATATGAGTATAGGTCTGTTCTAAAGCTTTCAATAGGGATATTCCCTCTCGATTATTACGTTGATCCTTTGCTTGCTGCATAGCCGTTTTCTTTTCTGCTTTAGATATAGTATGATCTTTTAGATCCTGTCTAAATATAATCTCTTCTGGGGTGGTTTGACATGCTGTACTGTATTTTTGCTGAGGAAGAGGCCTGTAATCCGCATAGACGGCTAAAGCGTAGGTCCTTGCCTCCCAATTACGCTTGACGAGGGCAGCGAAACGCTCAGAGAGATGCTCTATTTCGGTGATTGTTTTCCTATCCTGTCCTTTCTCTTTGAGCTCCTTCTGAAGTTGCTTTTGTTCTTTCTGAAGCTGATCCCTTCTTTGAACGAGTTTTTCTCTCTTTTCTATCTCATCATGTTCGGTTTGTAATATGCGCATTCGTGACTCTGATTCTGTGATGACTTGGTTCTTTCTTGCTTTAATGAGGTCAATCCTTGCTTGTTTTCGTGCAATATTTCTTTCGAGATCTTGGCATTGTCTTGTAAGGTGAAGGAGATCTTTCCCCTCTTGTTCCATCTCTCTTCTGGTTTGTTCCATGTAGCCGAACATTTCTTCTTGGAAAGTCCGATATTCCTGATTTAAATGGCGTAGGTGTTGTTTCCCTTGTAGTCCTTTTTCAAAGCGATCGATCTTTTCTGAGAGAGCATTTGTCGCTGTCGTATACCTCGTTTGGATATCTTCTTGTGCTCCCGTTCCTGTTGCTTCTTTGAGCAATTGAAGAACTTCTCCTAGAACTGCTGCTCGCTCTCTCGCTTGTGTGATGGAGACGTTGAGTGTCTGTAATTGCTGTGTATTTTCGGTACGTCTCGTTTGAGTTAATTGTATTTGTATATTTCTACATGTTTGATACATCTCAGCTTGTTGCCCCATCTCTTCTTTCACGAGAGGGATCAGATGTTTGAGTAACAAAGAGTCGCTTCTCGCTTGGAAAAGACCCTGAACGGAAGAAACACTGAATTGTATCATGCTATTTCGATCATCAAGGGCTATTCCCCCTAAATAGGGATTTTCTTGAAAGAAGACATCTCTTTCTTTTTCCCAGTAGTTTCGACAAGCGGTGAGGAAAGACGCCTTGAGTACTTCAGAGATCGTTTTCCATTGTGTTTGAAATCGTTCTATTCCTCTGCCAGTGAGAGGGAGTGTTGATTTGGTCAAGTGAGTGATTGCCTGTTCAAGCAGTTGTTTGCTCAGATCTGCTACCGTCTCTGAAGGCCCTAACTCGACAGGATGAAAAGATAGTGGAAGGAGTTGTCCATGCTCTTTTTTTGTGGTGCTGGCTTTGGCCTGTAAGAGGAAAGATACTTGTACTTCTCTTAGATCTAAAGATAAAATCGTCTCTTCCTTCACGGTTCGAGAGAAGTCAGAAAGCTGGGTGAGGATCTGCTGTCGTTTTTTTTCAAGTTGACGTACATAGTCCTCAATAGCCTCAAGAGGGTTCGTATCCCTTGCTCTTCCTCCTAAAGTGATAGCAGTTTGTTCTCGCTGTCGGAGATGGTATTCTGTTTGCTGCAATTGTCGATTTAATCGGGAGACTTGTTCGGAAAGAGTGGTACGATGTTGTCTTACCACTTTACGTTGTGCTAGCAGCTTTTTCAGTTCTTTTTGAATTTTTTGCCTTTCGTCCTCATAAATCTTGATAGTTTGTCTCTTTACATGATCGGATAAGGACGTGCCGTTTGCCATAATATCCTGTAGCTCCGCAGCTACTTGCTGTTTTCTTGCTAAATCCTTTTTTGCTTGTTGATAGTCCTGCTGAAATCTTTGACGAAATTCTCGGAATTGACGAGAAGAATTATCAACTCCTCCTTGCTCTTGTAACCATGTAAGAGGAAGCCTTTTCTTCTTATCATAATGCTTTTCTAGTTCTTTTTCTGCTTGCTGAACTTGATCCTTTTTATTCTTAAGATCATAGTTTATCTCCCATCTATTTCTCATTTTTTATTACCTTTTATTACTGAGTAAAATATTTTATTCTCTATTCACCCTTATTATATTTATTAAAACATAACAATAAAAAAAACGATTACAATAAGAATATAACACAAAAGAAGGGAAAAATTTAGTTTCCCGAGGAAAATCGATGTCAGGAGTTAAGGAACGTTATTCCCTATCCAGATTGGAAGGTCATATCTATCGTAAGACCGCTACAAATTGTCTCTGTTTTACGAGGATTAAGAGGTTAAGAGCGTACACGCTCTTCAATAGCTAGAACAAATGTACGCTAATGCACATTTTCGCAGGGATCTTAGGGATACCTCATTTTGTGGAAACGCTCGTTTCCGCAATGAGAGTATGCCTTTTCCTGTAGCCAATTGGGATTTTTTCCTTCGCATGAAATTGATAAGGAAAATCCTTGACAATGTAGAAGACGGTCAGCTACACTTGTAGAAGACGGTCAGCTACATGCAAGATCTGAGGAAACGTTGAATGACGGAAGTAGAGTTAGATTCTCTTTTAAGATCGTATGGTTGGTATCTACTTATTGCTAAAAAATATCAAGCTAGATATGTCTATGCGAAGAAAAGAGACGGAAAAACAGTAAGAACTAGGTATTTGGGGAGTGAAAGTAAACTTTCTGAATTAACGGAGGAGGAAGTATTAAAGAGGATTCAGTTATAAGACCTATTGATATTGTATTAGCTTGCTAGCAGTGTACACCTGACTAAAAGTTTCACCGCTAGCATTCTTACCACCGGATGTACCGGGTAGCCTATGCCAATTATAGCATAGTGTAGCTATCTGTGTACTCCAAGACAGGAGTGCATTGTGAAAAACCCCCTCGTGATCCTTGGTTTGTTGTGTCTTCTTCCCCTTGTGTATGGGTTGAGTGTATCGCAGCGTGTGGGCGCTCAAGATTATACCTCTACTATGAACCTCTCTGCAATGGCGGTAGAGCAAGCTCCAACCATTTCCCCTCAGTTTATCGATCATGTGCTTTGTGAGAACGTTAGCCCTGCTTGTGGAACTGGAGACCAGCTCTATAGCGATGGAGTGGACAATCATATCGACCCCGTGTTTGCGCTCGCTTTCTTTCAGCATGAAAGCACGTTTGGGCGTTATGGGGTAGCAGCAGCAACAAGAGGCCTAGGAAATATTCGCTGTTCAGCAGGCTACGCCTGTAAATATGGATTTCGTGCATATAAAACATGGCAAGACGGTTACATCGATTGGTATAAATTGATTGCTTACTATGTCCAAGTGTGGCATAAGTCAACGGTTGATGAGATAGTTCCCACCTATGCGCCAAGCTCGGAGAACGATACAGCAAATTATATCCAGAGCATCAAAGCCGCCGTAAGTGAGTGGCGAGGGGAGGTTGTGAGATGAGCCAAAGCGAGGTAGCCCGCTTGCGTCAGCAGATGGAAGCGGAAACAGTGGCGATGCAACAAGCCTTATCTGGGTATGCCAGTGTAGCCCGTCATAACTTTATCACAAACCGTTACCAAGCCCTAGATAGGTATCGCAATGAGCTTGTTGCCTTAGTAGGGGAAGAGAAAGCAACGACCATCTTCTGTGAGGTGTATATGGCAGGCATGGAGGGGGAGGTACAGCAATGATGATCCCTGCACGTGATGCTTCATGGGAGCCAGTGGAAGATCTTTCCCGTTTCCTTGCTGACTTGGTGGTGAAGAATTTAGCGCCCCTGCTTGGACAAATGGAACAGGTTATAGTTGTCGATCCAAGTGAAGCATCCGAGACCACGAACCCCTATACAGGGGAAGTCTTGACCCAGTTTCTAAGAGAGATTGAACCCGAAGTAGGCCGTATTGCGCGTAGGCTCTATGAGAAGGTGTTTCGAGAGGTGCCATTAGAGGATTTACAGCAAGAAGGGATGTTCGCCGTCTCAGTGGCACTACAACGCTATGATGCAGGAAAGATGAAGGGAGAAGGCTCAGTCAAGGGCTATTGCAAGAAGTGGGCACATGGAGCAATGTGTCGCCTCCTGACCCGTGAGCTACGAATACCAACGAGAAGCTTAGAGGCGTATTTGGAAGGAGAGAATGAGAAGGGGATGTATCAGCGTGAGCTGATGGAGACGAAACCCATGATAGCCCATCCAGAGGAAGAGGGTGTGAAACGTCAACGGGTTCTGCTTGCACTGGAACAGTTATCCGCACGAGAACGCCTGGTACTCATGGCAACGTACCGTATTGAGGATCATCTCGGCTATTGTCTGACGCCTGAAGAGGTAAAGCTAGAGCTGGATCTATCGGTATCGACCTATCGTTCTATTCTAGTGTGTGCGCGAAGAAAGCTTGCTCATCTTTTGGGATAGATGGGGGAGAGTAAAGGACCGGAATAATAGAATAATTTTTCGGTCCTTCTGTTATATCAGTTTTTGTTATCTTCCTTACTATTAAGTAGCTCATTATATTTTTCTAGTATAGGTATTCCTGATTCTTTCACAGTAACAGAGAATAGATTTTTGTTAGGAATTGGCGAGTGTAGCTGCGGTATACCTATTTTGCGGAGTAACCTAATTCCGTCTGGTTTGTAGCTTCTTGCAGAAATTGTTTCTATCTTTATATTATGTGTAGCAAAGTCTAATAACAGTGCAAATAGTCCTGAGATAAGGCGGGCTCCATATTCATGTTTCTGCCTAGTGGGATAAATAGGATCTATACACATTGCCATAATATAAAGGTGTATAGGGTGATTAGGCTTAAAAGGTTCTATTTCGTTTTCTGTGATATCTGTTGTTTTGATTTTGTCCGTTATGAATAGGTCTATAGTCTCTTTGCTTAAGGGTAGAAGGCATATGTACCCTACAAGATTTCCATCTTGTGTATATAACCCGTGGTAGATGTCTTTATTCTTTCTCATCCAAGCTAGGCGTGTTTTAATTGGAGTTGGATTATATGTCGGATTTCGTTCGTCTTGAAAAACAGCCATACTTATTCTAGCAATTGTCTCTAAGTCTTCTTCTCTTGCTTGTTTAAAGATCGATGAAGGATTTTCTTTCCATTGACCTTCAGTGTATGTAGTTTCAAATACGTTTCTTGCAGCAATTACTGCCTCTATTTCTGAAATCTTGTAAAATTTATATTTGCGTTCTGAGGGTCCGTATCGCTTTAATTTCCCTTCTTTAACGTATCTTGATAGCATTGCTTCGCTTCCATTAAGCATCAGTGCAGCTTCTTTAGCTGTTATAAAGCCGGGTGCAGGCTGTAATCGTGGCATGTTTTAACCTCTATTTATGTTATGCGATTCCTTTTTTTTATTTTAGCATAATCCTTACAATTCACACAATACTATTGACAAAAGCCTTTATATCCAGTTAGAATGTATTGTGTGAATTGTAAGGATTATTAGTATTGTAAGATTTCTTCCGATGGTTTTAGAGTGTTTGTCTAACTATGATGATAAAGTTGAGGAAATAGTTGGGACCTTGTAATGTAGCCAATGTAGCGCAAAAGATAGCCGTGCCCTCTTTCCTGCTAAGTTTGTAGTACACGGCATTCAACCATAGTAAATGACCACATGGCTTTTTCTATCATATGCCATGTGGAATGAATAGTAAAGATTGGAGATAGTATCCACATGGCACAAGAAGAGAAAAAGCCCCCATTTACCGCTCAAGAGATTGCTCAGATTAAGGCGGAAATTGCCGAGTTTGATAAAAAAAGTATCGAGTACGCGGCCTCTTCCCCTGCTCTCAGTGCTCATTATACCCGTCTCTCCCGTGCTAGTTCTCCTGCTTTGAAGCGCTTTGCCGCTATGGAGCTCTCGTTACGCAACCAAGAGAATAAAGCCAAGCGTAAAGCCGCCCGTGAAAAGAAAGGGCCAACGCCTCCGCCTTCCCGCCCTCAGGAAAAGTAGGAATAAATCGGTGAAAAATGCAGGGTAAAAGAATGTTACGACACGAAAATGTGCGCAGAAATTTCACAAAAAATTTCGCTAGAACAGCAAAAAAATTTCGTGGCCGCTAGGTTGTACGTACATTTGACTGACCCCTGCATTTTACGCTCAGAAAAAAAGGTCACTAAAAGGCGACTAAAAGGCGATTTAAGTAGAAATTTTTTAGAACATTCACCAACATTTTCACAAAAAATTTCGCTTTGTGAATCAGCATGAGGAAAGCAAATAATGGGATTTATTCGTCACCGTCGGGCCAATGAACCTGACCCTCCAGAGCAAAACCCCAGTAGACCTACTCCTAAACAAGACCATAAAGCCTCAGAGAATACCAGTCCTAGCACTCAAAAACCTGCACAAGAGACTAGCCAAGTAAATACGGTCAAGCGTGGAGGAGTCGAGTTAGTTACGATCAATGGAGCCGCGGTTTTTGAAAATCTGGCCCATAAGCGGGCTTCGATCAGCTTTAAGAAAGATTATGTCTCTCGCTTTATGGGACGCTTTGTCCAGGCATTTACCTTGCTCGGCCCCATCCTCTACGCTCTTGGGACTGTGAGTGAGGTTTTTATCTTTCTTTGGAGCCGCCAAACTCAACAAGACTGGTATGTAGCCGTGGCTATCATCTCAGCATCGATCATTGTGGAAGGGTCCTTGCTGGCGGTCAGCTATCAAGCTCATGGAGCCCGTGCCAAAATCGATCGTCAGGGGGACACACCCTCTCCCAAAGACAAAAAATACTTGTGGTCCCTCTTTTGGGCGTGGTTAGTCCTCTCCCTGCTTGTGGCAGCTACCCAAATAGCATTTGTTCTTGCCCAAACGAAGGCGGACGGACTGAGTCCTGCAGGACTTTGGACCTTTGCCATTGTGCGCTCTTTGGCCGCCTTGGCTTCTGACTTCACCACAGCTTTTATCACTCGTGAAAAAGAGACCAGCGGAGAAGAGGCGATCATTGAGGAAAAGAAGGCCACGGAGTGGACCCAACAATCTCTTGCCCAAGAGGCGATCAAGATCGAGACGATCAACGATGGAGTGATGAAAGTTGATGCGATTGCACAACGTGCCGAACTCCAACAGGTGGAATTAGAGGCGGAAAAGGTCTTGAAGCGAGAAGAAAGTGAAACTCGTATTGCTATCGCTCGTGAGGAGAATAAGGCTAAATTAGAAGCAATACGAGCTGAGCATGAAGAAAATCAAGTGTTCGCTCGGATGAAGATTAGTACCTTGCGAGCTTACTTTGATCCTGATATGCCAGATGAGCAGCGTCAACGTATTATTGGAGCAATGGGAGCCCTTGCCTCAGCGTATCGTCCCCAACCAAATATTGTCATTACCCCTATTGATCCGACTTCTATCGGGGAAGGCCAGAAGGGAGAATACTAAATGGAAGGCCCCTATAGCCTCTACACCCGAGAGAAAACGTGGGCGGCGATCTACTGCCAGCATATTAATGCTGGCTACGCTCTTGTGCCTCATAGTGCCACCAATAACAGTATCTTTGTCATTCGTTGCGGCAACCCAAAGGACGCAGCAGCAAAGGAAGAGGAATTAGCGAAGCAGGAAGCCCTATGTCGAGCGTACTTTGGGAAGCCTCCAAGTTCGGCACCTCCCTTGCTAGCAAAAGCGTACGAGATTGTTGTCTTAGCCAAGAGTAGCGATTTTTATCGCTACCATCTTGGCGATGAGCTTCCAGGCGTCCCTGACTTCAAGTTAGTCGCATGTGGTTTGCATGACTCTTACCTGCCGGTCTATGTCTGGGAGTTGCGCAGCAACAAACGATATGAGCCACGGACCACCTCTTTGGTTATTGGAGCTGAGGAGTTTACGAAACAGCGTTACACCCAGTACGGTCATAACGTCCTCATTGGCGCTGCAATGGATGGAGATATGACAGCAATGGAATATCTTGCGAAACTGCCACCACGGACACAGCGACGCTTACGGCGCGAAATACGGCTACTCCAAGCGACTCGCTACAAGGGCAGACCTCTCTCTTTCAATTCGGACGATACCCGTAAACAACACGGAGCCAATATTAGTACAGGGCTCAAGCGTTACTATGCTCAAAAATCACTACAAGAAATGAAAGGATAAAACAGCATATGAATCTATCTATCATCATTATAGGGAGCATTGTCACCCTCTTTGCCCTCTTCAGTCTGTTGCTCTGGATCTGGACAACCATCTTGTCTTTCATCCAAGCCTATCGTCATACTCTACAAGCTCATTCTATCGCTATACAGCTCCCATTTGCCCTTTCTGTAACATGGAGCATGCTACTCGCATTGACCATTCTCTACCCTGTATTATTGCTGCTCCCTCCCTTTGCCCATACATGGATCAGCTCACTCATATTCAACCTGTTTGGTATCGCTCTGGGCGCTATCCTTCTGCTCTGGGTGTGCTTGCTCATTTTACGCTTCATGCCAATCAATCCCGACTATCGCTATTTCCTTCCCCGCGATGCCGACCTTGTGCGTCAGCTCGAGTGTCAGCAAGGAATTATCCTCGCTGCACGAGATTTCCCGGAGTCTATTGACCAAGAAACGCTTGAACTCATGACACGGTCTGTATGTATCCGCTTACGGCAAGAGCGCTACCCCAAAAAGAAAAAGTACGCGGTACAACTGACAAATGATTTTGCCATCTATACCAAGTTGGCGATTGAGGGTCTTTCCTGTGGCTATACTTCATTCTGGAAAGCGTGTCAAGAGGATTCTAATACCTTAGATGTACAAAGAACGACCATGAAAGAAAAGTGGCCAGAGGATGAAGAGATTTATAAAACAGTTGAAGAACTGGCATCATCCTATCTTGACCTACACAGAGGGGGAAATACCAAATAATGCCTATTGATATACTTTCTTGTTATACGACACCTCCCCAGCCACGTGACTATGTACTCCCAAGTCTCCTACCAGGAACTATTGGGAGTATCGTCTCACCAGGAGGGCAAGGAAAATCAATCCTTGCCCTTATGCTTGCCCATCTCGTGGGTGGTGGAGTTGATTTGCTTGGATTCGGGGCTGTTCGCACCGGACGTGTAGTCTATCTCTCCGCAGAAGATAGCGAAGATATCATGCATGAGCGACTTTTTCACCTTGGAGGTAAACTCAATCGTATGCAACGAGAAGCTTGTGCCGAGGGAATTCAAGCCGAGGATCTGACCAAGTACACCCCTGACTTGCTCAATGGCGAACGAGCTGGAGAGTGGCGTAACGTCATTGAGCAACTGGCCACTGATGCTCGACTCCTTATTCTCGATACCCTGCGCAGCTTCCACTCTGGAGACGAGAACAATAGCACATCGATGTCGGTCCTCATTGGCCACCTACGGGCCATAGCGGCGCGTACCAATTGCGCTATCATCTTTCTACACCACACGAGCAAATCGCTGTCTGTGAGCGGTCAAGGTGATTTACAGCAAGCTTCTCGTGGGAGTTCTGTCTTGACGGACAATATCCGTTGGCAAGCCTACCTTGCCGGAATGACTAGCGAAGAAGCCACAAAGTATAGCGCCTTGACTGCTCAGCCTATTGGGGGAGAGAACAAAAACTACTATGTGCGTTTTGGTATCTCCAAACAAAATTACGGTTCTCCCTTTACGGAAAAGTGGCTAAGAAGGGGAAACGGTGGTATTCTCGAACCAATACAATTGACAAGCACGGTTAAGAACACAAGTAGGGAGAATAGCATAAAAGAAGCTCCAAATGGACAGAAACATAATTAATTAGGAGGATACGTATATATGCAAAGTAGAAGAAAGAAACCTGTAGCAGCCAATACAGAGGAGAATTTTGCACTTTACGAAATGCAGCACGCTCTTACGGATGGTCTATTTGAGCCAGTACATAAAGTAAAAGACGCAGAATTTCACTTTCGAGCAGTTACACGTAGGACTAAAATCAGATGGAAAAACAATCAAGGTGAAGTAGTAGAGGAGGATATAACATTTAGGTTCCTCATCCCCCTAACACTTAGTACACAAACAGAGTCAATCTTGCTAGGAATAGTCAAACTTGCAGGGATAGACGGAATAAAAACAGAGTTATCGGAAGAAACATCAATAATGTTTGAAAGTGTAAAAGAAGATGCCAGAGATAGGGCACGTTCAAAAATCATTTGCAAACAATATCAGCTGTTAAAAGCCTCAGGAATGCCTGACGGAAAAAGAAGCTATCAGCAACTTGAATTCCATCTAACGCAAATGGCGCGCGTTACCATCGAATGGCTAAACCATACTAGTGGATGGAGAGGAGTAAGTCATCTCATCGACTATACTACGAATGATGATGGTAATTTGCTTATATGTCTAAATTGGAGGCTTGCAGGAGCAATATTTAGCGACTATTATCGTGCCGTAATTAACTTGGATGAACGTCATGCACTAAAAAAGGATGCATCAAAGACATTACATCGTTGGCTATCAGCTCACATCTGGACAGGAAAATCAGACTACTTATTGTACGATACTCTCATTAGCCACATTTGGTCACAAAAAACAACCTGTACCGCACAAAAAATGCGTCTTAGCCGCCTTAAAAACGAAGTATTACCCGAAATAGCAAGCTTGGATAGATGGAAGGTAGAGACCGATACAAGAGGTGCAAAAATAACCCATCTAGGAAAGTAAAATCACAAATTAACTACCGTGAAAACGGTTACTAACTACCGTGAAAACGGTTACTAACTACCGTGAAAACGGTTACTAACTACCGTGAAAACGGTTACTAAAATAGCTCGATTTAGAGAGGTCATAAAGCAAGGCAGGAAGGCGTTTTAGGCGGTAATAAAAAGAGCGATTTTTTAGGCCAAGACAATACTACTACAATACCTACAAGTATTGTTAGTAGTATTGTCAGTCTTGAGGACTGTCAAACTACTAACAAACCGACAGGAAAAAGAGGAGCGCCTAACGGCGAAAATAAGAAGGGTGGAACCCAGCCAGACGGGACAACTCCACCTTGACTTTGGCTTTTTAACGGCCGTGCCGAAAGCGACTGAGCGATATACTGA
>Ga0209060_10003871_pt1 | contig 12153 bp, 14 predicted proteins | sample Coa_R1_8_FD_187155 | JGI IMG/M metagenome (GOLD analysis project Ga0209060, IMG submission 187155) | Surface soil microbial communities from Centralia Pennsylvania, which are recovering from an underground coalmine fire - Coalmine... | ecosystem: Environmental > Terrestrial > Soil >...
ATGGGGTCCACAATATGTGGGTATTGGATGCGGCCTTTAGTAGCTGGACATCGGGCACGAGGGAGACGGTTTAGCGCGAGGCGAATCGAGCGTTACTCTGGTTTCCTTGGCTTGATATCGCGGCGAGATGCTTTGCATCGGTGGATCCTCCCCCGTTGGTGATTTTCGTGTAAAGTCTTCCATAAACGAGAGTTATGGGTGGACTTGGTTATCTTGAGGAGAGAAAAGTCTCTCGATTCAAGGGCTTGAGGTGTCTGGCTCCTGTAAAGTCTTCATGGCATGTGCTTTGCTGGCTTTATCTCTGGCTCATAGTGACTTTAAAGGAAAAGCCCCGGCTACGGCCGGGGCTTTGTTTTTTCATCACTATATCCAATATAGCAGCTTGACTGAAATTATCCGCCACTTGGATGTTATTGATTGTATAAGGGATATATCGGTCAGGGGCTTGACAAGAGTTCTTGAGCGGTAAAACGCGATTGGTGCGGACGCGTGAACCACGACTCAGTATTACCGGATGGCTGGAATGCCTGTGGCGAGGGCGGCTGTTCCGCTCCCACGAGTTGCGGCGATGCTATGTCTGGGAGTGGATGTGGACGGTAGATATTTTTTGTAGACGCTGATGTGGAAGCAGGACTGCTGGAACTCCTCTTCGACGTCGACTTTGCCCTGTTGTACGAGGGGGAGGAGGAAGCCGCGCATCCAGGCGATCTCGGTGAGGGAGAGGCCGTGCTTAGCGATGTCGACGGCCTGGCCGGTGAGGTGGGGCGATGCGGTTTCGCCTTCGGCTGGAGCGGCGTTGCCGTTGGTGTGCAGGAGACGCTGCTGAAATTCGACGGTACGGACTGCCGAGTTGACCTGAAGCGGCCTGTGGAAGCGGGCGTAGTAGGCGCTGGCCATCGTGGACAGAAACTGCGCGGTCCAGGGGCGGCAGTAGCGGCGATTTGCGGGCAGGCGTTCGTCGACCTGCAGGGTGCTGCCAGTAGGGATGGCGACAAGAAGGTCTTTGTTGCGCATGTCCAGGAGATCGTCGTCATCCCGGATGCGATCGAGACCATCGCGGTCGGCGACCTGGTTTTGGCGCAGGAGTATTTCGTGGGAGCCTTTGAGGGGAGCGGGTACGATGAGGCGGCCGCGCTTGTTGTAGAGCGTGGGCAGGATGACCGGGGTTGACGCAGCTTCTTCAACGCTCTCAAGCTGTGGTCTCTCGGTGATGGAGGCGCGAGCCACATTGACTACGGAGGTAGGCTTGGCGACGGAGGGCCGGGTCGAGGCTGGCGCGGGAGTGGGTTGGGTGTCTTCGTCGTCGTTGGCCGAGGTTGCGACTGTGGGATTAGCGGTTTCCTGTGGCTCTGCCTGACCGGCAGCACGGAGGAAGTCGGCGGAGGTGGCCTTGCGCGGTGAAGCATCTGTGGCCGAGACGGACAGCGGCGCTGTCTTTGCGGAGGTTCTCCGGCTCGGGGCTGGAGTGTGGGCAGCGCGGTTGATGATGGGCAGGTCGGCCGTCTCTTCCTGCTTAGGATGGTGCTTGCGCCGCTTGGTGGTATGTTTGTTCCGCGTCGCGGGAGCAGGATCGGGGGTCTGTGCGTCGGCCGGTTTGTGGGTGCGCTTCTTTGTGGTGGCCGAGGTAGCGACGGTGGTCTTGGGGGCAGGATGATGCGCCGGTTTGGCGAGAACCGTGGCAGGCGATAGAAACAGGGTCGCGAGCGCCAGAGTGGCCGTGATGGGGGCGTTCGAACGCATCATGATTTCAAGAGGCGCGGAACGCCAGAGCATCTTCTACCTTAGAGAGGGTCTATGGATAGTGTAAGTAATCAGGTGGATTCCGTATACTCTTCGATTAATAGGGGGATGCATGAGGGGGTTGGCCGCAGGGCTGGGAGTGCTTGCTGGTGCGTTGACGGCATTGGGTTTAGGGGTGAGTGGGGTGCGAGCGGCAGGGCCGGATGAGGCATCGAGGCCGGAGTTTTATACGACGAAAGTGCAACCGATCTTTCAGGCCAACTGCTATCGGTGCCATGGGGGAATGAACCATAGCGGCGGGCTGAATATTGCTACTCGCGCGGGGATGATGAAGGGCGGACATGATGGTGCGGTGCTGGTGCCGGGCGATCCCGCAAAGAGTTTGCTAGTGCGACTGATTCGTCATGAGGGCCCGCAGAATAATCCGAGACCGATGCCTCCGAAGGCGAAGCTGTCGGAGGCGGATATTGCCACGGTGGAGCGATGGGTGAAGGCAGGGGCCATCATGCCGGCGGATGCGCCGATGCAGTAAGTCCGAAGCCAAGCCGGCTTGTTCAGATGATGGTGTAGAGCGGCGCGAACTGGGGGATTCTGGCAGTCTGGCCGGCTATCCAACGGAGCTGATAGACCATGGTGGGGTCGGTGAGCATGTGCGTCAGCTCATTTGGAAGAACCTCGAGCAGGGCGTGAGCGAGAGGGTCTGCGTAGTAGTCCATGTCGGGCTCAAGGATGCAGCAGTTGACGCCGTTGATGACGGCCTTGTCGTTTTCGTGGAAGGTGAGCTGGACGTTGGCTTCGCCGAACTGGATCTGCTTCCAGCTTCGGGTGGCTCCCGGATGGAGCAACCCTGGGTCGTTTTCTACGGCGAATTTATGGTTCGTGGTGGCGGCCTGGATGAGTGGAATGATTCCGACGTCGCACCAGGCGAAGAAGCGATCCTGGGCGGGTGCCTGGGTACCGGTCCATATGAGCTGTTTGATGTAGTCGAGTGGTGTGGTGGGGGCGAACGATATCTGGCTCATGGCTTCGGTGAGGTTGAGAAAACAGGCGAGAGCGGCTGGGGTGTCGTCCATGAGATCGCCGTAGCGTTGCTGGGCGGTAGCATCGTCTACATCTGAGGCCAGGAAGGGATAGGCTGCTTTGACGACGGGCCAACTGGCATCGGCGAAGTTGAAACGTGGCGATTGAGGGATGAGCATGATGTCGAGCGTCCTGGGCTGTGCGGGTGACAGGATGACGGGAAAGTAGCCGCCTTGCTTGCAGCCCTTGGTCCAGACGAGAACGGTGTATTGATCGCCGAAGTTATCGAAGAAAGGCAGATCAAAGAGGATGTCGTTTTGAGGGTAGAAATCTTTGATTTGTGTTTTTTTATAGCCGTCGGTGATGGTGATGAGAAATTGGGCAGGTAGTGGGAACGGCTGGCGGGTGCCATCGAAGATGCGGAGATGGAGTTGGCTCATTGCTGCCTCATGGTCAGGTCAGAATTTGAATTGTTCGGGAGCCCATCGCGATTGTAGCTGGTGATTGTGAGAGTGCGGAGACTAGGCGGGAAGCTGATCGAGTCGCTTGCGATAGGCGGTTAGTGCGGAGTGGCATTTGTGGGTGAAGGATTCAGTGAGTGGGGAGGATTTGCCGAGTTCGTTGCGGGCGATGGTGGAGAGGATGAGCCAGTCGTGCCAATCGCCTCCGGCTTGCTGGACGGACTCGAAGGTGCGGGCCAGTTTGCGCGGTGTGCGTGCGGATTTTGGCGCGTTCTCGGCGAGGTAGCGGGCCAGCTTTGCGGTTTTGCGGATCGCGTGGAGATGCTCGGGATCGTCGGGATCGGATGTGGGTTCGGCGGGTGTGTTTTGGGCGAACCAGCTATGGACGAGGGTGGAGAGCTGGGTTGGGGCGAGCGTGAGGGGCTCGGCGGGAGTGAGCGTGGAGAGGAGCGACTCCAGCGTGAGGGCTAGTTTGGCCTGATGTTTCTGGAGGATTTCGATAAGGCGCTGGGCTGCTGCGGCACGTTGTTTGTCGAGGGTTTGGCGGAGTTGGAGGGATTTTTTCTGAATGGATTGGGGGGCGTCGGCGGGGGTTTCGGCGGCGATGAGATCGATCTGGACGTCGATGTCGCGGGCGTGACCGGCGGCACGGCGAAGTTTTTTGAGCAGGCGGCGGGATTTGCGGGCGGGCTTATCGTGCGGCGGTAAGGCGGGGAGGAGTTCGAGCAGCATGAGTTGGGCTTCGATGCGGCGGGTGCTGGTGCGAAGGCGATGGACGGGCTTGGGAGCAGGGTCGGCCAGGCAGAGAGTAATGGCGGCTTCGAGAGCGGTGACGTGCTCGCGCAGGGTGCGGATGGGGTGCGCGATGGTGGAGGTCGCCATGGGTGTTGGATGCTACGTGCTGCGTAGGTGGCTGATTGTGGCAGGCGGCGAAAGAGCTGAGATTCGCGTCTATTCCTTTGTAGACCGTGGAATTAGCTTAGCCTTGACGGGTATGGGTTTGTATCAGGGCTTGAATCGAAGTGGCAGTTCTAAAGGGATTGGAGGCACTTGTGAAGAAAAGGGTCATGTTGTGGGCTGCTCTGGCGGGCGTTTTGCTTACGGGACAGATGGGGTTGACGCAGCAGAAGACTGCGGTTAAGTCGAAGAGTTCGACTAAGACAGCGATGGCGCAGTGGACGCCGGAGGTGCAGCAAACACTGGGTGTTTCGGCCAGCGGGTTTACGGCGGCAGGGTTGAATAAGCTTACGAAGGCTCAGCTGACGGCTGTGCTGGCTTCGGCCAAGCTTGACCCGAAGAAGTCGCTGCTTACTTGTTCGACTGAAGCGACTCCGGGGAAGGTGCATGTGCTGTTGAAGGTTGCGGGCCATGATGCGACGCCGGTGGTGGTGAGTCAGATTCAGCAGAGTGTTGGCGCGCTTAGCGGGGTTGAGCTTGTCGACGCGCCTGCTGCTGCGGATATCGCGCTGCATGTGGTGATTCAGGAGCAGACGATGGGGACGAGGACGATTGGGTTCACGGCTTCGTATGTGACGGGAACTCCGTGCGTGCAGGAGGTGGGGGACAAGAAGACGGATGTGGAGTTGAAGGGGCAGCTGGGGGTTTATACCAATCCCAAGAGCGCGGGAGTTGCCCAGGATCTGGCGACGATGCTGGATCAGGAGTTGAAGCCTTTGCGGGGGACGCAGTAGATTTTTGCGCGGATTTTTTTGGAACGAGGCGCGTGGTCGATTTTCGTCGTTTTGCTGGGATTTTGGGCGGTAGAATGTGGTTTTTTGTGGTCAGGTTGTGGTGAAACGTGTGGATAGTGTGGTTGGTTACCTGTCCTTGTTTTCACTTTCATTCGTGGGGAATGGGTCTGGCGGATTTCTCATGCAAATTACGCTGAAAAGCCCCGGCGAGTACCGGGGCTTTTCGGGTGTTTCGGGTGAATGGTGAGGAACTAGCTTGCACGAAGGCGCGAAAGCGATCTCCGGGCGAAGGGCAGTGCGGCGAGTCCGAGGCCGACGAGCGACAGTGCGCCCGGTTCGGGAACGGGAGACGTGGAACTATCTGCGCCGACGGTGAAGGCGTAGTAGTTCTCGAAGTCAGGCGTGGTGAAGGTAATCGTGGTGAAGGTGCCGTTGAACTGGATGACACCGTTGCCTTCAATACCGATCACGTTGTCGCCGGACTGGGTAATGGAGCCGCCGTTGTACTCGGTCGAGGGGCCGCCAGCCACGACGGTGAAGGGCTCGGATGCGGCGAAGTCGAAGGCGGTGGGATCGTTGTTCTGACCGAGGCTCCAGATTGCCAGAACGGGGTTCGTGAGCGCAGAGGAGAAGGTGATGGTCTCGGTGATGGATGATCCGCCCTCGAGCTTGACGGCGTTGCCGTCGGCGGGTGGTGCGTTGCCGATGACGGAGCTGGTGTAGCTGGTCGAAGGTGTCCAGCTCGGGTAGCCGATCAGCAGGGCGTCGGTCTGGCCGGAGTAGGTAACGGTGATACCGGGTGCGATGGTGCCGGTGGCTGAGCCGGGGTTGCCGGGGGTTACAGAGGACCAGGTGGCCCAGCTGATGGTATCGGCTTGTGCGGGGATTGCTGCGGTAACCGCTACAGAGAGAATCAGGGCAGATAAAGAGGGCAGACCGAGTCGTAGCAACTTCATAAGTGGTGGTGGTACTCCTTAGTTTTATCCGTGGGGGCGGTAGGGTCCTTTATAGTTAGGCGCGGATGGTGTGTCAAAAGAACTTTGGTAACGACGTATATGAGGACGCAGCGGGGGTTACCGCGTCAGGGTGCTCAGTGAGAATTGCCCATCCTGGCGACGACGTGAGGGGTCATTTTCCGGAGGAGATGGTTGGATTTTCTGCGCCTCCGCGTTTGTAAAACAGCGCGTAGAACTCCTCTTCGCCGAGGACCCGGCGAATCTCTATGAAGGCGAAGAGGGGGAGGAAGGTGCAGAAGACGAGGATCGAGCGGCCGATCAGCTCATCGGGGTTGATATTGTGCCATACGGTTCCGGAGGGCTCGCCGTGAATGAGGCGTTTGATGAACTCCTCAAGGAAGTGGAAGGCGAGGACAAGCAGGCTAAAGAGGATGGCCTTGAGGAGGACCGACTGATAGAGAGGCCTGGCTTCGGCACGCTTGCCAAGTTTTACCATTTCTCCAATGAGAATGACTTTGCCGATGACGAGAGCGTTGATGATCGCAAAGGTGTAGTTCAGAGAACTGCCGCCATGCTCTCTTAAGAGCAAGATGGTGTAGGTCACGAGTGCGCAGAAGAAAAAGGCCAGGTAGAGGGAGATGATGAAGAAATCCTTAAGTTCTTTCTTCGCTTTCTGCTTGAAGGTGGGTGAAGTTGGATCCTTGCTCATGTGGAGTTCTCCTATTCCTGGCGGCGTGGTGTTCGATTCGATTGCCGGATCATCGACTTCGCCTTCCGTGGGGCCGCTTGTAAGGAATTCTGAACTTATCCCAAGTGCTTGCCGGGTGGCCTGAGGGAGGAACCAGCAAAGGATAGCAGTCCGATCCGGGTCAGGGAATCAATGGACGTGCGGTACGTCGTCGTTCATGGAGAAGACGTCTTTGAAGTTGTCCTCGTAGGGGAAGACGTGGATCATCCAGGTGAACATGTAGGGAAAGAAGGTGCCGCGTTCGGCTTCGCAGGCCTCTTTGGTGTGGATGGAGCCGAACATGCCGAATTTGGGGTGGTCGCCGTGGTATTCCTTGACGCGGTCTGCGGGGGCGGCGCAGAAGTTGGTGTGCTCATGCCAGTGCGCGATGCTGAGCGGGATGCGCTGGTTCAGTTCGTCTTCGGTCGCGTCGGGGCGTGCCGTGTACATCACGCCTTCCAGCTTGTAGCGCTGCATCGGAGTGCGGCGGTAGAGCAGGGAGGTTGGCTTGGTGGGGTCGAAGTGGAGGTTGGCCTCGCGGGCGTTGGCGTCGTTGTTGAAGTGATACTGGGGCTGCTCGAGCTTGGGGTTGGCGATGACGTATCCGTCGGCTAAAGCCTTGCGGTAATCCTTGTAGCGCTCCATGGTGGCCTTGGCCTGGGCCACGACGGCTTTTGCTTTTTCCTCGTCACCGGGTTGCTTTGGGCGGAGCGCGGTCATGTTCATGTGTCCGGCCATGGCGGCCATGCTTGGACCCATGTTGCTCATGTCTTCGGTGCCGCTCATGTCCATTCCGGGCATGTTGCCCATCTTCTGGTCCTGCTGGGCGGGTTGGGCGGTCAGTACGGCCGCTCCAAAGGTGAGGGTCAACACCACGGTGCGGTAAAGGTGCGGTTGGGTCTTTCTGGTCGCCGCGTTGTTTCGGGTGCCGGGCAACATGGATCAGGTATAGTACCCGGAGCCGAGCGCGGTCAATTGCACGCGATTCGCTGAGGGAAGGCGGATCGCTTAGGGTGGATAAGCCGTCGGGGAGGTGGGGACTAGCCCACGAAGCCAACAAAGCCGTCGGCAACGTCCGCAACAACGGGCCCGAGATGCTGAATAGCGGGTGATAGGCTACCGACATGTGCGTCATCAACTGGGGCACCGTACCCGAATGGCTTACCTTCATCACAGCTGCCGTGTCCGTCGTGTATCTGATCGATTATGCGAATTCCGCAAGACGACAAGTTGCGGCTAGTCGCGACCAAGTAGAGGCCATGCAGCAGCCACTTCTTACTATCAGAGAAACTGCCGTCGGCGTTGTGATTTTCACAAATGAAGGCGTGGGTGCAGCAATTAACGTGAGCTGGGATAACGGAAAGGGACAACAAGTAAATCAGGCAATCATTCCGGTTGGAGCAGATGGAGTCCTTTGCGATACCCTTGATCTCAAAGGCAAGAAACAGGTGGTCGTCAACTATGAATCGATCTCCGGTGTTAAATGGAGGAGTATCGCCGACTGGGTGCGCACCACGGATAACGCATCGGAGCACATCGTCCTGAGTTTCCATCGAATTGCCTAACCTCAGTTCAACCCCTGTATCGCACCCCATTACGCCACCGCCTTTCGCTCAAGCTGGTATCGCGGCCCGAGCTTAAGAGTTTTGCCGTCGTAAATACCGTCTGAGAGGATGGCCCCGCCTTGTTCTATTTCTCGCTTATATAGGTGAAGGCGTTCCTAGAAGCGACGCCTTGGAGAGGAGAACTACCATGAAACGCATCCTCGCAATCTTCGCGGTCGCTATTGCTCTTGTCACGGCTCAGTCCGCATCGGGGCAATTTTCGAGTCGCCTTCGCGCCGCAGAAATAACGTATGCGAATTCGGCTTACTTGAACTGCTATGTTAACGGGGTCTACTACCCTGTCGACAGTTCCTTTAATGTTTGGGCCTGGAATGGCTTTAACTGGTTCATTGTCGGCGAGCTGGTCAATAACGGCGGGCGGTATGCCGTGGTCAGAAACGACGGCATTGTATTCTCTGCGGCCTGCTACTACTGAACTTTATAGGGGAAGAGTTGCTTGAATCCCCCAAGTGCGACGCAAAGGCCGAGCATGTTCCAGAGTGCTCGGCCTTTTTATTTGTTTTTGATGTGTGCTGTCATCCGCGTTTGATGGGGGCGGGCGAGTTCGTGCGTTGCGCGGAGTCCCGTCTCTACCGAAAGATGCGGTAAAGAGGGGACTCCCAGGTGTTGATCGGCGTCGGCGACGGATCGCCACGTCGATGTTTGTTACGAGCGGAGGTGCGAAAGCCTTCGCGCAAAGGGAAGCGCCGTGAGGCCGAGGCCGAAGAGCGAAAGGACACCGGGTTCGGGAACGGCTGAAGAGACCGGTACAGGAGGAGGGAGTTGATCGGTTAGCGTTTGATCCTCGCCTACGGTGAAGGCGTAGTAGTCCTCGAAGTCGGGCGTGGTGAAGGTGATGGAAGTGAAGGTGCCGTTGAATTGGATGACACCGTTGCCTTCACGTCCTTGTACGCTTTCACCGACGATGGTGAGGGCTGTGCCGCCGTATTCTGCGGAGGGGCCGCCGCCCTGGACGGTGAAGGGCTCGGATGGGTCGAAGTTGAACTCGGCGAATGCGCCTGGCGCACCGAGGCTCCAGACGGCGAAGATGGGATCGGCGACTGGGGTGGAGAAGGTGATGGTCTCGGTGATGGGTGATCCGCCCTCAATTTGAATGGAGTTGTTGGCGGCGGGTGGTGCGTTGCCGACGACGCCGCCGGTAAAGGTGGCGACGGGGGTCCAACTAGGATAGCTGGTCAGCAGAGCGCTGGTTTGGCCGGAGTAGGTGATGCCGATGCTCCCAATAGAGCCGGTGGCAGAGCCCGGGGTACCGGCGGTGTCGGCGGTCCACTTGGCCCAGCCGATGGTGTCGGCGTGTGCAGGAATCGTTGCAATGACTGCGCAGGTAGCGATGATAAGCACAGTCGCGGGATTAAAAAGCAGGCATGTTCGCCGCATAGCGATTTCTCCTTTTGATTGTCCGGGAGCCCTTGTGGGTAGAGTAAGAGTTTTATGCGGCGTGCAGGGAGATGTCAACCAAATTATGGTGAACGCGTGCTGATGGCCCCGGTCGAGGCGGGAACTTCTGGTCGCAGGCTACCGTATCTTTCACAGAACGCGGGGGTCTGTCTATGCGGCTTCGTTACAAGCGAGCAGTCGTAACCTTTGTCCTGGCATATGTTGCGATCACGATTGTTGCTACTGCTTTTTCAATTGCCATAGAAGTTTATGGCCACTTTCCGCAGGTGAGTGGGTCGGATTTCCCGCCGCCCGCTTATCTTTTTGCCGAGAGATTTCTTCCCTTTCTGAATTTGGCGGTGTGGATGGTGTTCGGGTGGGTCTATTTCCGGAGGCGGGTGGGGAGTGAGGGTCGATTGGCGCTGCGCAGTGAGGCGATTGCGCTAGGGGTCTTCTGGCTGGCAGCTGCGGTGGTGGTGGATTATGTGTGTTTCGTGCGGATCAAGAATCCGATCTCGCTCAACCCGCACGATTTTTATATTGGACAGTTTCCGTGGATCTATCTGATCTATGTGACGGTGCTGTTTGCTCCGCTTTGCAGCGTGATGTTGATGCGGGTACCAGCAAAGACTGAACAGGATTTCAAATCTTGAGAATTTGGACCGGGGGCGGATTCGTTGGAGCGATAGTGGCGGTAGGTGGACCATGGCCAGTCTTCGGGTTTTTCGACCAGATCTCGAGCAACCGGGTTGCGGTGCATGTACTTCAGTTTTTCGACTCGTTTGTTGTGGGTGAAGACGTTGAAGTCGTAGTAGCGGGTCTGCCAGAAGGGTCTTTGGGTGAGGCGTTTTGAGACGGAGAGTTTGAGGGATTGCAGGGCTTTTGAGAGTGGAATTTCGTGCTCGGGTGGCTCGCTGAGGAGGAGATGGACGTGCTCGGGCATGACGACGTAGCCGAGGATTTCGAGGTTGTAGTGGTGGCGCGTTCGTTCGAGGGAGTCGAGGAAGGTGTCTCGTGAAGCCGGGGTGGTGAAGTAGGGCTCGCGGCGGTAACAACTGAAGGTGATGAAATGATCGTCACCTTCGTGTTGATATCGTTTGAGGCCCAACGGCATGGGTGGATTTTATCGAGATTTGGGTTGGGTGAGGGAGAGCGGATCGCGCCTTCGCGCGATTGCCCACCTTAGCGACGATGAGACCGTCGCGAAGATGGGGCACCCAGTGTGGTGGTTTCGGTGAGATGTGGGCCACCCAGCCGACTACTCGTCGTTCTTCCTTATTAGTTTTGTGCCTATCAGGAAGGAGAACATGAAGACGATTGCGTGGGCGGTGGCGGCGGCCAGGGTTGAGTTCATGTTCATTGTGTTGCCTTGGCCTGTTGCCCGTGGGGTTGGGCTTTGCGGTTTTTTGGGTGCTTCAAAGGACTTTCCAATCTTGCGGTAATGAGACTGCGGTGTTGGTTATCGACTGCGTCTCAGATGAGGAACTGCTGAGACAGAGGGCAAACCCCAGGGGCTAAAGCCCCGTTCTGTGGCGGTCCCGAGGATGCCAAGGCTAAAGCCTTGGCCTACCTAGAAGCGCCTTGGTCTAGTTAGAACGTCTGGGTCTACCTAGAGTGTCTTGATCTAGTTAGAACGCTGGTCTACCTAGAAATGTCCCGACCTCTTAGAAGCGAAGACCATTGCTTATCTGGAAGCAATGGTCTTTGCGAGACCGAGAGGGTTACTGAAGGAGTGTGCCGTCTTCGGGTTGGGTTTTGGCTTCTTCCGGGGGGATGACTACGGCGGCGGCTACCTTGTCGTCGGCGTCGAGGTCGAGGAGTTTTACTCCGCTGGTGCTGCGGCCTGCGGCGCGGATGGATTTGGTGTCGATGCGGATGATCTTGCCGAATTGGCTGATGACCATCAGCTCGCTGGTTTCGTCGACGAGGTTGATGCCGGTGACCTTGCCGATCTTGGGGGTCGCCTTCATATTAATGACGCCCTTGCCGCCGCGTGACTGGAGACGGTACTGGTCGACGTCGGTGCGCTTGCCGTAGCCGTTCTCGGAGACCGAGAGCATGAGGCAGGGGGTGAGGCCGAGCTGCTTGTCGAGCTTTTCGAGCTTGGCGGCGGCGGCTTCGGAGACGACGGGAGCGGATAGCTCGGTTGGGTCGCCGGAGAGCTCGAGCGGGGTGGCGGCGGTGGAGGTGGAGACCTCGTCGATGACAGCTTCTACCTCGTTAGAGAGGCCCTTTTGTGCGGCGCGCTCGAGGCGGGTCTTGTTGCGGGCCTCGTTGGATGGGGTGACGGCGGCACCGATGACGTAGTCGCCCTTGCGGAGGGAGATGCCGCGGTTACCGGTGGCGGGACGACCCATGGGGCGGAGGTCCTGCTCGTTGAAGCGGATGGCCATGCCGTCGTGAGTGGCGAGGAAGATGACCTGGTGGCCGTCGGTGACGCGGGCGGTGATGAGCTCGTCGTCCTTCTCGATGTTGATGGCGATGATGCCGCGGGACATCACGTTGGAGAAGTCCTTGAGGGCGGTCTTCTTGACGGTGCCTTCGCGAGTGGCGAAG
>Ga0209060_10003873_pt1 | contig 12150 bp, 4 predicted proteins | sample Coa_R1_8_FD_187155 | JGI IMG/M metagenome (GOLD analysis project Ga0209060, IMG submission 187155) | Surface soil microbial communities from Centralia Pennsylvania, which are recovering from an underground coalmine fire - Coalmine... | ecosystem: Environmental > Terrestrial > Soil > Unclassified...
AGCCAGCGTTTGGTACCATCCATTCCCCCAGGCAGCGTGCTTTCCGATGTGCACCACTTCCCCCCAGATCAGCCAAGGTAGAAACTCATGGAGGGCACCTTCATAGGTCACCTCGCCGACAAATCCGGAAAGCTCGTGACGCTGGCGCGTCTTCGAGGACGTGCGAAAGCGTTCCACCCATTGGACCTGCGAGCAAACCGTTCGAACCTGTTCGGAGCGTTCGCCCAATCCGCGAAAATCGATTTCGAGAGGCCCCTCACCAAAGAAGATGCTTAGGGTGTTAACGCGGTCGCGCAGCCGCTTAAGGATATGGTGAAACTCAGGTTGGGAGATCGTTTCGCCGCCGGCACGTAAGTACGTGGGTGTAAGGAAACGCACAGTAACCTGTGAGAAAGGGCAAACGGAAGGTGATTTTGCAGAGGAGAACGCATGCCGTGCTTCCGATTCCAGCTCTCTCAGCCTAATGTGGAGATAATCATCCAGGCAGGTCGGTAGGGGGGAGCGGAAGATCTGGTCATCGGCCGTATAGATCGGAATCCAGCTGTAGTCCTCGGCCAATCGCTCAAAGGCGGGTGGCAACGGGAACGAGGATTGGCCGCTCGCAACGCCGGGCTCGATAGAGGCCTGAGCATTAGGCACCGAGATTCGAGTCCCCTTCGTTGACGCATCTTTCCCCGCATACAGACCTTGCTCTGGAATTTGGCCCCCGTTCGGGTCTGCCCTGCGACTCGTAATCTTTGATACATCTAGCTGCTCGACTCTCTCTAGGATGCACTTGGCCCGATTGAGCCCCAGGCCTTCAAGGGCAAGCTGGCGGAACGAGAGAACGAAATACGGTAGGTAGTCAAGTGCGCGGCCGATGAGCACCAGACCAAATTCGAAACGGTCACCCACTTCGTACCGGGTCTGGTTCGTCTGCGGTGCACGAAAGACAAAAGGGCGGGGAATATCCTGATTCTTCGAAAGGCGATCGGCGCCAACGGGTGGAGAGGGTTCAAAGACAGCCTTGTACGGGCACGAAGTCGCTAAAAAACACTGCTTGGCGTCTCGGCATTGAGGAACGCAGCAGAGACGGCGAAAAGCATGGCCGAATCCGCCCCGCAGCATATTCCCTTTGTTTAGACCGGGTACGATGAGAGACTGGCATGGTGAAATGGTAAAACGAAAAAAACCGAATTGCAGACTATTCGCCCCCAAGGCTTCCGCCATATACATCCCGAAAATATTGCCATGCCATTGTATATCGAATGCGGTCGACCTGTGATTTATTCGATCCGACGAGACAATGGCACGGCCCGCTCGGTTGAGGTTTTGCTTCTGCCCTACGCCCTTGTTAGAAGAGCGGCCATACGGGGAAGACTATTTTAAGCTCACCCGGGTTCAAGACGCACACGACCGCCGCCGGTACCGAGATTACAAGGGCTCGGAGCCTTGGCCTGTATCGACTGTGATTGCACAATCCGCTTGGAGCAACGGCTGGAAACGAGGGGCGAGCCGTTTCTCGACGCTCTTCGCCGCGATGCAAATGCGACCGGATCATGGCCCCAGCGCTGATGGTTCCGTCAACAGGGATTTCGATGATGCCAATTTCGAGAAGTAGCGCCGCCGGCGAGCAGCACCGACGCGCTCGCAAGCGGCACCAAAGCTCAGGGGATGAAGGCCGGGAAGAACTGGCGCAATACCTTCGCGCCGCGTTAGCGTGATGAAACACCCAACGGGCTACGAGGCTGAGAGTGGCATCCCAGCGTAGCGCGCATTGTGGTGGCGGCGGAGCCGCCGTTTTCCACAGAAATGCTTTGCCTACTACAGGGATATTCTTACAGGGGTTTATACAGGTAAATACAGGCGGAAGGCCTAAACATCTGACCAGCAGGAACTTAACGGCACATTTTGTAGCGAGATACACGTGAAAACGTAGCAGGAGACACGTGCTTTTGTAGCAGGTTACACGTGCCGGGACTCGTAAGCGGCTGAGAATACAGGATCGGGTCTTGTAGCGAGAAACACGTGAATCATTCTGCGGATGCATAGGCTTTTGCACAGAACCTCCGGCGAACGGCAGATGCGGTTTGAGATGAGCGAACGACAAGCGCGTGCCCGTCTTCGGAGACGCTAGCCGGGCATTGAGGCCACAGGGCAGTGACTGCCCGGAGCCAACGAGAAATGGTGAGGCGAAAAGTGCGCTCGACGGCGTAAGGCGCATTCCCGAGTTGCTCCGTGAGGCCACCCGGCCCCAGGAGCGGGATGCGCGCCGTACGGCCTCGCAGGCTCCAGCTTTTCCAGACGAGCCAGACGTAGAAATCAAGCAGTCCGGGTGCATTCGCCAGGGCAGCCACAACCTCGCGCTCGACCGGAATCCGATGCTGGTTGCATTCGCGGAAGAAGGCGTCGCTGAGGGTGATGGCGTTCTCAAACCGGCCGTCTTCGCTGGCGGGATCGGCATCGGCGAACCACAGGCGCATGCGTTCGAAGAAGTGAAATCGAGTGCAATCGGTCATCCTGTTGCGGCCAGGTTGGTCGTCGGTGCCGAAAAAGATTGTGGCCGCAAATACTCGCTGAAACCCCTCCACAATCCGTCGATAATGCCGGCCGTCTTTGGTGAGGTGGAAGAACTCGAGCATCTGCGATGCTCTACGAAAGTGGACGATTCGGCTATTCTGCTGGAGAGCGAGGGTTGCGATCCAGATCGGGATGAGCCGATCCTGACCGTAAGGCAAACCAAAGCGCGGATGGCCGATGATTTCAAGGAAAAATTTCCCGTTCCGGCGGAGGTAGGCAAGCTGATCTCGGGGTGGACGGCGGAGCGGGATGCCGCAGAGAACGAACGGCCGGGCATTGTAAGCCAGCTCCTGATGCCCTGAGTCACGCTGCTCACGGATTAAGCTGATGGTCTCCAGTTGCTTCAGGCGGCGGGTGGTGATGCCGATTTTTGGCAGGAGATTCCCAACGGCGGTCAATTCCTGATGGGGAACAGGCCCGCTGACGTTGCGCGGGGAATCATCAGGGGAGCGTTTCACCCAGTCAGGGGCGGCATCAATTCTGCTAGGCGCCGTGGTGAAGAGGGGAAAGCATTTGCTCATGCTTCACCGCCTTCATCACCAGACTTGCCACTTGGATTCTCAGGAGGCGGATTTAGGTTGGAATCTGGGTTGCGCGGGGGTTGCGGATTTTGCCCGACTTGTTTCGAATTTGCAGACGGAAGTGATTGATTTTGCTGAGCGCCATCGCCCAAAATGGGACTCATAATCCGTTGGTCGCAGGTTCGAATCCTGCTGGGCCCACGCATTTAGCTATTCGAAATAAATCTCGACAAAATCGAATCTCAACCGAACAGCCGGAATGAGGACGGGGGCGGTAGAGATTGAATAACTATACATGGATGTCGGCACTTTTAGCAGCTTGCCGCAAGGCGGTGGGAACTCGTGTTATTCCGAGGGAAGCGAGGAATTTTGCTTTGTAAACAAAGATCCTGCAAGATTCCTCGTCGCCTTCGGCTCCTCGAATGGCAGGCTGTAAAGGTCTTTCAGCAACCTCCTTAGCCAGCTGCTTTGTTAAAGGCTTGAGATCCTCAAAACGCCCCGAACGTCGCCAACAAACGCGAATTCACTGCAACCGACATTGTCTTTTGACAGTCGGTCAGAAAAAGATCTGCAGCCCAAACTGGATACGCCGGGGGATATTGCACTGGCTGTGCGTTTGTCCGAAGCTCGGGTCGCTCCAGTTGGTGTCCGGAGCGCAGAAATCCACGCGATTGAAAATATTGCCAAAGTCTGTCTCGAACCTTACGTATTTACTTTCGCCGAAATACGTATCTTTGAAGATTGAGAGGTCTTCGTTGTAGTAAGCAAATCCTCGCACATGCGGGTCCTGATTAGGCCCATTGCCAAAAGAAAGCAGGCCGGGATCCGCCCAGCCGCTGCGGAGCAAATAACTTTGCGTGGCTGGATCGCTGAAGTTGGGATTAACGCCCGGGCCGACTTTGTTCGGGCGCTTGTCGCTATTGAAGAGGAAGCCACCCAGGTTATTTGCCATGAAGATATGCAACGGCCTTCCCGATTGGTAGGTTTGCATTGCCGAGAACTGCCAGTTACTGATCAACTTCTGGATAGGCGCGGGCGCATTACTTGCCAGCCTACGGCCTGATCCAAAAGGCAACTGGTAGATCCAACCGAGCGAAAGGATCTGCGGGACATCGTCGTAGCTCACTGACCGCAGTTCTTTCTGCACATTCACCGGGTTCTGGATGCCCACACCTCCGCCACCCTGCCCCGCATCCGCAGCATCATTCATCAGCTTCGACCAGGTATAAGCAACATTGAATTGGAGACCCGAGGAGAGCCGCCTCTGGAGACTGACCTGCAAGGCGTTATAGTGGCTGGTTCCGACGGGGAGATTCCGCCAAAGGATAGCCTGATATTGCGGCCAGGGGCGCAGAGCCTGTGCGACGTCGCCGGTGAAACCGGGATAAGGCGCCTGAATGCCAGCCGCCTGTGCCTGGGGAGAGTCAATCGGAGACTGTAGAACGCTGGGCCCCAAAGCCAGGACACTGGGATTGTTCATATTTGAATCCATTCCCCCAAAGTCTGATCCTGCGATCAGACGTGTCCCGTGGTTGCCGACATAAGCCACATCCAGCGCCATATTGGAAGACAACTGGCGCTGAATCGAAAACGACCAGTTTTGATATCTCGGCATTAAGTACGAGTCTTTCGCCACGGCGACCGGGGAACCACCGTTCATTACCGAAGGATTCAAAACGGGCGGCTGTTGGATGGCCTGGGCCGGAAAACCATTATTCCAGTAAAATGCTGGGAATTCACCGTTAGTCAGATTCGGGACTGTGGGGTTCGTCTGGTATCCATCTGTAGGATAGGGGTTGAAAAGACTGGCAGGCACGCCGGCATAGTAAATTCCATATCCACCTCGAATCACATTGCGGTCATGCAGCCGGTAAGCAAAACCGATCCGAGGGCCAACGTTCCAGTTGCTGTTTCCAGCCGCATATTGGTTCCCGAAAACGTCTGCACCCGGGTGATTGCCGGCGGCAGGGTTGGGTGCGGTTTCGGAGAAAGTTGAAAAGCGCCCGTGTTGCTCAGGCAATCCCGAAGACCAGTCAAACCGCAACCCGAGTGTCAAGGTGAGGTTCGGTGTCACCTTGAAATCGTCGTTGATCCATGGGGCAAAATATTTCTGGACGGGTGCGTAGATATAGGGGATCGAAAAGAATGCCGAGTGCACCTGTCCGAGGAGGAATGAGGCGAACGGATCACCGGTAACGGCCAGGTTATTTCCGCTGGCATCGTAGCCTCCGGTCTCGAGTTGGCTGAAGCTATAGTTGCCACCCGCGTTGACAGCCCAGCCGGTCTGAGGATAAATCATGTACCGATACTCGATGCCCCCCTTGACTGTGTGCTTTCCGGCAATCCAAGTAACGTCATCCAGGAATTGCCAACGGTTGCTGATGTCGCTGCCGTCACTGAGCCATGGAGTGCCGTAGCTGGTATAGGGAATCACACCGGCAAAATTGATGCTTGGCGGACCTGCATTGTTGTGGATTGGATCGTCGGGCAGCCCGAGACCCAGAAGTTGGTTCCACCCGACATAGCCGGAGAGAGAATGTCCCTGCATATGCCAGCGATCAAACGCCACCGTGGTATGGTTGAAGACATTGGGTTTGATCACCCAGTTGAACTGCAAATGATCAAAATGATTTGTGATCTTCTGAACGAAGCCTTGTCCAATGTAAGTATTGTTGGCCTTTGAATCATTCACCGGATCGTTTGGCACACTGCACCCTCCCGGTCCACCGCAATGGGCAATGCGCGGCCGGTTATTCTCGTAATAGGTGTTGCTCATTGAGAATTTGTCATTGAAAGTGTGGTCCATTCGGAGAAGCCAAGTCCACACATTGATCTTGTTGTTGTCATCCGATGTTCCGCCAAACTCGTTGAACTCCTGCGTGTCCCGGTCAAGCGGAGGAATCAGTGGCACGTAATTCTTCATTAAAGTTTGACTTAAGAGCGGGTCATTCGAAGGGATGATGTTGTTCGGGTACGGATCCCGCACCGGAACGCCATTGACCAAGCGGGTTGTAGATGGGTTAAAAATCTCTCCCTGGTAGATAGGCCGGCCCAGCGCATCATGGCCTACAACGTTGTTGGTATTCAAAAGAGCGCTAAAATCGCCGGTTCGTTCAGCTAGTGTCGGTAGAGTGTTGACATAGCCGATATTCACCGTGCTGTGATAATCGAGTCGGTCGTAGTTGAAGTACCAGAAAGTCTTCCCTCCCTTCTTGAGCTTGGGAATAGGGCCGCCAATGTCAAATCCTGAGTTGTTCTGCTGGAGAGGCAGCCGGAAAGGCAGGAAGAAGTTCCGCGCATCCAAGGATTGGTTTGTGTAAAAGTCATAGAGATTGCCGTGGAACTTGTTGGTGCCCGACTTCGTGGTGTACATGATGAAACCACCACTCGTGTGACCGTACTGGGCGGAAAACGTGTTTTCGACGACGGTCATTTCCTGAACAGCGGGATAAGGCAGCGAACTCTCCTGCGTCTGCTGGTGTCCCTCAGCATAACCGAAGGCCGCACCGTCAAACCAGTTCTCCGTAGCCATGGACTGGCCGCCGTTAATTCGTGACTGGAACTGACTGCCGCGGAATATGGCGTCGCCGTTGGGCGCGACGGGAACATATCCGGGCTGCAACTGCAACAAGGATTCAGCCAGCCGAATGTCTGCGCCCATCACCGCAGGCAAATCATGATAATAGAGCGACCCCAGCGTATGAGATACCGTGGGAGTCTCCGTATTAATCATCTGGCTGCTGGCTGTCACCTGCACGGTCTGGACCGCCTGGCCAATTTGCAATTGCGCGTCCTGCCGGTAGTGCATCCCCCCAGTCAGCACGATTCCGCTTCGGACAAAGGTCTTGAACCCCGGCTTTTCCACCTGGACGGTGTAAGTGCCGAGAATCAGCGGTGGGGTGCTGTAATTCCCGGCACTATTGGTTGCCACCACCGTCTGAACGCCAGTGTCCTGGTCAGTTATAGTCACTTTGGCGCCTGGAACCGCTGCGCCGGAGGCGTCCGTAACCAGTCCCGTAATAACCGCTCGGTCAGCAATCTGGCCAAACAAAGCCGTGGAGTTTGCCAAGGCGACCAGCAATGAAATTCCAACCACAGAGAACAGTAAGCGCTTCATCGCTCACCTCCGCTTGTCGTTGTCACCTTCTAGCTCGGTTTTAGGTCTATACTCTTACTCTAAATGATTATTGGAGGCTTTATAATATATAAAAAGAGCCATGTCAAGCGTTTCAGGTAAAAATTTTTAATTCTTTTTAATAAGGAGCCTGGAGGCAAAATTTTGCACGGCGATGAATCGATTTATCACCCGTGGCTGGGCGCGCTGTTGGAACGCGTTTCAGAAAGACCTGATGAGGTGCTCTTTTTCATTTTCGAGCAGCCCTTGCCCGACAGGTCATAATGCGCAAAAGTATAGCTTGCGCTCTCTAGGAAGGGAGCATAGATTCCTTTCAGCCTTGGCAAGAACAAGCATGATGGGCTACCCCGATCGTCGGTTGTCTTTCAGCCTCTGGAAACGATTGGGCACTCATCTGCTTTGGGTTTATTTGGTTGCGTTTGCGACTGCAAACTTCGGATGGAGTCAAGCCAACCACTTGGAACGCGCCCTGCATTTTCTTTCTCAGGGAAAGCTGGACAGCGCGAGTCACGAAGCCCGGCTGGCCTTGGCGGATCCGGCGACTCAACCTCAAGCCTGGGGAATTCTGGGCACGATCCTTTTGCGCCAGGGGAAAGGAGGCGAAGCCGTTAAAGACCTCGAGCAGGCCATTGCTCTTAATCCCCGCCTGGTGGGTGCCCGGATTAATCTGGGAGAGGCATTTCTGTCACTGGGACAAACTGCATCTGCTGAGCAGGCGTTTAAGTCAGCTCTCCGCCTGGCTCCAGACAATTTCAATGCCCACCTGGACCTTGCGGAATTGCAAACCTCTCTTCACCATTACCGCCAGTCTCTGGAAACTGCGAAGCCTATCATGTCACAACTTCGGCAGACTGATGAGGGATTGGTTCTACTTGCGACGGATTATCTGGCGCTTCAACAAAATGAAAAAGTGAAGCAAGTCATCGAGGATTGGATTGCCCGACCAGCTTCGAACGCAGAGTTGGCGATGAGGTTCAGCAGGCTTTTGTTTCAATATAAGATGCCACGGGAGGCCGCCGAAATCCTTGAAAAAACTCAGAATACTGGCCACCCCTCCTATTCTGTGGCCCTTGCGCTGGCCAATCTTGACGGGTTGCTGGGGAGACTGGCACAGGCTGAGCAAAACTATCAACTCGCTCTGCGTCTGAAGCCGGATTGCGCGGTCTGCGATCTGGGCATTGCCCAAATTGCCGAGCGGGAGAAACAAACCGAAAAAGCCCTGGCTTATCTCATCAGGGCTAGGCAGTTAGATCCAGACAGTCCCGAGGTGCTGTTTGAATTCGGCAAGGTATGTTTGGAGAGGGATCTGGTCGATGACGCGTTCAACGCTCTCCAGAAAGCTGTAGCTCTTGAACCCCACCGTGATTCATATGTGTACGTCCTGGCCTCAGCATACGTGGCGAAGGCCCGTTATACGGAAGCCGCTTCTCTCCTAAGTCAGCTCCTCCAGAAGCATCCGGGAGATCCTGTTCTGAACTATGCTGCAGGCGCCGTCAGTTATCTTCAAACCCGTTACCCACAGGCGCAGGCGTTGTTGAAAAAGAGCATTGCGCTTCAGCCTCATCAGCTTGCGGCATATTACTATTTGGGATTGGTCTATGAAAGAGAGCGACAAAACACCGAGGCAATCCATCTCTTCCGCCAACTCGTCAGGCGATATCCTGAACATGCTCCGAGCTATGTCGCCCTGGGAACCGTCCTGCTGCGGGAGAAGGAATATCAACAGGCACAGGAGGCGCTCAACAAAGCCATCCTGCTTGATCCGGATTCCTCCGATGCCCATTATCAACTGGGGATGCTTCTGGGCCGGATCGGAAAAACCGCTGAATCCAGCCGCGAGATCGCAATTGCACGAAAATTGGAAGCTGATGTCCGCAGGAAAAATGAATCGGATTTGCATTTACTGCTACCTGATTAAACAGCCCTTTCCGCCGGAGGGCGGGCAGGCTCCACGCGGCCTGAAAGCGTGGAATGGGTTGTCGAACAGAGGTTCATGGAATCCAGGCTGCTTCCTGGGTCGTCCAGGCAAGGGCTGGTGGTTCCGGGGGATGTTTCGCAAGCATACAGAACGATCGGGCTTGCTGCCCCTGGGGTTGCCTTCTAGCGAGAGGAAATGCGCGTGGTAAAATTCAGGTTGTCACCGCCAACACTCTGCCGGACAGCAGGCATGAAGAGAGAAGCCGTTCTTTCGGTTACAAACCATCTGCGGGCGTGGTTTGGGTTTCACCCGCGTTTCAAATGGGGGAAGCCGTATTTGGGAGGGTTAATCCTCGCACTTTGGCTCCAGCCAGTGTGGGCCACAACGAAGAATAGCGGAGAAGCATATCGCCAGGCCCTTCAGTTTCTGAGTCAGCAGAATTGGAAAGCGGCTGCGGCCGAGTTCGAGGAATGTCTCCGCACCGACCCCCACAATGCCGCTGCTTACGATGGCCTGGGAGTAGCTCTGATTCAGCTTGGCAAACCGCAGGACGCCGAGAAGGCGTTTGGGCAGGCGGTGCACATCAACCCCTCCGACGCGCGTGCGCATTATTATCTGGGAGTGCTGGCTGCCGATTCGCAAGATGCGAAACGCGCTGTCAAGGAGCTTCAGACGTCCCTCAAGCTCCAGCCGAGAAACCTTGAAGCCCGCCTTGCGCTGGCTTTGGCCTATCAGGAATCAAATGATCTGGATAAAGCCGTGGCCGAATACAAGGCTGCACTCAGCCAAGATCCCCAATCGGCTGAAGCTCATAATGGGCTAGGAAACGTTTACGTCCAGAAGAATGACGTTGCCGATGCGATCAAGGAGTATCGGCGGGCGGTCAGCCTGAAGCCGGACTATTTCCGCGCCTACAACAATCTGGGCTCAACATTGGCCGGTGCGGGTGACACCCAAGGGGCGTACCAAGCGCTTGAAAAGGCTTTGGCGTTGCGGCCGCGAAGCGTCGAAGCCAACCTGAACCTGGGTCTTGTCTTGAGCGCGCAGGGCGATTCCCGCGGGGCCCTCCGTCATTTTCGGACTGTTCTGACCCAGCACCCGCCCGCACCGGTCGCCTATCATACCTATTACGCGATGGCTCAATCCTACCGCCAAATGGGCGACTTACCGCATGCCGTAAATAGTCTGATCCAAGCGCTGAGGCTGAGGCCCGATATGGGCCAAGCTTATTACAGCCTCGGTTCCACGCTGAAACAGATGGCTTCTGTGGATCGAAGGGCCTCGGTTGCCCACGCCCACGCGGCCAGCCCGAAAGTGAATCAGCTTTATAACCATGCCCGGGAGTTAACCGAGGCAGGAAACTTGGGTGGGGCAGAGCAGGTGGCGCGGAAAGCCCTAAGCCTCGATCCCAACGACTACCGCGTTCATAATTTGCTGGGTTTTGTTCTGGGACAGATGGATAACCTGCCCGCGGCGATCGAAGAACTCAATCGGTCGCTGCGGCTGAATCCGAACTTCGCTGATGCACATTACAACCTCGGAGTTGCGCTCTGGTATTCCGGCCATCACCCGGAATCGATCGCTGAGCTTCAGAGGGCGGTTCAGCTGGACCCGGCTGATGGCGAGGCCTATGCGTTTCTCGGGATGGCGCTCAAGGAGGCAGGCCGCTACGAGGAGGCCCTGGCGAATCTCGACTGCACTCTCAGCCTGAACCGCGACTATTTCCCGGCTTATATCGATCAGGCAGTCGTCTTGATGAAGTTACACCAACTGGGCCCGGCGCTTGCGCAGCTTGAAGCGGCGCTGCACCTTGATTCGCAGAAGACTCAGGGGCAAGCAGACCTGACCGAGGTCATCCATGAGCTTCGCCAGAATGCCACAGGCAAGGGTGATATTCCGGAAGTGCACTATGTTCTGGGGCGGCTGCTAGGCCGGCAGGGAGCGGATCAGGAGGAGGTCATCGCAGAGTTTCAAAAAGCTTTGAAAGAAGCGCCGGACTTTTACGAGGTCCATAATGCCCTCGGTCTGGTCTACACTCACGAGTACAAAACCCAGCAAGCCATTGCCGAATTTCAGACGGCTCTCCGAGATCAGCCGGACTATGCAGAAGCGCATGCCAATCTCGGCGCCGCGCTCATCGAGATCAATATTGACAAGGCTATTCACGAACTGCAAACAGCAATTAAACTAAAACCCAATCTGGTGAGCGCCCGATATAATCTGGCGATTGCCTACGGTCGAAAGTCAGGCGTCAGTCAGGAGATTGCTGAACTGCGAAAGCTTGTCGCCATCGATCCGAGCCATGAAAAAGCGCAATATATGCTGGGCATGTTGCTTGTCGACCAAAAATCGCTGCCCGAAGCTGTGATGCATTTGCGGCAAGCGATCCGAATTGACCCCTGGGATGGTCAGGCTCATTACCAGCTCGCCCTGGCCCTGGCGCGTATGGGTAACTCCAAAGACTCCGCAGCTGAACTGCAGACGGCGCGGGCGCTGATTCAAAATCAGGACCGTTCCGAAGTCGCCGGTTCCCATTTGCAGAAGGCCAGCAAGGAATTGGCCCATCATCAGGTCAAGCTGGCCATTGACGACTTAAAGGAGGCTATTCGCCTCGAACCCAACTGGGCCGACGCCCATGAAACTTTAGGGGTGGCTTTGGCGAGCCTGGGGAATTTTGACGCCGCTATTTCAGAGTTTACGGAAGCCCTCAGACTGAAACCGGATGACTACCAGGCGGAGTATGATCTCGGCAAGACCCTCCTGGTCAAGGGTAGCCCGGTTGAGGCCGCTAGAAAGTTTCGGGATTCAATTCGCCTTCATCCCTCGTTCCCGGAGGCTTACAATTACCTGGGATTGGCGCTAGCCCGGTCTGGCAACTTGAATGAGGCCGTATCCGCGTTCCAGCAGGCTCTCAAACTGAATCCCCTATATCGGGATGCACAGGAAAACCTGAAGATAGCGCTGAACCGCGCCCGACAAGTTCCAGAATCGGGCGGGCCTTGACCCGAGAAGACTCC
>Ga0209060_10003877_pt1 | contig 12131 bp, 10 predicted proteins | sample Coa_R1_8_FD_187155 | JGI IMG/M metagenome (GOLD analysis project Ga0209060, IMG submission 187155) | Surface soil microbial communities from Centralia Pennsylvania, which are recovering from an underground coalmine fire - Coalmine... | ecosystem: Environmental > Terrestrial > Soil >...
CAAACGTCGCGGACTGCGCAGTGCCGCAGCTTCCGCCGAGCGCACCTTGGGGATGGTTGGCGGCCGCCTGCTTGCGCTGATCTTCGGCGAGCGCATTGAACCGTTCCTTTTGCTCATCATCCAGGAGGCCGTAAACCTTCTCCAATGGCGGACGCACGATCGCCACTGCGGACATCATCGCCTCGATGCGCCGTTGCATGAGTTCAAGCCTGCCGGGCGCCGTCAGCACGACCTGCATCGGGCATGACGCCCGAATGACCTGGGCAGCCCGGATCGACGCATCGCGGAGTTCGTCCAGGGCCGCGCGTTGCGCGTCATTGGGCTCAATCGCCTGGTCAATCTGGTCGATCGGCAGACCCGCGATGTCGCCGCCTTCATCGCCGCACATTTGCGCCAGCGAGGAGGCCCTGCGATCACGCCCGTGGGGACGCTGCGGCAAATAACCTCTGAGGTCGTCGTAGCCGTAAGGCCCAAATATGCCGGCGTAGATATCAGGGTAGCCGTAGTACCAGAAGCCGTAGTCGCCCCAGATCAAGTAATCATAGATGTCGTAATAGGCGAACGGCCAAAATAGTGGCCCGACCCAGCCGTAGAAGCCGTCGCCGTGCTGCCACCACCCGTTCGCGAAGTGACCGCCGTGCCAACCCGCCAGCGCAGCAGCCGCTGCCAATTGACCGCGCGCCGCCGGGTTGCTGATCAGGCGGCCATTACGCCATCCGTGTGACATCGCGGCGCGAACGCTTGCCGCTCGAACCGGCGCGTTGCGTATGTGGCCGAAGTTCACGCCGCCGTGGCGTGCACCAGCGAAATGAGCGTGGCCACCGCCAAAATGCCCGTGGCCGCCACCGAAATGACCGTGGCCGCCACCGAAGTGACCGCCGCCAAAATGACCGCCGCCAAAATGGCCACCGCCGCCGTGACCTCCACCGTGGCCACCGCCACCACCGTGGCCACCGCCACCGCCGCCTTTGCCAAGTGCCGCACTCGACAAGATGGTCGCGAGCACAAGGACGGCAATTACAGGACTTGATTTCGACATAGCCCTCGCTGCGCCAAGCGTCTTATTGCACGAGGGTGGATAACGGTAAAAGGAAACCGAAGTTCCATTCCCGGACCCGGCCCGGGCGAGGACCGTTGCTGGGTTAGGGAGACGTCCGTAGGGTGGATCCTGATCCGCCTTCTTGATTGCAAAGATCGCGGATGACGCCGGAGCCTGTCATCGGACCGCGCGGAGCCCGTAGCCCGAGGGCATGCTTTTCCGGATCATGCGGCTGGCGCATCCTCCCTATTTTGGTCATCTTTCGCGATGTGAGTGGTCAAGATTGCGCGCAGCCAAGAGGTCAGTGATTCCAGCAGCGAAGCGGATTGCAGAATGCGATTGAGAAGCGCTGTATTATTTGCCGTTGGTTTCCTGTTTGTCAGTTTTGGGCTGCATGGCGGCGCGCGATGTCAAAGCTCGCGTGCCCCGCCGCTTTCACTCACCCCGCCCCCATCGGGGACCGACCAAGGCTCGCCACCAGCAGCTACGTGTCACTGGGGCGGCCTCAATATGTGGTGCAGCTCGCCGACCGCGAGAGCTTCGCCTCCGCCGACAACGGCGCCAGACGTCCCGATGGATCCGCCGCCGGTCATCCTTGCCTCGCCGCCAACGGCGACCGACGACGCTCCACCGCGAACCGCGACCGCCAAACGTACGCCACGACCGGCCGTCGACAACGTTTCGCCGCCAACGGCGACCGACGACGTTCCACCGCCAACAGCGACCGCCAAACGTGCGGCACGATCGGCACTCGCCAAGACCTCGCCACCGCCCGCCCCTGCCAAAGACGCGCCGCCACCGGCCGCCGACAACGTTTCGCCGGCAACAGCGACCGACGACGTTCCACCGCCAACAGCGACCGCCAAACGTGCGGCACGATCGGCCGTCGCCAAGACCTCGCCACCGCCCGCCACTGCCAAAGACGCGCCACCAACGGCCGTCGACAACGTTTCGGCGCCAACGGCGACAGACGACGTCCCACCGCCAACGGCCACCGCCAAACGTGCGGCACGATCGGCCGTCGCCAAGACCTCGCCACCGGCCCCTGCCAAAGACGCGCCGCCGCCACCGGCCGTCGACAACGTTTCGGCGCCAACGGCGACAGATGACGTTCCACCGCCAACAGCCACCGCCAAACGTCCGGCACGGTCGGCAATCGCCAAGACCTCGCCACCGCCTGCCACTGCCAAAGATGCGCCGCCAACGGCCGCCGACAACATTTTGCCGACGCCGGGCATCGACAACCTGTTGCCCACGCCGCGCACCAGCAAGCTGTCTCCGTCACAAAAGCCGGATGCCGACGATGGCTTGACCGCAGGTCTCGACGACGGCGAGGACACAGGCCAGCCGCCGCCCGTCAGGGCTCGCCCCGCAAAACACGCCAAGGTCAGGCAAAAGGCCGATACTGCCGAGGGACAATCGCTGGACGACGTGGAAGGTGAAAAACTGAAGTCCAAGCTCGCGATCTGCCGAGGCTGCTAAAGCGCGATGGCTTTAGGTCGAATCGCCATCGCGCTTTAGCTTATTGTTTGCGCATGATCTTTTCGGAAAACCGCTGCACACTTTTCCGGATCATGCGCTAAACCGCAAGGTGCCGATATCGACATCGGCAAGGGCAGCCATCCGATCGCATCGCTTCCCGCGCAATTGCGTCATGGGTCCTTTCCCGGCGCGACAAGGCGCGCCTTCTGGTAGGATACCGCAAGACACACGTCGGTCCGTCCTGGGAAACGCTCAAAATGCAAAAACATATCCGCACGACACACGTCGGCAGTCTGCCACGAAGCGCAAAGCTGGCGGATCTCCTCATCCGCCAGGAACTCGGCGACGTCATTGATGCCGCCGAGTTGCAGCTTCAGATCGCAAGTGGCGTGCATGAGGTGATCAGGCATCAGGTCGAGGCCGGCGTCGACATCGTGTCGGACGGGGAGCAATCGAAACCCGGATTCCAGACCTACGTTGCCCAGCGCATGACCGGATTTGGCGGCGAATCCAAACGGCGCGTGGCGACCGATTTCGTCAAGTTTCCGGCCTATGCCGAGATGATGAAAACGAAGATCGGCCGCCGCGCCAAGGTGACGAACGCACCGCAAGCGGTCGGAGACGTGACGTACCATGGCGAACGCGAGGCACTGGCCGACTGTGATCGGCTCAGGCGGGAAATGAGTGAGATCGGCGGCGGCCGAGTTGCATTCATGACCGCCCCATCGCCGGGCATCATCGCGACAACACTGCTCAATGCGCATTACGACAGTCACGAACGCTATCTGTTCACCCTCGCCCGGGAAATGCGCAAGGAATACGACATCATCCACAAGGTGGGATTCATCCTGCAGATCGACGCGCCCGATCTCGCCATGGAACGGACGGTGTTCTTTCAGGACAAGTCGGACGCGGAATTCGTCGGCTTCGTGGAGATGCATGTCGAAGCCATCAACAAGGCGACCGCCGATATCCCGCCGAGCGCCATGCGCGTCCATTGCTGCTGGGGAAACAGAGAAGGGCCGCATGTCGACGACATTCCCCTGGCAAAGATATTGCCGGAGTTATTGCAACTCAGGGCCGAGATGCTCAGCATCGAGCTCGCCAACCCACGCCACCAGCATGAATACGAGAGCATCCGCGCCGCGCAATGGCCCGCGGACAAGACGCTGATACCGGGCGTGATCGACTCCACGACCAACTATGTCGAGCCCGCACAGGTGGTGGCGAACCGCATTCTGCAAGCGGTGGCGGCCACAGGCGACCACGCACGCGTCATTGCGGGCGTGGATTGCGGCTTCGGCACGTTTGCCGGCTACGAAATGGTCGCAAGCGACGTCGTTTGGGCAAAATTGAAGGCGTTGCGCGAGGGGGCCGATCTCGCCGCCAAGTCGCTCTAGAGCGCGATGGGCAAACCCTTCGTGGCGTGGGTTGAGCGGAGCGAAACCCGCCCTCGGCGCATCCGCGACAAGCGATGGGTTTCACTTCGTTCAACCCATCCTGCGAACGGCTTGTGACGCAGGTCCTGTGGGGCGGATCGCGATCCGCCACCGGCCGGCTCGGCGGACCGAACGCCTCCCTCTCAAGACTCCGCGACCGGCCGAAAATGCATAGATGGGCATGCTATTTTCCGCGATCCCTTGGCAGGGCGTCTCGGCTGCATTCGCCGCGCGCGGTGGTCCGAGAACGTGGAATGTCGTCCACCAACCCAATTGAGAACGACCATGAAACTTGCGACGATCATACTGGCTTCTGCGTTCGTGCTCTCAAGTCCATTCGCGCTTGCCTATTCAACTCATCCTCGGCACGGGTCGGCCGTCAGGACCTACCAAGGGGACCGCGGGCCTTCCAATTCGTACGCCCGCGAGCCTTTCAATTCGTCCGGGCCTTACAATCCCAACGGTCCTTACAATTCGTACGGCCGGTACCGGTCCGGCGGCTTGAACGGCACGGCAGACGGACCGACCGATTTGGTTGGCGGCGATACCAAGGGGCCCTAAGAGCAAGGTCCGTCGTGCTGGCTGCAGAGATGGCGGATGACGCCGGAGCCCGTCATCGGGCTGCGCATTCGCGCGACCCATTGGCGGAGGCCCGTTGGGCTCGATCCGCCCTGCGCGCTACCGCGCGGTGAAGCTCACCTTCGCTCGGACGGGCAGCGGAAGGCGCGCTCCGGGTGACAGGCTTGGGAAGCTCGACAGCGGCTGTGTTTTCGGAAGCGATCCGAAATGCGATATGGTTCGCGTCAGCGCACGCCTGACGGGGGGCTCTATCTTCGCGCAAATAAACCAGCAAGCCAGGACAAGCATGCCCAGAGCGAACCATACGGCCAGGGAAGCATCCAGCCCAGCATCGATCAGGACACGAATGATCGCTGCGCCGATGACGTTGTGGGTGAGATAGAGCGGATAGGTGATCAGCCCAAGCGTTCTCAAATAATGCGTTCGACGTTCGCCCCCGTTGTGCGGCATTGCTCGTTCGCGACCTTCGGAATTAAAGGACACCAGCAACAAGCGCCTGCTCCGATTGGCGGCGACGGCAATGAGGAACACCGCCGCGGCCCAAACGATGATCGGCACGAAGGGCGATTGACCCGAGATGGCGGGTATGCTCGTCAAAAAGAAAGAAGCAAAAAAGTAGATTTCCGCAGCGCCCGAAAGGCACGCGACTGCCACGGCAATCCTTTCACCGGCTGTCAATTCTCTTTTTGCAGAAATGTACAGCCAGATCCCCAGGGCAAAAAAACAACCATGACACAACAAGAATGCTGCGCACGGCACCCGAAACATCAGAATGACAAGGTAGGGTATGTCGGATGGCGTCGTCAGCGACAGCACCAGCAACGCGACAGCATTGAACACGGCGCTGTAGATGGTGAGACCCCAGGCCAGATGTCGCAGGGTGATTTTCTTCGTCAGCATCGCGCAGAACACCAGCCCATAAAAGGCCATTTCCGCCGCCAGGGTCCAATAGACGCAGTCAAGCCATTGACCGTTGATTCCCTTGGGGATGAGCAGCATTGCTCTCATGTAGGGGCCAACAAATTTCGATGCTGACCCACCCGCAAAGAGAAGCAGAACGATGAAGGTCGCGGTCGCGCAAACCCAGACCGCCGGATACAGTCTGAGCGCGCGACCCAGAAGAAACTCGGCCGGCGAGGACTCGCTCGCGGAATTCGCTATGACAAAGCCGGAAATAACAAAGAATATTTCAACTCCCACCCAGCCGAACCACGTGAAAGGCGCAGCGGACGGAAACAGAACATCGGCAGCGACGTAGTGTTCAAACGCTGGAGGAACGCCGATCGAAGACCAGGCCCAGGACCAGAACATCTGGTGAAAAACAGCGACGCCGAGGGCAGCGGCGAAGCGCAGCGGATCCAGCAATGGGAAATGGTTCTTCACGGCAATTCTTCAGGTCCATGAAACAAACTCGTTGCAAATGCAGTCGTTGCAATTACTGGATCCGTTCAACAACCTACTTGACGCAGGTCACACATCCCTCGCCCACTTTGACGCTGGTCACACATCCCTCAGCCAACCTTCAATGCACGGGCTCAGCTGGCACCCATATGCGTTGATGCCGATCGGTTATCCGCAGGGAAAATTCGGACCACTCGCACGCAGGCCGGTGAGCGGGGTGGCACATGCGGATCGTTGCTACGGGCTTCACGCCAGCGCGTCCACGACCTAGCCTCAGCGCATTCCGCCTGATGCAAGATTGCAAGGAAGGTCATCCATGAGTGCCGCAACAACGAGGAACTGGATCAGCGCCGTCTTCTTAGCAAGCAAGTTTGGGCCCGACTTGAATCAGCCGCTGAATCCCGACTGAGTACATGACGCGGGACGGGCTACATGCCCTCATTCGCGACCCGAAATCGGTTCGCGGCTGGCCCACTATGCAGATGCCCGGTTTTGCCGCAGACAAAATGAGCGACCGGGAGATCACCCTGATCATCGAATATCTCACGCACATGGCCACAAGGCGGAGCGAGAGTCGGTAAATTGTCCGGTACGCGGCAATCGCGTCGGGTGGCCGGCTGCCGGTCACTTCCGGCCTTCCCCGAACGTCGGACTTAATCAGGTCGCTCCGGCATCTCTCATACGTGCCACAAGCAGCAACTAGAGCGCGATGGGATTAGGATGAATCGTCCTCGCGCTCTAGATTCTTATTTGCGCCGCTTCACACTTTTCCGGATCATGCCCTAGAACTTTATCATGTCGGTTCTCGTCAGCGTCACCTTGGGCGAGATGATTGGTGCGTGGCTCATGTGCCAAGCCACATACTGCTCGGCAAATGGTTCGATCGAGGCCATTCCATCCACGGGAACAACGACATTGAATCCGCGCAAGGCGGCACCGCCGCCAGTATATACCACGAGACCCTCCGCCGAGGTGCCGACCAGGATGACAGTTTGGATACCCTTATCCTTTAAGATCTGCTCCAGATTGGTCTTGAAAAACTTGTCCACGCCGGACGTCACCGACGGCTCGTCGGCGGCTGGGGCGACATCGGCCATGATATCCGCAGCCGTGGTGTTCGGTACTGTGCTGTAGATGACCGCGGCCTTGGCCGCACGCGCTTCGCCAAGCAGCTTCTTCATCGCGGGAAGCGCGGCCACGCAGCGCGGCCGCTTGGCGCAAGTTTGGTTCACCAAGTCGCCCATAATCAGCGCCGTGGTCTTCGGATCAACGGTCACTGCCTTGATCTCGGGGGCAGCGGGCGTCTTCACGCTTGCCCACTCCTCAATGATATCGGAGGCCGCTGCTTTCGAAACCGTGCCGCCCGTCGTAAGCCCAAGCATCCCGACAACTGCACATATGACGGCGAACCGGTTACCCATAGCGTATCCTCCCATAAGAGTTGTGTGTTTCTGCTGGCTTCATTCAGCCTGCAACAATAACCCTGTGCAAGGCCAAATATGCCCCGGCAGATAACCAGCATATTCCCGACTTATCCGGCAAATTCAGCCGAATGTGAAGCTCACGCACCTGCTTTGGCGCGACCTCGGAAGGCGCGCCATGAGCAGGTGCACCGCCTGCCGGTTCATCCGGGAACGGCGAGATTTCCCGCAAATTGGCGGTGCGCGGGACCCGCCGTGCGGCGCTGGGCCGACCCCGCGAGAGGGGTCACGTCTCCGCATCGAAGGCAGAAACACGCGCAAACAATTCGTCACGAACGCGGTCCATCACGATCGCGTAGTCCCGCGCCTCGCTCTGCCTGAACAGCCGCGCGCTCGGATACCAGGGACTGTCATCGCGATTGAGCAGCCAGCGCCAATCCGGAACGTGCGGCAGCAATATCCACGTCGCGCGCCCAACGGTCGCGGCCAAATGAGCGACACTGGTGTCGACGGTGATCACGACGTCCAGACAGGATATCAGGGCCGCGGTTTGCAGGAAGTCGGTAAGGCCGGCCGAAAGATCGATGATATCAGTGCGTCCGCTGAGGAAAGCCTTGTCGTCGGGCCGAGGATCCTTTTGCAGGCTCACGAAGCTCGCATCGACATCGAACAGCCGCGCCATGGTTCGAAGCGGGATCGAGCGGCGAAGATCATCGGGATGTCGCGGATTGCCCGACCAGACCAGGCCGACCCGCAACCGGGTGCGAGGACCAAGCCGCTCTTCCCAGCTTCGAATGAGAGCGGGCGCGAGAGGCGACAGACGGAGCGGCCGTGGAATTGTCTCCAGTGTCGTGTCGAAGGCCAATGGCAAGCTCATCAGCGGACAGTAAAGGTCGAACATTGAGGGATAGCCCGCAGAGCTGCGGCGGCACTCCTGGACACCGGGCAAGCTTGGCATCAGAGGATACAGCTGATCGGGCATGACAAAAATGACGTGCGCCCCACGCGCTGCCACCAGCGGCACATATCGCGCGAATTGAATCGCATCGCCCAGGCCCTCGTCCGAATAAACAAGAACGGTCTTGCCCGCGATCTCCTCGTGTCCGCGCCACACCGGCTGGCGAAAATCAGCCCGAACGATCATCGGAAGTGAGGAAACGTTCCAACGCGCTTCACGCCCGATCCAGCCGGCCTCGAACTGCCCCATCAACAATTGCATATGCGAGCGCGAAAATTTGCACCTGGCGCTGTCCGCCCCGATCGCCTCGAGCTGATCGAAGACGCTTGAGGCTTCCTCGAAGCGACAGAGCTCCCCAAGTGCCGAAACCTTATTGAACAGAACTTCCACGGAGTCGGGGTCAAGCGCCAGCGCCTTGTCGAACCACCGCAGCGCTTCTTTGGGCTTTTGGAGGCTGAGCAGTGCGTTGCCGATATTATTACAGGTGATGTGATCGGCCGGCGCGAGAGCATCGGCCCGCAAGAGCTCGGTCAGACATTCGTTGAACCGCCTCAACCCCCGCAAGGCGCGCGCGCGGGCCTGCAGCGTCGGAACGTGATCGGATCGCAATTCGTCGCAGCGGTTGAAGCAAGACAAAGCCTCCTCGAACCGCTCCGCTTCATGAAGCAATTGCCCGCACCGATAGGCTGCCTCCCACTGGCGGGGATCGAGCTGGCGCACGTGCCGATAGGCCAACAGGGCCTCGGCCTTGCGACCGAGAGCCCCAAGCACGTTGGCGACTCGAACCCACGCCTGTGGATCGTCGGGTGCGAGCTGGATTGCCTTGTCGAACACCTGGAGGGCTTCCTCGAGCCGCCCGCTTTGCTTGAGGGCGATTCCGAGATTTGAGAGATAATCCGGCTTGTGATCCTGCCCGATGGCACGCCCGATCCACTCGACGGCATGATCGTATTGTCCGGAGTGAATGCAAAGGAGACCCATCAGGTGCAGCGCGTCTGCATGAGCGGGTTCTACCGCCAGCGCCTGCTCTGCACAGAGCTGTGCGTCGAGATATCGGCCGGCCAGCATATGGCTGATACCCGCATCGCAAAGCGCGGCGGGCGCGGCACCTGTGCCAGCTGTGGCTTCTCCTAGAAGATGATCCGCAGGCCGACATTCGCGTCGGTTCATGAGCACACTTATGAATTTTTCTTGTGTAGCACGTGATAAGCGATTCTAGCTGGAGAAGAAATATGTGATTTTTAAAAGTTTTAGTTGCATTGCCGGCCGAGTTGAAACATTTTCCAAATCAATCTAGGCGGTAACGGCCGGCGTGAATCGCCGCTTCTGGTATGCGAGCAAATTGCCGCCGCCACTATCCGCATGCGACAAAAGATGCCTGCATCGGGATTATGGTTCCGGCATCAGCAGTTCATAGAATTGGGCGGCCAGGCAGGCCGGCTGTCAGCTTGCTGGCATATCAAGGCCCGTGAACGGGGGCGTCCTGTTTTGCTGATCGCACTTGGCCGACGAACGTTCGCTTCGTACCCGCAAAAGCTTGCGCAAGCGAGAGCGGCCGGCGATCTCGACCTCCCGATGGGTAAATACTGCCATCAATAAAGTGGCGCCGACCATAGCAAGCAGAAGCCCCACGGAATTCGTATCCGAGAGTTTAGCCGGGTCTTCAATACCGGTGCTCACGAGTATCTCGGTCGTGAAAAACTGCACGAACCCGTGTGCGAGATACAGCGAGTAGGAAATATCTCCAAGCCACACCAGCGGAGCGACGTTCAAGAGCGGCGCGATGCGGCCGCTGTTCATGACAGCCGAAAGGATTACCGCGGGAAATCCCGCGACGACAATCAAGTCTGGCAATCCGAAATGGAGAAGCGCGAGCTCGCCGCAAAAAATCGCGGCAACGGCATGATCTTTTTTGAACCAGTCAGGCCAAAGCGACTCCTGGAAGCCGGCGTAGAGCAACGCTCCGAGAATGAATTCAGGCAGACAGCGCATCAAGGTAATTGGGCCATCCCATTGATTGAAATCGCCATTGGCCAGATAGGCGAACAGCCCCAAAAACGACAGGCTAAGGCCGCCCATGAGCGCCTTCCGCCGTCCATCGGCCCGCGCAATCCAGGGCAGCACGAGAGGGAAAAGAAAATACGCAAGAAACTCGATGCTGATGGACCAGGCCGGATAGTTCCAGGAGAGTTTGCCGGCTTCCAGCCCTTGGAGCATGGCCAGATTCGCAACGAGAGCCGTCAACGATCGCGCACCATGGATCGGTATCGAGTTGAATTTGCCAACGGAGTAGTAGTGATAGATTCCGAAAGCCAGCGTCGCGATCAAAAACTGGCAGAGGTTGAAAATATGCAGCGGATATAAGCGAGCCACCCTCGCGCCGATGAAGGTCCAATAGTCGCCCGCGCGATCGGCTGCGTACGCACCGAAGGTGCGCCAATAGACGTGACTCAATACAAAGCCGCTCAACATGAAAAACATGTCGACAGCTAAATATCCTTTACTGAAGACGGAGCTGAATGGCTCTGGGCTAAAGGCGAAATAGACCACCGCATAATGGAAGCAGATGACCCAGACTGCCGCGATTCCACGCAATGGCGTCAGAGATTGAAGTTTTCGTTTTTCCATTCATCTTCTCGGCGTTTCACCTCCCAAAGGTTTTCGCCCCGGTATGCCAACGTCCCAGCTGACTGATCGTTTCACCAAATGGATCGGGATCGACTGGTGTTCCGGCAGGGCGATCTTCTTCAGACATCTTGCCGTGCGTGATGGGCAACACGACCGCTTCCCAGAGATTTGGTTGGCCACTGCTCTCAGGCGCTGAAAGTATCGGTTTCTATCTGTCCGCTCTGATCGCAGCTCGGATCATTTCCATCGGCTGCCGTTTTCTGTTGGCACCTTCAACAGCAGCCGCGGCTTATGGCGGACCAGCCGGTGTCGAGCCGCATTCGCGAGCGAATCCATCCGCTAAGGGTATTCGTGACATTTGCATCGGGACGCCGCTGACTTACCTCTGGCAGACAAGGTGCCTCGCTCCGCATTGGCGGGACAACTACAGTTGATTTAGGTCAACGGTGGGCGCCTGACAGGGCCTCAAGCTGGCATTGCCCGGTCATTGCGCTGTGACATGTTCCTCTATCTGGATAATCCATTTTTCGTTTTCGCAGTTGCGCTTGCTGTGCAAGTCATGGCCGCGCTTGCGGGTGACTTGGTTCGCAAGCGCACGCATTCCTTCAAGCAGGGCGAGCGTCACGATTTCAACATCGTACAGGCCGCAACCCTGACCCTCCTTGCGCTGATCATCGGCTTTTCGTTCTCGATGGCAGTGAGCCGCTACGATCAACGCAAGACCCTCGAGGAAGCGGAAGCCAATGCTATCGGCACAGAATATCTACGTGCCGATCTATTGCCACCGGACGCCGGCTCACGGACCCGTGAATTGTTAAAGAAATATCTCGATCTGCGCGTCGCTTTCTACGAGGAAAGAAACGCGGACCGTGTCGCGGAAATTGGTCAGCAAACGGCAGGCATTCAGCGCGAGCTTTGGTCAGCGCTGCTGCCTGGCGCAGCCAGCCAACCGACACCTATCATGGCCCTCGTGGTGTCCGGCATGAACGATGCCATCAACGCACAAGGATACACTCAGGCTGCATGGTGGAACCGAATACCCATCGGCGCATGGGCCATGATGGCGCTGATGGCGATTTCCTGCAACTTGCTGGTCGGCTACAGCGAGCGCCGAAAGGGAGAATCGTTGCTGTTCGTCCTGCCATTCGTCATTGCGGTCGCATTTTTCCTGATCGCCGACCTTG
>Ga0209060_10003880_pt1 | contig 12118 bp, 7 predicted proteins | sample Coa_R1_8_FD_187155 | JGI IMG/M metagenome (GOLD analysis project Ga0209060, IMG submission 187155) | Surface soil microbial communities from Centralia Pennsylvania, which are recovering from an underground coalmine fire - Coalmine... | ecosystem: Environmental > Terrestrial > Soil > Unclassified...
CGGAATTGGCTTGCGAATCGAGCCAGCCTTGCAATCCCAGCCAGCCCAACGCGATCAGCACCAGGGCCCCGGCCACCCCGACGATTCCCCGGCGCGACCAGACGACGGTGAGGGCACGAGCGAGGGAATGGGTGGCCGCGTTCGATGCGGCGGGCATCGGCGGCGGTGCGGCGTGGGCCCGTGGGGCCTGTTCCGCAAGGAAACGGCGCACCAATCGCGATTTGCCGTTCGAGGCCGGCACTGGCAGCAGACGGACATGGCCTTCCAGAAGCAGAAGCTGGTTATGCCATTCGCGGCAGGCACTGCAAAACATGAGATGGTTGCGCAAGTTCGCTGGCACGCGTTCCGGGTGCAGGAGCGACAGCAGACGCCGTTGAACGATCTTGCAGTTCATAGGGCTTCCCGCTCAAGCTGCGGAGCCAGGACCGCCATCAACTTTTGGCGAGCCTTGAAGACCCGCCAGCGGGCCGTTTCTTCTTTGATGCCCAAAACCTCGGCGATTTCATGAAACGAAAGTTCTTCTTCGACCCGCAGGAGAAAGGCGGCCCGGTAGTCGCTCGGCAGCCGGCCCACGGCACGGGCAAGCATTTGCAGCGCCTCCCGGCTCAGCAGCTGTTCGACTGGCCCATCATCGCGGGCCGGCACCTGGTTAGGAAAAGGTTGCCGGCTGTGGTCGGGGGCCCGCCATTGATTCACGAAATTGTTGTAAGCGATGCGGAAAAGCCAGGCCTGGAAATTGCTTCCCGTCCGGAAACCGCTGAGGCCGGCCAGAGCTTTGCAGAGCGTATCCTGGACGAGGTCTTCGGCCGCATGGCGATTGTGCGTCAAGTGGTACAACCAGCGATAGAGCCGATCCCAGTAGCGTTCGACCAGCACGGCGAACGCCTGCCGGTTGCCCTGCTGAGCGCTGTGGATCAACAGATGCTCCTCCGTGAGGAGCTCACCGAAATCTTCCAGCGAAGCCACGCTGCGGCACCACGTCGGGTTGGCCAACGGAACCGCCCACCCCGGGTGTTCGCGGTCCATTTTGGCCGATTGTAAAGTCTTTCGCTCTGACCCGCCAGAGGACCGGGCGAACTTTTCGTGCTACGGGTATAACGGGCGGAGTCGGGTTTCGTTGGCGCGATCTGGGATCAACGCGCTTCGCCTGTGCGGGGCAGCATCCGCCCAGCGGAACTTGGCAGATCAGGGAAACCCGAGTACGTTAATCGCATTCGGATGCTCCGGTCCTGCACGCGCGCCATCTCTTGCGTGAGGTTAGCGGGAACCTACTTCTCCTGCCAAAGGAGCCTTGACATGCCGCACCTGCGTGGCAATTGGGTCCTCGTGATTGCGATTGACTTGGGGTTGATTCTGGTTCTGTTCCTACCTGGCCTGGTGCGGAGCCAGCCTCCGGAACCGGCCGGCGGACCCGGGCTGGCGCGGTTTTGTCCGATCACGCCATACGGATCGAGACCCTACGCCATTTGCTCCCGCTCCCCCGCCAGGCAATGGCTTGGAGATGCTTGCCAGGACGAGTCCGCCGCGTCCTCCATACGTCCGTCCACCAGGTGAAACACGCGATCGGCATAGGGTACCAAGCGGGGATCGTGAGCTACGACCAGCACGGTCGCGCCGTACTCCTTGGCGGCAGAGCGCAGCAAGTCGATCACCTGCTCACCGTGTGCCCAGTCCAGCGCCGCCGTCGGTTCATCCGCGAAGCAAAGGGCAGGCTTCTTGATCAACGCTCGGCCGATGGCCACGCGCTGCTGCTCCCCACCGGACAGTTCGCCGGGCCGCAACGATCCCTTGGCGGCCATTCCGAGCTGCTCCAGCATTTCCTCCGCCCGCAAACTCGCTTCGCGCGCCGGCATCCCCTCTCCCCAGCGAAGCACCATTTCGAGCTGTTGCCGCGCGGTCCAGGCGGGAAACAAATGATATCCTTGGAAGATGAAGCCACAGTGGTGGAGCCGAAACTGTTTCCGGTCCCGGTCGGATAGCCGCCACACGTCTTCCCCGAGGGCCAGCACCTGTCCATTCTTCGGCCGAATGAGTCCGGCCAGGGCTGCCAAGAGCGTCGACTTGCCGCTGCCCGACGGGCCCATGATCAGAGCCAGTTCCCCTGGATAAAGCTCCAGAGACACGCTGCGAAGGACGGCCGTCGTGGCCTCGCCCGTCCCGAAGCTATGCACCAAATCCTGTCCCCAGAGGGTTGGCTCTTCGTGCCCCATGCATCGTCCTCAGCGTAATAGCGTTGCGGGCTCCACTCGGCGGAGCGCACGCAGGGAAACCAGCCCCGCCAGCAGTGCCATTGCCATCGTCAACCCGGCGGCCCCTCCCAACATCCAGGCCGGCAGCACAATGCGCGCCCCAAGCACCTGAAGCACTCCCGCGGAGCAAAAGCTGGCGGGCACGGCCAGGGCGACGCCGAGCAAGCCGACCCAGAAGGACTGGGCCAACACCAGAGCCTGCATCCGCCAGGTGGGGATGCCCAGGGCTTCCAGCACGGCCAATTCGCGAAGCGAAGCGGCCGTGGCCGCCGATAAGGTTTGGCTCGTGACCGCGGCTCCGACGATCAGCCCCAACAGGGCGGCACATCCCAGAGCCACGCCGGCTTTCGTTTTAAATAGCCAGTGCAGCCGGGACCGCAGTGAAAACTCGTCGCGGCTAAAGGCGGACATATTCTCGTAAGTCCGCAACCGCTCCAGCACCGTCGGGACGTCTGCCGGGTTGCGGCAGCCGGCCAATAGAAACACCGCCTGATCCGGACGCATCCGCAGTAGCGTCTGGGCCGTCGGCAGCGAACAGAAAATGTAGGCTCCCGCGATCCCTCGGATCCCGTGTACCACCCCCACAACCCGCACGCGATGTCCCGCCACCTCAGCCACGTCCCCCAATCCCGTCAAGCCAAGATCGATCAGGGCCGACTCATCCACCACCACCGATCCCGATTCCTTGAGCCGGGCCCGCAGCTCCGGGGTCAGCTCCGTGATCGCGCCAAGGGACTCATCGTCGAGACTGGAGCCAATGACCGAGCAGGTCTCGATCCCCCCGCCCCGTTTCCCCCACGCGATCGTGCCGTAGAGGTAGGTTTCGACGCGCGCCACTTCCGGCTGAACGGCCAGGCGTGCTTCCCATGCCTTGGGGATCGGTAGGCAGAGATCGACACTCGGTGTTCCGGGATATCCGACCCACACGTCCGCCCGGCTGCGATCGATGGGGAGCGCGAACAGGGAGAAAATCCCTAGCAATAACCCCCCCTGCACCGCAATCAACAGGGCGCTAAATGCAACTACCAGGATCCCAGGCAGGAACCGGCTGCGCTCGTGCCAGAGGGTCGCCAAGGCAAAGGACATGGATGCATTCTCTCCTTCGGCTCACGGCTCTTGCTGTGCAACAAGTGTGCCTGAATGCGCTAACCGCAGGAGCCCGGCGCCGCGCCAGGCAAGCATCCATGCCCAAGTTATTGTAGGAATCGACTATCGCAGCCGAACCGGCTTCCACCGCTGTCCCTGGAAGAGGTCGTCTGGACGTGAGCGAAAAGCAGAGCCAGCTCAACACGCATCGCTTCAAAGGCTGGTGAAGGCGGAACATCTCCATTCTAGTATGCAGTATCGCAGAGGCAAGAATTGGGCCGGGCCATACGCCCCGTTGCCGGTTTTTGGAGTGCGCCGGCTCAACGCCGCTATGGATGGTTGAATCTTTCCATTCTCCGCAGCCGGGCGGTTGAATCGACACAGCCAAGGCAGGGTAGAGCCACCGCACTCCAAACGGCAATGGCCGTGGAAACCTTGCCAAATGCGCCGCGGTAGCCGACAATGCTCCTCATCCGCAGAGTCGATTCCGGGACCTCCTTCGTGCCCAGCTCCCGCTGCTCCTCCCGGCGGGCAAGACCACATTTGGAGACCGCACTCATGAAACGCATCTGTATCTGTTTGGCAACGGCCTTGCTGCTCGCCTGCGCGGGGCCGGGCGCCGCCGGTGACATTCCGTCAGCGCGGGAAACCATCCACCTGGCCAACCATCCGGCCCTGTCACCCGAGGGTGCGACCCTGGCGTTCGACTGGAATGGCGATATCTGGACGGTACCGAGCGCGGGCGGGGTGGCCCGGCCGCTGACGGCGCACCCGTCCCGCGATCAGGAGCCAAAATTCTCCCCCGACGGCAAGGAGATCGCCTTCATCAGCGACCGCGAAGGCTCGGCCCAGGTCTTCATCATGCCGGCCGAGGGCGGCGTCCCCCGGCAGGTCACGTTCCACACCGCCGGCTACACACTGCAAGAATGGTGCAGCAAGGGTACGCAGCTCCTGGTCAGCTGCACCCGCGACCATTTCTGGCGGCATGGCGAGCGCTTCTTCACCATCGACGCCACCCAACGCAAGGCGGATGCGCTCCTCTTCGATGACTATGGCCGGGACGGCTCCCTGTCGCCCGATGGCCGGCGGTTGCTGTTCACCCGCGAAGGACCGGCCTGGTGGCGGAAGGGCTACCACGGCTCGCAGGCCAGCCAGATTTGGCTCTACGATCGGGACAAGAAAAGCTTCACCAAAGTGCTCGACGACGACCGTGGCTGCCTTTGGCCGCTCTGGAAGCCCGACGGCACCGGCTTTTACTACGTCGGCGACAAGGCCAAGGTGGGTTGCTGCAACTTGCTGGAGCACGACCTGGAGACTGGTAGGGACCGGCCCCTGACCGCCTTCCAGGACGATTCCGTGGTATTTCCCTGCGTGTCGCGGGACGGGTCGACCATCGTCTTCCGCCACCTCTTCGACCTGTACCGGTTGCGTCCGGGCAGCGACGAGGCTCCGCGCAAGATCGAGCTCCTGGCCGCCACCGACCGGCCACGCGAACGCACCGAGCGGCGTACCTTGCAGTCGGCCACCCAGGTGGCGTTCACCGGCGACGGGCTGGAAATGGCGTTGATAGCGGGCGGGGATCTCTGGGTCATGGATACGGAGCTCCGCGAGCCACGCCGTGTCACGGCCACGGCCGAGGAGGAAAAATTCCCCTTGTTCGCTCCCGACGGCGACTCGCTGCTCTTCATCAGCGACATGAAGGGGCAAAGCGACATCTGGAAGGCCGAGCGGGCCGATAAGCAAAAACCGTGGTTCCTCAACGACAGCTTCAGGCTCACGCGTCTAACCGAGGATGGCGAGGCGAAGTCCGCGCTCACCTTCAGCCCCGACGGCTCATCGATCGCCTATGTGCGGGGCCGCGGTGAATTGTGGGTTGCGGACGCTGATGGCCGCAATGCCCGCAAGGTAATCCCTGGCTGGAGCCTGTTAGAATACGACTGGTCGCCGGACGGCAAATGGCTCGTCTATGCCTTGGACGATGACGATTTCAATCGCGATATTTGGATCGTACCGCTGGATGGCTCACGCAAGCCGTATAACGTTTCCCGCCATCCCGACAACGATCACAATCCCGTTTGGTCGCCCGACGGCAAGGCCATCGCCTTCACCGGCCGGCGTAACGGTCGGGACATGGCGATTCATTATGTTTACCTCCGTGCCGAGGATGAGATCGACACCCGCGAACGCACCGTGCAAAGGGCTCTGGAAAAGCTAAGCAAGGCCCGCAGCCCCGGCTCGCGCCGCGCCGCCGCCGATAACGGTGCCGCGCGCGAGACCGAGAGCTCCGACCCCACGAGAGCAGACCGCGCCGCCGCTGGACCACGTAAGGCCAGCGTGCCGGCGGTCGTCATCGACTTCGACCGGTTGCACGAGCGTGTCCGCCATGTGGTATTACAGGATCCCACGGGAGCCGGCGGTCCGTCACTGGAAACACCGGGACGCAGTCTCGGTCTGTTCTGGTCGCCCGATTCCAAGAAATTGGCGTTCACAGCCACCATCGACGGCCGACGGGGCACCTACAGCATCAGCATTCCTGACGACCTCAAGCCGAAACTGCTGACCTCCCAGACGGGCACGCAGCCGCGCTGGCTCAAGCCGGGCACACAGATCGTGTGGCTGGGATCGAGCGGTATTCCGGCCAGCATCGCGCTGGGCCCTGGCGGGACTCCCCGCGGCGGTACCGAACCCGCAGCGGCCACGCCCGCGGCCACTCGGGGCGGCGGCGGTGGACGCGGACGCGGCAGGGGTCCTGCCACTCCAGCTCCTATGCCGGCTCCTGCTGCTGCGGCCGATCCCGACTCGGCGGCGGCGGGGGGCGGCTACAGCTTTACTGCTCTTCAGGAAGTCGACCTGGCCAAGCGAAGGGTGGCGGCCTTCGAGCTATGCTGGCGAACCATGCGCGATCGCTGGTACGACGACCGCCTCGGCAACCGCGACTGGGACGCGATCCGCCACAAGTACACGGCCATGGCCGCGGAGGCTGTCGACAGCGAGGCGTTTGCCACCGTAGTGCAATTGATGTTGGGTGAATTGAACGGCTCGCACCTCGGCTTCACTCCCGGTGCGGTGCGAGGCGGTGCGGGCCGGCGCGGAGGCGGGAACCCTGCGCCGGAGAGCGGACCAGGCTGGCGCGCGACGACCGCCCATTTGGGGGTACGTTTCCGCGAGGACGATCCAGGCCCCGGCCTGAAAATCCGCGATGTTCTGCCCAACGGGCCCGCCGACCAGAACCGAAGCCGGCTCAAGGCTGGCGAAGTCATCCTGAGTATCGATGGTACGCCGGTGGATCCATCGATGGATCTGACCACGGTCCTGAATGGTCCACAGGATCGCGATGTCCGCCTGAACGTCCGCGGGGACGACGGCAAGGAGCGCGATGTGCTCCTGCGGCCGATCAGCTACACCGCGGCCCGGACGCTGCTCTACGAGGCCTGGCTACTGAACAATCGCGCCAAAGTGGAGGCGGCCTCGCAGGGGACGCTCGGTTACTTGCACATCAGCGCCATGAGCATGCCGAGCTTCCACCGATTTGAGGAGGAACTGTACTCCGTGGGCGCCGGCAAGGAAGGCTTGGTGATTGATGTGCGCGAGAACGGCGGCGGCAGTACGGCCGACCACTTGCTGACCGCGCTGACGCAGCCGGTCCACGCGATCACGGTTCCGCGCGGCGGGGGACCTGGTTACCCCGGCGACCGCAAGGTATACACGACCTGGAACAAACCGATCGTTGTGCTGTGCAATCAGAACAGCTTCAGCAACGCGGAGATTTTCAGCCATGCAATCAAGACCCTGAAGCGGGGCCCGCTCGTTGGCGTCCCGACGGCCGGCGGCGTGGTCAGCACGGGATCGGCGACGATCATGGACGTGGGCACACTCCGGCTGCCGTTCCGCGGCTGGTTCATCGTCGACAGCGGCGAGGATATGGAGCTAAATGGTGCCGTGCCTGACTACATCGTTTGGCCGCAGCCTGGGGAAGCCGCCCAGGGCAAGGATGCGCAGCTGACCAAGGCGGTCGACGTCTTGCTTGCCGAGGTCAAGGCGTGGAAAGATCGGCCAAAGCCGGCGCTGCGCAAGGCGACGCAGCGGTAAAGATATGGCGGACACTTCGATTCTTGTATGACTCGATGCGTCTGATCAGATGAATACGAATTGCCTGATTGCTTCGGATTGGTCCAATGGAGCATCCAAGACTCTGTACGAAAACCATGAGTGACCCCGCGAGCAAACACCTGGTTCGCCACCCAAAGAGGAGCTGAACCAGGACTACGGGGTCGCCGGCCCCAACCGCTGCAGATATTCTGCCGAGCCGGCGATCCCGGCGATGATCTGCTCGTCCCGTGCTCCGGCTTGCAGCATCGCCGTCCATCCTTGCAAGCCGGCGGTGTCCGCCTGCCGGTGCAAGAGGCGCTGGTAGAACGATTGCACCAGGTCTTGCCGATATTCGTCGCTGCCAAAGATGGCCGTGGCGATTTGGGGACGCGAAACCCCGTTGCTGAGCAGCTGACCAAACGTAGACTGACCGGATGCATCCACCGGCCGATTCAACGCATTGCGGTACAGCGCGGTCAAAAAGCCGGCGTTGGTCCCGCTGGCCTGCGTTTGAAAGTATTCCGCCGAGCCTGTCAGGTCCGCTTCCACCTGTTCCAGGGTTCCCCCGTTCGCCAGAAATGTTGTAAAGCTGGCCAAGCCGCCTGGATCGGCCGGTCGGTGCAATAGTCGGTTGTAGAGGTCCTGGACAACCACGGTACGGAATTCCGGGCTGTTTTCGATGGCTTGCACCACCTGCATTCGGGAAACGCCCTTGGATAGGGCGACCGTCCAAGTTGCCAGGCCAGACGGATCGACAGGTCGGTAGAGCAGGTCAAAGTAAACCTGCGCCACGAACCGCTCGTCGGATGTTCCGGTGACGTTCGGAATCACCTTGCCAATTCGCGTATTCCCCGCTGGATTGTTCAAGCCGCCGGTTGCTTCCGTGAACCAAAGGTTGCCATCAGCGCTGGTCACGATCGCACTGGGAAAGCTGTTGGCGGTGGGGACGGGGAACTCCGTGATGTGACCGGAAGGTGAGATTTGGCCAATGTTGTTGCCCAACGATTCGGTAAACCAGAGATTGCCATCCGGTCCGGCGGTGATACCGTTGGGACGACTGTTTGCCGTCGGGAGCGCAAACTCTGTAATGGTTCCGCTCGGTGTGATTTGGCCGATTTGGTTGGCTTGCTGCTCCACGAACCACAGATTCCCGTCCGGCCCAGGAGTGATGGCCGTGGGGCTACTGCCAGCGGTAGGAATCGCGAACTCAGTGATCACGCCCGCTGGAGTAATGCGGCCGATCTGGTTCGCACCGTTTTCCGTAAACCACAAGTTGCCATCGGGCCCGGCCGCGATGCCCGAAGGCGCACTCTCCATCGTTGCGATCGGGAATTCCGTGACCACGCCACTCGGGGTGATCCGGCCAATCATTCCAAAGTGGGACGGGTCGGGGTCTTCGGTAAACCAGAGATTGCCGTCCTGCCCGGTCGTGATGCTACCCGGGTTGCCGCCGGGCGAGGGAAGTGGGAATTCCGTGACCATTCCATTCGGGCTGAGCCGGCCGATCTTGGCCATTCCGATTTCGGTGTACCACAGATTGCCGTCGGGTCCCGCGGTGATGTGCAGGCCGGCCGCGTTGAAGCTGACAATCGTGCCCATCGGGGGGACCGGGAACCTCGTAACGCTGCCGGACGTGATTTCCCCGATATGATCCGAGCTGACCGTATCGACCCCGAACGTCGCCAGCGTAAACCAAAGGTTGCCGTCGGGCGTGGCCGCGATATCGACGGGTTGGCCAAAGCCGACGGGCAATGGCAATTCGGTAATCCCCACCGTGAGCAACTCGCGATCCTCCAGTTGCTCCACCATGAGCCGGCGGGAACGGGAATGGAACTGTTTCGCACGCATGGGAATCTCCCTGTGCAAGATGTTTGTAGTTTCTGGAATCTCTGCATCGCGGCGCATTCCGCCAACGTTGCGCACAGAGACACAGAGAAACCAGACCCGCTGAATGTATCCGTTTTTGTTGAGCGACGGTGTGCAGAACCGCGTGCTAATGCGCCGCGCGCGGTTCTGCGCACCGCCGCGAAACGGTCACGACCAACCGGACCCTGGATGAGAAAAAAACTTTCTGTCCACCGCGTCCAGAAGCTCGGGAAGCCACTTCCAGTCGTAATCAACGATACCATTGGAGAGCCCTGACCCGGACCTTGTCACCCACCTGCGAACCGACAACCGTCAACCGACCATTGTCTCAAATCTCTCGTCGATGTAGAAGAAATCAAAGGACCGGAACGACAGAGAGCGCATTCCATGCACTTGGCTCAGGAGATCCGATGACTGAGGCGGAAAAGGCAAGCACCCCGGGCCAGCCGGAGATTCCTTTCAGGTACGTCTACACACCGGGCCTCGCCGGCCTTCTGGAGGAGCTGGGGGCGGCGCTCCTGGTGTCCACGTACCAGGCGGGCAAGCTGGTCGTTGTCCGTGCGGAACAGGGCCGGCTCTCGACCTTGTTGCGGAATTTCGAACAAGCCATGGGCCTGGCAGGCGATTGCCGCCGCCTGGCGGTCGGCACACGCAGCATGATCTGGTTCCTGCGCAACGCTCCGGACATCGCCCCGCAATTGGAACCAGCCGGCCGGCATGATAGCTGTTTCATCCCTCGCTCCTGTCATGTGACGGGTGATGTCCGGATTCACGAGATCGCCTGGAGCGGCGAAACGCTCTGGCTGGTCAACACCCGCTTTTCATGCCTGTGTACCCTCCATCCCGATTACAGCTTTGTGCCCCGTTGGCGGCCGCCATTCGTCACGGCGTTCACCGCCGAAGACCGCTGCCATCTCAATGGGCTCGCCATGGTCGATGGGCAGCCCCAATATGTTACCGCTCTGGGAGAAACCGACACACCGGGAGGCTGGCGGCCGAAGAAAGTCACGGGCGGCTGTGTCATCGATGTGCCGAGCGGTCAAGTTGTTGTCCGTGGTCTGGCCATGCCCCACTCGCCGCGGGTCCACGACCGTCAGCTGTGGGTACTCGATTCAGGCAATGGTCACGTGCGGATCGTGGGCCCGGGGAGCGGCAAGGGCATCGTCGTGGCCGAGCTGCCCGGCTATCCACGTGGGTTGGCTTTCTGTGACCGGTACGCGTTCGTTGGGTTGTCGAAAATCCGCGAGACCTCGACCTTTGGCGGGATGCCATTGGCCCAACGGCGGAATCAGCTCAAGTGCGGCGTCTGGGTGCTCGATAACCGGAGCGGTCAAGTCGTCGAATTCTTGGAATTCGAAAAGGGCGTCGAAGAAATCTTCGACGTGCAAATCTTGGCGGGCGTCCGCTTCCCCGCGGTCGTCGGCTTCGATCGGGATGTGATCCAGGACACGTTTGTTGTCCCGCCCGATGAGCCCAAAGCGATGCCATGATGGAAACCTCCGGGGCCGCGCATTGGGCCGTACTGCGTTCGGCGGCGGTGGTCGCCCCCGGGTCTGCGGCTGCGCTTCCGCCGGGTTGTGACTTTTTGGTAGGCTGAGACGGCTTTTTTGTGCCGCGGCAACCCTGGAGGCAATGCTGTGAAAACTTCCCGTCGCTTGTTTCTGAAAACGGCGGCCTGCGCGACCACGCCGGGACTGTCCGCGCTGCGCGCGGCGGATCGTCCTTCGGTTACCAAGGCTGCGCTCGACCGCATTCTCGATGCACCGGTGCTTCAGCTGGAATCTCTGAAGCAGCCGGTGATCGTCGCGTCGGTTGAGCTGCTCCGCAACGGTAAACATTTCCTGGTTCGCACACGATCTCAGGATGGCGCCGAAGCCATCACGGTGCCGAATCCGGCGCGCATGGCCGACCTCTATCGGATCTTCCTGAAGAGCATCGTACCGATGTTCCTCGAGAAGGATGCCCGCCAGCTTGAATCGTTGTTATGGGACGTGTATCGCCACAACAGCAATTACAAACTACAGGGCCTCGCGCTGTGGACCGGTGTGGCGGCGATGGAGATGGCGCTGCTGGAATTGCTGGGCCAGACTGCCCAGCGGCCCGTGGCCGATTTCTTTGGCGGCTCACGGCGGCGAGACATTGCAGTTTACTACGCCAGCGGCAATCGCGGGAACAAGCCGGAAGCAGAAGTGGAGTATCTTCACAAGCTGGTCGCCGGGTCCGGTGTGCGGGCCCTCAAGTTCCGCCTCGGCGGACGGATGAACCGCAACACGGACTCGCTCCCAGGCCGTACCGAGGCGCTCATTCCGTTGGTGCGCAAAGCGTTCGGCGACAACATGACGCTCTTTGCGGACGCCAACAGTTCGTATGATGTGCGTGAGGCCATCCGCATTGGCCGGCTGATGGAGGAACATCATTACGCCTTCTACGAAGAACCGTGCCCGTTCGACTGGCTGTGGGAGACGAAGGAGGTGGCCGACGCGCTCACGATCCCAATCGCGGGGGGCGAGCAAGAATACAGTCTGCGCCGCTCTGAGTGGGTCATTCAAAACGGCGGCCTGGACATTGTGCAGCCCGACCTGCACTACGGCGGTGGATTCATCCGCGCTACCAAAATTGCGCGCATGGCCGCGGCGGCGGGGATGACAGTGGTGCCCCATATGTCCGGCGGCGGCCTGGGCTATCTCGACGTCGTACAGTTCGCCTCGTTCACACCCAACATTGGGCCGTTCATGGAATTCAAAGGCAACACGGACCTTCCTGTGGAATGCCCTACGTCGTCGCTCCGATGTGAGAAGGGGATCGTGCGCTGCCCGACTGGTCCTGGG
>Ga0209060_10003882_pt1 | contig 12115 bp, 13 predicted proteins | sample Coa_R1_8_FD_187155 | JGI IMG/M metagenome (GOLD analysis project Ga0209060, IMG submission 187155) | Surface soil microbial communities from Centralia Pennsylvania, which are recovering from an underground coalmine fire - Coalmine... | ecosystem: Environmental > Terrestrial > Soil >...
CAAAGCAAGTCAAATCACGAATCCTTATTCACGACCACGTGCCGTTTCATCAGGAAATTCGTATGTCCAGACCGGGCCTTCGAAGCGAAGGCCTTTGGGCGGTCGCTGCCGTTCAGGCTACCCACGCAAATCTTGAGGTTGTTGCCTTCGAAGGCGTAAATGCCTCGCACCGTCCGCCCCTTGCCGGAATAGTCGGCGAAGTCGATTTCCTTGGGCTCCTTGGTAGCGTCGATGCGAAATGCGCCCTTCGTGAGTTCCATGCCGAGATTCCGGACGAGCACGTTTCCGGTAAAGGTCCAATTAAGCTCGTCTTCCTTCCCGCTCAGCTGACGCTGCGTCTTCTTGACTCCATTCTCCTCGACCATGACAAATGCCCAGGTCCCTTGGAGCCGGCTGAGGTCCTTCTTGGTGTCGTTCTCCCTGGACCCATCCGCGGCCACGCCAAGGAACACGATCATGCTGAGCAACAAGCGATGCTTCATCGTTTCACCCCTGTAATCTGTAAACAGGAACCGACAATTCTTCAGGAGGGCCCCCGCGCTTGGCGGTCACGAGCGGATGGGACAGGACGCCTCCCGCCAAGCAGGGCAAACCATTCCTTCAATCATAGGTCGCCGATGCTGGGGGCAGCGGTTTTCTCTTCAGTGGCCGGGACACGAACGCCGATAGGACAGAAGAGATAGGGTGCCTCCAAGTATTCCTGCGGAGCAAAAGGCATTCCGACAGTCCACCCGAGGTGCACCATGGCCAATCGCATGTGGTTCGGCGCAATCCTGCTGCTTGTGGGAGGTGTGTTCATTGCTGCGACCGTGTTCGCAGCATCCTGGATCGACACGACCAATGTGCACGAGAACACGGCCCTGAACCAAAGTGCTGTTCAGGCCGCTCTTCAGGGCAAAACGATCACCGAGTGGACGCAGCACTTCACGATCGTTTCCCCCCTATTCCTTTGGGCGGTCTTCGGCATCGGCGGCTTTTTGATCGTCGTCGGGCTGCTCATTGGGCTGCGGTCGTTTCGACCCCACCAGCTGTCGTCCTGACGATGCCCATGAATGTCCTGCATAAACCGGACGCGCCGGCGAAGGCCCTTCGCTGGCGCGTCCAGCTTGTAACGCTGCGCCATGCACGGAGATTTACCGCGTCAGCTTCGCGGAGATGAACGTGGTGATCATGGTCGAAGACGAGAATTGCGAATTCTGCGTCCCGGCCGGCTTCGGGTTTGCGATAAAGGCCGTGGGATCGACGACCGCGCACGGCTGAACAGAGATGTTCATATTGCTGCCGCTGCCGTCCGCTTGAGAAATAGCAACCCCGGCGAATCCAACAATGGCGTAGGTGTTATTTTGTCCGTTGCCACTTCCCGCTTGGTACGAGGAGCCCGTGTTTAGGGCCAGCCAACCCGAGCCCGACGGCGCTTGCTGCGGGATGAATAACGGGATCAGGTTGGGCACACCCATCTGACTATAAAAATTGCTTTGCAGGGTGCTCTTGAGCCCTGGCCCGCACTTCCAGTTCTTCGGGCTGTTCAGCGATACCGGGACAAGATTATTGGTGATCAGATAGTTGATGTCGTTCGGCGTTTCACCATCGTCAATCCAATTCCGAAACGCCGGCACATTGTTCTGCGGCGGTCCGACATCGAGCAAACCGAAACTGCCGCCGTTGCCGGTCGGATCCAAGGCCCAAGGGCCATTCGGATAAATAAAGAGTTCGGGCATCCCATTCGACGCAAGATGAATTGTCCCATCCGGCGATTGCCCCATGGTCTTGTAAAAGTGATTCCAGATGTTTACATCGAGAGCGACGGGGAGAATGTGGGCATTCACACCCGCGATGGATTGCAGCGAGCTAACTTCACCCGAGTAAATGGTGGCCGTCGATGTGGCGTTTAACTCTTTGGTCGTCATGCCGAAGATTGGTCCGAAGAACAGCGAGACGGGCGTGTTTTTGATACTATCCCGGCGCGTAATCACGGTAATGCTGTTTGGGAACCCCCCATTGTAGTTCGCGTAATCGCTGTGATAGGCACCTTGGGCATCCGTAAACCCAAACGTGACGTCGGCATCGCGCACCCCAATCGAAACATTACCGGCTTTGTTGTAATTGGCAAAAGTCTCGGCGGTGGCCATAGGGCTGCCCGTGGTATTCGTTGTGGCCGTCGTGAGGATCGCACTCAATCCTGTTTGGCCAGGCATCGTGTACTGGACATACAGTTCCTGGAGCTTCTCGGCCCCGGCCAAGGCGGCGGCGTCGGCGGCCGTTTGGAGATCGGTCTTGACCAAGGTGATCCAGCCGATGTCGATGGAGAAGGCGAGCATCCCCAGTAACGGAATCAGGAGAATCGCAAAGAGCGGGATGATTGCCCCACGACGCTGTGTCTTGTGGTGAGCCAAGTGCCTCATGTGCGTGTACCCCTTGCTGGGGAGAAGGTCAGAATCGAACCCGCGGACCGAATGCTCGGTCATTGCTTCATCATCACGATGGTTTCCGATTCGAGCGATCCTTGGGTCAAGAAGAAATTGGGAACCCAGGTTGTGGAAGAAACCGGAATGCTGACTTGCACCGAGACTTTGCTACCGCTGGGGGCATCCAGGGACTCAGCCAAGGTGTTGCCACTGGGATCGGTGACGGTGATCGTGATCGAACCGACACCGCCGGATGGGTTGAATTTGGTGCTGTCAAAGTTGTTGTCGGCCATGATGTTCGTGCAGTCGGAAACGATTTGGGCATTCCCATTTTCCCGCTGGATGCCGGTGCGGCAACCTTTGCGGGCGGCATCGCTCAGGATCACCTTTACCATGGTTCCGCGGCAAAGTTCGATCATTCCCATCAGTACGAGTGCAAGAATCGGAGAGACGATGGCAAACTCCGCGATGGCCGCTCCGAGCCGTTTCTTCCGCTTTCGTGAGTCCACGATTGTCGCCTGGAAAAGGTTCATGGTGTGGGTCCCTCGTGATTATTCTCTCTTCATCGTGAACTGACCCGCCAGCGTGCCGCTCGTGAAGAACGGGTTGGGCACCCAGCTTACGCTTCGTACGGGTACCGTAACCTGGACGGTCATTTCGGTATACGCCTTTTGGCCGGCCGCCTCGACGGTGTTGCCGGCGGCATCCTGGACGATAACGCTTACGGACTCCCCGTTGATTCCCACTCCCGTCAAGTAAGACGTGACGGCGCTTTGGATTTGCGCCGAGCTTGTGCCTTCGACGATCGCTTGGCGGCAGCCGATCCGGGCGCCCTCGGTGATCAGCTCCAGCACCATGAAGGTGCGGCCGAACTCGAAGATTGCCAACATCAACACAAACATCACGGGAGCGACGACCGCAAATTCCACCAAGGCCGAAGCCTTTCGCGCTCGCCTCGGTGAACCCGGTGCGGAATCCCGTGCTGCTTCTCGAAAGACAGAACGCGACCAAAACATTGTGGAATATCCTCAAAAAGCGCGACCAGCGCGGGACAGGCGTCTCGACTCTGATCCTGGCTACGTTGCCGGTCCGATGGCATTGGGGGATCCCAATACGAACCCTAAGTCACAGGCGCGGCGCAGTCAAACCGCGAGGATGGAGCTATTCCACATGGATGATTCGGCAGCGTACAAGCCAGGCGCGCCAGCGCAGGATTTGCGGTCCTTCGCTGGCGCGTCCGACCTATACGCGGCAGGCTTTTGTACGCGAGGTTTTGTCCCTGGCTAACCGAACAGCAGGAGCACGCTCCAGGGCAACTCTTCGACGAACTGGCATCCGAGCTGCCACTGCTTTCCCTTGGAAACGCAGTGGCGTACGACGATCGAGACCCACGGAGCATCCTCGGGTGCCTGGCAGGCGCGGATCTGGACTGTTGTCCCCACAGCCACCGGGCTCGATAGCGTCACGCACAATCCGCCCTTGGAACGGTTGAGGACCAGGCCGGGCTCTGCGTTCGTTCCATCGCCAGCTAAGAGCACAATGCCCACGGGATTGCCTTTGCGGCGTACCGAAGTGCGCCGATCCCGCCCCTTGGCCTGCTGAGGGCGCGGAGCCAGCGCTGCGAGCAGAGCGGACGGCTGCGGCTTCTCGTTGCTGTTGGAATCGAGCGAATCTTGGAGAGAGCCATACTTTCGTGATCGGGACGAAGCAGAGGCGATCGATCCTCCGCCCATGACGAAGTTGCACAAGACGAGCGCGATGCCCCCTACCACTAAGAGAATGAGCACCGCGTTCTCAAGATACTCGTACAGATCACCGTCTGGAGTGATTTCAGCCAGCATCATCGGCCATTCCGTGGGCAATACCGAGAAATAAAGGGTTCCACGAAGCCTAGCACGCTGAGGCGAGAGCGTCAAAACTGTGATCGCGGTCCAGACTATTCCACCAGTTGCACCGAGCGCTTTCCGGCGGCGGTCTTGGGATCGTAACTAATATTTACACTGCCAGAGCCCCCCACGGTCAGATCGCGGCTGATGTACTGCGATCCCAAGACGTTGGTGCTGCCGTGGCCGTGGACCGTGAGCGAGGCGCCGGCCAAATAAAACGTTCCCGAAAGCGTGAAGTCGCTGTTGCCAGAAATGCGGGCCGCCACATTGGAATTTCGATTCTGAAATAGGGTAATCCCGGAAAAGGGGCCGCTCGTCGGAGGACTCAGTGTTACGCTCCCGGCGCCTCCCAGGTTGATGGCATCGCCGCCGACCAGAGGGTCGTTGTAAATCATCACCCCGCTCCCATTGACGCTACTTGAACCACGGAGGTTGAAGCCCCCGCCCTTGATGTAGTAAATGCCCGGCAGCAGCGTTACGGAACTGGAGCCGGTTAATGAAATGCCCCCCACATAGACACCGGGTGAAAGGGTGGCGGTGCTGTGAGCGCCCAAGCTGTACGGCCCTTTGCTCTGGACAGGAAGGCTCGCCGGGTCGGGAGGTGCCAAAGCGGCAAGTGGATCGGGTGTCGGAGGCACGCCGGTCTTGACGGTTCCAGTCAACTGAGCTGCGCCCGACACAGAATCGTTGCCGGTAATGCTGATTAAGGGGGCCGTCACGCTGGAAGCGCCCGCCACGGTGACGGCCTTGGGATCGTTGGAATCAACGATGATCGGGCCATTGCAACGGACGGAGGCACTTCCAGAGACAGCCAGCGCTCCCGATTTCGTAGGGTCGAGCACAAGAATGCCGGCCGAGGAGGCCCCCCCCGATCCGATCCCGGCGACGGCCCGCGCCCGCACGGGGATCGAGCCGGAGCCAAAGATGCTGCTGAAGCTGCGGCCCTGATTCCATTGCACGACGACTTCCGCATAATTGGCATCGCCGACGTGATCTCCGGAGATGGGGGGAATCCAGATCCCGTAGAGCGGGTTACCGCTGCCGTCCTGGAGATTGGGCGTGATGATGGAGACCGTGCCGTCATTGGCATACCCATTGGCGGCGGCTGTGAAGAGCGCGCTTTTTTGAGCGATGCTGACCGAATGGCCTTGATAAATGTCCACCGCGGCTGCGTGGGCCGCGGCATCCGCGACTGCCTGGGCGTGGCGCCGCTCGGTCAACAAAATGCCTCCGTCCAGCGAAATCGCCACGACCGCGAGGATGACGGTAAGACAGACGGCAACGAAGAGCGCCACAGTGCCGCGCCGCGAAGAGCGCCTGAGCGATGAGAAGCTGAGATGCACAGCATTGCCTCTTTGGGTTCATTGGCAGGTTGCCGCCCGGTGCGCATGGCCCGTGGCCATGCGCCGGCCCACCTAACCGAACAACAACACAACACTCCAGGGAAGCTCCTCCACAAACTGACAGCCGAGCCGCCATCGATCGCCAATTTGTTTGCAGTGTCGAACACGCAATGGGACGGAGGGGAGCGACTCGGGAAATTCCTTGGTTCGGACTGCAAACACCTGGCCGACTTCGATCTTGTGCGGCACGGTGATGCACAAGCCGCCGCGGGAGCGGTTCAGCACGACGCCTTCAACAGGCTCCCCTGGCACGGGTGCATCGAAGACAGCAACCGGCGTCGGATTGCCGCCGCGGCGCATCGATGTTCGCTTATCCTTGCTGGTGGCAGAACCAGAAGGGTGCGTTGCCCCGGGCGGACGGGGCTGCGCCACGGGCACCTCCGTGGAGCGGGCTGCCTCCAGGGCGTCCGTGGTCATCATCCACGACTTGGACGCGGTGACCGTTGATGATACCGAATTCTGACCGACGAGGAGATGGCTCAAGAGGAGCAGAACGCCGCCCACCAAGATAACAAAAACCACCACCTCCTGCGCACACGTGGACAGGTCGCTATCGAAAACGATTTCTGCAACCATCGTTCCTCATCCCATAGGGCAGACCATCCAAGGGCTTCGGCCGTAAAGTCTAGCATTTTTCCCAGGTGGCGGGTCGCCCCACGCGCTTCTGCGAACCGCCGCCAAACCGTGATGCAATCACCTGCACGCGGAGACGTCAATTCTTCTTGGTCTCTGGCGCGGCCGGCGTGTCCAGTGCAGTGCTCCATTTCTCCCAGCCCCCGGTGCAACTGCGCACGTTCTTGGCTCCCATCACCTCCAGGGTGAAGACCACCACCGCGCTACGTTCGCCCGCCCGGGAATAGACAATGGCTGGGCGAGCGGGGTCGATCCCAGCCGCGCTCAGCAGCCGGGTTAGGTCTTCCGCAGGCCTGAACCGCAGCGTTTGCGGATCGATGGCGGCAGACCACTCCAGGTGCTTGGCATTAGCAATGGCACCCTTCCGCTTGTCAGTTTGCCCTTCGCCGCGAAACTCCGCGACGGAACGAGCATCGATGATTTGTTCATGATTCTTCAAGGCTCCCAGCACCTGTTCCTTTCCGGCCAAGCGGGCTGGAATCGGCCGGAGCTTGAGCCGCAACGCTTTTACCTGGGGCATCGTACGATCCTGCGGTAGGCCCTGCGACAGCCAAGCATGCCAGCCGCCGTTGAGCAAGCGCACATCCTCGAAACCCCAGTAGCGCAACAACCACCAGACGTGGGCCGCGTTCCTGGCCCAGCCATCGTCATATATGATCAGGGGTGTGCTGTGCTTGATTCCCAGCTCTCCGACCGTCTGTCCCCAATCCGCCAACGGGGTCCCAGCAGCGAACGCTTTGGACCAGGCATCATGATCCACCCACAGCGCACCCGGAACGTGGCCGGCCAAGTATTTTTCTTTGGTGCGAGTATCCAGCACCCGGAACCGCTTGGCGACGGCTGGCTTGGCCAGTTCACCAGCCTCCACCAATCGGTCGGGCTCAGGGTAGTTGCCCGCCATGGCCAGGCCAGTGGAGAAAAGCACGGCGAGGCTGCTTGCCAAGGATAGTTTCAAACGTACCATCAATCGTTCTCCAAGGGACCCAAGGGGATGTTCCGCGACCGGCCCACGCGGGCCCAAACTGCTCGAGCATCCGAGAACGGAACGTCGCCGACGTACTTGGCCCGGACGGTGCCCGTCGAATCGATCACGAACAGACCATGTCGCGGTCCGTCGCTGTAGCAGCCAAAGGTCCGGAACCCGCGCCGGTCCGTGTCCACCAACAGCTGGAATTGAACCTGGGGAGACACGTCCAGCCATTGGCGGACTTGCTCAGGATCCGCGATCGGCTCGCTACTGACGGCCACAATCGTTGTCTCGGCCAGGACTCGTTCATCCGCGTCACGGAGTAGGCTCCGCAATTGCTGTGCGCAGTGGACGCACCCCATGCCCCGGAAAAACACCAACACGATGTTCCGCGGCCGGAGCTTGCAGAGGTCGCACGCGGATTGCTGCATCGTGGGCAGCATGAGCGGCGGAGCCGGGAACGAACACTCGATCAATTGCGCGACCGAGTCCTCGCCGGCGTCGCCGGGCTGTTTCGGATCGACAATCTGGATGGTCCGCATCATGCCCTGGTCTTCGTGATCCACGGCATGGCAGTGCAATACCGTTTTGCCGGCAAAGTCGCGGAAGCGCAGCCGGATCGTCAATTTTGTGCCCTTCTCCACCACGACGGTATCGCGCCATTCGTTGACCTTGGTCACCTTCTTGCTGGCGATGTCCTCAATCTGAACGACCTGGAACGGGTTGACATGAATGTGGAACGGATGCGGTTCGTCGGGCGATGTGGACGACGGCTCGTTTTCCGCGCTCAAGGTCCATTCCTCGGCCGTGCCCAGCACTGGCTTTTCCAAACTGCTCTGCTTGCTGAAGGGGACGCCGTTGATGTGAAAAATCTTCTTCCGGTCATCGTACTGGAAGACCAGGTCCCGTTTCACCGTGCACTCGGCCGGTTCAATTGCCGTGAAAGGTTTGCAGGAAGCAAGCTGCGCGTTGCTCGGCAAGCGCATGTCCTGTTCCGCGCCGTGAACAATCAATTTGGCCAGGAACTTGACCGTATTCGCGGCTGCCGCGGCCGCTGGCTGGTCCTCTTGCTCGAGCTCGGTGGCCAGATAGTACGTCCCGGGCTCGGCGGGGGCTTTGACGAGGACATCGCTCCGATTGCCTGGAAAGAGTTGAACCCGTCGCTTTGGCTTCATGGCTCCCGTGGCCAGGCCATCGAGCGCGATTTCATAAAACGGCATGGTCCGAACCGGCCAGTTCTTGGCATTGCGCCACTGGAGCACAATCGGCTCCTCGCGCCCGGCGTGGATGAAACGCCACCGCTGCACCTCCTTGGGGTGCATGGAATAAGTCGGCAACACCACTCCGTTGACGGTGGTCGCCTGGTAGGCTCGAGGGCTCGGTGTCTCCGTGTAGACATCGTTCGGATCGACCCGGCCAAGGCCGTCTTCGTCTCGACGAAGAATCAATTGCTGGAGCACGAAGATCTGTTCTCTGGCGCGGGCAATTTCGGGGATGCTGTCGAGATCGCGGACGGTGCCGGACGGATCTCGGCCTTCGACGATCAGTGCGCCCGCCATGCCGTTGGCCATCTGGTAGGCGACCGAGCCGTGCTTATGCGGATGGTACCAAAACGTTCCCGCTGGGTGGTCCCTCGGAATGGTGAAGGTGTATGTAAAGGACTGAAGCGGAGCAATCTCCCGAAAAACGTTGTCACTGTTCCCGCTCGGGCTGACGTGGAGGCCGTGGGTGTGCAGGTTCGTGGTATACAGATCGTGCGGCTTCTCTTCCTGCATGGGATCCACCATGAGCGGCGGCGCACCCTGGGTTGGCAACTCGTTGATCACGTGGATCTCGAGCGTGCTCCCGCGGCGAACCCGGATGGTGGGTCCAACCGGGCGTCCGTTGTAGGTGAGCAATTCGACCTCTTGCGGCCCGCCATCTTGGGCAGCACCGGGCAGCGCAATTCTGGATTTCTGCACACGCAGCGTGTATTCGTTGCCATTGCGCCATTCCTCGGGCTCGTTCCCCGCCAGATCGGCTGCCGCGACGGGGATGGGCTCGGGAGTGCTTTCTGACCTGGTTTCTTTGGCAACGTCCGTCCGCTCCTCCGCGGCGGCTGTCTGTAGTGGGACGGCCCGATCAAGCGGCGCTTCCGCCGGTGAAGGCAACATCTGCGGTGCGCATCCGACGACGGCGGCCGTCATGACAGGCACGAGCAGGACCCAGCCTACGCCTGGCCGGCGTGACTCAAATGAAATCCCCATGATCGATCCTCATTCCACGAGCATGGGCCGTTGTGACGGCGCGGCTGTGCCCGGATTCAAGTTGATCTGCCCATTCGATTTTCCGCTACTGGAATACCCCTGCCCCGCTTCCATCTGATCGCAAATGTAATTCCCCATGTTGAATGTGGTGCTGGCTCCATCGGGTCGAAAATCGAACTCGCCGCTATGAGCATAGAATGTTCCGGACATCTTGACGTTGCTGATCGATTCGATGTGGATTTCCTGCGTATCGTCGCGGGGCTGAAAGAAGCTGATTCCCTTGTAAGGCCCGGTCGTCGGCGGCGTCAGGTCGACGGGCCCGGATTGCTTCAGATCGAATTTGTCGCCCGATTGGTTATAGAACATGATGCCATTCCCGGTGAGCGTGGCACCGCTACCGACCTTCAGCCCATTGCCCGGATTCGATTTCGTGCCAAGGTAATAAATGCCGGGCTGCAACGTGACGGTCGCGCCATTATTCACGGTGATGCTCGTGTAAATGCCTGGTTGAAGCGTATAGGATCCGGAGCACGTAACATTGCCGAAATTCGTCCCGGAGGGAACCGGTTCGGGAATGTTGATGAGCGGATCGGAAACCGGAGGAACTCCCGTCTTGACGCTGCCGCCGCCGGTGTACGTGATACTGCCGTCGTTATCGAGATTCCCGGTCAGATTCAGCCCTCCGCAGATCAGTGTGGCTGTGTTCGCCACCTGGGTGGCGGCCGAATCGGTGGAATTTACCATGATTTTGCCGTCGTTCAGAATGTGCAAGTTGCCGTCGATTTCCAGCGAGTCGGAAATGGTGGGATCCAGGATCAGAATGCCGATGCTGCCAGGCAGCCCCGAGGCTACGGAGCGGGCGATCACTGGCAGCGTTCCTTTGCCCCAGATCGCACTGAAGCCGCGCCTCAGGTTGTACTGCACGATAACCTCGGCAAAACCAGCCTTGCCCTTGTTATCGCCGCTCTCGGGCGGAATGTTGACGGTCACGATCGATGTGACACCGTCATTGGTGTAGCCGTTGGCACTGGCGGTCGCCAGCGCACTGGCCGCGGCTGTTCCGGAGGGATCGGTGCCGCCATTGATCCCGGAGTTCACCCAGAGATCGGTGGCGGCGGCCATCGCCGCGGCATCAGCCACCGCTTGAGCATGGTGGCTTTCGGTTAGCAATAGGCCGCCATCCAGCGTGATGGCGAGAATGCCGATCAGGACGGTCAAACATAGAGCAATGAAGACGGCGACCGTTCCGCGTCGCCGGCAATTGCGTGCGAACGTTGGTGAAACGTACATGCTCGGTTCCCTCTTCTCTGGGAGATTGGCATCCAGGCATTCCCGCACTGGAAGTCTAAGTCATCGTGCGTGATTCGGCTGCACAAGCCGGACGCGGTCGCAAAGACGCTTCAGGCTTGTATCCGGCCGCTTGCAGGATCAGTAGATCATCGTCACCGTCGAAGTGCTGCTCAGATTCATGCTGGGCAGGAAGGCTTCGGGCACCCAGTGGTAGGTCACCGTGACGCTTACGGTGCTCCCCGCCGTGTTGTCCGGGTTCCAGGCGACACTGTAGCTCAGCTCGCTCGTCTTGAGGGCCACGGCCTTGGGAAGGATCGCATTGTTATACACGTCGGCTGCGGTCGCCGCGTTCTTCCCGGTGGCCTGGGCGTACGCAGCTCCGTGCAATGAGGCGTAGCGCGAGCCTTCACGGGCCAGCGAAGCTACCTCCTGATAACGGAACACGCCCAGGCCGCCGATGATCAAGCCAAACACCAACAGGAACGTGATCGGGTAGACGAGCGCACATTCCAGGATCAGTGCCCCACGCCGGCCGGTGTCTCGGTTTCGATAAATCATGGAAACGTCCTCATGCTCAAACGATAGGACCGCCCTGAATCAAGGCGCCACGCGCATCTGGATCGTCCGGCTGATTGTTGCCGAACTGGGAATGCCGGGGAAATGGGCAATCGTCTTGAATGGGTAGCTCACCGTCACTGCCACGAACGGGTTGCCTGCACTGTCCGTGCCGGTGGTGGACTTGACGGTGAGGTTGGGAGCCAATTCCGTGGACTCGGCCTTGGCGGCCGACTGGATGCCCGTGGTATCGGTTGAATTGGCGGAGCTTGCGCAGCCGTACAGCGCTCCGCTCCGGGCACAATTGGTAACGGTCAGATAGTAGTAAAAAACTCGGGCGTAATCCACGCCGGCCACAAAGATGAAAGCCAGGAACGGCAACAAGACAGCAAGTTCTACCGCAGCGGTGGCGCGACGAGGTTGCGGACCGCAGGGCGACGCAAGGTGGATGAGCATCGATCCTCTCCTCTAACTGTCCGCCGTGGGCGGAAAGGACGTTCCGGAAAGCCGAGCTGGCTGGGTACGTGGCTTTGGAAGCCGAGGGGAGAGGTTCCGGTGCAGGCTGCGATCGGGCACGCCGGCATCAAAGGTTACGCATTGATCGAATGGTTTTGGGGCTGAAAGAACGACCCGAAGAGATGGCAAAAGCCAGGCATCGTTCTTCTCCCTGTTCCGGAACTACCGTACCGAGAGGGACCCAAGAACGCCGACCGCCGGGACGGGTCCCACC
>Ga0209060_10003883_pt1 | contig 12113 bp, 9 predicted proteins | sample Coa_R1_8_FD_187155 | JGI IMG/M metagenome (GOLD analysis project Ga0209060, IMG submission 187155) | Surface soil microbial communities from Centralia Pennsylvania, which are recovering from an underground coalmine fire - Coalmine... | ecosystem: Environmental > Terrestrial > Soil > Unclassified...
AGCGCCGCTGTGGCCTCGTCGAGCAGAAGGATCGGCGCGTCTTTGAGGAACGCGCGCGCGATTGCAATGCGCTGGCGCTGACCGCCCGAGAGTTTGACGCCGCGGTCGCCCACCATGGTATCCAGCCCCTCGGGCAGCGTCTCCACAAAGTCGCAGCGCGCGGCAATCGCCGCGCGCAGCACCTCGTCGTCGGTTGCCGTCGGCCGGCCGTAGCGGATATTTTCCAGGATGGACCGGTGGAACAGGGAAATGTCCTGCGGCACGACGGAGATCGCCTCGCGCAGGCTCTGCTGTGTAACTTTCGAAATGTCCTGGCCGTCGATCGTGATATTGCCCTGCTCCACGTCGTAAAAGCGCTGCAGCAGCACGAATAGCGTAGACTTTCCGCCACCGGACTGACCGACCAGTCCGACGCGCTGGCCTGGCTGCAAGCGCAGGCTGAAACGGTCGAACACTTTCTGTCCGCCGGGATACTGGAACGCGATGTTGTTAAAGGCGATCGCGGCGCCGCTCCTGATCAGCGGTTCGGCCTCTGGATGATCGCGAAGCTCGTGGGGCAGGAGCAGCGTGGCGATGGCCTCCGTCAGACGCGCGACATGTTGGGTGACATCGACCAGCGCGACGGCGAGATCGCGCGTCGCGTTGAGTATCGACAGACCGAGCGTGCAGACAAGAACCACGTCGCCGGTGGTAGCGCCGCCCCGCTGCCAGAGCGCGATGACCCAGGCGAGCAACGTGATCGTCATCACCATGGTGATCGCGGCGTGGATGATCCGCACTCTCTCAAGATAGCGAAGGCTGCGACCGCGCGCGACCAGTTCCCGCTTCACGGTCGCGTCAAATCGATCGTGCTCGTGACTGAGGCCGCAAAACGCGCGCACCAGGGGCATATTGCTGATGACATCCACCATTTCGCCGTCGACGACGGCAGCCTTGTCGGCAAAATCGTCATGCAGCGGCTTGCCCGCGGCCGCAAGCCGAAACATCACGATCACCATGGTTCCCGCGACCACGATCAGACCGGCTGACATCGCGAGACTCACGGTCCCTATCAGCGCGATCGCAACGACTGTCGCGATGCACGGCGGCAGCACGTTCCAGACGAACATGTTCTCGACCGTGAAGACCGCGTTCGACGTCGCGGTGATGCGGCTCGTCAACATCCCCGGCATGCGATCGGAGAAATAACTCGGTGCATGACCGGTGAGATGACGAAAAATGTCCCGACGCAGATCACCCGTGACTCCCACAAATGTGAAGCTCGCTGTCCAACTCGCGATCCGCCACAGGAAGTTGTCGGCCGCAATCAGCGACATGAGAAAAACGAATGCCAGCCATACATTGCCGGCGTGTTTTGATCCGGCCGAGAGGCTGTCGACGAGATACTTCACACCGTATTGCGTGCTCACAGAACAGGCGACCGCGGCAAATACGGCGCTCAGAATGACCAGATGTGACCAGGGCCGCCCGCGCAGATAGCGCATGATGAAGCGAAAGGGATGGAGCGCGTATCCTGAGAGCTGGTCCATGTTACCAATAACCATCGGATGAGAGGGAAGAAAAAGCGTCAGCGGTTCCGCCTGATTGAACGAGTAAAGCTTCCGTCCGGTTCCCCCTCTGCCGCGATCCCTCCGCAAAAACATGCAACGTCCACCATATAGGGACAGTCTCCACGCAGGCAGTGGCATCAATGAGACCATGGCGAAGATGTAACGCTTCACAGATGGAACTTCGCAGATGCGGGAACGTTCCCCTGTTCTGCATGCCGGTGCCGGCTTGAAAGGGGGGCTTCTTCCATGAATGTAGTACAGGAGACGGTGAGATGCGCATCGCGCAAATTGCTCCGCTGACGGAGGCTGTTCCACCCCGGCTTTATGGCGGCACCGAGCGGGTGGTGCATTGGCTGACCGAGGAACTGGTCGCACTGGGGCATGAGGTCACGTTATTCGCGAGCGGGGATTCCCAGACATCGGCAAAGCTCGATGCCACCTGGCCCAAGGCCTTGCGTCTGGACGGCGCGGTGCGCGACCCGAATGCTCTGCATATGGTGATGCTGGAGCGGGTACGGCGGAAATGTGACGACGAGGAATTCGACTTCCTGCACTTCCATCTCGATTACTATCCATTCTCGCTATTCCAGCGGCAACCCACGCCGTTTCTCACTACTCTGCATGGCCGGCTGGACCTGCCCGAGCATCAACCGGTGTTTTCGACATTTTCCGATATACCGGTGATCTCGATCTCAAACGCACAGCGCCGGCCGGTGCCGCAGGCCAATTGGGTGCGCACCATCCATCACGGCCTGCCAGAATCATTGTTGATGCCGCAGCCTGCACGTCACGACTATCTTGCCGTGCTCGGGCGCATCGCGCCGGAAAAGGGCGTCGATCGCGCCATCAATATTGCAACCCGCTGCGGCATCCCGGTCAAGATCGCCGCCAAGGTCGATCGCGCCGACCAGGACTATTATGAGCAGCTGATCTCCCCCCTGATCACCGGCAACCCACTTGTCGACTACATCGGCGAAATCAGCGACGCCGAAAAATCCGACTTCTTGAGCGGTGCATTGGGACTGCTCGTGCCTATCGACTGGCCGGAGCCGTTCGGCCTTGTGATGATCGAGGCGATGGCGTGCGGCACGCCCGTGATCGCCTACAACCGCGGCTCGGTCCCGGAGATTGTCGAGGACGGCCTGACCGGCTTTGTCGTGGAAGATGAAATCAGCGCGGTGGCTGCGGTCGGCCGGCTCGGCCAGCTCAGCCGGCATGCGATCCGTCAGCAGTTCGAGGCACGCTTTACCGCGCGCCGCATGGCCCTCGACTATCTGTCGGCCTATCGAAGCCTGATGGATACCGCCGAACCGCGGATCAAGCTGGTCAGCAGCGCGGAGTGAGACAGATCCATCCAGTCGTCATGGCCGCGCTTGTCCTGGCTTGACCCGGCAATCCATCGCCTTGAATGACAACAACTCTTTTCTGATGGATGCGCGGGTCAAGCCCGCGCATGATGAGCTGAAACAGCTTCAGTTCGCACCCACAAGCTCCATTTTGCCGAACCGCTGTTCGTAGGCCTTGATATAGGCCTCGGGCGAGGGTTTGAGGTGGCGGCGCGTCAGCGCAATGAGCTCGTCGCGGCGCGCACCGCGCAGTGCCTCGATCATCTCAAGGTGATCGCGCCGGGCGCGATCGAGCGATTCCGGAAACGCATTGGCATAGGAGCGGATCCCGTAGACCTTCTGCGCCAGGAGATCGATGGTCTCGATCAGGCAGGCATTGCCACAAAGGCCGAACAGGGCCTGATGAAAGCCCAAATTGCTGTAAAACACCGTCAGCATCTCGCCCTCGGCGATCGCTGCCGCATGCCGGCGCTGCAGCTCTTCCAGCCGCTCGATATCGCCGCTTGCAACCGGAAACGGGATGATGCGGACCGCCATCACCTCGAGCTCTTCGCGAACTGCGTAGATCTCCTTGACCTCGACCGGCGTCAGTCCGCGGACCGTCGCCCCGCGATTGGGGATGCGCTCCACCAGTCCCTTCTTCTCGAGCTCGAACAGCGCAAGTCTGACATCGCCACGGTGGGTATGGAAGCGATCGCACAGGTCCTGTTCGATCAAACGCTCCCTCGGAAGGCGACGCCCGAGCACGATGTCTTCTTCAATGCTCCTGGCAATGACGACGGCTGCGGCCAATTCCCGCCCGCGCGCCGCGGTCGGACGCGACTTCGCCTGCCATGATCTTGCCCGTCTGAGCGGTTTTCCGGCCATGCTGCTCTCGTCCGCCACATGATAATATTGAAAACTATATTGTAAACAATATTCGACCGGGCTACGATCAAAGTCCAGATCGACAAAACGACGGGCCGCGGGCGAAAAGTCCGAGGATTGCATCAGGGAGACGCCAATGACTAGGGATCGCCAGGACTCCGCATCCGGTAACGGGCTCGCCGCAAACCGTATCTTCACCAAGCGACAAAGCCGTCGCAAATTCCTGCAAAAGGCAGGTGGAGCTATCGCCGCGGGCGCCTTCGGCGCCGTGCCGCTTCGCGGGTATGCCGCCGACGCCGTCAATATCGGCGCGCTCTATCCAACCACCGGCAGCATGGCGCAGATCGGCGTCGGCTGCGTCGCCGCAGCAAAACTTGCGGTCGATATGATCAATGGAGCCGGCGGCATCAAGTCGCTCGGCGGCGCCAAGCTCAACCTCATCATCTCCGACGTGCAGAGCGACACCACGGTGACGCGCACCGAGACCGACCGGCTGATCTCCTCAAACAAGCTGTCGGCGATCCACGGCTGCTTTGCCAGCGCGCTGACGCTGATTGCAAGCGAGGTCTGCGAGCGCGCGCACGTGCCGATCATCACCGGCTCGAGCTCGGATCAGCTCAACAAAGGGCGCACCTACACGTTCACGCCATTCGCGCGGGCCTCGCAGTTCGCGCAGGCGCAGCTGCAGATGTCCAAGCTCGTCAGCGAGCATCCGAAAGTGGCCGTCATTTTCGAGAACACCGCCTTCGGCACCGCGACCTCGAACGGCCTAAAGGAGCTCGCCCCCGGCGAGGGTGTCGAGATCGTGATGTTCGAGCCCTATTCAGCGGGCTTCACCGACGCCAGTCCGCTGATCAACAAGGTCAAGGCCTCGGGCGCCAATGCGCTGTTCTCGGTGTCCTACCTCAACGATCTGATCTTGATCGTGCGCACGGTGAAACAGGTCGGTCTCAATGTCGCGATCAATGGCGGCTCCGGCGGCTTCGTCATCCCGGACTTCTATAAAAATGTCGGCAAGCTCGCCGAAGGCCTCCAGGGCGTCGCGCACTGGAACCACGACATGGACGACAATTCGCAGAAGGTGAATGCCGAATACAAGAAGCGAACCGGCGATTTCCTGTTCGAATATGCCGGCGGTCTGGTTGCGCAAACCTACATGCTCGCAGACGCACTGGAGCGCGCCGGATCGGCCGATCCGCAGAAGGTGCGCGATGCGCTTTCTACGCTCGACGTCTCCTCCGGTTTTGCGGCCATGGCGCCGGGCGGCAAGGTGAAGATCGGGCCCGACGGCAAGAACATCTACGGCCGGCCGATTGGCGTGCAATGGCAGAACGGCGATCTCGCCAGTGTCTTCCCCAAGGAAGACGCCCGCGCACCGCTGATGAAGTCGTGACGCGGTAGAGGGCGATGCTGGAGACAGTGATCCAGGCCGTGATCAACGGCCTGCTTATCGGCGGCATCTATGCGCTCGTCTCCATCGGAGTGACGCTGATCTTCGGCGTCGTCAAGATCGTCAATTTCGCCCAGGGCGAGTTCGTGATGATCGGGATGTATATCTCGTTCTTCCTCGCCACCCAGTTCGGCATCGACCCCCTGCTCTCGCTGTTGGTGTCGATGCCGGTCTTGTTCGTCATCGGGGTCCTGGTCCAGCACTTCCTGATCCGCCGGGTGCTGGGACCGAACGACATGCCGCAGATCTTTTTGACCTTTGCGCTGTCGCTCCTGCTTCTCAATCTCTCGCTGCTGCTGTTCACCGCCAACTATCGCACGGTCCATACCTTCTATTCGGACGAAGCGCTTCACCTCGACGGGTTCTACATCCCCGTCGCGAAACTGATCGCCTTTGTCGTGGCGATGGCCTTGAGCGGCGCGCTCTGGGCGTTCCTACACACGACCGATCTCGGCAAGGCGATGCGCGCGGCCGCGCAAAATCCTGACGTCGCGCTCCTGATGGGCATCAACCCGAACCGCGTATTCGCGGTCGCCTTCGGCGCGGCGCTGGCGCTGGCGGGCGCGGCGGGTTCGCTTCTGATGCCTTTCTACTCGGCCTATCCGTTCGTCGGCCAGGTCTTTGTGCTGATGGCGTTTGTCGCTGTCGTGCTGGGGACGCTGGGGAACGTGATCGGCGCGCTGGTCGCGAGCCTGATGATGGGGGTCGCGGAGTCGCTCGGCATTCAGTTCGTCGGCGCCGATTCCGGATTGATCGTGGTGTTCGCCATGCTGCTGCTGACGCTGGCATTCAAGCCCAATGGGCTCGGCGGGGGGAGAATCCGGTAGTGGGGCGATCGCGCCAGTGGACTGTGCTTGCACTTGCGGTCCTGATCGCGATCGTCATCGCGTTGCCGTTGGTCGTGACAAACGGATTCGCGCTCGACATCTTTATCCGCATCCTCCTGTTTTCCTTCATCGGCGTCGCCTGGAACCTGATGGGCGGCTACGCCAAACAGCTTTCGCTCGGGCATGCCGCCTATTTCGGGCTCGGCGCCTACACCTCGACCATCATGCAGATCGATTTCAACATCTCGCCCTGGATCGGCATGATCGCCGGCGGCATCGTCGCCATGCTCGCAAGTCTGCCGATCGGCTGGCTCTGTTTCCGGTTGCGCGGGCCCTATTTCACCATTGCCACCATCGCGACTGCGCAAGCGCTGATGCTGATCTTCCTCAAATTCCGCGATTTCGCCTGGGGCGCCGAGGGCACCACCATCCCGAACCTCGGCAGTTCGCCGTTGATGATGCAGTTCGAGTCCAAGGCATCTTATTGTTACGTCATCCTCGGTCTGCTCGCGGTCGGGCTCGCCATCACCTACCGCATTGAGCGGTCGTGGATGGGATATTACCTGATCGCGATCGGCGAGAACGAGGACGCGGCCGAGGCGATCGGGGTCAACGCGCCGCGCATCAAGCGCGACATCTATATGATCAGCGCGTTCCTGACCGCGCTCGCCGGAACTTTCTATGTCCAATACATCTACTTCATCGATCCCGCGACCGCCTTCAATTTCAACATCTCGATCGAGGCGGCGCTGGTGTCGATCGTCGGCGGCATCGGCACGCTCTGGGGGCCGGTGATCGGCACGATACTCCTGGAGACGACATCGGCGCTATTGCAGAGCTGGCTCGGCTCGAGCACCGGCGGTGTGCAACTCACGGTCTATGCGCTGATCCTGATGGCGGTGATCCTGTGGCGGCCGACCGGACTGATGGGATTGATCACCGAGGCCTGGCAGCGCCGTACACAACGCCAGCCGGCGAACGCCTGAGGTTATCATGGCGGACGCGCTGATCATCACCGGCCTGAGCAAGCGGTTCGGCGGCTTGCGCGCGGTGCAGGACGTCAGCTTCACGGTGGCAGAGAACGAGACGCTGGCGCTGATCGGACCAAACGGCGCTGGGAAGACCACGACCTTTCATCTCATCACCGGCTTCCACCGCGCCGATTCCGGCTCGGTGAAAGCGTTCGGACGCGAGATCGTGGGCATGCGGCCGCATCAGGTCTGCGCGCTCGGCCTTGCTCGCACGTTCCAGGTGGCAAAACCGTTCGGCGCCATGACGGTGCTCGACAATGTCATGACCGGTGCCTTCCTGCGCGATCGCCACGTCGCTGTCGCGCGAGCCAAGGCGCGCGAGGCGATCGACTTCGTCGGGCTTTCGGCGCGGGAAAAGACCGCGGCCAAGGATCTGACCACCATCGACCAGCGAAGATTGGAGATGGCGCGCGCGCTCGCCACCGACCCGCGCGTCCTGCTGCTCGATGAGGTGATGGCCGGCCTCAATCCGTCCGAGATCGATCAAGCGGTGGCGCTGGTCGGAAAACTCTCGGCGCGCGGCCTGACCATCGTCATTGTCGAACACGTGATGCGCGCCATCATGGCGGTGGCCCGCCGCATCGTCGTGCTCGATCACGGCCAGAAGATCGCCGAAGGTGAACCACGGGAGATCGTGGAAAATCCGGAAGTGATCCGCGCCTATCTCGGCTCCGGCTACGCGCATCCGCCGGCGAGCGGAGGCGCGCATGCTTAAGCTTGACGGCGTCAGCGCATCCTATGGATCGGTGCCCGCGATCTCCGACGTTGCGATCGAGGTCGGCGCCGGCGAAGCCGTCGGCCTGCTCGGCGCCAATGGTGCGGGCAAGAGCACCACGCTGCGGGCGATCTCAGGGCAGGTCAAACTGTCGAAGGGTTTTGTGACCTTCGACGGCGTCGACCTAACCTCGCTGCCGCCATACCGGATTCCCGAGCTCGGCATCGCCCACGTGCCCGAAGGACGACAGGTCTTCCCCGAAATGACCGTGCAGGAGAATCTGGAGATCGGCGCCTATGTCCCGAAGGCCAGGGCGGACCGCGCCCAAACCATGCAGCTCGTCTACGAGATCTTTCCGCGCCTTGCCGATCGCCGCCGCCAGCTCGCAGGCACCATGAGCGGCGGCGAGCAGCAGATGCTCGCGGTCGGTCGCGGGCTGATGCTCAAGCCACGTCTTCTGATGCTGGACGAGCCGTCGCTTGGCCTCGCCCCCGTGATGACCGACATCACCTTCGAGAAGATCGGCGAGATCCACAAGCTCGGAACCGCGATCCTTTTGGTCGAGCAGAATGTCAGCCGCGCGCTGTCGCTGGTGAGCCGCGCCTATGTGCTGGAAAGCGGGAACGTGATCATGCACGGCACAAGCAGCGAGCTCGCCAACAACAAGCAGGTGCAGGCGGCGTATCTGGGGATTTGACGCATCGTGCAATAGTATTCCGTCATGGCCGGGCTCGTCCCGGCCATCCACGTCTTTGCAGCCGAAAGAAAGTCCTGGATGCCCGGGTCAAGCCCGGGCATGACGAATGAGTGCGTGGCAGTCGTCACGCACCCGTCACCTAACTCACCGACGTCCGCTTCGGCTCGACGATCTCGAACATCCGTGGGAACTCGTCCATCAACTCCATCAATTCCGCGAGCAGCTTCGGATTGCCCGCGACCTTGATCTTCCCGGCCGCGAGCGCGTCCTGAAACGTGGTCTGCCTGGCAATCACCTGGTCGAGCTGGCTGCGCGCGAGCGCAAAGCTTGCATCGGCATTCGCCGCCTGCACGCCTTCGGAGTAGGTCAACGCGCTGTTTTCGAGATTGAGCACGAACGTCTCGCCTGTATCGGTGAAATTCCAGTTCAGCACGATGTGCTTGCCTTCGGCCTTGGGGCCGTTGAGCCGCACGCCGAGCACGTCCCACAATTGCTCGGTGCGCAATGCCGCCAGCGTGTCCAGCGGCATCGGGGAGCGCGGCGGCACCTTGGGCATGCCGTTGCGCAACTCCTGCGCGCCGAACAGATAGGCATTGCGCCAGGTCGAGCTCTCGGCGGCATAGCCGAGTTGCTCGAAGGTGTCGGCGAGCAACGCGCGCGCTGGCTGATTGTCCGGCTCGGCAAACACGAGATGGCTCACCGCCTGGGCGACAAAACGGAACTCGCCTCTGGCGAAGTCGCTCTTAGCGCGTGCCAAAATCGTCTCACTGCCGCCCATATACTCGACATACTTCTTGCCGGCCGCAACCGGCGGCAAAGGATCCAGATTGACGGGATTGGCGTCGTACCAGCCGAGGTACTTCTGGTAGATCGCCTTCACATTGTGGCGAATGTGACCGTAATAGCCGCGCGTATGCCAGGCGCCTTCGAGGCTTTGCGGCAGGCGAATGGTCTCGGCGATCTCTGTCGCAGTGAGCCCATGATTCATCAGGCGGATGGTCTGGTCGTGGGCAAATTTATAGAGATCGCGCTGTTGGCGGACCATGGTGTCGATGCGATCCTTGCCCCAGACCGGCCAGTGATGCTGGCCGCACATCGCATCCGCCTTGCCGCCCCACATGCGCAACGCTTCGTTGAGGTATTTCGACCAGGCCAACGCATCGCGCACGTCGGCGCCGCGGAACGGCAACAGATTGTGGAAATTATGGGTGCAATTCTCAGCGAGATTCAAGAGCTTGTAGCGTGGCGCATAAAAATGCATCTCGGCCGGCGCTTCGCTGTTCGGTGCCATCTGGAATTCGAATTCGACGCCATCGATGGTGCGCTTGTCGCCAGTCGCGATGATCAGATCGCTCGGCCGCAGCAGCGCGACAGAGCCCGCCGCCATAGATTTGCCGAGCCCGCAATCGACCTGCCCGCGCCCGCCCTTGGCCAGCAGCGGCCCGAATTGATATTGCGCGCGGCGCAACATCGCCGGACCCGCAATGATGTTTTCGGAGACCGCGTGCTCCATGAACAGGTTCGGTGCAATGATCGGAACTTTGCCGCTCGCGAGCGTCGCCTCGTCGAGCACGCCGCGCGCCCCGCCCCAGTGGTCGGTATGGGTGTGGGTGAAGATGACAGCCGAGACCGGCCGCTTGCCGCGATGCTTGAAATAGAGCTCCATCGCCGCACGAGCGCCTTCGATCGAGGTCAGCGTGTCCACAACGATCACACCCTTGTCGCCCTCGACCAAGGTCATATTGGCGATGTCGAACCCGCGCACCTGATAGACGCCCGGCACGACCTCGAACAATCCATGCTGCATGTTGAGGCGCGACTGCCGCCATAGGCTCGGATTCACCGTTGCGGGCGCCTTTGCCTCCGACAGGAAGCCATAAGCCTCCAGGCTCCAGACCACCCGCCCCTGCGCGTTGGCGATCTTCGCGTTGTCGATAGTGCCGAGGAAGCCGCGCGCGGCGTCATCGAAATCGGCAGTGTCCGAAAACGGCAGCGCGTTCAACATGGCGTCATTTTGCGCGACAACGGAGCGAGACGCCTCTTTCGGGTTTTCCTTCGGCGCTTCGCTGGTAGCTGCCTGGCTCATGTCAGTCCTCCCTTGAGAGATAAACGGCAGATTTTCACGACGGATGCGCCGCGAGATAGGGCGAGTTGGCGATCGTCCAAGAGGGTGCTGCTTCCATCCGGAAAATCTGCCTTAAATGAACTTCGTCAGGTCCGTCGCCGATCCGAAGCAGCCGTCCCCAGGCGAGCGCCTGATGGATCGGCGTGTCGTCGGAGCCGCCCATCGCGCCGAACACCTGCATGGCGCGATCGGCGATCCGCTGCAGCATCGCGGGCACCGCGACCTTGATCAGGGAAACATCCCGCCAAGCACCGTGATGGCCGCTGCGATCGAGCAGCCACGCGCAGCGATAGCAAAGCAGCCGCGCCTGCTCGAGCTCGACGCGGGATTCCGCGATCCAGCGCTGGAGCGTGTCATATTGGATGATCGTGCGGCCGAACGCGGAGCGCTCGGATGCGCGCACCATCATCAATTCGATCAACAGCTCGCATAGGCCGATCGAGCGCATGCAATGATGGATACGTGCCGGCCCGAGCCTGATCTGCGCGACCTTGAACCCTTCGCCCTCAGTGCCGAGCAGATTTTCCTTGGGCACTCGGACATTATTAAAGGCAAGCTCGCCGATCGGGGCGACGTGGTCCTCGCAGCCCATCCAGCGTAGCCTTCGGACGAGCCGCACCCCCGGCGCATCCATCGGCACGATGACGCAGGAATGGCGGCTCGTTCGATCAGCATCGGAGTCGGTCACTCCAAGCACGATCAGAAAACTGCAATCGGGATGCGCGGCGCCGGTGATGAACCATTTGCGGCCGTTGATGATGTAGTGGTCGCCGTCGCGTATCATGCGCGTGGCAATGTTGGTGGCGTCGGAAGAGGCCACATCCGGCTCGGTCATGCCGAAGGCCGAGCGTACTTGCGCATTCAACAGCGGCTTGAGCCAGCGCTCCTTTTGCGCCGGCGTCGCGCAATTTTGCAGCGCGATCATGTTGGGCACGTCGGGCGCCTGACAATTGAAGACCTCAGGCGCCCAGAACAGCCGGCCTATGATCTCCGCGAGCGGCGCATATTCGAGATTCGACAGCCGCGTGCCCGGCTCGTCGTCCGCAAGCTCGGGCAGGCCGAGATTCCACAAGCCCGCCGCACGCGCCTTCTGCTGCAACTCGCCCAAGAACGGCGCGCGTTCGCCCTTGCGTGCAACATGGTCGATATAGGCGCGATGGCGCGGCAGCACTTCACGTTCGAAGAAAGCTTGCAGCTTCTTTCGCCATTCCTCGGTTCGCAGCGACGGCTCGAAATCCATGTCTCCTCCCCGCTTTTGGCCGCATCTAATCCATTATCGATACATAATGCAAACTTTATTTCGATATATTGACAATATTAGAAATATAGTCTGATATCCTGACATGACTGACGCGCTCGCCGTCCCATCGCGGTCCAAGCCCGACCAAGCCGACCCCTCCTTTGCAACGACGTTGGCGCATGGGCTCGACGTGCTGGCGGCGTTTCGGAACGCTCCGAGCGGGCCGCTATCGAATGCCGATCTCGCGACATTCACGGGATTGTCT
>Ga0209060_10003884_pt1 | contig 12110 bp, 7 predicted proteins | sample Coa_R1_8_FD_187155 | JGI IMG/M metagenome (GOLD analysis project Ga0209060, IMG submission 187155) | Surface soil microbial communities from Centralia Pennsylvania, which are recovering from an underground coalmine fire - Coalmine... | ecosystem: Environmental > Terrestrial > Soil > Unclassified...
GAGAGGAAGGACGCGGCATGGCGGCGATGTTCACCATGATGAACGAGGCCCGGCTCGGGGTTGGCCTGCAGGGCGTCGCCATCGCGGAAGCCGCGACTCAGCAGGCGCTTGCGTATGCGCGGGAGCGGCGCCAGGGGCGCAGTCCCGGCATGGCACCCACTCAATCCGTGCCGATCATCGCCCACGTGGACGTGCGGCGCATGCTGCTGACCATGCGTGGGCTGACCCGGGCGGCGCGCGCCATCTGCCTTGCGACCGCGGTGGCGCTCGATCGCTCGCGCCTCGGCCGCGACGCTGCCGTCCGCAAGGCGGCCCATGAGCGCGCCGCGCTGCTCACCCCGGTTGCGAAGGCCTTCTCCACCGATATCGGCACGGAGGTTGCTTCGCTCGGCATCCAGGTCCATGGCGGCACCGGCTTCATCGAGGAGACCGGCGCCGCCCAGCATTATCGCGATGCCCGCATCGCTCAGATTTATGAAGGCACCAACGGCATCCAGGCGATCGACCTCGTCACCCGCAAGCTGCCGCTGTCCGGCGGCGCCGCGGTCCGCGGCTATATCGACGAACTGCGCGAGACGGTCGCTGCCGTGATGGCCGTCAACGATCCGGCATTTGGCGCAACCGCGGCGTGCCTCGCCGAGGCGACTGACAGCCTCGCGCGGGCGACCGAGTGGATGCTCGCCGCGCTCGCAACCAGGCCCGAAGCGGCGCTCGCCGGCGCGACCACTTACCTGCGCCTGTTCGCCTCCGCTGCAGGCGGCTGCATGCTGGCCGATGAGGCGCTGGCGGCGGCGCGCCCCCGCGGCGATGCGGACGGCACCGACAAGCAGGGCCGCGTCGCGATTGCCCGGTTCTTCGCGGAAAACCTCGCCGTGCAGGCGCCGGCGCTCGCGCGCATCGTCACCGAGAGCGCCGACGCGGTGTTGGCGGCTGATGCCGGCATAGGTGCTGCATGACCGACCACGTGATCGTCACCGATGACGGGCCAATCCGGATTCTGCGCCTCAATCGGCCGGACAAGAAGAACGCGCTCACCAACGCCATGTACGACGCACTCTCCGAGGCGCTCGAGAACGCGGCGGTGAGCCCGACGATCCGCTGCGTCGTGATCGCCGGCGGCCCCGCGGCATTCACGGCCGGAGCCGACCTGCAGGATTTCCTGCATGCCGCCCGGCACATGGAGGGGCTGCGGCCCCAGGCCATGCGCTTCCTGCACCGCATCGCCCATGCCGGCAAGCCGCTGGTCGCCGCCGTCGAAGGCGTGGCGGTCGGGATCGGCACCACGCTTCTCCTGCATTGCGACTACGTGGTGGCCGCGATCGACGCGCGATTTTCCACGCCGTTCGTCAATCTCGGCCTCGTACCGGAGGCGGCCTCGAGCCTGCTGATGCCGCGCCTCATGGGCACGCGGCGCGCCTTCGAGCTTCTGGTCATGGGCCACCCGCTCAGCGCCGATGACGCCAAGGCCGTCGGCCTCGTCAACGCGGTGGTGCCGGCCGGCGAGGTCGAGCCGGAGGCCCTGAAAGCCGCCCGCCAGATCGCAGCGCTCCCGGCCGAAGCCGTCGCGGCCTCGCGCCGCCTCATCCGCGGCTCCACTCCCGAGATCATCAGGCGGATCGACGAGGAGTCGGAGATCTTCAAGCAGCGTCTCAAGTCGGACGAGGCGAGGGCGGCGTTCGAGGCGTTTTTCAGCCGGAAGGGGTGACGCGCGCCCGCGTCGTACACAACGGCTTTGATCTCCAAGTCGGATTTCCTGAAGCGCTAAACCCTTCGTTCGTTGGCACCATAACGTAATGGCATTTGCGATAAAATAAATTTTGTAAATGAATAAAATAACTTACGTCGATTTTCGTAGCAAACGAGAACTTCACGTGGAAATGTCGACAGCCTCCGCAGTTGGTTTAGCTGCAGTTTTGCCATCTCGGAGGATACCCATGACACAACTATCAGTTATCTTTGGGTTGGTAGTTATTTGGGCCATATCCTGTGCATTATTTCCTAGACCGCAAGATGAACCCGCTCCCGGCATGAATGGAGTGACGGGGATTGGCCCCGGCGCTGCAGCGGGCGCCGGCACAGGAACTGGCGCGAGATGACAGCCGCGTTTGGGTCCCATCCCTTCGTGTTGCTGTTGCTCGGTCTCATTTGCTAAGAGGGCGCGGTCCCGGTCTCAGCCGGATTTCGCCGTGGAATTTCCACGGCATCGGGATAAGTCGTTGCAACTGCAAGTTAACCTGGCCGGCGGATGTCCGGCCGAGCGGATTGAACCAAGTGCGGAAACCGACCCACTAACGTCGCATCCTCAACGTCTCATTAGACCAAACCGTTTTCGGCAAGGAGCATCATCATGCCGATGCACTGCCTGCGCTCCAAAAAGACGCAGGATCGGAGGCCCGGCGTTGGCTGGCTTCGCAGGGTAGTCACCCGCAGCCTGGTCGCCGCGGGCACGCTGACGGCAGCACTGTTGTCCACAATCGCCAGTCTTCCGGCGCAGCCCGAGGTAAACCTTTCATCGTGCCCGGCAGCCGCCGGAAAGCCCACAGTCGAGCAGGTGCAGGCCGGCATGAGGGCCGCGCGCGATCGTGGCTTTCTTTGGCGGGTCAGCACGGGCGGACGCAATTCGTATCTTTACGGCACATTGCATATCGCCAAAAACGATTGGATGTATCTGGGCGCAACGGTGCTGCGCGCTTTGAGGGCCAGCGATCGTGTTGCGCTTGAGCTTGATCCCCTCGACCCCGACATCGCGCGGCGATTGAACAAGGCGAGGTCGATTTCCGCGAACGACACAGCGCTTCCCGAGCCGCTCGCTGCGCGTGTGCGCAACGAGGCCGAGCGCGCGTGCTTTCCGCTGCCGATACTCAATACGATGTTTCCCGAGATGCAGCTCATCACGCTGGGCGTGCTGGCTTCCCGCGGCAACGGAATGTACCCCGAGTACGGCAGCGAGCCCTTCCTGTCCCGCTTCGCGCGCGGCTTGCGCAAACCGGTCGTGTCCTTGGAAACGCCCGAATTGCAGATGCGAGCGATGCGCATTGGAAATCCGAAGGACTTGATTGCTCTCGCCGAGAAGTCGCTGCGTCAGCTGGAAACCAAGCGTGCTCAGGCGTTGCAAATGCGAATGGCCGAGGCGTGGGCCAACAGTCGGATTGACGAACTCGAACGCTATGCGGAATGGTGCGAATGCGCCGAGACCGAAGCGCAGCGGCGTTACTGGCGCCAGGTGATCGACGACCGCAATCCGGGCCTTGCCGAGAAAATCGCGTCCATGATCAGCACTGGCGGAACCGTGTTCGCCGCCGTGGGCAGTCTCCACATGTTTGGCGCCAACGGCCTGCCGGCCCTGCTGACGCAGCGGGGCTACGAGGTGGAGTTCGTGCCATTTTCGCCGTGAGAGGCGAGGGCGATGTTCTTCAGCCGGAAGGGGTGAGGCAATTATTGCGGTTGTTGCCCAGCCGTGCAAACTTGCTGCCAGCGCTGCGGGGGAACAATGAGTTTCATCGAGAATCCAATCATCAACTCCCCATTCGAAAAGCCCGAATGGCATTTCGAGCTGGATGAGGAGGGGCAGCCCACTGGCAAGAAGCTGTCGGGGCGGCGTGATAGCGTCCACGTCGTCCCCGTCGCAGCCTCTCGTCGGCGGGGTCCGAAGCAAAGGGAACTCGCGCTTTTCGATGAAGAGGGCGGAACGCGCATCAATGAGAACGCGCTCGTCAACGAAATCCGCAAGCACGTAGAGCAATGGCGCGAATTGGCGCCGCGACAATGGGGCGTGACGCCGGAGACACAGCGTCTATTACTACATTGGCGCGATCCTTATCGCGAGCGCAGGCTGTTCTTCTGCCAGCGCGAAGCCGTCGAGACACTCATCTGGCTCGCCGAGGTCGCCCCGAAGCGCTTTCGCGACGACGTCGCCAGTGCGAATGCCGAGGCCAATCCCGGTCTTTATCGCCTCGCTTGCAAGATGGCGACCGGCGCCGGCAAGACCACCGTCATGGCAATGATCATCACATGGCATGCAGTCAACAAGGCGCGCCGGCCGAATGCGAAGCAGTTCTCGGATGCATTTCTGATCGTCACGCCGGGCATCACGATTCGGGATCGTCTACGCGTCCTCAAGCCGCAAGACCCGACCAATACCTACGAACTGCACGACATCGTGCCGTCGGACCTGATGGACGCGGTGCGCAAGGCGCGCATCGTCATCACCAACTATCACGCGTTTATGCTGCGCGAAAAAGAGCAGGTCTCCAAGCTCAACCGTCAAATCCTGGGCGGGCGCGAGGGCGAAAAGCGGTTCACCGAAACCGAAGGCGAGATGATAGCTCGTGTGGCGCCTGAGCTCATGGGACGCAAAAACATCATCGTCCTCAACGACGAGGCGCATCATTGTTATCGCCACAAGGTCGGGGACGAAGAGGAAGACTTGACAGCGGATGACAGAGAGGAAGCAAAGAAGAACGCGGAAGCTGCGCGCGTCTGGATCAATGGGATCGAGGCCTTCGAACGCAAGCTCGGCATCGACGCGATTTACGATCTCTCCGCGACCCCATTCTTCCTGCGCGGCTCCGGCTATCCCGAAAGCGCATTGTTTCCATGGGTCATCTCGGATTTCAGCCTACTCGATGCGATCGAAAGCGGGATCGTCAAGGTGCCGCGTCTTCCAGTGCTTGACGATGCGATCCAGGGCGACCTGCCCAAATTCCGCGACATCTACAACGTCATTCGCAAGGACAATCCGCGAGCATTGCCGGCGAAAGGCCGGGGCAAGCAGGCAAAGGGCGCCATGGACCCGGAACGACTGCCGCACTTGCTGGGCGCGGCAATCGAGGCGCTCTATGGCGCATACGAGAAAACGTTTCGCATATGGGAGGCCGAACCGGAACTCACGCGACCGCCGGTGTTCATCGTCGTATGCAACAACACGGCGACATCCAAGCTCGTCTACGACTGGATCTCCGGATACGAAAGGACCGAGGGTAACGGCGATGATGCAAAGACCCGCATCGTTCCCGGCAAGTTGCAGTTGTTTTCTAATGTCGACAACGATGGACGTTGGCTGCCGCGCTTCCGCAGCCTCCTCATCGACAGCGAACAGCTGGAATCCGGTGAAGCGCTTTCCGACGACTTTCGAAAGATCGCCGCGCGCGAGATCGACGAATTCAAGCGCGAATTGCGCATGCGCGGCGATCCGCGAAACCCTGACGAACTGACCGACGCGGATATATTGCGCGAAGTGATGAACACGGTCGGCCATCCAGGCCGGCTTGGCGCCGACATCCGCTGCGTCGTCTCCGTTTCGATGCTGACGGAAGGCTGGGACGCCAACACCGTCACGCACATCATGGGCGTGCGTGCCTTCGGCACCCAGCTTTTGTGTGAGCAGGTCGTCGGCCGCGGCCTCCGCCGCGTGTCGTACGAGATCGATCCCAAAACCGGTTTTTTCCCGGTCGAATATGCGGATGTTCTCGGCGTGCCCTTCTCCTTTGCACAGCAAGGAAAGTCGCTTGCCCCCAAGCCGCCACCGCGCGTCACCCGGGTGAGGGCGCTGGAAGATCGTGCCGAGCGCGAAATCCGCTTTCCCAATGTCGAGGGTTATCGCGTCGTTTTTCCTCGCAAGCCGCTGCGCGCGACGTTCACGGCGGACAGCAGGCTGGTGCTGACGCCAGACGATATTCCGATGGTGACCCACAGCGAGCCCCTGATCGGCGAAGGCATTACCTTCGACTTGCGTCAGGACGCCGACAGGTTGCGTCTGAAATCGGTGATCTTTGATGTGGCCGGTCTGCTCCTGCGGGAGAAATTCCGGGACACGGAGGGCAATCTGGAAGTCTGGCGCTATCCAGAGCTCGTAAGGATCACGGAGCAGTGGTTCTCCGAATACCTTGACTGCAAGGGCGACTTTCGGCCGCAATTCCTCAAATGGCGCTCCTTGGCGATTCGCGCAGTCGACAAAATCTGGCTTGCTGTCTTGCCGTCCAAGAACGGTCCGCCGGATGGACAGGCGGCGCTCCGGCTGCCCGTGCTGAATGCCTTCAATCAGGAAGGTTCGACTCGCCACGTCGATTTCACCACCTCGAAGACGAGCTTATTGGTCACGCGGCCCGACAAGTGTCATCTCAACTACGTGGTTTATGACCGCGACTGGGAGGCGGGCTTTGCCGAGCGAGTCGAAGCCATGGATGAGGTCATCTCATACGTGAAGAACCACAGCTTGCATTTCGAGGTGCCCTATGAGTATCGCGGCGACACCCGCAAGTACCGGCCCGACTACATCGTGCGCGCGGCGAATGGCGATGGCGAGCCGCTCAACCTCGTGGTCGAAATCAAGGGCCATCGCGACGATTCTGATGCCGCCAAGGCCGAAACGATGCGCAAGGCGTGGGTGCCGGCCGTTAATGCCGCGAGGCGCTTCGGCCGTTGGGATTTCATGGAGTTCACCGACGCGCCCTACGATGTGGACAAGCGCATCCGCGAGCGCATCAAGGAGCAGATGGCGACATGAAACTTCAAGTCAACTTGCCTCAGATCGACAGGCACCCCTCGATAGCCTCATGCAGATTGCGCAGGAGCTCGTCCATCGTTTCACCTTGGGTCGCGCAGCCCGGAATGGCCGGAACCTCGGCCCAGAAGCCGCCCTCCTCCGCATCGTGCACGACGACTTCGATCTTCATGTCGGCTTCCTCTACGGGTGTCATCGCCCGGCTTGACCGGGCGATCTAGTAACCACTAACCGGGGATTACTGGATCGCCCGGTCAAGCCGGGCGATGACAGCCCAGTGGATGTGACACTGACAAGGAAATACCCGGAACTATCGGTACCAGCAATGGCCAAGCGGACAACCACAAAATCGACCACCGACGCGGGCGTCGAAAGCTACAAACACAAGGAGGCCAAGCGGCGGAACATCCCGACCGCCGAACTGCAGAAGCTCGTCCCGGACGACGATAAGGCGATCAAGAAGCTGCGCTGGAAGCGCAATCCCGATCTCGATCCGCAGCTTGTGTGGCGCGGCAAGGACTTTGAGCCGGACCCGCTCGAAGTCGATGCGCCGCCGATCTACATCCAGGAGAAGATCCAACCACGAGCGATCATCGAAGATTTACGACGGCAAACCAGGGAACGTCGCGCCGACGAGGCGTCGCAATTCGAATTTTTTCACGACTTCAATGGGCTCGCGGATCCCGAAGCGAAAACCGAGTTCTATGCGCATGACCAGAACTGGTCGAACCGGATGATTTTGGGCGACTCGCTACTCGTGATGGCATCGCTGGCGGAACGTGAGGGGCTGCGCGGCAAGGTGCAGTGCATTTATATGGACCCGCCGTATGGCATCAAATTCAATTCGAATTGGCAGCCGTCGACCAAGAACCGTGAGGTCCGGGATGGCAAGGATGATAGCGTTACCAGGGAACCGGAGGTAATTCGCGCCTTCCGGGATACCTGGAAAGATGGAGTGCATTCATATCTGAGCTATCTACGCGATCGGCTTGTGGTAGCACGCGACCTTCTAAGTGAGCGAGGCTCTATATTTGTCCAGATCGGAGACGAAAACCTTCATATTGTCAGATCTTTGATGGATGAAATATTTGGACGCGCGAATTTCATTAGTCAAATCACGCTGCAAAAAGCCGGAACTGGAAGCAGCGTGTATCTTCCTGGTATTTGTGATTTCATAATCTGGTATGGAAAGGATCGTGAACGTATACACTATCGCAATCTATACCTTGATAGAGATGTCGATTTAGATAATGTGGGAAGATTCTCCATATTCCAGCGCGCCGATGGTGCTCGCGTTCCCGTCGGCGAAGTCGATTTGAGGGCTGAAAAAGGAAAACTTGTCGCGCCTGACCCTATTCAGTCGGCCTCACATGGGCGGGAAAAGGGCGAGGGCGCGTCAAATTGGTTTCCCGTAATGTTCGATGGAAGAACGTTTCGTCCAAACGAGAAACGTCGTTGGTCGACAAACGAGGTCGGATTTCGTCGCCTCAAAAGGGCAGATCGTATACTAGTCCAAAAAGACTCTATTCGATTTGCAAGAGCCTTAGATGACTTCGAATATGTTCCCATAACTAATATCTGGAATGATACAGCAGGCGCTGTTGATCGCGTGTACGTCGTCCAAACTTCCGAGAAGGTGGTTGAGCGCTGTATTTCGATGACAACCGATCCCGGCGATTTGATCTTGGACCCAACTTGTGGGTCCGGCACCACAGCTTACGTATGCGAACAATGGGGACGCCGTTGGATTACCATTGACGCGAGCCGAGTGGCGTTGACTATCGCCCGCACTCGATTAATGGGCGCCCGTTATGAATATTATTTGTTAAATGATAGCCTGGAGGGCGCTAAGGCCCTTGGCGAATTGGAGAAAAGACCACCGATTCAACGGCCGTTTGGAAGCAACATCCGAGAGGGGTTTGTGCTTCGGAGGGCCTCCAAGATTACGCTCGGAAACATCGTTCGTAACGCCGAGATCGACGTGATCTGGGAGCGCTGGCAGAAGACCTTGGAGCCATTGCGCGAAAAGCTCAACGGCGCGCTCAAGCAGACCTGGGAAGAATGGCAGGTTCCGCGCGAGGCCGGCGAGAAATGGCCTGCCGCCGCGAAGCAAATCCACGCCCAATGGTGGGAGGCACGCCGCGCGCGCCAGAAGGAGATCGACGAGTCGATCGCCCGCAACGCAGATGTCGAGTATCTATACGACCGCCCTTACAAAGCGAAAGGCGTGGTGCGCGTCGCCGGGCCGTTCACGGTCGAGAGCCTCTCGCCCCATCGCGTTCTCCCGCTCGGCGAGGACCCGTATCTCGCCGAGATTTTGGAATCGGACCATCCCTCCGCGGTCATGCCCGGGCGGGTGCCGGGCATCCACGACTTGAAGGGGGCGGGAGAAAAAGGCGTGGATAGCCGGAACAAGTCCGGCCACAACGAACCCGCGAGCGCAGTCCAGACCGACTTCGCGCAGGTCGTCTACGAGAACCTCAAGACTGCCGGCGTTCAGAACACCAAGAAAGGTGAAACCCTCAAGTTCGAATGGCTCAGGCCGTTCGCGTCGCGCTCGGGCCTGATCCAGTTCGAGGGGCGTTATCAGGAGAAGGGCGAGCCCAAGCGTGCAGCCGTCTGCATCGGTCCGGAATATGACACGGTCGGTTACGAACTGGTGCGCCGCGCGGCGCGCGAGGCGGCCGATTTGTTCGACACGCTGATCATCTGCGGCTTTGCATTCGCGCCGGAGGTCGATGATACGCGGCTCAATTTCGGCGCGCTGACCGTGCTCAAGGCACGCATGAACCAGGACCTGCGCATGGCCGACAAGCTCAAGGCCACCGGCGCCGGCAACCTGTTCGTCGTGTTCGGCGAGCCCGACATCGTGATCCACTCCCGCGAAAACGACATGCTGCAGGTCGAAATCCGCGGCATGGACATTTTCGACCCGACCACCGGGGAAGTGCGATCCTCCGGCGGGAAGGACCTGACGAACGACGTGGCCGCTTGGTTCATCGACCACGATTATGACGAAGAGAGCTTCTTCGTCCGCCAGGCCTATTTCGTCGGCAACGATCCCTACGATGCGCTCAAGCGGGCGCTCAAGGCTGAGATCGATGAGACCGCGTGGGCAGTGTTGAACTCGACGATCTCGCGCCCCTTTGCCAGGCCGAAACATGGCCGCATCTGCGTCAAGGTCATCAACCACTTCGGCGACGAGGTGCAGAAGGTATTTTTCGTCTAGCGGGGCGTTGCTGTCGTTTCGAGCGACCGTCGACGCCATTGTCAAAATAGGACTATTGTGATATAAGTAGGCCTGCTTAATAAGGGCGAAAGCTCTTGGCTGAACCGACATGTTGCTAATGACGAACGGAGCAAACCTGGATCGCGCTGAGACAACGGCACGAAGCCAAGTAGGATCAACCGGCGCGAAGCTCCTTGCTCCGGCAAATGAATTCCCTGTCCGGACCAAACAAATACCCTGTTTTGTGCGGAACAGGGAATTCGTCAACAATCATTTGGAATTGCGCAATAAATAGACGCGGAAAGTTCAAAAATTCCCTGTTATTTTCCCTGCTCTCAGGGAATCACCGGTGAAGTGCCCACTTAGCGCGGCGCCTGCTGCCCAGCCGGTGTTTTCCACCTCCTGGTCACTTGCAATCCGGCCTCTTCCGGCCGACGACTTGATCATACTCCGGAGCCCCCATGTCCCTCAAAGGCAAGACCCTCTTCATCACCGGCGCTTCGCGCGGCATTGGGCTCGCGGTGGCGTTGCGGGCTGCGCGGGACGGGGCCAATGTGGCGATTGCGGCGAAGACCGAGACGCCGCATCCCAACCTGCCGGGCACGATCCACACGGCCGCGGCCGAGATCGAGGCGGCCGGCGGGCGCGCGCTGGCGCTTGCCGTCGACATTCGCGAGGAGGGCGCCGTCAAGGACGCGATCGCGCGCACGGTCGCGCATTTCGGCGGCCTCGACATCGTGGTCAACAATGCCAGCGCGATCTCGCTCACCAAGGTGGCCGATACTGAGATGCGCCGCTTCGACCTGATGCATCAGGTCAACGCGCGCGGCACCTTCATGGTGTCGAAATATGCGATCCCGCATCTTGCAAAGGCCGTGAACGCCCACATCCTCATGATGTCGCCACCGCTCGACATGGCGGAGAAGTGGTTTGCGCCCCATACCGCCTACACGATGGCAAAGTTCGGCATGAGCATGGTGGTGCTCGGCCTCGCGGGCGAATTGCGCGCGCAGGGCATCGCGGTGAACGCGCTATGGCCGCGCACCACGATCGCGACCGCGGCGATCCAGAACCTGCTCGGCGGCGAAGAGGTGATGCGGCGCTCGCGCCACCCGGACATCCTGGCCGAGGCCGCCTGCCGCATCTTCGCCAAGCCGGCGAAGAGCTTCTCGGGCCAGTTCCTGATCGACGATACGTTCCTGGCGGCCGAAGGCGTGAGCGATTTTGAGGCGTACCGGGTTGACCCGCGGGAACCGCTGGCGTCAGACTTCTTTGTCCCCGACCACATCGCGCCGCCGCCCGGCGTCGTCGTCGAGCCGCGCGGCGAGCGATGAGGAAAGTTCGTCGTGACACAACATCACCTTCGTTCAGGCCCTTGCGGTATTCCTGGATGCTCTGGTGTTGGTGGTTTATGATGAGCGCAATAGCGCAGAGGGTGACTGATGAGCGCGACCTCGCTTCCAGATAACGACGACATGCCGGCCGAAATCGACTTTTCCGGCGGCATTCGCGGCAAATTCTATCGGCCAGATGTGAGGATCAGCTTGCCTACGAAGCGCACTGCTGTTCGAACTCGCAAACGGCCTGTTGAAAAAGGAAGCCACGATCCTGAAAGTCGTTAAATAGAGGCTTACGACTTGTTGTATTCGGCAAGACAACCGAGTTGGCGGCACCCATGACGACCCTCCTGGTCACGCACCCGGCCTGCCTCGACCATCTCACCCCGGCCGGTCATCCGGAACGGCCGGACCGGCTGCGCGCCATCGACCGGGCGCTGGAGGACGAGAAGTTTCAGACGCTCGCGCGCGAGCTGGCGCCAACCGCGACGCTCGAACTGATCACGCTCTGCCACCCGCGCGACTACGTCGAGGAAATTCGCAACGCCAATCCGAGCGAGGGCATGGTGCGGCTCGACGCCGATACCTCGATGTCGCCCGGCACGTTCGAGGCCGTGCTGCGCGCCGTCGGCGGCGCCGCCATGGCGACCGACGAGGTGATGACCGGCAAGGTCCACAACGCATTCTGCGCCATGCGCCCGCCGGGCCACCACGCCGAAACCGTGCGGCCGATGGGCTTCTGCTTCTTCAATACGGCCGCGATCATCGCCCGCCACGCCCAGAAGAGTCATGGCGCCGAGCGGGTCGCGGTGGTGGATTTCGACGTCCATCACGGCAACGGCACCCAGGAGATTTTCTGGTCCGATCCGACCGTGATGTACTGCTCGACCCACGAAATGCCGCTCTATCCGGGCACCGGCGCACGATCCGAGCGCGGCCTGCATAACAACATCGTCAACGCGCCGCTGCGGGCGGGCGACGGCGGCCAGCAGTTCCGCGCCGCGTTCGAGTCCACGATCCTGCCGCGCGCCGCCGCGTTCGC
>Ga0209060_10003885_pt1 | contig 12109 bp, 7 predicted proteins | sample Coa_R1_8_FD_187155 | JGI IMG/M metagenome (GOLD analysis project Ga0209060, IMG submission 187155) | Surface soil microbial communities from Centralia Pennsylvania, which are recovering from an underground coalmine fire - Coalmine... | ecosystem: Environmental > Terrestrial > Soil > Unclassified...
AAGTAGTTGGGCGATTGCAAGGTCAAAATAGTGCCGAAACGGAAATTGTTCAGCAGCTTATTCAGGTGAGCAGGGCCATCAACAATGGCATTGAGCACCAGGCGCTGCGGTATATCATCGGCGGAAAGAGCGCGTTCGGCGCGGAAGTTCTTGCTGTCCTGCGGGATAAGGACGAAGCTGGGATTGGGGCCGTCGTCAATTCCTTTGGACCATGTGTAGCTTGCGCCTGCGCTGAAGTGATGGCTCAAGCGCTTGTTGAAGTTGATGAGCAGCCCGTTCCACTCAGAGTTCCAGCGGGAGGTGGCTTCAAAATAGACGGCGTAGAGAGTCGGGAAGCCAGGGCCCGCGCTGCGGGACCCGGGAATGCCGGGCGCAGCGAAATAAGTATTTTTGGAACCCGACTGTCCCTGTGAGTTGTGGACAATCGCTTGTCCGGAGGGATCTGGCTGGTTGACGTTGAAAAAGCTGCCCAGGTGAACGCCCTTGGAGCGCAGAAAGGTGATGTCGAGCGCTGAGTTACTGGTCGGCTGAAACGCCAGCCCGAGGCTCATCTGAATTCCATAGGGCGGCTTGTAATCATTTACAAAGCGGGCAATCACCGCGTCGCCAAAGAAGCCGCAACCGGAGACCGTTCCTCCGGGGCAGAAGCCCAGCGGCGCGGCGTCAGGATAAGTGCCGCCCAGCATCCCAGACATTGCAATACTGGTAATGTTTGGCGCGCTGGCAAAAGCAAAAAGCCGCGTGGTTGCGTTCTGCGAATCTTCATTGGTGCCGGGGAATGGCCCTGTAGTGCCTCCGCAGGAGGGCTGCTGGCAGGCCAGGAGCGGGACTGCGATGGTTCCGTGATAAATCCCGGCGCCGCCACGCAGAATAATGTTGTACTTGGTGCCGAACCCATAGGAGAAGCCGCCACGAGGATCAAATTCGCGTCCCGGGCTGTTCAAAAACTGCGACGGGAAAGTCTCAAATTGGTAGCGCAGGCCAAGATTCAGGGAGAGATGGTCCGTGGGACGCCACTGGTCTTGAAGATAGAGTCCGCCATAGTTATGAGGAATTTCGCCCTGCGCCTGCTGCCGGACCGCATTCGGGATGCGTTGCCCTGCAAAGACAGAGGGGTTGAAAGTGGGCTCAGTGAAATTGGGAGCTTGGAACCGCTCAAAGAAAAGCACCTGCGGCGCGCCGGCCTGCAAACTGAATGGACATTGAATCGCGAACAGGCAGCCAAAGTCGGCTTCAAAAGGGTAGAACAGTGGAAATGATTCCGTGGTGTTCACATGACTGAAGTCCCCGCCAAAACCAAAGGAATGCTTGCCCTTCTGCCAAGTGGCATTGTCCACAATCTCTTCACGGCTTTCCGCGTAGTAATCAGGATTGCCGCGGTTCACGCCCATGGTGAACGTATTCAGCACTTCCATGTGAGGTTGTGTGGTGTCAGTAGGGAAGTTGAAGGTGCGATGAGCGTATTGGCCCCGAAGTTCATTCACAAAATGCGCGGAGACAACCGAACTGAGACTGCCAACCAGCGATTGATCGCGCAGAAAATTGTCTTTGAAACCAGAAGGAAGATCGGAGCCGTCATTGAGCGGAGAGACATTGGTCAGCCGGCCGTCATTGAAGAAGTAACGCAGAAAGCCGTACTCATGGTCACTGAAAGAGTGATCGAGCTTGAGAAGAAAGTTGTCGTAATTGCTCACGCGGTTGACGTTAAGCTGTTCCGGCGTCAGTCCGAATGCTGTCTTGAACTGGTTGATGCTGGCGATATTATTCAGGATCACAGAGTTGTAATAGGGATTTTCAGCGCGGCGCTGCCCTTCATAATTGCCAAAGTAAAACGTTCGATCCTTCTTGATGGGACCTCCCAGGGTAAAACCAAACTGGTTTTGCTGCAGCTTGTTCAGACCGGGAGCGGCCAGAGTGCTTTTGGCGTCCATTGCGTCGTTGCGGAAATACTCGTAGATGCTGCCGTGCAGATCGTTGGTGCCGCTCTTAGTCACGATGTTCACGATGCCACCAACGGCGCGGCCTGCTTCCACGCTGTAGGTATTGTTGATGACCACGAATTCGCGCACCGCCTCGGCGGAAGGAGTGGTTTTTTGCACGCCGGAAGCCGTGGAAATGTTATCTGCCCCATCAATGGCGATGAAGTTGTAGTGAATATTTTGTCCGGCGAAGGAGAGCTTGGTCACCGGTTCGATGATTACGTCCGTGCTGCCGGAGGTCGTGTCGCCGATAGTGACGCCGGGAGCCAGGAGCGCGAAGTCAATGAATTGCCGTCCATTGACAGGAAGGTTGTCGATCTTTGCTTCGCCAATGACGGAATCGGTTGACGTGCGAGCGGTTTCAACCAGAGGTGCTTCCGTGGTGACGGTTACATTTTGTTCCACCTGTCCCGGCGAGAGGGAAAAGTCGACGCTCGCCATGGCTCCAATGGTAAGTTGCAGCGTGCGCGTTTCGGCGTGAAAACCCTTCGCCGCCACCGTCACCTTATATGTTCCCACGGGAACCAGAGTGAGTTGGCACTCGCCGGTAGAGTCCGTAGTGGCGGAGCGCGACCAACCAGTCTCTACATTTGCCAGGGTCACAGTGGCATTGGGTAATACCGCTCCTGACTTGTCTGAGACGCGCCCGTGGAGGGAGCCTGTAATGGTTTGCGAATTAGCGGTCGATGCAAACAGCACGAAGAAAAGGCAGACTACAGCAGATGAAAAGATGGGTCGCATACCAACCTCCGGGCAGCAGAAACAGCGAGGCGCATAACGTAGTAATTAAAGATATGTTTGTCAATCGGAAAAATAAGGAGATTCTAAGTTTTTAGGGGTTTCTTGGGAACCAAGGTGGGCCCAAATCCAAATCAGCTACGCTACGTTACTTACGTCACTAACGCACAAACCGGAAGGTGTACTACTCTATGGAAATAAGGTACATGACCTTCCGGGGAGTAAGAAATGACGGACGCAGTATTAAGAGAAACAGCAATTCAGGAAGCTAACCATGCTTTCACCAAACAAGTAACAAACCAGGTGGCCCGCATTACCGGAGAACTGAACCGGCTGGAACAGTTGTTGAGCGCAGGGATGGTGGATCGCCGCGTTTTGAGCGAATTTCGCTTTGCCGTGGATAGCGCCCGCAAAACGGGCTGGCAGGTGGAGAAATGGCTGGATGGCGATGGCCGCGAACTTTCCACCATGATCACAGAAGAGCGCATCCACTGCATTACGCGGATGAGCAATCAGCTGGCAGCCGAGTTGGAAGTCGAGGCGAAGCAGTTTGCCGGACTGGATGCGCTGAAAGGCGCGATACGTAAACTCGACAGTGCATTGACAGCGCAGGCCTGACGGATTCCGCGGCGAGCGATTCAGGCTGATAAGATGTTCTCAGCCTATGAAAACGATTGTCCTCACGATCCTTGGTTTAATGCTGATTGGCGCGCCGCTGGCGCAAAAGAGCGTGGCACAAAAGCGCGCGCAAAATAAACAACAAACAGCGCAGTGGCGACCCTACGTCTTCCCGGACGATGGATTTGCCGTGACGCTGCCTGCCCAGGTCACGCCCCGGAACGATGGTGGTGATCGTCACATCCATGTCTATACCGTGCGACTCGAAAACGGAACAATCTTTAATTTGCGCGCGGTCCACAGGCTCATGGATTGCGAAACAACTTTGGCAGATCTGTGGGACAAAGCTGATGGCAACAAAGACCCGAAAGAGCCGGTGATTCGGGGAACGCTCAAACAAGTGGAGCTCTCCGGCTTGCGTGGCCTGGAGTATGAGACCGGATCATCCGATGAGCGCAGCCTGCATCGCTTCCACTGCGGCGACAAAATCTTTTACATCATCAGCGCAGGATACAAGGGAAAGCGACCGGCAGACGTGAACCGGATCATCAATTCATTCCAAGTAGTGAATCCGGCGCACCAGTAGCCGCTTTCAGCCAAAACTTTGCCGCAGATTTCGCAGATAGCCGCAGATCAGGAAATTAGGCCCGGACTTGCCACGAATCGCGAATCGCGTGATTCATATTGCAGATTAATTCGTGTTTATTTGCGAAATCCGCGGCTTCTTGTCTTTAGATCTGCGCTCATCTGCGGAAATCTGCGGCGACGGCACTAGAGCAATGCGGTTTCATGCAGCAGCTTGTCGCGGGCAAAGCGCTCAAACGCCAAGACAGAAACATCATCCACTACGTTTGTTTTTTCCTGCAAAATCAGATCAGCCAAAATTTTGCCGGTGGCAGGCGAGTGCATTACGCCATGGCCACTAAAGCCGTTCGCCAGAAAGAATCCGGGCACGTCAGCGACTGGACCGAGTACGCAGTGATGATCTGGAGTCATCTCATAGAGTCCGGCCCACGCACGTTTCGGGTTGACCGGAAGATTTTCAAAGGCAGGCACTCGATCAGCCGCATGCATCAAGATCTTCTCGATGAATGAAGGCTCAAAGTCTGTCTTGTATCCCGGCGTTTCTTCGGGATCGTTCCATGCCAGCAGAAAGCCGCGCCCTTCCGGACGGAAATGGAAGCCCGTGCTCATGTCGATGACCATCGGCGAGGTATGCGGAAAGTCAGAAAAGGGCTCAGAAGGGACAAGCATGCGCCGTAGAGGCTCAACCGGCAAATCGACGCCGACGAATTTTGCGATTTGCGCCGCCCACGCGCCGGCTGCATTGACGATAGTGCGCGTTGAAACCGGGCCGCGCGTCGTCTCCACGCGAAATGCGCTCTGCTGATCTTTGGTGATTCCTGTGACTTCAGTCTTCTTCCAGAGAGTTGCACCGTGCTCGATGGCTGAGGCCATGAAGCCGTTCATTACGCTGTACGGATCGACAAAGCCATCCGTTGAGCAGAAGCTGCCGCCAAGAATGTCATCGGAACGGAGCTGCGGCAGCATGGCGCGGATTTCATCGGCGGCAAGCAGACGCGCGGTCGTGAGACCGAGCTTCTTCTGGCGTTCGAAATTGTTACGCAAATATGCGAGATGTGAATCTTTGGTGGCGAGGAAGAGATAACCCTGAGGACGGTAGTCGGCAGGATGGCCGACGACTTCTTCAAATTTGGCGTAAAAGGGAATCGAGTACAGCGACATTTGTATGTTCACCGGCGTGGAAAACTGCGCGCGAACGCCGCCCATACTCTTGCCGGTGGACCCTTTGCCCTGCGAGCTTTCCCGCTCAATGACGAGCACGCTCTTGCAACCCGCGTGGGTGAGATGCCAGGCGATGCTGGAACCAACAATGCCGCCACCAATAATCACTACATCTGCTGTCTGCATGTTACTTGCGCTTTAGAACCTCCCATTGCTGCATAAGAGCCTGGGCCTGGGCCAGCGCTTTCTCGGCGGCCTGGGACGCCTGGGTTGTAGGAGCAGTGTCCGCGCTGTCTATGTTGACGATGAGCTGCGACAGATTGCCAATCACCTGAGCGAACGCGGGTTGCTGGCCGGGAGGACCTTGCGGCTCCGCTTCACCTCGCTGGCGGCGTGCGCCAGCAAGTTTCTTTTCATCGTCAGCGCTGATCTTGCCGGCTTGCGCTGCTGCGTGGATATCCTCCACAGCCTGGTTCGCGTGCTGCAAAGCCTGGACAAGTTTCAGCTCCAGCGAGAATTGCTTTTCCAAATCCTGCGGCGTGGTTTTAACGCGGGGATCCATGGTGAGTTTGAAGGACTGTGTATAAGCCTTGCCGTCAACGGTTAGCCTCACTTGATAAGAGCCGGGAAGAGCCTGTGGACCGGAGGGCTCGCGCGGCACGTCGCGCCCAGCGACGGTAAACATGCTGTACCCGGGCTGGACGACAGGCGGAGCGGAGTAGCGAACGTCCCAGATAAAACGATGCATTCCGGCAGCAGGCGAAAGCAGATTTTCCGGCTTGAACCAGTAAGCGGGAAATGCAGGCGGAGTTGGAGGATCAAAAGGTTTATCCTTGCTCGAATAAGACCGAATCACTTGGCTCTGGGCATCCAGTATTTCAAGTTTTACTTCACCTTGTGCTGGCGACTTCAAGTAATAGTAGAAGATGGCTCCCGGTGGAGGATTCTCGCCTGCGGGTTCTTCCGGAGGCAAAGGCGTGTCACCGTGGGTGGTGGCGCGGATGCGCATCGCGGCAGAAGGCTGAAAGAGATGGGCTGGCTCTGATTTGATTTCATCAGTGAGTTGGCGAAGCGGTGAAATGTCATCCAATATCCAGAAGGCGCGGCCATGCGTGGCAGCAATCAGATCATTATCTTTGATGACCAGATCGTGCACCGGAGAAGCTGGCAGGTTGAGTTGAAGCGGCTGCCATGAGTCGCCGTCGTTGATAGAGAAGTAAACGCCGAGCTCGGTGCCGGCGAAGAGCAGCCCTTTCTTGCCGCGGTCTTCGCGGACCGCTCGAACGTATGCGCCGCTGGGAATGCCATTGTTGATTCGGATCCAGCTCTTGCCAAAATCGCGTGTGCGGTACATATACGGGCCGATATCATTGAGCCGGTGACGATCGACCGCCACATAAGCTGTGCCTGCCGCAAAGTGCGATGCTTCAATAATGCTGATTTTGCTCCAGTCAGAGAGTCCTGAAGGAGTGACATTATTCCAGGTCTTGCCATTATCGCGAGTGAGCTGAATCAATCCAGTGTCCGTACCGGTCCAGATTTGTCCTGCACTCAATGGCGACGGCGCGATGGTATAAACCACGCCTCGACCACGGGTCTTGGCGTTTTCAACTGTCAGCGGCCCTTCCTGGGACGTTTTTGGATCGGTGCCGGTGAGGTCAGGACTGATCTTTTCCCAGCTATTGCCGCGGTCGGTACTGCGCAGCACGTACTGTGAGCCGAAATATAGTGTGTGGGGATCCTGCGGAGAAAATACTATCGGCGATGTCCATGTATAACGATGCTCGGGATGGGCTTCACCGAAATTGCGAATCGCATCCGGGGCAATGATCTGAGCCTGGCCGGTGCGCCGATCATAACGGAAGAGCTCACCATACGTTCCGCCGCCATAGATGATGTTGGAATCGGAGGGATCAGGCGCGATATAGCCGCTCTCACCAGCTCCGGCGGGATGCCAGTCGCGGAAAGTAATTGCTCCGTCATTGCTGCGGCTGAGAATAAAGACGCTGCCACTATCCTGCTGCGCGCCGTAAACGTGGTAAGGGAAGTCGTTGTCAACAGCCACGTGATAGAACTGCGCCGTGGGCTGGTTGAACCAGCTACTCCAGCTGCTGCCACCGTCCACGCTTACGCCGGCGCCCTGGTCACTGCCAAAGATCATGCGTTGCGGGTTGGTTGGATCGATCCAGAGGGCGTGATAGTCGTCGCCACCGGGCGCGCCTTTGATGGCGACAAAAGTTTTTCCCGCATCGGTGGAGCGATAGATCGAGACGTTAGGAACATAGACGGTGTCAGGATTTTTGGGATCGACGTAGATTTCGCCGAAATACCAAAGACGGCCGAGACGCGGATCTTTTCCGGTGCGGGCCCAAGTTTGTCCACCATCATCCGACTTGAAGACGCCGCCTTCTTTGGTGTCGATCAAAGCATAGACGCGCTGGCCGTGAGTGCCGCGAGCAACAGCCACGCCCATGCGGCCCCAGTCGCCCTCCGGTAGGCCGCCGCCTGTGACAGGTTTCCACTCGGTCCCGCCATCGGTCGATTTAAAAATCGCGCCATTGGTTGTGACCGGTGGATAAGCGCTCCAGGGTGGACGCTGATCATGCACAAGCGCTGCCCAAACGGTCTTCGGATTGTCGGGATCAAGCGTGATGTCGATCGCGCCGGTGTTTTCGTCTTTGAAGAGCACCTTTTGCCATGTCGATCCGCCATCGGTTGAGCGGAAAACGCCACGCTCCGCGCCTGGGCCATAAGCGCTGCCCATCGCGGCGACAAAGACGACATCGGGATTCTGCGGATCAATGGCAATACGGCTTATGTGCTGGGAGGCCACTAACCCGATGTTTTTCCATGTGCGGCCGCCATCGGTGGTTTTATAAACGCCATTGCCGTAAGTGAGGTTGGAGCGGAAATCCGCCTCGCCTGTGCCGACATAGATAATCGAGGGATTCGATGGCGCCACTGCCAGCGCTCCGATGGACGAGATGGGCTGGCTGTCAAAGATCGGCTCCCAGGTAATGCCGCCATTGGCTGTCTTCCACACGCCGCCACCAACGCCGCCAAAGTAATAGACATTCGGCTGGCCCTCAACTCCAGACACGGCTATGGTGCGTCCCCCGCGATGGGGGCCGATCATCCGCCATCGCAGGCCGCTGTAAAGATTGGGATCGAGCTGCTGCGAAAAAGCGAAGCCGGATAAAAGGACGAGAAGCGTGCCAAGTGGGATGAAGCGCACGAAAGAAAAGTTTTTCGACATAGGCAGGAGCATTGTACTAAGACAACCCTTCCGCGTGTTGCCGGCATTCTGGTAAATTCATTGGTACTCCATCCTGCAATTTCAAAAAGGGTCTTATGAAAATCAGGGAAAAGAGTGTGCCCGGGTATGACCGCGTGCTCCTTGGCTCAGACGAGGCAGCAGGTTACCAGGGCATTATTGCGATTCATTCCACAGCGCTGGGCCCGGCCGTGGGCGGCACCCGCTATTGGAGTTACAAGACAGAAGACGACGCGATGACCGATGCGCTGCGCCTGGCTCGCGGCATGACCTACAAGAATGCGCTGGCCGGACTGCCGTTTGGCGGGGGGAAGTCCATCATCATGCGCAATGGCAAAGGTGCCGATCGCGAGCAGCTTTTCCGCGCGCATGGCCGGATGGTGAACAGCCTGGCGGGCAAATACATCACTGCGGAAGACGTGGGGACGAGTCCGGCCGACATGGAGTACATCCTGAAAGAGACTACTTACGTTGGGGGATTGCAGGGGCGCTCGGGCGACCCTTCACCGCATACTGCCCGCGGAGTCTTTCGTGCGATGCAGGCCGCAGCAAAGCACAAATGGGGAAGCGATGATCTGGCGGGAAAGACTGTGGCCATTCAAGGCTGCGGTCATGTGGGATATTTTCTCGCCGCCGAGCTTACCCGCGTTGGAGCAAAACTGATTGTTACAGACGTGGATGCGGCAAAGGTGAAACATGTGGTGGACAATCACAGGGCAACGGCCGTCATGCCAGAAGAAATCTACTCAGTACCCGCTGACATATTTGCGCCATGCGCTTTGGGCGGCGTGCTGAATGACCAGACCATTTCGCGGCTGACAGCGACGCTGGTAGTTGGTGCCGCTAATAACCAATTGCTGGAACCACGCCATGGCGATCTGATTGAACAGCGAGCTGTGCTTTACGCCCCGGACTATGCTGCAAACGCGGGTGGCGTGATCAACGGCTGCTGCCGCGAGATGCTGGGATGGGATGTCCCCAAAACGCTGGCGAAAACCGATGCGATCTATGACACGCTGCTCACGATTTTTGCGATGGCAGAGCGGGAGAATATTCCAACGTATCAGGCGGCGGACCGGCTGGCGGAAGAACGCTTACGCTAAAAAAGCTTTAATCTTCCTGTAGTTTCTTTGCATTGCGTAGACTGGTATGAGAACATCCCAGTCATCTCTTTCGAGTTAGACTGTTATGCCATTAGCAACTCATAGCGCAGCCAACGTTGAAGAAGCTGTGGAGTTAGCAAATCGCTTTCGAGAAGAGGGCCGGTATAACTGGTTTCGCGGACAAGCAAAGGATTGGCCGCCGCATTCTTCTTTGTTCCGTACCAGAACCGATCCAGAATTGCAGACCCTGGCTCTTCGTCGGCTTTCGATGTTCTTGAACTGGCTCCGGAAGACTCCTCAACTTCAGGGACTTATTGATAATCCAGACAAAGCGTTCGTCATTGCGCAGCATTACGGAATTCCAACACATTATATTGATTTCACAACTGAACCAGGGGTGGCGGGCTTCTTTGCCGCTGATGCGCAAGCTTCACAGAATCCTGACGAACTTGCTTGTATCTATTGTATGGATACGGACGAATTAATGGATGTTTGGGACACCATGAAGGAGTTTCGAGTTGACGCTCACATGGAACTGATCCGTACAGATGTCTCAAATCTCTGGCGGCTCGAAGCACAGCACGGCTGTTTTTTGTTTTGCGATTATAACTGGGATGTCGATTTTCCAATGGACCGCATTCTTTTTCCTCGATCTGGGTATCCTTCTTGGCCTACAAAAGAGACTATTTACCCACCCCAGAAGAGCGCGTTGGAGATTTTAGTGGACCAGTATTTCGACATCGAGCAAAAGATTCTTGGGTCCGAGCGCTTGGAACGAATGTTTGAAGAGCTGCAACTCCGGAACCCAAATGCCAGAGTGGTCCATGATGACGATACGAGTCTTGGTTATTATCCAGATGCCCTGAAAGTTGCTGAAATACAACCACTGGTTTCATGGGACCCCGCAAGTTTGAAGGCTTGGAATGGATTTATACCTGAGCGAATGGACGCAACAATTGGCGCGCCAATTGTGCTGCAAGTGAAATCCGGTCAATCCGCGGCGGAGCTTGCAAAATCAGTTACGTATGGCGTCAGGCAGTTTTTAAATACAAAAAAGCAAGCACGGCTGTTCTCCTTCGATTGGCATCTGCGCGGGACCACGCTGCAATCACCACTCACACTTGAAGCACTCTCCAGCTTTCTCCAGGCAATATGGAATGGAATGAGGGGCTTGCCCTACTCCGATGATGATATAGCGATGGCATTCGGAGTAACTGCGAACTTATACGTTGAAGGGTTATCCAATGATGGTGGGCTAGGAAGCGCACGGAAAGTATTGGGGAATTGCTTTGAAGTTGAATTCGCAACTGAGCTCGGAAGCAGCTCTCGTGGCTATATGAAACTGAGCTCACTGCAGGAAGCGCTGCGGCCCGACCTTGATGAGTTGATAAGCGATCAACTGAAAGGCATGATGCAGGATGAGTTTAAACAGGTGCTGTTAGGAATATTTTCACCAAAACTTTTACTGGATTTCAACGCCCTTTGCAGAATTTTTGCGCATGAATTGATTCCAAGCCAAGTTTTGACCCGAGACCTTGTTCTTTACTCGCCAGCTCCGCTAAGCATTTTTGGTTTGCCATAAAGTCACAATTTATCTTTTCTCCTCACGTAGAGCAACTTGTCGACCTCAGCCACAACATTGCCTTCTTCGTCTTTGACCAGCACCTGAAACTGCGGTTCGACTTTGGGCTGAGCTTCGGCGGCCGCGCGGATTTCGGCAATTTTTTCTTCCGTCAGTTCGAATGTCGCCTTCATCAAGCCCTTGCCGGGCTTCTTGAATCGTATGGCCGCAGCCTTGTCCCACACGATGTAGTCTGGTCCAAGGATATTGATCAGCATGAGCATGTAAAAAGGATCGCACATGGAATAGAGCGATCCACCAAAATGCGTGCCGACGTAGTTGCAGTTATAGAAGCGCAACGGCATCTCGACCTCTACACGGCGGAAATCGTCAGCGACATGCGTTACCCGCACGGCGGCGCCCAGATAGGGAGGGTAACAATTTATTCTGCGCCGCAGCTTTCTGCTTTTTGCCGCAAGCGTGCGATTGTCAGCCGTGTTTTTGCTCGTCATCGATCTCCTTGCCGGTTGTGTCGTCATGGCGCCTTTTGAGACTGAAGTTGAAGATCCGGCGGAGCGGAATGATTCAAGTGAACGATGCGCCATGAACCATTGCTCCTGTGGCAGAGAGCGGTTCCTCGAGCAACCATTACGTGGTGGCCCACCACAATTTTGAGATCATACTCTACCCACGCGGCATCGCCGATCAGATGGTGTGCGCGCGGGATGGTGGAAAGCTGTGCCGGCGGATTCTGCTGAAAATAGGCCTTGCGGTAATAGTTCAGGTTTGCCGGGCGTCCATAGAAGTCACCGGCAGGCGTGAAGGTCACAACATCAGGATCAAGACATTCACCAAAGGCGTGCTCATCGGCCCGGTTGAAAGCATCTTCGCAACTGGAGAGTTGCTGGTGCAATTCCAGCAGTGCGGCTTCTGAGGTGGCTGCGTCCGGCGTGAGCCGGGCTGTGTGTTCCTTAAGATTTACAGTGGCGCCGAGACGGGAAAGCAGATCAACACCAAGAATTCCGTCGATGCGCTTGCCGCAAGTGTTGCCGATGGGTGAAAGATCAACCGCAGGAAGACGCAGATCTTT
>Ga0209060_10003886_pt1 | contig 12105 bp, 10 predicted proteins | sample Coa_R1_8_FD_187155 | JGI IMG/M metagenome (GOLD analysis project Ga0209060, IMG submission 187155) | Surface soil microbial communities from Centralia Pennsylvania, which are recovering from an underground coalmine fire - Coalmine... | ecosystem: Environmental > Terrestrial > Soil >...
AGGATCGTAAACATACTGCCCATTCGCATGTGGCGAGCAGACGATATGGGTAATCCCATCCCTGGCCGCAATCCGCGCCATGGCCAATGAGGTCTCTAAGTCGGAAGCACCATCGTCCAGCCCCCACAAAAGATGATGGTGAATATCAATCATCGTCGCTAGATTACCACCGATACTACTGTGCAGCCGCCAGCGACTCAGCCATCGCCTTGAACAGCAGCAGCCCATCCGCCGACCCAAGCAACTCTTCGCTCGACCGGTCGGGGTGCGGCATCATCCCCAATACGTTGCGCCCCTCGCTCAGCACCCCGGCAATATTTTCAAGCGACCCATTTGGATTCGCTCCAGCCGTCATCGCACCATCCGCAGTTACATAACGAAACGCAATTCGATCATCCCGCTTCAGCGCAGCCAGCGTATCGGCATCGCAGAAGTAGTTGCCCTCCATATGCCCAATCGGCATCTGGAGCACCTGTCCACGCGAAAGTGGATGCGTAAAAGGAGAGCCCGTTGTCTCAGTGCGAAGATAAGTCTGCTTGCAGATATAGTGCTGACCTGCATTGCGCATCAGTGCACCCGGCAACAGCCCAGCCTCACACAGAATCTGGAATCCGTTGCATATTCCCAGCACCAACCCACCACTCTTCGCGAACTTCGCTACCGACTGCATCACCGGAGCGAACTTCGCAATCGCGCCCGTCCGCAGGTAGTCGCCATAAGCAAACCCGCCAGGCACCAGGATCGCATCGCAGCCCTGAAGATCCTCTGAAGCGTGCCAAAGATACGTCACCGGCTGCTTTGCCAGCGCCTCGACCACATGGTAAGTATCATGGTCGCAATTGGATCCCGGAAACACGAGAACGCCAAATTTCATACCTTAAGAATAGCATTCAGCACATCACGTCCAACGGCCCAGGACACCTCCAGAGCACACTAAACCGGAGCGTAGATTGCGAACCCTCGCGGCGGAGCAGGGAACTCAGAGTTGCCCTCGTCATCCGTAGTACGTTCATCTGGATGGGCCGTATCATGCCCGTCCCACGCAATCGGTGCAAACTTCTGGTTCGGCCACTTGGTCTTAACCGACGTCCCCGACCACTTGTCCCCCAGATTGTTCAGCACGTAAATAAGCCCCGCCTGCTCGGTCTTCTCGTCCTTCCATCCCACACGCTGCATGATGTACAGGTCCGGATCGGCATGAAGAATCTCCGAGTCACCGCCGGCGTATTTATCATGTGCCTTAATCAGCGCATCGATACCGTTCGGCGTACCCGGCCGCGCCAGCCCGTTGTTGTAGTAGTCATACCAGAAGATGCAGGGATACCCCTCATGCACCATGATGAATGAGTAAGCCATCATCTTGTCGTTGACGATGACGTTGTCACCCATATCGTGGTTGTCGACAAACGTTGCAGCATGCAGAGGCCGCTTCATGACTACCGCTCCTCCATCTGTAAGATTGCGGAGATCATAGTTTGGCGTATCGCACACATCCTTGAGCTTGTAGCGTAGAGGGAAGTCGAACGCTGCAATCTGGTTATCTGTCAACTGATTCACGTGTTCCAGCCACGCATCGATATCCTCCGTGCCTGACCAATACTCCCCCACCACATATGGAGTAAATTCGGCACCATCCTTGACATATCGATACTTGGCCAGCCTGCCAATCATCCAGGCGCCGAAGCCCTTCACAAAATCGAAGCGAAACCCATCAAATCCCAATTCCTCAATCAGCATGCGCGCATAGTCGTACATCGCCGCATAGACCAGAGGATTTCGATGACAGAGGTGCGGAAATCCCGCATAGTTCTCCCCCTCAATCATGAACTCTTCATACCGGCTTGGATGAAAACAATTCCAGTCTCGCGGGAATCGTCCACTCTTCGGCTTAAACTTCGTCCATCGTTTCTGACCATCCAGCGGATTCGTCTCTTCCTCATCTGCGCCCGAATTGTGATTGATCACCATGTCGGCATACAGGCCAATGTTGTTCGCATGAGCTTTCGCAATCAGGGCCTCAAGCTCGGCCCGATTCCCATACAGCGTCTTGGTTCCACCCTTCTGGTCATAGTCGCCAAGATCGAAATAGTCATACGGGTCATATCCATTCGACCGGTGGTCAGAAGCCTTCGAAACCGGCGGTAACCACAGTGCATTCACACCCGCCTTACCAAGATCCTCCACCTTTTCGGCGACATGATTCCACCATTCGCCCTCTTTCTTTTCTTGGATAGGCGCATCCCAGTAAAAAGCCTGCATCATCACAGCCATCTCGTTTGTTCTCCATTTCGCTCGATGGACAGCCACCCGCACATCACTCCAGTAGCATCAAACTGATGCCTGTAGCCTATGTGCACTGTCTTCAGCAATTCAGATGCACCACAATGATTCGCGGTGGTATGGATTCCATATGGACACAGAGAACAATACGAACAGCCGTATCGGACGCCCCGAATCTCCCTTCCGGACAGCCGGCAGCGCACTGATGAACTGGTGGCGAGCAGCCATTTTGGACGCTCTCATTATCGGCGTACTCTGGCTCATCGGCCTCGAGCTCATCGGCGTCCCTTTCGCTCCGATGTGGGCGCTCTTGGGAGGGATACTTCAGATCATCCCCACCTTCGGCAGCATGATCGCCCTCATCGGCCCGGTTCTCGCCGTAGCCTTCAGCGGACATGACGAGTGGCGCTTAGGACTGGTGCTTGGTCTCTATGGCCTCATCGCAATTCTGGAAGGCCTGGTCATCGGCCCTTACGTCCTGCATCGTACAACGAGGGTCCCCTGGTGGGCAGCCTTCTTCGGCCCGATCGTACTCGGCCTCATCATTCCATTCTGGGGAGTCCTGCTGGCCCCGCCCCTGCTAGCCATCATCTTCGCCTTCAAACGACAGCCACCACTCAAACCCCAATAGCCCGCCTCAACCTCCGAGCTTATACCGGGTCTCAGCCAGTCGATACAGCGGCCGCCACACGAGTCTGTTGATAGTCACTACCATCAGAGCCATCACGATCGTCGCCAGCAGCAGAATCTGAAACTGTCCGCTATCGGTTGCAGCACTGATCTGGGCGCCCAGCCCCACCGTCTGCAGCGTCTGATTCTTCAGATGAAAATACTCCGCGATGATGCTCGCATTCCAAGCTCCACCCGAAGCAGTCACCAATCCCGTAATCAAAAACGGAAAGATTCCCGGCAGAATCACTGTCCGCCAGCGCTGAGCCGTCGTAAAGTGAAACAGCGTAGCCACCTCCTTCAAATCGGAAGGAATCGCCATCGCCCCCGCAATTACGTTGAATAGGATGTACCACTGCGTCCCCAGCATCATCAGCGCAATCGAGCCGATCCCGAGTCCACCGCCCATTCTCACAAGCGCCAACAGCAGGACGGGGAACAGTGCAGTAGCCGGAACCGAAGCCGCGATCTGCGCAATCGGCTGTGCAATGCGCGCCAATCTGGGATGAAACCCAATCGCCACCCCGGCAGGAATCGTCCACGCCGAGGCCAGCAGCAGCGATACATTGACCCGCAGAAACGTCGCAAATGCTCCCTTCAGAATCTGGATATATTCAGATCCCTGCACCTGCCGCAACAGACCCAACGCACGAAACGCGGCATACACCACCGCAACCGCAATAGCCAGTAGCACAGCTCCTCGTAACCATGTCGCAACTCCATCCCGGCCGGAGTCCGAGGTCGCATCCTCATCCATCATCCTCGCCGCGCGCTGTTGCCGTGCCTCGGCCAGACTACGGTAAATCCGTTCACTTAGAGGACGCACTGTACTTCTCTCTATCGCCTGAAGCGCACGCGAGTGCTGCAGCAAGTGCAGCAACGGAGAACGCACCCGGGCAGTACTCTCCACCTGCTCAAACTTGAACTTATCGCTCCACGCAATCACTGGTCGCCAGATCAACTGATCCGTAGCGACGATGATCGCAATCATCGTCAACAGTCCCCACATGATGGCTGTCAGGTTCCCCGTGCCCGCAGCCGTCTGCAGATATGACCCAAGTCCCGGAAGCCTGAAGTCCCGCGTCCCCAGAACGAACATCTCGCAGGCCATCAGGAAAAACCACCCGCCCGCCACCGAAACCATCGAATTCCACACCAGCCCGATTGCAGCATACGGAAGCTCCAGTTGCACCAGCCGTTGCCACCGTGAAAACTTGTAGATACTTGAAGCCTCACTCAACTCACGCGGAATGCTCTTGATCGACGAGTAGAAACTGAACGCCATATTCCACACTTGGCCGGTGAAGATGAGCAGAATAGCTCCCATCTCCACGCCGATTTGCCGCGTCGGAAACAGCGCCACCATGGCCAGCATCACGCCAGGCAAAAAACTCAGCACCGGAATTGACTGCAGAATATCCAACCCTGCAATCATCAGTGCTTCGACACGTTTGCTGTAAGCGGCGACATAGCCATAGCCCACGGCAAACACAAGGCTCAATAAATAAGCCAGTCCGATCCGAACCACCGAATAGAACGCATATAGCGGCAGTGCCCGCGGACTAAGTGAAATGACAATCTCGGGAACAGGATGTCCAAACCAGTAGTTCGCAATCCGTACGACAGCATAGAAGCACGCCAACCCTATACCTGCAACGCACAGGTCAAGTACCACCGGCCAACTGCGCTTTAGCACCTGCGAGCGTGCTAGCGTCTCGCGCCCGGGAATATTGCTGAAGCTCTCCGGAAAATTCATCACGCCTCAACTCCCGGCGTCACACCTGCGTCGGTATCGTGATGCAGCTTCTCCGGCTGGATGAACCTCCTGCGCGATGCGTCGAAATCAAACAACTCCGCATAACGACCCCAGTTGATCGCCGTCTCCATCTGTCGCTGCGTCTCATCTTCGCTGAACTGCTCATCCAGCATGTCGTGAAAGAACTCTTCGGGAACGCTTCTGTCGCTCTTGGCTTCAATCGCCCGCACAATCTGCCGCAGCAGCAGAACATTCTCCACCGCTGCTGTTCGAAACAGCTCTTTCTGCCGCAGAATCTCCGAGTTCGCATACTCGGCGCCAGTCGGTGTAATCGCGGCATCACCTTCGGTCACCTTCAGAAATCCAAGCAACTGCGCGGCATCGACAATAGGCAACAAGTCGTCAATCTCAAACGCCAAATCGTCGGCCAGCCGATAAATATCATCTTTGCCATTGTGGTCCAGCAGCAGCTCAAGCAATCCGGCGATACCGCCTGGCCTGGCATGAGGCAGCATCTGGTAATGCATCTGACGCTGGTCGCGAACCGGCTTTCCGGCAGGCGTCAATGGCAACGCCGGCGGCTGCGAATCCGGCTGCGTCAGCACTTTGTAGATATAGTCGACCAACTGAGTAAACGCGGCTCCCTTGCGGTCCCGGGGATGCGGCAGCGCAACTTTGAAGTCCGTCCGGACATGCCCCGGATTTCTTCCCAGCACAACGATCCGGTCGGCCAGCAGGACCGCCTCTTCGATATTGTGCGTAACGATAAAAATGGCCTTGGTCGGAATCGTTTTTTTCTGCCACAACTCCAGCAGTTCACTACGCAGGTTCTCAGCCGTCAGCACGTCAAGGGCAGAGAACGGCTCATCCATGAACAGGACCTCCGGCTCGACCACCAGCGCCCGCGCAAAGCCGACCCGTTGACGCATTCCACCCGACAATTCCTTCGGATATGCCGCCTGGAATCCATCCAGACCAACCGTATCCAGTATCTTCAGCGCTCGCTTTCGTCTCTCCGCAGGATCCATCCCCCGAGCCTTCAGCGGCGCCTCGACATTCTCAAACACAGTAAGCCAGGGAAACAGGGCAAAACTCTGAAACACAATAGAAACATTAACATCTGCGGTTGCAATCGGTTTCTCGTGCCAGTACACTTCGCCTGCCGATGGGGTTGACAGCCCCGTAAGCATACGCAACAGAGTCGATTTACCGGAACCCGAAGGCCCAAGCAGCGCAACAATCTCACCCTCGCTGATCGAGAGGTCCGTAGGCGAGATTACCTGGATCCGGTTCTCGCTCGGCTGCGCATAATATTTTTCGACTCGTTCAGCACGTATGATAGTAGATTGCATAAGATTCAACTTGTAACAATATTGGGTGTATCTGCTGAAATTGTGATGACTTACCAGTCTTAAGCTCTGCGGTCAGCGTATCATTACTGTGTAGGCAAAAATAGTCTGACAGGGCCCGCACTGACCGTAATTCATCTGATTTTTGATTCTTAACTTTTTGGGGAATTTCAGCATGGCAGATACAACGTCCACCACCACGTCAAAACCCAGAGTACTCGTAGCGGACGACGAACAGGTGATTGCCAACACTCTCGCGATCATCCTGAATCAAGCAGGATTTGAAGCCCGTGCAGTGTTCAGTGGCGAGAAGGCTATCGAGTCGCTCGACAGCTTTCAACCTGACATGCTCATCAGCGACGTCATTATGACCGGCATGACCGGCATAGAGGCCGCCATCATCACTCGGCAGCGCCTGCCCAAGTGCAAAATCCTGCTCTTCTCCGGTCAGGCTGCGACGGCCGACCTTCTTGAGAAAGCCCGCGCGCAGGGTCACGAGTTTGAGATCCTTGCCAAGCCCGTCCACCCTACGGACCTCCTCGCAAAGTTGCGCGGCTAGAAAACTCTAAGACTTCTGAAGACTTGCCGATTCCTACCCCTTAAACAAGTGTTTGCAGGGCTGCCGGCTCTTCTCTGTGGTCCATAGCATCGAGAAACCGGTGTCTGTCTTTGATCTTCAGGGCAGGTACTCCCGCATAAACGCCCCAGGCATCAAGGCTGCGCGTCGCAACTGAACCCAGCCCCAGCACAGCTCCTTCTCCAAGATTCACTCCAGGAGCCACGGAGGCGCGAGCGCAAACCCACGCATACGGCCCGATGTGCATTGCAAAAGCGATCAGCGGAAATCTCTCATCATCGTAGTCGTGCGTCGCCCCGCACACGTAGGCTTCCTGCGACAGGATGGCATGTGACCCAAAGCTCACTGGAGCAGGGTTGTAAATCTCGGCTCCATCGGCGGCGGTTACCTGATCGGCGCATATCAAGTTCCATGGTGCCCACACCTTTGATCCAGGATAGAAGTGGCAGTTAGCCCCCATCGTTGCTCCAAAAACGCGCAGTAGCCACGACCGCCACGCATGGAACGGCCTCGGTGACATGCGATACAGCGCGATCCAGCAGGCATTCCACACCAGCCGCCTCAGACGATCGCTCAATGAAAACGCGGGCCGAAGATATGGGTCTGCTGCGGTCTCCTCCGAAATATGCTCAGTCGCGTTGTAATGAATCTCCCTCGGCATTTGTCCTCTATCACTTCGTCAGTGTTGCTACCTCTGACGTAACGGTAGCCGTTTCAAACAACCGGATGATGGCCTTGGCGTTTTCTCGCATATCGTATCGCCGTTGGTAACAGCTACTTGCTCGTTCTGCCATCTCGTCTCGCTCGATGGGGGACATGGCGATCCACCGTTCCAGCAACTGCAGTGTCCCCTCCATGGTGTCCATTTCCATCAATCCTGCCCCATCTTCGGCAATGTCTTCTGCGATGTTTACCTTGTTGGCCAGCAGCACCGGCTTGCCGCATGCCAGAGCCTCGGCAACCGCAATCCCGAAGTTCTCCTGGTGAGACGGCAGGATAAACGCTTCCGAAGCAAAAAAAGCTCCCCACTTCGCATCTCCCGTCACCATGCCCGGCCAAAAAATGCGCCCGGCGATACCTTTACTCGCCGCAGTCTGCTGTAGTCGCTCGCTCCACTGCTGTTGATCCGGGCCGGCCACTACCAGGTAAAGCTCAGGGTCTTTGGAGGCGATCTTGGCAAAAGCATCGATCAACAGATCACACCCCTTCTTTCGGTGAATGCGTCCGAGAAACAGCAGGTACCGCTTCCCCTTGGTTCCGGGACATCGCTCGAAGAACGCTTCCTTCAATAACTCCGGATCACCCGTAGGCCCGCTCGCGCCATAGGGCACTACGTAGGGATTCCAGCGGTGCAGATGGAAGCTCTCCTCTGCCAGTCGTTTCTCCGCCTTCGAGGTAAACAGAACCCGGTAGGCATCCCTTAAAACCCTGTACTCCACAGGAATCCAATACAGCCATTTCTTGATATGTTTCATCGGGAAGGCATGCTTGAAATAAGGATCCAGCATCCCGTGCGTGAACACGACATAGGGCGTATTTCCCGCCAGGGCCCGCCACGCGGCAAAGCCACAGTACTGCCACAACCCATTCACGACCACGCCGTCAAAGCGGTCCCGGTTCGTCTTCAGCCACGGCAGCAGCTTGGTGTTGAAGCCATAGACGGTCCGCGTAGGCCCGAGAGCATGCACCGGAAACCCGACGTTCTTCAGAAATGGCGCGTCCGGATCGTCCAGCGTGACGACCTCGCCCATATACCCGATCGGGCCATAGCTCAACAGCACCCGCACCGACTCGACTGGACCGCCCGCCGCAGGGTCTAACGTTGCGATAATGTGCAAAATACGCATTAGCTATTGATTACCGTCCTCGAGCATAGCAGCAGATTCCTCGTTCCCTGATTGACACCATTGGCACTCCCACCGTCATGCTGTGATCTTCCGTGTAACCTCGGCCAGTGCTTGCCTGACGCCCCGAATATCTTCTTCAAAACTCCACGTCCTGATCCTCTCGAGCCCTCGCTCTCCCATCCTCATCGCGGTCTCCGGCGTCGCCAGCACTCTTCGCAGCGCATCCGTTAGCGAAGTAACATCACCTGCACGAAAAACGCACCCTTCCACTCCATCCGTGACCAGGTCCGGTTGGCAGCCCACGTCGTCCGACACGATCACTGCCCGTCCCGCGTTCATAACTTCATTCACAATCAAGCCCCACGGCTCATGCCGCGACGGCAGAACAAACACCGTCGCAAGATCGAAGAATCCCGGCAGCTCTGACTGGTTCCGAAACCCGCAGAACCGAACCCCATCCAGACCGCTTGCCTTAGCGCGACTCTCCAACTCCGCTCGCTCCTGCCCATCCCCCACAATCACAAGATAAGGAGGAGCCTTGTGACTCGGTCCGACGGTAAGGTTCCTGTAAGCCTCCAGCAGGTCTCCGCACCGCTTGCGGCTCTGCAACTTTGAGGCGAACAGGATCACCGGCCTCCCAGGCTCCAGCTTCAATTCCTCCAGGAGCTTTGCACGCCCATCCCGCGCCTCCCGGCTGCGTCGTTGAAAGTAATCATTGTCAACCGCATAAGGGAACGGAAAAAGAGGGAAGTCATCTCCCAGATAGTGCCGCCAATACGCTGCATTCAGCGTCCCGATTGGCATGGCTCCATCGACCAGCTCTCCCAATCCCTTGAAGAAGAGCCGCTTCACCGCGAGCTTCCTCCCACTCCGCTTACGATCCTTTAGCCACGACTCCGCCCGCAATAACACCGGTATCCCCAGCGACTTCGCAGCCAGGATCGCATGCATCGCATTCACCGTGGAATACCCATGCACCCAAAGTGCATCGAACCTTGGTTTGCGGCCGTTGCCTCGCAAACGGCTAAGGATGCCGTAGTTCATCGGACACGTCATACCCGTCCTTTGACCATCTCGAATCGTCGGTAAAAACTCGTAGCGATAACCATGCAACAGAGACACATCCCACTTCACTCCAACGCCAAACCCCTTGTCCGTATACTCCCGAACCGAAAAACTCGATCCAAAAAAAACCGTCAGATCGATATCAGGTTCCTCAGAGATGCGGCGTAGCAAAGGTGCCTGGTACTGGATCGGATGGCTCACCAAATAAGCGAGCTTCACCTTTCTCGTATCGTCCGCCGTCTCTGAAGAGTGAAGTTTCATACGTGAACAGGGATCTCGCAATGCATCTCGATAATTTTCAGGCCCCCGTATTCCTTTCTATTTGGAGATGTCGCTTCATCACGCCGTAATCTTGTGAGTCACCTGTGCTATCGCAGAACGTAGAGCATAAACATCCTCTTCAAAGCTCCAGGTCCTGATCTTCTCCAGCGCCCTCCGGCCCATCTCTGCTGTAGCTTCGGGAGAATTCAGTGTGCGTCTCAACGCCTCAGTCAGTGCATTCACATCGCCAACCGGGTAGACGTACCCTTCCACACCGTCCGTAATCAAATCTGGTTGGCACCCAACATCGTCGGAGACGATAACCGCCCTTCCTGCGTTCATCACCTCATTCACAATCAAACCCCAGGGTTCGTGACGGGCCGGCAGCACAAATACAGTGGAGATGTCGAAAAACCTCGGCAGTTCAGACTGATTGCGAAAACCGCAAAATCGAACGCCATCCAACCCACTCCGTGCCGCCTTCTCTTCCAGCGCTGCTCGTTCCTCTCCATCGCCAACAATCAACAGATAGGGTGTCGGACCATCCGTCCAGTCAATCACCAGGCGTTTATATGCTTCCAATAAATCGGTGCAGTGCTTTCGGCGTTGCAGCTTCGATGCAAAGAGAATGACAGGTCGCCCCGTATCCAGATTGAGTTCCTGCATTAGCTCGTCTCGTCCTGCCCGCGCTTCGACGCTTCGTTCCTGAATGGAATCGTTGTCCACCGCATATGGCATCAGGAACAGCGGAACATCATCGCCAAGATAGTGACGCCAATAGGCCTCATTCAGCGTCCCGACTGACAAAACTCCATCCACCAGTTTTTTCAAGCCCTCAAAGAAAAACCTCTTGAGCACGAGTTTTGTTCCGCTTCTCGGGCGATCTCGGAGCCACATATCGCCGCGTAGCAGCACAGGAATCCCCAGTGACTTCGCCGCAAGGATTCCATGCAGCGCATTCACCATCGCATAACCGTGAACCCAGAGCACATCGAATGGTGGTGCTCCACCATGTCCGCGAAGCCGGCTCGTGATGCCATGATTGAGAGGCGTCGTGACGGTTTGCGTCCCATTGTCTCGGATCACTGGTAGAAATTCGTGACGATAACCATCCAGCAGTGGAACATCCCACTTTACGTCTACCCCGAACCCCTCATCCTGATACGCGCGAACAGAGAAATCCGAGCCGAAAAACACAGTCAGATCGATATCAGGCTCCTGTGCTATCCGCCGCAATAACGGCGCCTGATACTGAATCGGGTGGCTCACCAGATACGCAAGTTTTACTTTGTTCTTCGTCGTTCCGGAGGGGAGGGAGGCCATAGGATTGCGGTTCTCGAGGCAGCAGGTTCGTACGGCATATTAGGCAACCGTCGCTATGGGCGAGCGGCGACAATCAGAATTGAAGCAATGCCCATCAAGGTAGAGATCCCTCCCGACTTGATCGCCGCCTTCATTGAATCAGTGGGCAGAAAGATAATGTCATCGGCCTGCAATACCGGATCGGGCTCTTTGCCATTGATCACCTTCTTGATGTCAACGTGGACCACCTTGCGATCCAGCCCGGCCATACGAATAATTCGCAAATCGTTGTATTTGCCCTCGAATCCCGGTCCTCCGCCGATCGCCGCCACCTGCATCAGCGTCAGCGGTGAGTTCTGCTGTATCGGTATCGCTCCTTGGGTCTTGAACGCCCCCAACAGATACACCGCGCCCACACGAGAGACAATCACCGTGTCCCGAGCGAATACAGGTACATTGGCCTGCTTACTCAGCATAGGATCCGAACCGAGATCGACCACAATCGGCTGCGCGACTCCCGGTCGGCTGATCGTCACGGTATGACTGGCTGTAGGGGGCAATCCTCCTGTAGCTGCCAGCACATCGAACAGTCGCTTCTGTCCCGGTACAGGAACGACTCCATGAACCTCTCCAGTCACGGTGACGCTCTGATTCGGCGACTCCGTCAATTGAATCGTCACCTGCGGACTCCGATACATCCCCGCGCCCTTCAAGCGCTCCGCAATCAGATTCTCAGCCTGGTGGATCGTAAGATCTTCGACCCGCACGACTCCGATAAGCGGCAGTTGGATCGATCCGTCGAGACTCACTCGGACAGGGGGAGCATAATCTGGCGCCCCGTAAAGATGAATCGTGAGAAGGTCACCCTCCCCCAAACGAATGTCCCGCCCGGTCGGGTATAGGATGGCCGGATCGGTCGTCGGCGTCACCGGCAAGTTGACCGGAACAGAGGCCCCCAACGCTGGCCCGCTGAACTGTGCCTCGGCCGAACCGCACAGT
>Ga0209060_10003888_pt1 | contig 12103 bp, 8 predicted proteins | sample Coa_R1_8_FD_187155 | JGI IMG/M metagenome (GOLD analysis project Ga0209060, IMG submission 187155) | Surface soil microbial communities from Centralia Pennsylvania, which are recovering from an underground coalmine fire - Coalmine... | ecosystem: Environmental > Terrestrial > Soil > Unclassified...
GCGCGCTCGAAATCGTCCAGGATCGGCAGTATTGACCTGACGGTTTCGGTGTTGGCGTATTCCAGCACGTCGGCGCGTTCGCGCTCGGCACGGCGGCGGAAGTTGTCGAACTCGGCCTGGCGGCGGAGGAGGCGATCGGTGAGATCGGCTTTTTCCGCGAGCAGGGCGTCGCGCTCGGCGATGAGGGCGGAAGATGGCGGATCTACTACGCCGGTTGACTCGGATTTTTCGTTGGAGTCGACGGGCGGGTCTTTCGGGTTCATAGTTTCAGTTTATCTTCTTAAAATGCGTTCACACGAGTGTGAACGCGGCACGCACGAGTGCGTGCGCTACATTAATCCTTTGAAAGCTTGGCCGACGTGGTGGACGGCTGAGATGGCTTTGCCGTAATTCATGCGCATGGGGCCGAGCACAGCGATTTTGGCGAAGACGCCGCCGGCTAGCGGGATGGAGACGCCGATCAGAGACAACTGGCCCATGCTGGGGTGCGCGTCGGCCAATCCGACTTGGACGGCCAACTCGCCATCGGGCTGTTCCAGAAACCGGTCAAGCAACTGCAGAATTCGTTTCTTTTCTTCGAGCGTTTGAAAGAGATCGCGGAGCTTTTCGCGCGTGAGATGCAGATCCAAGCCCACCAGATTGCTGGCGCCTTCCATATGGATCTCGGGTGCGAGTTCGATATCGAGAAGACCCTTCGCATAAAGCAGCGTGAGCTTCTTTAGCAACGCATCATAGGCGGCGCTTTGCTGTTCGAGGCGGCGCTTTAATTCCGAGTGGATGTCGACCAGCGTCCATCCGGCGAAGTTCCGGTTGATGTAATTGCGAATGGAGCCGAGTTCGTCCTGTGAGATGGGCTCGAGGAACGGCACGACGCGGTTGTGGACCACTTGATCGCGGGTGACGACAATCATGAGAACGCGGCGGTCGGCGAGCGCGATGAGTTCGATTTGATCCAGTGTCTGGCTGGAGGTTGGGATGGCTGCGGTGATCCCGATGCTGCGCGTCATTTCGGTGAGCATGTGGGAGGAGCGCTCGACGCGGGCCTCCATGGTGTTCACTTGTGACAACTCGTTACGCAGGCGCTGGAGCTCGGCCAGGAGCAGGCGTCCGGGGGCGAGCGACTGTACGTAGCTGCGGAAGGCTTTTTCGGTTGGAACGCGGCCGGCGGAGGTATGCGGCTGGGCGAGGTAGCCTTCGTCGCAGAGGTCGGCCATCACGTTACGAATGGTGGCGGGACTCAGGTCGTCACGCAGGCGCTTGGAGATGGTACGCGAGGCTACAGGTTCGCCGTCCTGGATGTAGGATTCGACGATCGAATGCAGGATGTCCTGTTCGCGGCCGGTCATATCTCTAAGGGTGCCCTACTTATTGATTGTAAAGGGGTTTGCGTCTGCGGTCAAGCGCGCGCGGGGCTGGGGGCTTGGGGCTGGGGGCTCGGGGTGGGGTTCCGGCGCATCTTGCGATTTTTGTGTTGGGAGGTGGCATTGGGCTAAGTGCTTTTATTTGTTTTTATTGTGGGCCGCGTTGGGGCTATTTTTGGCATGGAAAATCGAGATGCGTCATGGTTTTGGGGTGGTGTGTGGGGCGCGGTTCATTTCATGGGTGAGTATACCCGGGGTCGGGGCAGGCGGCGGGAGGCGGGTGGTCTAAATGATTGGGAGGAAGTGGGGTAGGATTTTTCGAATTTGGTTACTGTTTGTCTGGACCAAGCCGACGGGGGCGTCGGCTGCGGACCTGGGGGTCCGCCCCACGGGGGATAAGCGGAACTTTCGACTGGTGCTTGTGTTCTTAAAAGCGTGGCACTTTTACGGGTTTTGATTTTTGTTCTTAGCGCATTGCAGGCTTTTGCGCAGGTGACAACGGTGCGGGCGGCGGCGCGGCTGCTTGATCAGGCCACTTGGGGGCCGACTCCGGCTTCGATTGCTCAGGTGCAGGCGGTGGGGATTCCGGATTGGATCGCGGGGCAGTTTGCGCTGAATACTTCTGATTTGCCGGATCAGCCGATTCTGGGCGCGGATGGGAAGCCGAATCGACTGCTGGCCCCGGTGGAGCAGGCATTTTTCGAGAATGCCGTGATGCAGCCGGATCAGCTTCGTCAGCGGGTGGCGTTTGCGCTGAGCCAGATTTGGGTAGTGGCGGAATCGTCGGGCGTGAATTATGCCTATGCGTTTCCGCCTTATTGGCGGATCTTTCGGGATGGGGCATTCGGGAATTATCGCGACATTATCCGGAACGTCACGCTGAGTCCGGCCATGGGGCGGTTTCTCGACATGGCGAATAACGTTAAGGCGGATCCGGCGAAGAACACGGCGGCGAATGAGAATTACGCGCGTGAGCTGATGCAGTTGTTCACGCTCGGGCTGACACAGTTGAATCCGGATGGAAGCGCGACGGCAATGCCCACGCCCACGCCGACCTACGATCAGACGGTGGTTACGAACATGGCGAAGGCGCTTACTGGATGGACCTATCCGACGGCGCCGGGGGCGAGGGTGCGGAAGACGAATCCGCCTTACTATTTCGGGCAGATGTTCGCGGTGGAATCCGAGCATGATACTTCGGCGAAGACGATTTTCGCGAACATCACGATTCCGGCCGGGCAGACGGCGGAGCAGGATTTGGAATCCGTTCTCGATGCCTTGATGGCGCAGCCGACGATGGCTCCGTTTGTGTGCCAGCAGTTGATCGAGCATCTGGTGACGAGCAATCCGAGTCCGCAGTATGTTGAACGAGTTTCGAGTGTGTTCACGGACGACGGGACGGGAGTGCGCGGGAATTTGAAGGCGGTGATTACGGCGATCCTGATGGATCCCGAGGCGCGGGCGGGGGACGATCCGAATGCGGAGGTGAGTCCGGCGTTCGGGCATATGCGGGAGCCGATCCTGTTCATGATGAATCTCCTGCGGGGGTTGAATGCGAAGCTGGGTCCGAAGAGCGCGATTTACGCGGATGCTTCGCTGATGGGTGAGAGCCTTTTCCATGCGCCGAGCGTGTTCAGCTATTTTTCGCCGCAGTATCGAATTGCGGGCGGGCTGCTGGGTCCGGAGTTTCAGATTTATACGACGGCGACGGCGACGACGCGGGCGAATCTGGTGAATGCGCTGCTCTACGCGAAGCTGGATAAGTCGACTGTGGTGGATTTGTCGCCGTTCGAGCGGACGGCGGCGGGTACGACGTGGCTGGTGAATTACATTGCGGAAGTGTTTTTTCATGGGTCGATGTCTAGCGATTTGGAGACTGCTGTGACTGATGCGGTCAATCTGGCTGCGCAGAATAGCACGGGGGATCCGCTGGCTATGGCGCGGGCTGGGCTGTATGTGGCGTTGACGTCGGGGGAGTATCAGATTATTCGGTAGCGATGCGCGCCGGCTAAAAGCCGGCTGCAGCCAGGAATGGCTGCCCCACAAGACAAGTGAAGATTAGGTTGGGTGGATAGGTAAAGGAATTGAACATGGTCTCGCGAAGAGGGTTTATACGGGTTGGGGCGGCTACAGTTGGGTCGCTCGCGCTGCGGCCGTTTGGGCTGTTGCCGGGGTTGGCTCAGAGCGGCGGCGATTATCGGGCGCTGGTGTGTGTGTTCCTGTTTGGCGGCAACGATTCGAACAACACCGTGATCCCGATGGACGATGTGAACTACAAGGCGTACACATCGATTCGCGGGAGTTTGGGATTGTCGGGCAGCGATCTGACTGCGCCGGTGACGAGCGTTGCGGGGGCGCCTTACGCATTTCACGCAAAGCTGGCGGAAGTGGCGAGCCTATTCGCATCGAAAGAGCTGGCGGTGGTGGCGAATGTCGGATCACTGGTACAGCCGTTGACGCGCGCACAGTATCAGAGCCAGCAGTTGCCGATTCCGCTGAACCTGTTTTCGCATTCCGATCAGCAGTTGCAGTGGCAGACGGCGCTGGCGCAGGGGCACAGTCCCACAGGTTGGGCGGGACGCGCCGCGGATTACATCGCCCAGCAGGGAATCAACACAGGGAAATTTCCGGTGTTCCTTTCAATGGCGGGAAATTCCCTGGAAGGCGCGGGCGTACAGACGCAGCCGGCGGCGATCGCACCGGGAAAAGCGCTGGGCTTGGTAGGTTCGAAAACGCAACAGAGCGCTGTGAACAGCTTGTTGACGACGGACACCGGAGTATCGCTGGTGCAAGCGGCGAACAACACGCTCGCGAACGGCATCAGCGATGCGAAGACATTGGAAGCCGCGCTTCGGAAAACCACGCCGCTCAAGACGCAGTTTCCAACGACGGAAATTGGCGCGCAGCTTCAGCAAGTGGCGCAGATTATCCAGGTGCAGAATTATCTTGGGATGCGGAGGCAGATTTTCTTCTGCTCGCTGGGCGGATTCGATACGCACGCCAATGAACTGGACACGCACAACAATCTGTATCCGCAGTTGAGCCCCGCGCTGGCGGCTTTTTACGCGGCGACGCAGGAGTTGGGAGTGGCGCAGAGCGTGACCACGTTTACGGAATCCGATTTCAGCCGGACGTTCCAGCCGACCACGGAAGACGGCAGCGATCACGCGTGGGGCAGCCATCATCTGGTGTTGGGCGGAGCGGTGCAGGGCGGGCAGATTTACGGCAAGTTCCCGACGTTTGAGCTGGGTGGTCCGGACGATGCGGATGTACGCGGGCGGTGGATTCCGACGACGTCAATCGATCAGTACGGCGCGACGCTGTGTTCGTGGTTCGGTGTGGCGGACGCAGCGCTTGCGACGGTGTTTCCGAATCTCGCGAATTTTGGGTCGGGGAAGCTTACGCTGTTTGGGGGCTAGGGACTCGGGGCTGGGGACTTGGGGCTGGGGACTCGGGACTCGGGTAGAATAGCGGCATCATGTCCACGGAAACTAGTCGGCGGATTTTTTTGGCTGCGGCGGGGGCGGCTGCTGCAATCGAACTCGAAGGTGCGGAAACGGAAAAGGAGAAGGTCACTGGCATCGGAGGGTTTTTCTTCCGGGCCAGCGATCCAAAGGCGCTCACCAAATGGTACGCGGATCATCTTGGCATCACGACGGTCCCGACGAATTACGACGACAAGCCATGGCGGCAGGAAGCTGGAACTTGCGCATTTCAACCGTTTCCGGAGAAGACGAAATATTTCGGCGACATGAGTAAGCAGTGGATGCTGAATTTTCGGGTTCGCAGCATAGAGAAGATGGCGGCGCAACTTCAGGCTGCTGGAATCACGGTTGAAGTGGATCCGAAAACTTATCCGAACGGGCGATTTGCGAGCTTGCACGATCCGGAGGGGAATCCGATTCAACTTTGGGAACCCGAAAAATAAAAACCGTTTCTCGTTTCTGGTTTCTCGTTTGGGCTTTTCGGTGTTCCATACCGTACATGGGGTTCCGGAATCGGACATGGTGAGCTGTCCTGTTTTGTAAAGATTCAGAGAGTTGGGCTGGTCGCGAGGTTGCTCTAGCCTCGGAATGAGCTGGCTCTTTCAGGATTTGCGCTTTGGTCTGCGGACCATTCATAAGGATCGAGCGTTTTTTCTTGCGTCCGTGCTTGCGCTCGCGCTCGGGATTGGTTCCACTACGGCCATCTTTTCGGTGATCTACAACGTGGTTCTGAATCCGTTTCCTTACACGGACGGCAATCGGATTTACGCGATCCAGATTAATGACACCAGCAACAGCGCGAATACGGGGCGCGAGAACTTTTCGATTCCTGAGTTCCTGGATTACCAAGCGCAGAACCATATCTTTGATCGCACCATGGGCGTAACAGAGGAATCCGTGATTTTGGGCGATTCCACGCGGCCCGAGTTACTCGATGCCGATGCCGTGACGGGGAATGCGTTCCAGTTTCTCGGCGTGGCACCGCTGCTCGGCCGGGGGATCCAACCAAGCGACGCCGTGGCAGGTGCGTCGCCGGTTTTTGTTCTCAGCTACAAAGTGTGGCGCAAGCGATTTGGGCTGGACGCAAGTATCGTCGGGAAAACATTCCTCGTGAATTCCAAACCCACGACGCTGATCGGCATCATGCCGCCGCGATTCGCGTTCTGGGGCGGCGATGTTTGGATTCCGGCGAGTGTGGATCGCAGCGAGGCTGGGGCCAATCGCCGGTTCTTGGTTCTGTACGGACATCTGAAGCCGGGGTTGAGCGCGCGGGCGGCTGAACCGGATGTGAAGATTCTGGCCGGGCGGTTGTCGAAGATTTACCGGGAGAATTACCCGAAGCAGTTCGATGTCCGTCTGGATTCCCTGGTGGACATCGCGGTGGGAAGGTTCAAGGGCACGCTGTACACGCTGCTGGCGGCGGTGAGTCTGCTGCTTTTGATTGCGTGCGCGAATGTCGCGAATCTGTTGCTGGCGAAAGCCACCGCGCGGAAACAGGAGTTGGTACTGCGGATGACGCTGGGCGCGGCGAGATTCCGCGTGATCCGGCAGTTGCTGGTGGAAAGCCTGCTGCTGGCATTGGCGGGCGCCGCGGCCGGGTGCCTGTTCGCGTGGGCAGGGCTAAAAGGTCTGATGGCGATGCTTCCGATCTACACGTTTCCGGATGAAGCTTCGGTGGAGTTGAACACGCCTGTGTTGTTTGCGGCGCTGTCGACGGCAGTGTTGACGTCGCTGATCTTCGGACTGGCTCCGGCGATTTCGGCCTCGCGCGGCGGATTGAATGACTGGCTGAAAGCAGGAGGGCGGGGAAGTACCGGTTTCGGACGGGTCCATTTGCGGAATGTTTTGATCAGCGGGGAAGTGGCGTTGTCGCTGCTGTTGCTCGCGGGCGCCGGACTTTTGATGCGCAGCTTTTTCGCGCAGCGTCAGGTGGATCTCGGGATTCCGACCGATCACTTGCTGAGGACGCAGTTGAGTTTTCCGCCCAAGCAATACGCGACCACCGATTCGCAGGCGCGTTTTTTGCGTGAGTTGACGGATCGGCTTCGGACTGCGCCCGGTGTCGTATCGGCGGCGGCTGCTTTGACGTTTCCTACCAACGGCGGGATTGCGACGGATTTCGACGTGCCGGGCGTGACCCATTCCGATCAATGGAAGGGCGATGTGGTGCCTTGCAGCCGGCAGTTTTTCGAGACCGTTCAATTGCGGCTGCTCGCGGGACGGTTGCCTGAGGAAGCCGACGAAGCCGGCAAGCGCAAAGTCTCGGTGATCAACCAGGCGATGGCAGCGAAGTTTTTTAGCGGCCGGAATCCGATCGGCCGGGAGCTTGTGATCGACGGCTTGAAGAGCGCACCGGGACCGGTGCCGGATCCGCGGTTCGAGATCGTGGGCGTGGTTTCGGACATGAGGAACGCCGGTCTGCTTCGTCCGGCGGCTCCCGAAGCGTACGTGCCGTACACGGTGGCGAGCTACGGCGCGGTCGCGGTGTACGTACGCACGGCGGGCAATCCGGCGGCATTTTCGACGACGCTTGATCGGCAGGTTCTGTCGCTCGACGCGAGCGTCACGCCGCAAAACACCTCGACGGTGGATAGCGTGCTGGACGTGAGCAACTACGCCAGACCGCGCTTCGGTTTGGTCCTTTTCTCCGTTTTCGCCGGGATCGGGCTGCTGCTCGTGAGTCTGGGCGTGTATAGCGTGATTTCGTACAGCGTGTCGCAGCAGACGCGCGAAATCGGGATTCGCATAGCGCTGGGCGCGAGTCCCTCGGATGTGCGGTCACGGGTGGTGACATCCGGGTTGCGATTCATTTCTGTGGGCGTTGGCGCCGGGATGCTGTTCGTATTTTTCGTGGGCCGAGTGCTCGCGAATCAGCTTTTCGGGATCGCATGGTACGATCCGATGACGCTGGGCGGAGTGGTGGCGGTTCTGATGGCGGTGGGGCTGGTTTCTTCGTACGTCCCGTCGCTGCGGGCGACGCGGGTGGATCCGGCGATATCGTTGCGGGAACAATAGGGATTGGGGATTAGGGCTTGGGGATTGAGGTCGGTAGAATCTAAGCATGTGTCGAAGCATCAAGCGTCTGCGCAATCCGGATCAGGCTCCGGCTACGCCCGAGGAGTTTAACGCGGCCGCGCTGCAGTTCGTGAGAAAGATCAGCGGGTTTCAGAAGCCATCCAAGGCAAACCAGGAATCGTTTGACAAGGCGGTCGCGGAAGTGGCGGAAGCTAGCCGCAAATTGTTGGAGTCGATTAGTACTGGGGTACGCCAAGCGTAAGCGCATTTGCCCAAAACCCTAGGCAGTTGACCGCATGTTTCGCTTAGCCCCGCCGGGCCGATAGCTCCCTCAGGAGAACGAGCCAGGATGCAGCGGCTACAGACGCTTTGGGAACGCGTGGCGGCATGGTACGGATTGCCGGATCGCAAAATGACGGAGTACGTCCTCATTGGTGCGTACTCATCGATTGCCCTTTTTGCTCTGGTGGCCGGTTTGACTCCCAAAACGCGGGCCCTTTTCGGACCAGCCATGGCGAATCATGCCGCAAAACCGGAGTTCAACGCGCTGCTCAACAAACTGCTGAACGCAGGGGCTGATTTTGCCGCAGGAGCCAGTTTGCTGGTGATAGCCGTTGGGCTAGGGTACTGGAACCGCCGCGCGAAGCCAATGGTGCAGGAACCGATGGCATCCCCCGCGCAGAGCGGGCCTCCTTTTTTGTTTTGACCATATTTCCAACCTCGCCGACGGCGTGATAAGTTATTAGAGTTCCGTTTTAATTCAGCTTACCTTGAGGTTATTTCCATGAAGAGAACACCAGCCGTCCTCCTTCTACTATGCGCTTCCGCAAGCTGCTGGGGGCAATTGACGCCTGCGCAAAAGCTCGCGGATTTTCAAAGTCTGGCCAGTCTGTATGTGAAGCAGTACGCACCTTTTCAATGGAAGATGCAGCTCTTCGATTACAACCTTTATAAGATCAGCCCCTGGGTGGCGCAGGTACAAGCAACCACCGACGACTTGGGCTTTTACGAAATTATGTCGCAATATGTGGCGGCGTTGAACGATGCACATTCGCTGTATTTGAATCCATCGGACTTCTTGGCGGATCTGCGCTTTGGCGCCGACATTTACGACGGCAAAGTATTAATCGATTTTATCGATCGGGACGCATTGCCGGCCAGCAAGTATTCGTTCCAAATCGGCGATGAGTTGGTGATGGTGGATAACCAGACCACTTCTGAGATTATGGCGAACGTATCGCAGTTTTTTAGCGACGCGAATCCGGTCTCGACGAGCCGCGATGCGGCCGGTTACGCCACATTCCGGCCGCAGGCCCTGATTCCGCGCGCCGAGGAAGTGGGAGCGACGGCGACAGTGGTGATCCGGCGGCAAGCCGGTAATTTGGAGACTTATGTGGTGCCGTGGGTAAAAAGCGGTACGGCGCTGACGAAGATCGGTCCGTCACCGAATCCCTCGATCGCGAAGCCGCGAATGGCTGAGCGCACGGTGACTCGTCCGGAAGTTCCCGCCTATCGGAAGCCGCTGACTTATCTGCAGCGCAGCCGGCTTCCGATCAAGAAAGCGGTTCTGAACTTCGACGCGCTTCCGCCGGTGTTCCAGCTTCCCGCGGGTTTTGTACAACGCTTGGGAAATGGCACGGATGACGTGTTTTTCAGCGGGACCTATAAGTCGGGTACAAAGACGATTGGCTACATTCGCATTGCGGATTTCCAGCCAGCGGACGAGGCAGGCGCGGAGACCGCGTTCGACACCGAGATCGCCTACATGCAGAAAAACACCGACGGCCTGGTGGTGGATGTAATGCGCAATCCGGGCGGCGATGTCTGCTATACGGAAGATTTAGTGAGCCGGCTGATGACCAAGTCATTCCACGATGCGGTTTTCGAATTCCGGCCCGAGCTTTCCGACGTGCAAGCGTATCAGGATGCCACGGCACAAGCGATTTCGGATCAAGAACCGACGTACGTAATCCAAATCCTGCAGCAACAGACACGCATCGTCACGAAAGCGTATCAGGGCGGGGGATTGACGGGACAGCTTCCGGTCTGCCAACTCAGCCAGACGCGGCCTCCGAACCGCGATGCCAGCGGGAGACTCGCGGTTTACAGCAAGCCGATCCTGCTGTTGACCGATCGGTTCAGCGCTTCGGCCGCGGAACTGTTCTCCGCCATGTTCCAGGACGCAAAGCGCGGCAAGAACTTCGGAACGCGGACGATGGGGGCGGGCGGGGTGGTTTCAGACGGCAATCCCGCCGGCTACTATTCCGAAGGACAAACCTCGGTGACTTTTGGGTTGATCACGCGTTCCGGTACGTCTTCGGTAGCGGGCTATCCGAGCACCAACCTGTATGAAAACGTGGGCGTGCAGCCGGACATCGAGAATGACTACATGACCGCTTCGAATCTGCTCCATGGCGGGGCGGACTTCGTTCAGGCGTTCACGGCAGAAATTCTGACGATGATCGGGAAGTAACCTTTTCTAACAAAAAAGTTTGACGCGGTTGTTGCCTTTCTTACGCTATGTTGACAGGGGATTGTCATTATGAAATTATTCGCGCTTGGAGCGCTACTCATCGGGATTGCTTCGGCTAATCCACTTACTATCACGATTACAGGAGCCGCTAGCGGCACATTGGGGAGCACGCGGTTTACCAACGCGACGTTCAAGTTCGTGATGACAGCCGATACGGGCACGCTCGTGTTGCCCACCTGCTGTCCTGGAGATATCGAAACCGCGGCGGGCTCGGCTACGACGTTTGCGATCACGGGTGCCGGCTCCGGAATGCTAACCGATAACCAAGTTGTATTTATCGATCCTAGCGGGACGGCTGGATTAGCGCATGCCAACGATGGCGATATGATTGACCTGGACAATGCGGCATTCGCCGGATACGGATTGACCAAGAGCCTGGGACCGGTCACCGGCACGCCGTTCATCGGGCGGAATCCGATTTTCGGAACCAACAATGGGGCGCTCACGATAACGTCCGCCAGCACTGTGACGTTCACGTTTGTTGTGACCACACCGGTCGGCCCGACCATTACAAAAGTGACGGATGATTACGGCGTCGGTAGCACCTTAACTGCAGGCATGCCGATCATGATTACCGGGACAGGTTTTGGCGACGATCCCAACAATTTGCCGACGGTCCAGATCAATAACGAAACAGCGCTGTATTTCTCGTCAAATGGCGGGACTCAAATTATTGCCTTCCTGCCGAGCGATCTGCAGCCGGGAGCGGCGAATCTGACGGTGAGCGCGGCAGGTGCAACGTCGGCCGCGTTCCCTGTAACCATTGCCGCTGTAGCGCCGGTGCTGGCGGTTTCGAATCCATTCCAGGATGCTTCCGGCAACCCGATTACGTCCACGAATCTGGCGTCGGCCGGGATGCAGGTCACGGCGCTGGCATTGGGATTAGGGCCGACGAATCCGATTCTTCCTCCGAATACGAACATTACCGCCAAGACTCCAACGACGATGCCGGTGACGGTAATGATCGGAAACAAGATGGTGACCGCCGATTTCGCGGGCTACCGGGTGGGCAGCGTGGCCGGATTCTATGTGGTGCAGTTCACCGTTCCAGCGGACGTCGCGATGGGGCCGCAACCTGTAACCATCACAGTGGGCGGCGTCACCAGCAACTCCGAGACGCTCAACGTCGGGCCGCCGATCCCTATCATCAATGCGATCGTCAACGGGGCGACATTCAAAGCCGGCGCGTCCGGCAATTCGTTCGTCAGCTTGTTCGGATCGAATTTCGGAACGGACAACACCGATGGCAATATCTTTCCGGCCATGAGTTTTAAGGGACTTTCGGTGCTGGTAAACGGAAACCCCATTCCGCTGTATGTGGTGGTCGGCTCGCCGGGGCAGATCAACGTGGTGCTGCCGTCCGAATTACCGGCGACGGGCACGGCGCAGGTCCAAGTGAAGACCGCGAACGGAACCAGTCCCGAATTCGATCTCACGCTCAGCCCGACGTCGGTTGGGATCTTCAGGATCACCGATCCATCCAAGCCAACGCGGGTGAACGGAGCGGTGCTGTTCTCGAACACGGCATGGAAGGTGATGCCGCTCTCGATGGCGAAAGCGCTGGGTTTCCCGGATTGTTCCACTGTCACCACCGCTTCGATCTGCGGCAAGCCCGCCAAGGCGAAGGATCAGGTGCAAATTTACGTGACGGGTCTGGGTAAGGCGACGCCGAATGGCGATCCGAACGGCAAAGTTCTACCCACTGGATC
>Ga0209060_10003889_pt1 | contig 12103 bp, 9 predicted proteins | sample Coa_R1_8_FD_187155 | JGI IMG/M metagenome (GOLD analysis project Ga0209060, IMG submission 187155) | Surface soil microbial communities from Centralia Pennsylvania, which are recovering from an underground coalmine fire - Coalmine... | ecosystem: Environmental > Terrestrial > Soil > Unclassified...
TCCGTCCTGCGGATGTTCTCCTCGATCACGCGAATTGCGCAAATCGAGGGGCGGGCGCGAAAGGATGCATTCCGTCAGGTCAACCTGGTCGAGATCGCAAGCAAGGTCGTCGAGTTGTACGATGCCGCTGCTGAACAGGACGGCACGCGTCTCTCTCTTGTCGGCGGTCGGGACGTGGTGGTGACCGGCGATGGCGATTTGATCTTCGACGCCATCGCCAATCTCGTCGACAACGCGATCAAGCATGGCCGCGCCGGCGGCGAGGTGCATGTGAGCATCGAAAGCGCCGACGGCGAACCGGTGATCTCGATCGGCGACGACGGACCCGGTATTCCCATCGACGAACGCGAACATGTGTTCAAGCGGTTTTATCGCCTGGAGCAAAGCCGCTATACGCCGGGACACGGTCTGGGACTCAGTCTCGTCGCTGCCGTCGCGCGCCTTCATGGCGCGCGCATCGAAATGCTCGATAACGCGCCAGGCCTCCAGTTCAGGCTCCGCTTTGCGCCAGTGGAACGGATTTGACGTTCGTTACTTGACAACGGATGTCGAAAACATCAACAGCCGCCGAACGACGGAGTGGCGAAAAGGCTGGTTGAACTCGACGACCCCGTCGTCGTTGGGATTGTCGGCGGGCATGGAGCCGCCCCCTGCGCACTGACCGACGGCGTGGCGCCGGAGGCCGTTCCCGTTGTCCTGCTCGCGCTCGTGGCCGAGGCTGTGCTCGATCCTCCCGGCGACGAAGACAAACCCGAGCCGCCCGGAAGGCTCGCGGTCGGCACGCTCAGGGGGTCGCAGCCCAAGGCAATCGAACACGTTGGGTCCGCCGGATTGGTCAAAAAGCCGGTGGCGCCCGGCTGTTGCACCGCTTGAGATGTCGGTGCGTTGCTCGACGGAGCGGTTGCCGCCGCGGCGGGATTCTGCATGATTTGATCGCCGACCTGCGCGTGAGCCGCGCTTGCAATCGCAAGCGAGACGATCGAAGCGAAAATAAATATTCGTGCCATCGCTCTCTCCTATTCCCGGAAGATGCGAGACTGGCTCGATACGGCGAGCCCTTTGAGCAACCACAATGGGCGCATAGGGTTCCTCGTGAGCCCTTCAACTTGTCAAAGCGCGAGGGTTTCGCATTCGCGGGATGTCGGCAAAGGACTCATGCCTCCCATCGACAAGCCAATTTTGCTGTGATGCACGCCCCGTTCTCAGCAATCATGTGGTACGGTGCGATGCGTGGACCGAGGGCAGAACATGCAACGGCGGCAATTCATCGCGTTGCTCGGAGGCGCGGCCACATGGCCACTCATGGCACGCGCGCAGCAGGGGCAACGCGCGCAGCTTGTCTGTGTTTTGGAATCGATATCGACAGACACGCCGGGCTCTAAGACGCGCTATGCGGCATTTTTGGAAGGGCTCCAGCAGCTAGGTTGGACGCCGGGGCGCAATTTGCAGATCGAGCTGCGGTATGCCGAAGGCGACGAAGCTGCATTACGAAGGTATGCAGCGGAACTCCTTGCGCTTGCTCCCGATGTGCTTGTGGCCGGGGGTGGCGCCGCCGCAGAGGTGGCGCTGAAACTCAGCCACACCATTCCCATCGTGTTTATCATCGTCCCCGATCCCGTGGGGTCTGGCTTCGTCGAGACCTTGTCGCAACCGGGAGCCAACGCTACCGGCTTCATGATGTTTGAATACAACTTGTGCGGAAAATGGCTGGAACTGCTCAAGGAGATCGCACCAAGCGTGACGCACGCGGCTATTCTCCGCAATGCCGGCAGCGCCCGGAATCGGTCAGTTCGCTGTTCTCCAATCCGTGGCGCCATTGGTCGGCATCGAGGTAAGTTCAATCGACTTGCGCGGGCCAGCCCAGATCGAACGAGCCGTCGCGACCTTCGCGCGGAGATCGAATGGAGGAATGATCCAGGTCGCAAGTCCGACCGCAGCAGTGAATTCCAATGTTATCATTGCGGCGGCCGCACGCTACAAGCTGCCAACGGTTTACATTCAACGACCTTTCGTTGCTGCTGGCGGATTGATCTCCTATGGGCCAAATTTTGAGGACCAATACCGACGCGCGGCAGACTACGTTGATCGCATATTGAAGGGTGAGAAACCTGGCAATCTGCCCGTGCAGGCCCCTCAGAAGTACGAACTCGCCATCAACCTCAAGACCGCGAAGGCGCTCGGCATGAGCGTGCCGGCTGGGCTTCTCGCTCGTGCCGACGAAGTGATCGAGTAGCTCACTCTATTGCCGCACACGAGTCCGATACGGGCCTCAGGCAGACTTGCTGCGAAGCCACCCGCAGAGCGGCTTCGGGACGGCTGAACGCTTGGCGAACGGATCAGCAGGCAATGTGCGCCTTCCGCCTTCGCAATGTCGATCCAGCGCATGATCCGAAAAAGTGCTTAGCGGGTTTCCGAAAAGATCATGCGCAAACAACAAGCTAAAGCGCGGCGGCGATTCGGCCTAAAGGCATCGCGTCGGGCGCCATCATGTGCGGGTTGGGGGCTACGCTCCTCTTTGCGCGTCGCACGGCCTGATGCCGGGGCCGGGGCATTGGCAGAAATCAGCGTGAAGTCCTCGAACCTCCGGCCAGGTTTCACAAATCGACAACGATATCGCGAACCGGTCGTGAGCAGCATACGAGAAGGTTGCCGTCGGCGGGCATGTCAAGCGGCTCCGGGTCGTAGGCGACCGCCCCCGAAACCAAGCCGCTCTCGCAACTGTGACAAACACCCGTCCGGCACGCCCAGCGAACCGGAACGTCACAAGCCTCGGCCAGCTCCAGAATGCTCTGGTAGGAAGGCTTCCAATGTGCGGCGATGCCGCTGCGCGCAAACGACACCAGCGGACCGGTGTCGGCGTCGTCCCGCGGCAGATGCGCCGCTCGCCTCGCTGCGCCGACCACACCAGGCGTTCTCGGCTCGCTGCCGTTGAAGAGTTCGACGTGAATCCGCGCTGGCGCCACGCCCACCGCGGCCAACGCCTCTTTCATCTCCGCCATAAAGCGCGTGGGCCCGCAGAGATATACATCCGCTTCTCGCGGGATGCCGACCTCGTTGAAGACCGATGACGAAAGGTGACCCGCGCCGTCGAAATCCTCACCCATCTTGTCGCGCGGGTCCGGCCTGGAGTAACAAACATAGCTGCGGCCGCGCGCAAGCTCCGGCATGAGGCGTCGAACTTCCGGCGCGAATGGGTGATGCTGCCGATCTCGAGCCGCGTGCAGCCACAGGATCTCTCGTGTCGAGCGCTCCGACGCCAGCGCATGCAGCATAGCCAGAACAGGAGTTGCCCCGATTCCGGCGCTAAGCAATACCACCGGCTGCGCTCCGACTTGCAGAATGAAGCTGCCACGCGGCGAGCTCACGTCGAGAACATCGCCTGCACGAACATGCTCCTGAAGGTAGGTTCCAGCTGCGCCGTGCGGCTCGATTTTCACGCTGATTCGATAACGCTCACTCGAAAGGGGACCCGAGAGCGAGTAGCTGCGAAAAAGCGGCGTGCCGCCCGTGGTCCGCGGAAGACGTAAGACCACGTACTGCCCCGGAAGCGCGGTCGGCAGCGCCTGATGGTCTGCACTGTACATCGTCAGCGAGAGAACATCGGCCGATTCCCGGTCGATCGCAGCCACCGCGAGCGGCCGAAATCCCGGCGCAGTCGGATGCGCGGCTGCCGCCGGCGCCAGCCCCGCGTTGCCGCCCCCCGCGGCTATCGTCTGGGTCCGCAGCAAAGCCTCAAACGACCGCTGCCATCCAGGCGAAAGCGCTTTGATACGCAAGGCGCGCTCCAGCCGATCGCGCGCATGATTTGGAAAATAAAGGAGCGCGTTGATCTCCGCGACGGTCATTCGCTCATCCGCCTCGCCCACCTTCGTGATCTCGTCGCCGGCACCGACCTCGCCTTCCCTAAGCACGCGAAAGTAGAATCCCGGCCGTCCGCTGGATGTCAGCAAAGCCGGCATCCGAGGTTCGTTCATCCGAATGCCAACGCGATAGCAGGTGACGCGAGGCGCAGTGACCTCGAACAATGCAGTGCCGATCTGATAGCGGTCGCCGATGCAAACCTCATCGTCCGCCAATCCTTCGATCGTAAAATTCTCGCCAAACTGCCCGTGGACGAAGTCGGTCCTGTTCAGCTGTTCCTGCCAATAGCGATACGAATCCATCTGATAAACGAGAACGGCTCGCTGCTCACCCCCGTGGCCATGCAGGTCGCCCTGCCCGTCGCCGTCCAAATTCAGCCGGGCCACCCCGCAGCGGCCGAGCACTGGATTCTTCCATATCCCGGTATGTACGGTGCGACCTTTCCACTCGATGTCGCGCGGAAGTCCCACGTTCACCGATAGCAGTCGAGCCATGTCGCTCCTCCGCTTTGGTAGGGGCTGAAACTATTTGCGGCGGCTCCTGCTGCGCCTCTGTCGATTTTCAATATGTTACCACAACTGGATTCAGCAGGTTTCACACTCTTATGAACATCGCTCTTCGTTCGCGACTGGCGCGCTTGCCAATAGTGCGCCACGATTGAAGACTGCTCTCAGGTCCCGAACTCATAGCCGGAAGTGCAGATGGGAGATGGAGATGGATGAAACCGTGCGGCTGGCGCTAAAGCGTCATTGGGACGCTTCGGACGCGAACGACTTCGACGTCGAACATGAGATCTACCGCGAGGATGCCGTCCTTGATTATCCACAATCCGGCGAGCGGATCCGCGGCCGGCGCAACATTCAAGAGAGCCGGTTCGTCCAGCCGAACAAGAAGCGCTTTAAGGTCCGCCGAATTGTCGGCAGCGGCGATCTCTGGGTCACTGAATTCGTTCTTACCTATGACGGTGTACCGTCCTACACGGTGAGCATCATGGAATTCCGCGAAGGATTGGTGGCGCACGAAACACAATATTTCGCCGACCGATTTGAGCCCGCGCCTTCGCGTGCGCATCTCGTCGAGCGAGTTTGAATGGACAGCGCCAAGCTGGGTTTCAATCCAGGCTTGGCGGCTTCCGCTTCTAGCCTTGCCATACATACTGCGAAGCCGCCCGAGGACGGCTTCGCGACCGTTCACCGCATGACGAACGGGTTGGCCGGAACATCCTTGGCCGTCGATATCCACACGCTCTTTGTTTCCAGATATTCGCGGACCGCGTCGATGCCGCTCTCGCGCCCGACCCCCGAATGCTTCATGCCGCCGAACGGCATCATGTAACTGATGGCCCGGTAGGTATTCACCCACACGGTTCCGGCGCGCAGCAGTTTCGGCACGCGCACGGCACGCGCCAGATCCTGGGTCCAGATGCCTGCCGCAAGGCCGTAGATCGTGTCGTTGGCGATGCGAATGGCGTCTTCCTCGGTGTCGAAGCTGATGATCGAGAGGACCGGTCCAAAGACTTCCTCGCGCGCGATCCGCATGGTGTTGTCGACGTCGGTAAAGATGGTCGGCTCGACGAACTGGCCGCCGGTAATGCCTGCGCCTGAAGCCGGCCTTCCGCCAAGCAGCAAGCGCGCGCCTTCTGTCTTCGCAACGTCGATATAGTCGAGCACCTTCTTGTACTGCGCCGGTGTCGTGACCGGGCCGATATTGGTGTCCGATTTCATGGGATCGCCGATCTTGGCAGAGCGCGCGAGGTCGAGCAGGCGCGCCACGAACTTGTCCTTGATCGAGCTCTGCACGAGGAGGCGCGATCCGGCGATGCAGGTCTGCCCGGTCGCTGCGAAAATGCCGGAGATCGCGCCGGCTGCGGCAGCGGTGAGATCGGCATCCTCGAAGACGATGTTGGGAGATTTTCCTCCGAGCTCCAGCGAGACCCGCTTCAGGCTGCGCGCGGCGGTCTCGTAGACCTTGGCGCCGGTCGTATCCGATCCGGTGAAAGTGATCTTGGAAACACCAGGGTGCGAGATCAGCTCGGTGCCGATCTCGGGCCCGAAGCCGGTGACCACATTGAAGATTCCATCGGGAATGCCGGCCTCCTTCGTCAGCGCGGCGAATTCCAGCGTACTGGCAGAGGTGAATTCCGACGGCTTGACGATGACGGCGCAGCCGGCGGCGAGCGCGGGGGCGCACTTCCAGGCGACGAACAAAAGCGGCGAGTTCCAGGCCGTGAGCGCCGCGACAACGCCGACAGGTTCATGCGTCGTGTAGGCGAAGGTTTCGGGCTTGTCGATCGGCACAAGGCCGCCTTCGAGCTTGTCGACGAGGCCGCCGAAATACCACCACCATTCCGGATGGTAGCGAAGCTGGCCCAGCATCTCGGCCATGAGCTTGCCGTTGTCGCGCACCTCGATCTCGGCGAGACGCTCCGCATTCGCGGCGACGAGGTCGCCGAGCTTGCGCATCGTTTTGCCGCGTGCGGAGGCCGTCATCTTGGACCAGGGGCCGCGCCACATCGCGTCATTGGCGGCCTTCACGGCGCGGTCGGCATCGGCTTTCGATGCGCGCGGAATCTTCGCCCAGGGCTCGCCACGATAAGGATCGATCGAATCGAACCATTCGCCCTTGGCGGGGTCGACATACTGGCCGTTGATATAAAGCTGATAAGTCTTCATGGGACCCTCCACTCGAGGCAGGGTGATGGGGCTGGCGAAACGACGCACTGTATTCCACGACTTGAATAAAACGAAGCCGCTTGAAAGAAGTGCCATGCGTTCGGCTTGGTTCTCGGCGCCCCTGCTATGTCGCTGCAGTGGGTGTCTTCAGAATAATGCCGAACAGGCCCTTTTTGTTGAAACGTCGCAGGTCCGGGCGGAGCGGCTCGGCCGTGCAGATCAAGGAAAATTGCCGGGGAACGGTCCGGGTAAACGAGCGAAAGCCCCAATTGGCGTCCACGTCGTCAACGACGATGGCGCCCTTCGGCGCCAGGCTTGGCCAGGTTCGATCCAGCTCGAACCGAACGTTACGCTCGCTATGCAGGCTATCGTGAATGAAGAGGTCGATTTGACCCAGGTCGGAAAGTAACGCGGGAAGATGGCGCCTGCTCGAGCCCTTGATGTATGTCCATCGATCCGAGTGGTCTGCGCTCACGGCGGCTCCGATCTGCTCGCGCCACGACCTCTCTAGCGGCGGAAGATCGATGCTCCAAAGATGGCCGCTACCGTTCCTCTTAAGTGCTTCAAGGATGACGCGTGATGTGACGCCGTGAGCTACTCCGGTTTCGACAACCGTCTGCGGTTTCAAGTGACGCGTCAGGCACCATATGGCTCGCACCAATCCGGCATCGCCATCGTTCCACCATTGAAAGCTCTCCGGGCCGGCCCGTATCCCTTTTGCTTCCAGCTCCCTTATGACCTGACGCCACAAGTCCCAAAACTCTTGCGCCTCATCGCAGGACCAGCGCGCACCGATAACTTCATGAAGCTGCTGTTCCCAGCTCAAATCCGGCTCGTAGGAACATTGAGGTCCGCGCCGCTCGCGCTCGGCGACATAGGACTCGAGAATCGTGGTCCAGGTTTCGATGGGCTCGGCAACCAGATCGGTAACACCGGCGACCGGATGCTTCAGCAGGTAGCGTAGGGGTATTCCGAGCATCGCGGCCTCGCGCAAGTGGCGATCACAAAACGCCCTTGCATCAGTTGCATCAAGTTACGCATGCTGCGATGACAAGGAGTTGATACCGCCTGCCGCAAGCGAGACCCGGGATCCACCATTGCGCGGGAAAACGGCGGCGAACGCCCTCCAAACATTTCCTTTTGGGCTTGTTTCGGATATTCACCGGAAGGTGATTTGCGCGAGATCCGACTGACATGATGCCAGCCTCTTCTCTTGCCATTCGGATCGCGAGCGCGAGCCTTGCGGGCGTGCTTGCATTTTTGTCCGCCGCATCGGCACAGGAGCTGTTCCAGCCCATGCGGCCGGCGCCGGCCGCCGTGAGACCGCCGACCGCGCCGTCCGCGCGCGCGGCGTCTTGCCACAATGGCGCGAGCTTCGAGCGCTTTCTTGCCGATCTGAAACAGCAGGCGATCGCGCAAGGCGTCTCGCAGCGCGCGATCTCGGAGGCCTCGCCTTACCTCACCTACGACCAGGGCATCGTCAACCGCGACCGTGGTCAGCGCGTGTTCGGCCAGATCTTTACCGAGTTCGCCGGGCGCATGGCCGCAACCTACCGCATGCAGCAGGGCCAGGCGCACATCAAGACTTATGCCGCGGCGTTCGCGCGCGCCGAAAAGGAATATGGTGTGCCGCCGGCCGTTATCGCCGCGTTCTGGGGACTGGAGAGTGATTTCGGCGCCAACATGGGCAATTTGCCGGTGCTGCCCTCGCTGGTGTCGCTGGCTTACGATTGCCGGCGCTCCGAGCGGTTCCAGAACGAGACGATCGCGGCACTTAAAATCATCGATCGCGGCGATCTCTCGCCGGACGAGATGGTCGGCTCGTGGGCGGGCGAGCTCGGACAGACGCAGTTCCTGCCGACGCATTATTTCACCTACGCCGTCGATTATGACGGCGACGGACGGCGCAATCTCCTGAGCAGCGCGCCCGACGTGATCGGCTCGACCGCGAATTATATCGCCACCGGCTTGCACTGGCGGCGCGGCGAGCCGTGGCTGGAAGAAGTGCGTGCGCCTGCGAATTTTCCCTGGGACCAGGCGGACCTCACAATTCAATTGCCACGCGCGAAGTTATCGCAGCTTGGCGTGACCTATCCCGACGGCCGACCGCTGCCGAACGACGATCTGCCGGCTTCGCTGTTGCTGCCGATGGGGCGGACGGGCCCGGCGTTCCTGGCCTACGCCAATTTCGCCGCTTACACCGAGTGGAACAACTCGCTGATCTATTCGACCACCGCCGCCTATCTTGCGACCCGTATCGCCGGCGCACCGCCCATGCGCCGGCCTGGCGGCGCAGTGGCGCAACTGCCGTTCAACGAGATCAAGTCCTTGCAGCAGCTTCTGGTGCGCGCGGGCTTTGATGTCGGCAAGGTCGACGGCGTACTCGGCCAGCAAAGCCGCACAGCCGTCAAGGCGATGCAGGTCAAATATGGCTTGCCTGCGGATTCCTGGCCGACCACGGAGCTGCTCGCGAAAATGCGCGGCACACAACGGGCCCAGGTGCAGCCCGCGGCACTGCCGACGGCGCGGTAGCTTTCATCCTTCTCCCTCTCCCCGCGTGCGGGGAGAGGTGAACAGAGTTGCATTTCACTCGCCGCCACCCCATGTCGAGAACGTTTCACGTCCCCATCTCATCCGAGAGAGCATCACATGTCCTTTTACGACGCGACCGTCCCCGCCTTCTCCAACATGCTGTCCGCCCTGTCCGGCCTGCTTCGGAAAGCCGAGGCCCATTGCAAGGCCAAAAACATCCAACCTGACGTGCTGCTGAATGCGCGGCTTTATCCCGACATGTTCGCGCTGACGCGGCAGATCCAGCTTGCCTGCGATTTCGCCGGCAAAAGCGCGGCGCGGCTCGCTCAAATCGACGTGCCGACCACGCCCGACACCGAGAAGACGTTCGAGGAATTGCAGCAACGAATTGCGAAAACTCTCGACTATTTGAAGACGTTCAAGCCGGAGCAGTTCGAAGGCTCCGATCGCAAGGACGTGACGTTTCCCGCCGGACCAAACGCGTCCTTGACCCTGAAAGGGCAGGAGTTCGTCAACCGCGTCGCCTTCCCAAATTTCTACTTCCACGCGGCGACCGCGCACGGCATCCTGCGCCACAATGGCGTTGAGATCGGCAAGCGCGACTTTTTGGGCGTGGCTTGAGAACGGTCGTCATACCCGGGCTTGTCCCGGGTATCCACGTCTTTTTTGATGGCAGATGCGTGGATGGCCGGGTCAGGCCCGGCCATGACGGAGGGGCAAGCGTCCCCAGCCTGCGCCCTACGAATACCTTCCACCATTGCGCCGCTCGCGGCGATGCACAATTGTAGGCCACCTGTCATTTCATCGGGAAACTCCATGTCGACGCCCACAAGACTCTTCGAGCCCTTCAAACTCGGGCCGCTCAACCTGCCCAACCGCTTTGTGATGGCGCCGCTGACGCGCAACCGCGCGTTGCCGCCCGGCATGGTGCCAAGCCCGCTTGCGGTCGAATATTATGGCCAACGGGCGTCTGCCGGTCTTCTGGTCACCGAGGCGACCCAGGTGTCGCAGCAGGGTCAGGGCTATCAGGATACGCCCGGCATCTATTCGAAGGATCAGGTCGAAGGCTGGAAGAAGGTCACCGATCGCGTGCACGAACGCGGCGGGCGCATCTTCGTGCAGCTCTGGCATGTCGGCCGTGTTTCCCACACCTCGCTGCAACCCGGCGGCGGCAAGCCAGTCGCGCCATCGGCCATCCGCGCCAAGGGCAAGACCTTCGTCAACGGCACGTTCACCGACATCTCCGAGCCTCGTGCGCTGGAGTTGTCCGAAATTCCCGGAATCATCGACGACTTCAAGCGCGGCGCAGCGAATGCGTTGGCCGCGGGCTTCGATGGCGTCGAGATTCACGGCGCCAACGGCTATCTGCTCGATCAGTTCGCCAAAGACGGCGCCAACAAACGCACCGACGCTTACGGCGGCTCACTCGAGAACCGCGCAAGGCTGATGCTGGAGGTCGCCAAGGCGGTGACGGCCGAGACGGGGCGCGAGCGCACCGGCATCCGCATCTCGCCTGTAACACCGTCGAACGACATCTCCGACTCAAATCCGCAGCCGCTGTTCGAGTACATCGTCAACGGGCTCGATGCGCTGAAACTCGTCTACATCCATGTCGTCGAGGGCGCAACCGGCGGACCGCGCGATATCGCTCCCTTCGACTATGCCTCTTTGCGCAAGCGATTCAGGGGCGCCTATATCGCCAACAACGGCTACGATTTTGCGCTCGCGACCAAAATGCTGGACGCAGGCGCGGCGGATTTGATCGCGTTCGGCAAGCCGTTCATTTCGAATCCCGATCTGGTCGAGCGCCTGAAGAAGGGCGCACCGCTGAACGAGTGGGACAAGGCGACGTTCTATGGCGGCGGCGCAAAGGGCTACACCGATTACCCGACGCTCGAGGCGGCTGAGGCGGCGCAGTAGCCGACCAACCCGTCATTGCGAGAAGCAAGGCGACGAAGCAATCCTGCCGCGGTAACAGATAGCTTCGCGGAGCCTGTCATCAGGCGCGCATTCGCGCGCCCCGTTGGCGCGGACCCGTTGGGTCGCAATGACGTTTCCCGGTCGCTACCCGACGACGCGGATGCGACCAACATGCTCCAGCATCACGCTCACGCGCGGCCTCCGGCTTCCGCCAACGGATTCTGCGCAGACGGGCGATGGGACGCGATCCAGTCGTCGATCACGGCGATCTGCTCAGCGGACAGGCGAAGACCGAGCTTCGAGCGACGCCAGACAACGTCTTCGGCGCTCAACGCCCACTCGTTGGCCATCAGGTATTTCACTTCGGCCGCGGTCAGCGTGGCGCCAAAGGATTGGCCGAGATCGGCTGATGACTTTGCCGTGCCCAGTACTTTCGAAGCGCGGGTGCCATAGGCATGCGCGAGCCGGTTGGCGTGGTCCTGCGTCAGAAACGGATAGTCGCGCTGCAACTCTGCGGTCAGCGCGGGAAGCGCTGATACGTCGAGATCGCCGCCGGGCAGCGGCGATTTTCCGGTCCAGCCCTCGCGCAGCTTGCCGCTGCGCAAATATGGCTCAAGCCGCTCCAGCGCTTCTTCGGCAAGCCGGCGATAGGTCGTGATCTTGCCGCCGTAGATCGAGAGCAACGGCGCGCCGCCGGGCGCATCGAGTTCGAACACATATTCGCGGGTCGCGGCCTTGGCTTCGCTCGCGCCGTCGTCATAGAGCGGGCGCACGCCGGCATAGGTCCAGACCACGTCCTCCGGCTTGACCGGCTTTGTCAGATATTCGCTGACGGAATTGCAGAGATAACCGATCTCCTCGGTCGTCGCCTTCACCTTCGACGGATCGCCGTGATAGTCGCGATCGGTGGTGCCGATCAGCGTGAAGTCGTCCTGATAGGGAATGACAAAGACGATGCGGCCGTCGGCGTTCTGAAACATGTAGGCGCGGTCATGCTCGTAGAGCTTTTTCACCACGATGTGCGAGCCCTGCACCAGCCGCACCTTTGCTCGCGCATTGACGCCGGAGCCTGCCGCCAGCACGTCCTCGACCCAGGGACCACCGGCATTGACCAGCAC
>Ga0209060_10003896_pt1 | contig 12089 bp, 13 predicted proteins | sample Coa_R1_8_FD_187155 | JGI IMG/M metagenome (GOLD analysis project Ga0209060, IMG submission 187155) | Surface soil microbial communities from Centralia Pennsylvania, which are recovering from an underground coalmine fire - Coalmine... | ecosystem: Environmental > Terrestrial > Soil >...
AGCGCCTGATCCCAGCTCACCCGCACGAATTCGTCGCGGCCACGCAATGTCCTGTCGCCGGTCGCCCCATCCTTGAGAAATCCCTTGCGGACCATGGGATAGGAGATGCGGCTCCCGGAATGGACGGCGTCAGCGAGCGCGGTGATCATGCGCGTGGGGTTGGCATCCTTGGCGAAGGGCAGTGCCTTCACCAGCCGGCCGTCCCGCGTGACCGCCTCGACGACGCCCCAATGGGTGGCCGTCAGTACGGTCTTTTCCTCGTTCGCGGCAGCGAGACCGGGAACGAGCGTGGCGGCCAGGGCGGCACCGGACAGCTCGATCATTTGTCGCCGGGAGACGGTGCCGATGTCTTGCCTGCCGGACTCGGCGCCTTTGCTCTCCGTGGTCATATGGTCTCTCCTTTATGGCTTTGCATGGGCTTGAAGGTATCGGGTGACCAGCTCCGCCTGATCCGGCTGGAGCGCTGCATTCTTGGTCATGGTCTTCAGGATCGTCGGCCACTGATTGGCCGTGAACTCGTTGGTATGGTGCAGAGCGTGGCAGGCGCTGCAGCGCTTGCTGAAGAGGGCGCGGGCCGCTGCCCAGACGGTTTCCTGATCGGCCACCAGATCGGTGGCGGGCACGAAGCCCGTCAGCTGAGTCTCATGCCAGACGTTGCCGTAGGGGTCGGTGGTGCTCGACAGAATCCTGGGCTGTGCCGAAGTGTCGGCGAGGCGGGCCACGACGATGCGCTGCCCGGCCGCGGCAAAGAGGATGGTCGCGGAGCCCTCCTGCATCCAGCCTTCGAGAGCGACCGGCTGGAGACCGCCGGAGGCGGGGCCGGTCGGCTGGAGCCCCGTTCCCGGCGTGATTCTGGCGGCGGCGACGTGATCCGACGCTTGGGCGTACAGGGGCACGTCGCTGGAAGCATAGAGGAGCGCGCTCTGAGAGTCGGCATGCAGGGATGCAGCGGAGAACAGGAGGCCGAGGAGGGCGCACAAGACGATAGCGGCCGAAGCACGGTGCCACCGCTTCACGGCATCCGTGGCGGCAGAATTCTTCGGCGTCGGTTCCCCGCCAGCGCTACGCCCCATCATCTCGCCCCAGTGCCTCGTCCGCTCGCCTGCACCAGCCTCGCCCGGAACCCACGGAATCGGGCAATGCGGCGAAGAAACCTGCCACGGGCGCAGCCGAGGCCCATTGATCTAGATCAATGGGCCCCGAGAAAGACAACACGCCGGCGGCGGGGGAATCGACCCCGGCGGCGCGGGCGGAGCGAAGGCCTGACCTCGCGATTGGGTTCAAACTTATCCAGCTTTGATTCCAGTCCGGGGGCTGATAGAAGCTTTTCCTTAATGATCACAAGTGCGCCCGCGGCGATCTGCCTCGCGGGCTTTTTCATTCCGGCAAATCGAGGACGGATCATGGCGCGCTCGAAGCTGGCCAAGCGCAAACCTGCGCCCGATGCGAAGGTCGTCGACCTCAACGCGCCCGACCTCAATGCAAGCGACGGACGCGGTGGCCACGCCCGGGCCGAGGCGCGCAAGGCCGCGGTCAAGAAGGCATTCGGCCTGCTGACGCGGAAGCGGTGACACGTGGCGCGCAGAGGTCAATGGCCGAAAGGCGTCAGCGGCAACCCCGCCGGGCTGTGGCGGAAGGGCGCCAGCGGCAATCCCGGCGGCCGGCCCAAGGGCGTCGGCTGGGTGCGGGAAATCGCCCGTGGCTACACGAAGCTTGCCATCGACACGCTGGTGGAGCTTTGCGAGAAGGGAAAGACCGAGTCGGTCCGCCGGGCCGCGGCGGCCGACCTGCTGGAGCGCGGATGGGGCAAGCCCTTGCAGCAGGTGGAAGTGACGCGGACACCGTTCGACGAGATGTCGGCCGATGAGCTCCGCGCTCTCGAGCGCGCTCTCGCGAATCTCGAGCGAGAGGAGGCGGGAACTGCTGGCGAACCTTCGGGAACGCCTGTCGCAGCTGCGCCTCAGCGCCTACCGCCCATACACTAAGCAGGCAGAGTTCCACGCCGCCGGCGCCAGCCATCGCGAAAGGCTGCTGCGCGCCGGCAACCAGCTGGGCAAGACGGTGGCGGGCGCGGCCGAGGCGGCCTATCACCTGACGGGCAAATATCCCGCCTGGTGGCAGGGCCGGCGCTGGGACCGCCCGACCATCGGCTGGGTCGCCGGCGTCACCGGCGAGAGCACGCGGGACAATCCCCAGCGCGTGCTCATGGGGCGGCCGACCTCGATCGGCAGCGGCATGGTGCCGGGGGCGGACATCGCCGGCTACAGCATGGCCCGCGGCGTCGCCGACCTGATGGACCAGGTGCGCGTGCGCCATGTCAGCGGCGGCATCTCGATGATGAGTTTCAAGTCCTATGAGCGCGGCCGGGAGAAGTGGCAGGGCGAAAGCCTGGACTGGCTGTGGGACGACGAGGAGCCGCCGCTCGACATCTATCTCGAGGGCCTGACCCGCACCAACGCCACCGGCGGCATGATGTGGCTGACCTTCACGCCGCTCCTGGGGATGTCCGAGGTGGTGCGGCGATTCCTGATGGAGCCATCGCCCGACCGGCATGACACGAACATGGTGATCGAGGACGCCGAGCACATTGCCGAGGCGGAGCGCACCCGGATCGTCGCCAGCTATCCCGAGCATGAGCGCGAGGCGCGAGTGCGCGGGACGCCGATCCTGGGCTCGGGCCGCGTCTTCCCGATCGCGGAAGCCTCGATAGCCGAGCCGGCCATCGCGCTGCCCCAGAGCTGGGCGCGGATCGCCGGGATCGATTTCGGCTGGGACCATCCGACGGCGGCGGTGTGGCTCGCCCATGACCGGGACGCCGACGTCGTTCACGTGACCGACTGCTATCGTGTGAAGGTGGAAACGCCCGTCGTCCACGGCGCCGCCATCAAGGCGCGGGGCGACTGGATCCCGGTCGCCTGGCCCCAGGACGGCCTGCAGCACGACAAGGGATCGGGCGAGACGCTGGCCAAGCAGTATCGCGACCAGGGTGTCGCCATGCTGGCGGAGCCCGCCACCTTCGAGGACGGCGGCGTCAGCGTGGAAGCCGGCGTCATCGCCATGCTCGACCGGATGAAGACCGGCCGACTGAAGGTCGCGGCACACCTCAACGACTGGTGGGAGGAATTCCGCCTCTACCACCGCAAGGACGGCCTGATCGTCAAGGAAGCCGACGACCTGATGAGCGCGACGCGCTACGCCCTGATGATGCTACGCGCGGCGACGGTGAAGCCCCGGTCGAAGCCGATCAAGTACCCGAAGGGGAGTTATGTATGAGCATTGCTTTGCTGGTGCGGATCGAAGCGCTCGAACGGCGGCTGGCGACCATGGAGGCGGAAATTGTCAGGCTGAAGAGCGCGCCCAAGAGCGACAGTCCCGGTGAGAAGCCCGCGCCGGCCAAGAAGAAAGCCCGCTAATCCGATGGCCAGGATGACCGACGACGAGGTGCTCGCCATCTGCAAGGCGCAGATCAACGGGGCGCTCGGCTTCCTCAACGGCAAGCTCGCGCAGGCGCGCCTCAAGGCGCTGCAGTACTACAACGCCGAGCCGTACGGGAACGAGGTCGAGGGGTCTTCCCAGATCGTGACCACCGAAGTGCGCGACGTGGTCGAATCGATCATGCCGAGCCTGATGAAGATCTTCGTCAGCGGCGACAAGGTGGCGGAGTTCGATCCCGTCGGACCGGGCGACGAGGCGGTCGCCGGCCAGGCGACGGACTACACGAACTACATCTTCACCAAGGACAACAAGGGCTACGACGTGTTGCAGACGGCCTTGCGCGACGGCCTGATCCAGAAATGCGGCGTGGTCAAGATCGGCTGGGAGGACAGCGAGGACATCACCAAGGATCGCTACCAGGGCCTGACGGACCTGGAGCTGGAACAGCTCGTCGCCCCCGACGACGTAGAGGTGGTGGCGCATGACGCCTATGCAGGCGTGCTGATGCAGCCCAACCCGCAGAGCGGCCTGCCCGCGCCGCAGCCCGCCACGCTGCACGACGTGGTGGTGCGCAAGCGCAAGAAGACGGGCCGGGTCAAAATCCGCGCCGTGCCGCCGGAGGAGTTCCTGATCTCGCGCCGGGCCGTCAGCCTGGCGGGCGCGGCCTTCATCGGCCATCGGGTGCGCAAGACCGCGACGGAGCTCCTGGAGATGGGCTATTCGAGGAAGGTCGTGGACGGCCTGCCGGGCAACGACGCGCAAGACTTCAACGCCGAGCGGCTGGAACGGTTCAGGGCCGAGGACGAGGCGCCATTCATCACCAATCCGGCGCTCGATCCCTCGACCAAGGAGGTCTGGCTGACCGAGTGCTACCTGAAGATGGACTATGACGGCGACGGCCTCGCCGAGCTGCGCAAGGTGACGGTCGCGGGCGATTCGGGCATGACCATCCTCGACAACGAGGAGATCGATTCCCTGCCTTTCGCCTATTGGACGCCGGTGCCCCAGCCGCACAAGTTCTTCGGGCTTTCCATGGCCGATTTGACCATGGACCTGCAGCTGACCCAGTCCACGGTCACGCGCCAGGTGCTGGACAACATGTACCGGGCCAACAACGGGCGCTTCGCCATTTCGGGCAAGGTCAACGTGGAGGACATGCTGACGCCCAGGCCCGGCGGGCTGGTGCGCATGACCGACCCCAACGCGATGCCCGAGGGGCATTTCATGCCGCTGGAGACGGCCTCCATCGCGCCGCTCGCCATGCCGCTCCTGGAGATGCTGGACACCAAGCAGGAAACCCGCACCGGCGTGACGCGCTACAACCAGGGGCTGGACGCCAACACCCTCAACAAGACGGCGACGGGGGTGAACCTGATCACGGGCTTCGCCCAGATGCGCCAGGAGCTGATCGCGCGCAACGCCGGAGAGATGCTGGTCGCCGGCATCTTCAAGAAGATCCTCGAGCTGGTCTGCAAGCATCAGCAGGAACCGCGGATGGTGCGGCTGCGCGGGACCTGGGTCGCCATGGATCCGCGGGAGTGGAACGACCAGATGGACGTGACGGTGACGGTCGGGCTCGGCAACGGCAACAAGGACCAGATGCTGGGGCATCTGATGATGATCCTGCAGACCCAGCAGGCGGCCCTGCAGCAGCTCGGCCCCCAGAATCCGCTGGTCGGCCTGCAGAACGTCTACAACACGCTGGAGAAGATCTGCGAGAACGCGGGGCTGAAGACCGCGGGGCCGTACTTCAGCGATCCCAAATCGGCGGGCGCAGTTCCGCCACCGCCGGCCGGGACGCCGTCGGTTCCGACGCCGGACCCGCGGGCGATCTATGCCCAGGGCTCGGCCCAGGCGGGGGTGATCCGCGCCCAGGCCGACATGCACCGGGCCCAGAGCGAGCCCGGGACCCGCGCGATCGAAGCCGCCGTCACCGCCAAGGCCGACATCGTGAAGGCCAAGATCGCCGCCGGCGCCACCATCGCCGCCGCGGCGATCAAGGCAGGCGGGAGCCTGCAGGAGACGATCCACGAGGTCTTGAGCGAGATCTTCCGCGATGCGATGAACCAGAGCGGGGATCAGCCCGCCCCAGGGCCCGCGTCTCCACCGCCGCAAATGCCGCCCACACCGATGCAACAACAGCCGGCGTTCTAGGGCGTGCACTGACAAACCCTCCGGCTTTCTTACCCCTGGGAGTCGACAAAGACCCGGGCTCGCAGGTATATCGGCCATGTTCGCCGAAAAACAAGGTGCGGACTTCGGCTGGGAAAGTCCGACATGAGATTGTTTTCGCACATGAACTGGACTCAATTCCTGCCGGGGAATTCCTTGTCCCGGTCTTTCACAATACAAAATGTTCCATACATCGCGTTTTTCTGGCTCGTTATCGTCGTCACCTTGCTCTCTGTCGCCATTATAAATACATTTCCATTTTATTTTCCGGATTCGGCGGGTTATGACGGCTTTGCGGCCGACACGTTGCGGTCACCCGTTCCCGGCGAGCTTGCACATCTTATCTATGGATGGACTGGCCCATGGTCGCTTCCGATCATTTCGAGCGCGATTCTGGCAACGGTCATAATTCGCTGCATCTTCGATTTCCAATCATCGATTTCTCTAATGGCGGTTCTGATAGTTCTCATCCTGAGCGGGACGACATTTTTCTCCTCGGTCATTCTCTCAGACGTATGGATCGTGTCGGCCGTTGGTTCGACTCTTGCCCTCTCAAAACGCCTGTCCTTGACCGCACTCATGCTCGGTGCGGTCTCCGTTTCAGGGCATAGCGCGAATTTCCCCATCATCGTGGCGACTGCCGTGCCAATCGTTCTCTATTCGCGGGAAAAATTCACGCTAATGCTTCGTTACGCGATAATGATTCTGCTGTCTTGCTTTATTTTGCTTGTTTCCAATTACCTTGCTTCGGGAACGATGTTTCCGGAAACTTTCAGCTCCTCGATCATCGCTTCGAAGATTTTGAATGACGTTCCGGAAGCGCTATTCGATCTATGTGCGCAAAAGCCGGAAGGCGCACTGTGCGACCGAATAGAGGAAGTCAGAGAACACGCTCACACAGACAGTTCATATTTCATTTGGGCCAGCGATGTCGGTTACCCAACTCTTCGGCAATATTCCTGGCCACTCGCGTACGTTGCGGTCACGCGCCATGCATATGAATTTCTGCGCGCAACGTTCAATGATTTCCTGCGTGCGTATAGTCCGTCGCTTGGTATCGGCGTTTCGGGTTATATGATTCGAACACCTACAGATTCCTATGCTTACCGGCTCATCGATGCCGATACCGGCTGGCTTTCCCGAGCCGGCTTTTTCAACTCATCCATGTTCCGACGTGCCTTTTACCTTATTCACCTTGCTTTTTATTTTGGGCTGCTGGCGTTGACGGCTTCCGCGTTTCGGTCCCAGGACAGGTATCGGGGATTGTTTTTGGCACTGATTTGCGCCGTCTTGGCGAACGACCTTGTGTTCGCAGCCATATCGGGCATGTGGGGGCGGTATCATTTCCGGATCGTCGGCATTGTTCTGTTCGCGCTCATCATCAGTTGCGGACGAAAGGCGGAGTGTCGTCGGATCGCAATTCGCCATGACAACTCGTCGCCAACTGCCCCGCCGTCATCCAGCTCGCTTCGATCAGGCGTTGGTTGAGCATTGGATCGGGTGAATTCCCGGTTTCCGCTTGCGCGGGAACGGCGATATGAAGGGTGGGTCAAATGTATGCGATCAGCCACCACAGGCGGCGCGTGATCGCGATGCTCCGGCGCTGGCTTTCGCCAGCCGCGATCGGCCCGCTGCCTTACGAACCCGCACCCGACCAAGTCCCGCGCACGCCACAGGCCCAGAAGAACCGCGGCATCCGGGCCGCGGCGCTCCTCGCCGACCCGCCGATCGCGGACGCGCTCGCCGCCATCGAGCGGCGGGCTCATGACGCCTGGGCCGACAGTGCTGCGTCCGAGACCGCGGCGCGCGAGCAGGCCTATTGGCGGCTGAAGGCCGCTACGGCGTTCCGCGCCGAGCTCGAGGGCCTGGTGCGCGACGGCCTGGTCGCCGAGGCCGAGATCGAGATCAACGAACGACTGGTTGCTGCGAACAGGAGAACCCGCGATGCCCGATAGCATGCCTGGCGCCACCGACGGCGGCAACGAGACCGTCGAAGCCTTGACCCAATTGCTGGAAAAGCCCGAGGGCGAAGCGGATCGGAGAGAACCCCAAGGCACGGGCCCTGGCAAGGAGTCACAATCCGCTGGCGCGGGCAAGGAGTCACACATCGCTGGCGCGGGGAAAGATTCAGAAATCGCTGGCGCGGGCCTGGGCAAGCCCGATGCCCAGCCAGCCGGAGGCGACAAGCCCGCCGGCGACGGCCCGGACAGCGAGCCGGTCACCGGAAGCGAGAGTGAAGGCGAGGGCGACCCGGAATCCCCGGTCATCGCGGCGCCGAGCTCATGGCCTGCCGAGGCGAGAGACGCCTTCGCGAAGCTCCCAGCGGACCTGCAGAAAGTCATCCGCGAACGGGACGCCGAGCAGACGGCGGCTTTCAATCGGCAAGTGAACGAGGCGGCCGAAAAACGCAAGGCGGCGGACGCCGAATTGCTGGTCGCTTCCCAAGAGCGGCAACAGTACGTGCAGAGTCTGGCGGTGGTGGTCGACAAGCTCATCAAGCAGACAGCCGGTGAGTTCGCCGACATCCGCACGCCCGACGACCTCGAACGGATGGCGGCCCAGGATCCTGTCCGGTTCATCCGCTGGCAGGCGCGGGCCCAGGCTCTCCAGGCGGCCGGCAACGAGATGCAGGTGGCGGCCGAGCGGGAGCGCCAGGAACAGGAGACGCGGTTCAACGGCTGGCTCGGCGAGCAGCGCAGCAAACTGCTCCAGGCCATCCCGGAGCTGGCCGATCCCGCCAAGGCCAAGTCGCTGGTGGCCGAGCAGACCGATTACCTGAAAAGCATCGGCTTCAACAGCCAGGAAATCGGCTCCGTCCTCGACCACCGCATGGCCGTCGTCATCCGCGACGCCGCCGCCCATCGCAAGAGCCAAGCCGCAGCCAAGACCGCGACGGCGAAGAAGATCGCCGACGCGCCGAAGCTGGCGAGGCCGGGCGGCGGCGGCGAGAGAGGCCGGGATCCTGCACGCGCGGCTGCCTTCACCTCAATCGCCCGCCACGGCAGCTCGGACCAGCAGGCCGAGGCCCTGGCGCGCCTGATAGAAGGAAACTAGACATGGCTTTCCCGACCAACACGTTCTCCACCTATGCCGCCATCGGCATCCGCGAAGACCTGAAGGATTTCATCGCCAACATCAGCCCGACCGACTGCCCCTTCACCAACATGATGGGGAAGGCGAAGGCGGAGAACACCTACTTCGAGTGGCAGACGGACGCGCTCGCGTCGCCCAACACCGGCAATGCCCAGATCGAAGGCGACGACACTTCCATCGCCGCCGTCACGCCCACGGTCAGGGTGGGCAACCGGACGCAGATCTCCAACGCCTCGGTCGTGCTCTCCCGCACGGAAGAGACGGTGAAGAAGGCCGGCCGCAGCTCCGAGCTCTCCTACCAGATCGTCAAGAAGACCAAGGAGCTGAAGCGCGACATGGAGGCGATCCTGACGCAGAACCAGGCCTCGGCGGCCGGCAGCATTACGACCGCGCGCACGACCGGGAGCCTGGAAGCCTGGATCACCACCAACAGCGCGCGGGGCAGCGGCGGCTCGAACGGCGGGTTCTCCGGCGGCACGGTCTCGGCCGCGGCGGACGGCACGCAGCGGGCCTTCAGCGAGACCCTCCTGAAGACCGTCGCCCAGCAGGTCTATAGTGCCGGCGGCGACGCCGACACGCTCATGGTGGGCCCTGCCCAGAAGCAGGTGGTCTCGACCTTCACGGGCAACGTCAACCGCATGCAGGACACTTCCAAGGGCACACTGGCGACCGCGATCAAGGTCTACGAGAGCGATTTCGGCGACCTGAAGGTGGTCACCAACCGGTTCCAGCGGAACCGCACCGCCTTCGTCCTGCAGTCGGACATGTGGCAGCTCGCCTGGCTCGATCCGATCCGGATTGAAGATCTGGCCAAGACCGGCGACAGCATGAAGAAGCTGATGGTCGGCGAATATGGGCTCCTCTCCCGCAACCAGGCGGCTTCGGGCGTCATCGCCGACCTGTCGTAAGCCGTTCCTCCCTGAAACCTGAAGCGGGGCGTCCTTGGAGCATGTTCCGATCAAGTTGAATCGGAACATGCTCCGGAGTCCTTGGGTTGGTCGCATTTTCCGCGCCGAACCGGTTCCCGGTTCGGCCGAAAATGCTCCCGGCGGGGCGCCCCCATTCCCTTTGGAGAATCATCATGGCAACAGAACGGCAGAATGCCGACGGCTCGGTCTCGGTCCTGCGCGAGCAAGATCAGCAAGACATGTGCCGGCTAGGCGCCTACGCCGGGCCGGCGGGCTCGAATCAGCCCCGCTTCAACGGCGGCGAATGGCTGGAGTGGAACATCGCAGGTGGAACGGATACCGGGGGCGGCATCCTCTCCTGGCAGAACAACCTCTGCTATGACGTGATCGTCACGGACTTCAGCCTCGAGGTCCTGACTCAGTCCAGCGGCGCTTGCACCGTCTCCTTCGGGCAGACGGCGGTCAATGGCACGACCTCCGCCAGCAACCTGATGAGCGGTCAGAGCGTGGCCTCCGCCGGGCTCAACGCCGTGGCCGCACCCGTGAAGGTCAAGGTGCCGGCAAACACCTGGCTGACCGGTTCCAGAACCTCGGGCGCGTCCGCAGGGCTTGTCGGCATCGCGCGGGCGAGCATTATTCCGGCCCTCGGCGCCGGCAGCAAGTAAGGGGGGCGACATGACCCTCCGCAACACGCCCTTTGCGCCAGCGGGGCCGAACACGACGGTTTCGCTCGCTGCGGGGCCGACGCCAGGTGCGGTGCAGTTCGATAACATCCTGCCGCCGCCCCAGGCGCCGACGGGTAACCCATCGCAAATCCCGCGCAGGAGGTCGGCCTCCGTGCGCGTGGTCAACGCCGGCCCGTCGATCGCCTTCATCGAGCTCATCGGGGCCAACCAGCAGAACTCGGCCAACCCCAACAGCAGCCTTGCACTGCTGCCAAACAGCGAACGCGTTTTTGCCACGGGGGGCGCCGACTTCCTCGCGGCGGTAACGGCGGCAGGCGGGAGCGCCCAGCTCTACGCAACGCCTGGCGAAGGCGGCATCTAACCCCTCTCAGGAGAAATGAACATGGTTTCACTCACCCCCGTCGAGATCCACGGACCCGACATGCACGGCTTCGCCGACGAAGGCAGCTATTTCTGCGTCCAGAACGCCCAGACCGGCATCGCCACGGGCGCCACCACGAACGCCTTTTCGGACACCAATCCCTTCCTCGCGATCTACAACAAGGACGTCCCGGGCGGGAAGAACATCTATCTGGATTTCCTCGCCCTCATCGCCACCGCGCCGGGCACGGCCGGCACCGCGCTGCTGGCCGCGGCCCAGCTGGACCTCGCCGTCGACCGCTACAGTTCGGGCGGCAGCGACCTCTCGGCCAACATCAACAACGTCCATGGCGGCAAGGGCAACGGCTCCATCGCCAAGGTTCGGGCGGGCAACATCACCGCGTCGGCCAGGACCGCGGCGGCGCGCATGCTGGTCGGCCAGCGCCTGCTGCTGCCGGCGATCCCGGTCGCCAACGACACGGCGATCCTGAAGTTCGGCGGCGTCGATGCGCCGCTGATCCTCGAGAAGCAGACCAATACCTTCAGCCTCCAGCAGGTGCCGAAGGTCGTGATCCCGCCCCAGGGTTCCTGCCTCATCCACATCTGGCTGCCGTCCCAGTCGGGCGCGGCAAGCTTCATCCCCGAGATGGGCTGGATCGAGCGGGCGGGGGAGTAGGGGCGGCGCGGACGCAATGACCGAGAAGCGTCTCATCGAAGTGCAGCCGGACGGCATCGTCGAATGGCTGCACTTCGACTCTGCCACCGGCGCGTTCGCCATCGAGCGGGTCCAGGACGTGGAGCCCGTGCTCGAGGCGAACAAGGCCGCGGCGAACGCGGGTGACGGCTACTCGCCCTCGCGCGAACTCCGGGAGGTGGCCGAGATCCCAATGGTCGTGGCGCTCAAGTGGAAAGAGGAGCGGGGCATCGACGTCTTCAACCGCGACCACTGGCCGGCGGTGAAGAAGCTGTTGAGGGACCCGGAATGGCGGTATCTCAGGACTTCGCCGGGGCGGATCTGAGGGCGCGAGAGCCGAAGAAAGGCGAATCAGAGAGTCGCAGAGAAGCAAGAACCTTCATGGCGATGCCCCGTCGACCGGGCTCTCGCCCAGGGTGAAGTAGAAGGTGGCGCCGCGACCGACCTCGGCCTCGGCCCAGACCTGGCCGCCGTGGCGCCTGACGACGCGCTGGACCGTCGCCAGGCCGATGCCCGTGCCGTCAAACTCGGTCGGCGAATGCAGCCGCTGAAAGACGCCAAATAGCTTGCCCGCATAGGCCATGTCGAAGCCGGCACCGTTGTCCCGGACGAAATAGGCCTTCTGGCCGTTCGCCGGCGTGGATTCGCCTGTGGGAGCGAGGCCGACCTCGATCGCGGCCTCGGCCTGCTTGCCGGTGAACTTCCAGGCGTTGCCCAGGAGATTTTCCAACGCGACGGTGA
>Ga0209060_10003897_pt1 | contig 12087 bp, 10 predicted proteins | sample Coa_R1_8_FD_187155 | JGI IMG/M metagenome (GOLD analysis project Ga0209060, IMG submission 187155) | Surface soil microbial communities from Centralia Pennsylvania, which are recovering from an underground coalmine fire - Coalmine... | ecosystem: Environmental > Terrestrial > Soil >...
GGTTGGCATTCCGCAGCGGCAAGGTCCGTTCGGCGTTGTCCTGTACGCGCCGCTTGCCGAGGGGGCCTGGGAGCCAGACGTGATCCTCCTGTGTGGCAACGCCAAGCAGATCATGCTGCTGGCCGAAGCTGCCCAGGCTGCGGGAGCCGCGGCCGAGTCGGGATTGATGGGCCGGCCTACCTGTGCGGCCATCCCCCATGTGATGCAGACCGGAGGGAGTGCCGCCAGTCTGGGCTGCATTGGCAATCGGGTCTACACCGGCTTGGCGGACGATCAGCTGTATTTCGCCCTGGCGGGTGCGCAGTTGGGCAAGGTCACGGAGAAATTGGCGACGATTGTGCATGCCAACCAGGAACTGGAGAAATATCATCGCGCCCGCCAGGCGGCCAACCCGCTCGGCCGGCGGCAAATCCAGGATCCAACCCCAAAGGAGGTGACTGTCAATGTTTCCTAAACCATTCTGTTTGACCCTCGTGTTGGCTCTCGTGGTTGTGCTCCCGGCCAGGGCGGAAATCATCAAGGCCGTCATGGGAGTTCGGGGCGCGGAGATGAACTGATGAGGGGGGGTGGCGCGGGACGCCATCTCACGTCAGTATGACGTGGACAAGAGTTCGGTGAAATTGGTAATCGAAAAGGCGACCGGAGACTATTGGCCGGGAACCATCTCTTTCCATGCCAAGAACGGCAAATCGATCAACCTCGATCTGATCCGCGAGTCGATCCAGGCGACACGACTCTCCGGAGGTACCCAGATGCGGGTGACCTATCTGGAAGTGACAGCCACCGGACAGATCACCGCAGGCCAACTGGAGGCAGGGTTCCGCGTAACCGGTACAGGCCAGGAGTTTATCCTGGCACAGGACCCCACCGCAGCGCCCAAGGGTGGGCAAACCGCTTTCCAACGGTTGCAGGCTGCGCTGGGCCGGGGTGAAAAGGTAACGAGCATCACCGGACGGGTGGAAGGCTGGAATGGCCGATTCCCGGATGTCCTCCGTGCTCTGGAAGCGGAGTCGAAATCTCCGGGCAAGCGGCCGCGGCTAATGGTGACGGACTTCGCAACCGCCCCGTAGCGGGGGAATCGAGGTCTCGCGGTGGAATGGAAGCGATGAAAGAGAAATGGTTGACCCTGCTGAGCCCGCTGCTGGCGGTCGCCGGCTTGGCCCCAACATGAACGACGGCCGGCGTCTTGTCCCTGCTCGGGTTAGCGGGGAGCGCATCGGCGGGTCTCGCCGCCCGCTGGCTGTCGCCGTTGCTGCTCGGCGTTTCCGTGCTGCTCTTGGGGCGATCGTTTTACATTCTCTACGTCCACCGGCGGGGGAACCGAACCAGCACGCGTCTCACCTGGCTGGCGGCAGCGTTCGTGGCCGGTTTCTGGACCTGGCGGCTAGTCTAATGAGAGGGGGCTGGGATGACGGGTCGAGTCCTGCTTGGTCTGTCGGCGCTCGCAATGGGCAGTATGTTGGCAGCCGGGGATCGAGATGCCATGATTACCAACGCCATCGGGATGAAGCTTGCCCTCATCCCTGCGGGCCGGTTTTCGATGGGCTCTCCTGCCGATGAGGCCGAGCGCGATACGGATGAAGCCCAACATGAGATCGTGATCACGACACCATTCTACATGGGTGTCCATGAAGTGACCCAGCGCGAATACGAACGGGTCATGGGGAAAAACCCTTCGTTCTTCCATGCCAAGAACGGCGGCAGTCCGGACCACCCGGTTGACCAGGTCCTGTGGGGAGAGGCGGTAGAATTTTGCACCAAGCTCTCCGCGCTGCCCGAGGAAAAGAAGGTGGGCCGGCGGTACCGCTTACCGACCGAAGCCGAGTGGGAGTATGCTTGCCGGGCCGCGACCAAGACAGCGTTTCATTTTGGCAACACGCTCAGCTCCCGTCAGGCGAACTTCAACGGCCACTTTCCCTACGGCATGGCAGAGGGAGGAGGGACCTACCTCCAGAAAACCGCCAAGGTGGGCTCCTACCAACCCAACGCCTTTGGCCTATCTGACATGCATGGCAACGTGGCGGAGTGGTGTTCGGATTGGTACGACCCCGAGTATTATCGGCACAGCCCCAAAGAAGATCCGCGCGGTCCTGCCCAGGGCGTCGTGGACACCGGATTCGGTGGCTTCTACCATGTCGTCCGCGGCGGGAGTTGGCTCGACGAAGGCCGAGGTTGTCGGGCCGCCTATCGCTTCCGTTTCATGCCGAGCGATCGCTACCGTCTGGTGGGCTTCCGCGTGGTTGGCACGCCCATCGGCCCAGGGAAAGAGAACAAACCGGAGGAGCAGCGATGAAAGAGAAGCTGTGGAGTTTGTGTGCCATCGTCGCGGCTATCGGGGCCTTGGTGCCGCCGTGATGAATGCTGACCATCGTCTTAGCCCTGCTCGGGTCAGCGGGGAGTGCCGCGGCAACCTGGGTAACCGGTTGGTTGACGCCGATCCTGGTCGGCGCTTCCATCTTGTTCCTGGGGCGAGCGTTCTACGCCCTGTACGTGAAGCGAAATGGAACGCGGGCCACGAAAATCATCACTTGGTTCTCCTTCACCTTTGTTGTCGTGTTCTGGATGTGGCGGCTCTTTTTGGTTTGAAACGTGAACACTCTGGAACTCTCCAATCAAAGTTCCAGACACCTTGGGGTTCGTGGTTCTTTGCAACTCATAACGGGGGCTGTCCCCGTGCGGGAGATTCCTTTCATGCGTAGGCTGTTCCGATCGGTGGTGGCCTTGGCAGCATTGGCTATGGGCTTGCCGGGTTGTGGAAAGCCGGCGGAGGATGGCCGGCCTGCACCGTCGTCTTCCCCGGACCGGACCACGGACGGGGAGGCCGCTTCCTTGTCGAAAGTAACTTTTCTCGTGCCAGGAATGACCTGAGCGGTCGGCTGACCGACCCGGGTGCGCAACGCACTGGGAACTCTACCGTGGGTAGAGCAAGACACGATCCAGATGGATTTCGATGGCCGGGAAGTGACGTTCGGCATCAAGGATAAGAGCCACTTCGACGCCGCCGCCGTCCTGGACGCGCTGCAACGCCAGGGATTCCCGAATGCCAGCGTCAAGACTCCGCCTTCGTGATCTCAGGGAGAGCGAACCCATGTCCTCCTGCGTCTCCAGCGACCCGACGACCGCGGAGCCAAACGCTCTGGACCAATCGGTTGCACCGGTGGAAGCTCCAATGCAGACGCTCTGGGCGGCAGCCCAGCGGTATGGGACCCCTCTGTATGCCTATGATCTCGGCCGCATCCGCACGCAGATTGCGAAGCTCCAAGCACATCTGCCGGCCGCGGTTGGGATCCTCTATTCCTTGAAGGCGAATCCCTCACTCGGGCTCTGCGGCCTCTTGGCCGAGGCTGGGCTGGGCGCGGATGTCGCATCGGCCGGCGAGCTGGTCACCGCGCTGGAGGCCGATTTTCCGCCGCGGCGAATCGTTGTCACCGGGCCCGACAAATCCCCTGCCCTGCTTGCGCAGTTGCCATCCGCACCTGAAGCTTTGCTCTCCATCGATTCGGCCAGCGAGCTGCAACTGCTCGCCGGCCGAAGGTTGCCGCACCGCGCTCTGCTGCGCCTGCGTCCCGATTTCCCTTCCTTGGCAGCATGTGCTGCCGGGGCCGATGCCCGCTTCGGCGTCCCGTTCGAGGACCTGGCCCGTTGCCGGGATCATCTGCGTGCTGGGGATTTTCGGGTCGTCGGCTTCCATGTGTTCGCCGGTTCGCAGGTACTGGATGCCGCGGCCATCGTCCACCACTTGCGTAGTGCGTTGCATCTCTGCTGCCGTGCCGCCGACGTGTTAGGAATGGCACCCGCGGTCATCGATTTGGGCGGCGGCTTCGGCGTTCCCTATGGACCGGGAGATCAGGAGCTGGACTTGGCCGTGGTTGCCAAGGAGCTGGGCACGCTGCTCGAACAGGCGGCTCCGGCGCGGATCTTTCTGGAACTAGGAAGGTACCTGGTTGCCCAGGCCGGGTGGTACCTGACAAGCGTGATCGCACAGCAAACGCACCGCGGCCGGGAAGCCGTCGTCGTCGATGGCGGCGTCCATCAGCGTGGCGATCTCTGCGGACTGGGGCTGCGCTCCAAAGCCTTCGCACCGGTTGTGTTGAACGGCTCCGCGGCCCGGTCTTTTGAGGAGCCGCACCCCCTGGCTCCGAGAGATGTGTTGGGCTGCCTGAGCTTGCCGTCGGATATCTTGGCCGAGGCCCGTCTGCTGCCTCCGATTTCGGTGGGCGATGTGCTGGCATTTCCGAATGCGGGAGCGTATGGTCTGATGGCGTCGCCGGCGCTTTTTCATGGCCATTCGGTTCCTGCTGAGGTCGCCTTTGAAGGAGAGAACCTGACGCCGCTCCGGTTGCGTCAACCTGTCCGAAGTATCCTGGAGGGGCAGATGCGTCGTGTTCCGATCCGAACTTCTACACGTCCCGGTTGAGCGTATCCGTTGTGGTTTAAGCCGGCAGGATCGCGCCGAATCCAGCAGAGATCCCGAAGGCCATCCGTATCGGAACCACGCCAGAGCTGCGGTTCTTTGCTCGTGCCGATGAGGCAATTGCCAGCGCGCAAACCATCGCGCATGCTGAAGAACTCAAATTCACACTGCCAGACTCATCCGGTAAGGAGCGCACATTGGCCTGCAAAATGGTGGGTTGCATCACCGGACTCAAAGCGCAGCCATCGTCTTCCGCATATTCGTTCCATGCTCGGCACCAATGAAACCTTGCCGGCTTGCTTGGTGGTCTCGCGGCACATTGTTTGCTTACTCACCAGAGAGAAATCGCCTGCCGTAGAAGCTGCTCGAGTGGTGAATGTCCTTGTTGTTGAGAGCACGCTCCTGCCCAGGCGTTCATGAAACAAGTCGAAAGAGGTTGGGAATTAGCGGAACACTTACACCGACCAATCACGAAAACAACGCTGCCAACTGAAGGAAGACTGCACTGCAAGGGCGCATGCAGCCTTGGGCGTTCGTTTTTTTCCGTGCGTCAGTTTCTGTAAAAGGAGTCCGAGCATGTCCTTCATCACGAAATGCTCCTGCTGGCTCGCCCGACGAGGTCAACGGCGTCGTTTATCGATGGCGCCCCGGCGATCTTCGTCCCGAATCAGCTTGGAAGCGCTCGAGAGCAGGAACCTGTTGAGCACGCTGGTGGTCACGAAACCCACGGACACCGCGCCGAGCGGGGTGCCGGGAGAACTACGTAGCGATATCGCCGCCGCGTCTGACGGCGACAAAATCGTCTTCGCGGAAGGGATCACGACAATCACCTTGAACCCGACGCTCGGCCCCTTGGTCGTAAACAAGAACCTCACCATCGGCGGTCGGGCTGGCGGCGAGGGTAACGGCGGAGATGATGAGGACGGCGGAGACAACTCGAATAACGTGACGATCAGCGGCGGCGGTGCCACGGAAGTCTTCGCGTTCGGCACTACCCGCAACGTCACGGATACCCTCCAGGACTTGAACATCGCTCACGGCGTTGTCCATGGCTCTTCAGGTAGCGGGGGCGGAATCTTCAACCGAGCAAACCTGACCATCGACCACAGCGTCGTATTCGATAACCATGCGGAGAACGGTTTCGCTGGTGGCGGGATCTACAACGCGGGCTCGTTACGCCTTGATCACAGTACCGTGAACGCCAACAGCGCGAACAACAGTCAGAACGGCGGCGGCGGCATTTATAGCAATGCAACCCTGATAATCGATCAGAGCACTCTCTCCAATAACGCGGCCGACGGCACGGCTGGCGGTGGCCTGGATAATGTTGGTGGCAAGGTGACGATCGACCATAGCACGATCTCCGGCAACCATGCCGATAACGGGAGTAACGCTGCCGGTGGCGGAATCTTTAATGCCGACAACGGGACCGTGACCATCGATCACACCGAGATCACCGGCAACCACGCCAACAACGGTCAAGGTGGTGGCGGCATCTTGAATGGAGGGAGGATGACGATTGACCACAGCACCATCTCCAACAACCACGCCGATGGGGGCGCGGGCGGCGGTGTCTATAACGGCAACACGATGACCATCGACCACAGCACCATAACCGATAACACAGCCCTGGGTGGCTACGGCGGCGGGATCTTCAACCTTGGTGGGTACAAGAATGGCACCGTGATGGTTCCCGGCATGCTGACGCTGAGCCACAGCACCGTCCGCGACAACGAGGCCGCTTTTGGGCCCGACATTTACAACATTGGCAAGATCGACGTTGATCACAGCGATGTGGGCAATAGTGTGGGTACGTAACAATCAGGTTCGACACATCCAGCGAGCAAGCCCCAGGAGGGAAGCCCCCTCTTGGGGTTTGTGTCTGCTTCATTCCAGTCTCCCACGCGGTTGAATTCTTGAAATAGTGGCTGGTGCCAAGCAAACGTGTGTGCTATGATTCCGGCTCCATGACCGTAGACAGTAGGTACTTCCCAAAGCACTCGGCAAAGACGCGGGCCATAAGGCTAACTGGTATCAGGGGGCGACCGAGCGGGAGCCTGCATCCGGGGAATTGCAGGACCGTGGTTTGGCAGAGAATGCGCTCGCAACGTTCTTGGGCAATGGCACACTGGAGAGCCGACTTCCGCCCTGGATGCTGGCAGCCAACCATCGGGAACGGGTGCTGCGCAGCTTGCGGTCGCTACGGAGCATGATGGCTGTTTGAGGCGCTAACCAAATACCCCGTGAACGGGTTGCCCAACAGACGGACAATCCGTACCATATGGCCCTCCGTAGGTCTTGCCGAAGTCTAACCCCAGCAATAATTTAAGGCCATAGATGCTTCGGGACGGTGGAACCTCGCTGCATCAACGCGGGCGACCTGCGGCCCTCGGACCCCCATGACCCTGTAACCCCCTAACCACCCTGGCGATGGCACTTCACGTTCAGCAGCTCTGTAAGGATTACCCGAGCCGAATTGGGCCGATCTCCGTCTTGCGGGGGATCAGCTTTCAGCTCCAGCGTGGCGAAGCCCTGGCTATCATGGGGCCGTCCGGTTCTGGCAAGAGCACATTGCTCCATATCCTGGGCACGCTGGATGGGCCCACCTCGGGGACGGTCCAGCTCGAAGGGAAATCGCCCTTCGCTCTCCGGGAGCGTGAGCTGGCCGATTTTCGCAATCGCCATATCGGCTTCGTGTTTCAGGACCACCATTTGTTGCCGCAGTGCTCGGTGCTGGAAAATGTCCTCATCCCCACGCTGGTCGGCTCTGATCAACAAGCCGAGAAGGAAGCGTGGGCGCGGCAATTGCTCGAGCGCGTGGGGCTGTCCAGCCGGCTCGATCATCGGCCGGCGGAATTGTCGGGAGGCGAACGGCAACGGGTCGCGGTGGCGCGGGCCCTGATCAATCATCCCCTCTTGCTGCTGGCCGACGAGCCGACCGGCAACCTCGATCGCCATGCCGCCCAGGCCGTCGGACAACTCCTTCTCGAGCTGCACCGGCAGGAGCAAACAATCCTCGTCGTCGTGACCCACAGCGCGGAGCTGGCCCGAAACTTTCCCCAGCAAATGGAAATGGCCGATGGCAATCTGCAAGCGGTAAGGGGATGAAATGACGTTTGGCCGATTGCTCCGGCAGAATCTGTTTTACCACTGGCGCGGCAATATCGCCGTTCTCCTGGGCGTTGCGGTCGGGACCGCTGTATTGACCGGGGCGCTCCTCGTCGGCGATTCACTCCGTGGCAGCTTGCGCGATCTGGTGGGCGAGCAATTGGGATGGGTGGACCATGCCCTGGTGGCCGGCCGATTCTTCCGCCAGGACTTGGCCGTCGAGCTCGGCGCCGGCCAGGTGAGTCCCGCCATCCTAATTCAGGGGACGGCCAGCCATGCAGCCGCTGCGTCGGATGACACCGGCCGGCGACGAGTCCAGCAGAGCGGGCGGGTCATGATCCTGGGCGTGGATGGTCGGTTTTGGGCGAACGGGGCCGCGCCATCGAAATCGGAAGAGCTGTGGCAGTCGGCGCGGGACGAAGTCGTGCTGAACGCTGCCTTAGCCGCAGAACTGGGCGTGGCCAGGGGAGACAAGGTAACCCTCCATTTGCAGAAAGTGAGCGCGATTCCTCGCGAATCGCTGCTGGGTCAGCGCGACGCTGCCGACGTAGTCGATGAGCTGCCGCTGGTCGTCCATGAGGTGATTCCCAACGAAGGACTGGGCCGGTTTAATGTGCATCCCAGCCCGGCCGTGCCGCGCAATGCTTATGTGCCGATGGGGCTGCTCCAAGCCAAGCTCGGCCAACCACGCCGCATCAACGCCCTGTTCATCGGCGGTGGGGAAACCGCGGCCTGGCAACAGGAGCTCAAACGCCATCTGACCCTGGAAGATTGGGGCCTGATCCTGCATTCGCCCGGGAGCCGTACCCAAAACCTCTTTGATAAGCTGGACCGCAATCACGACGGCAAGCTGACCCGCAATGAATGGCGTGGCCGGGTCGCCGAGACCTTTGCCCAGGCGGTCCGTGATTCGGACGATGTCCTGGAACGATCCAGAATCGAGGCGTTTTATCGCTCCCATCACAACTATCTCAGCCTGGAAAGCCGGCAGATGCTGCTGGAATCTGCCGTGGCGGAGTCGGCACAGCGAGCGGCCAAGGACGCCGGCTTGACGACAGCAGCCACCCTCGTTTACCTGGCCAATACCATCTCCGATGGGAAACACGAGATCCCGTATTCGATCGTGGCTGCGCTTGAACCCGGTTTGCCGCCGCCTTTGGGACCGTTTCTGCCGAGTGGCGTGGATCATTTGGAGAAGGGCGATATCGTGCTGGCGGATTGGAAGGAATCGCCGTTGCACCTGGAGCCGGGGCAGAAGGTTCAGCTGCGTTATTTCGAGCCCGAACAAGAGGGCCGTTTGCAGGAAACGACCGCGACCTTCCGCTTTCGTGGCCTGGTGCCGTTGCAAGGTGCTGCCAATGATCCTGACTTGACGCCGGAGTTTCCCGGCATCACGGATAAGCTCGGGATCCGCGATTGGAACCCCCCCTTCCCTTATGACAACCGGCGCGTTCAGCGGCGCGATGAGACATACTGGGAACAGTTCCGGACGACTCCCAAGGCGTATGTGCTGCTCGCCGATGGGCAACGGCTTTGGGGCAGCCGGTTCGGACATCTCACATCGATCCGCCTGGCTGTGGACACTGTCCAAAATGGTGGGACTTCAGCCGATCTGATGGCCGCGGCGAATACGTTCCGCCAGGCCCTGCCCCGCTATCTCGACCCCGAGCAAGGCGGGCTCGTGTTCGATGCGGTCCGGCGGCGCGGCCTGGATGAGAGTCTCGGATCCACCGACTTTGGTGGGTTGTTCCTGTGCTTTAGCTGTTTCCTCATCGCGGCGGCCCTGCTCTTGGTCGGCCTGCTCTTTCGGCTAAACTTGGATCGCCGGGCGCGCGAGCTGGGGCTGCTCGTGGCGACGGGCTATGCCCGTCGCACGGTACGGCGTCTCCTGCTGGCCGAGGGAGCCGTCCTCGCCATCCTCGGCGGATTTCTTGGCCTGGCCGGCGCCCTGTTGTATGCGGAGCGAATGCTGGCGTTTCTCACTTCGTTATGGCCCGGTTTCTTGCGCTTGCATACGACCGCAGGGAGCTTTGGCATTGGCTATGGGGCGGCCTTGGTCGTCAGCGTTTTGACGATTGCCTGGGCGGTCCGCGTGTTGGGCAAGGTTTCGCCCCGTGCACTCTTGAGCGGTGAAACCGCGGAAGCATCTGGCTCCGCCGTGGAACGCCGGCCGGTGCGCTGGAGTCGCTGGCTGAGCATGGTGACGGCTGTGCTCGGTCTGGCTTGTCTCGGTTTGGGTCCCCTGGTGCGCGACAACAAGATGCAGGCCATGTCGTTCTTCGGCTGTGGAGCCTTCCTGCTGACCGCCAGCTTGGGAATGACATGGACGTGGTTGCGCAGCGCACGCCACGGTTCATTGCGCCGGCAGAGTGGGCTGGGCTTGGCGCATCTCGGCATCCGTAACGCGGCCCGGCATCCGGTGCGGAGCCTGTTGACGGCCGGGTTAGTGGCTTCGGCGACGTTCCTCATCGTGGCCGTCGAATCGTTCCACCGCGCTCCGGGACAAGATTTTTTCGAATGGGGCTCCGGCAGCGGCGGGTTTTCGCTCCTGGCCGAGTCCGATGTACCGATCTTCCAGGACTTGAACAGTCCCCGAGGGCGTGAGGAGCTGAACCTTTCGCCGGATGCCGATCGCACCTTGAGCGGGATTACCGTTTTCCCCTTGCGGGTTCGGGCCGGAGAGGACGTGAGCTGTTTGAATCTCTATCAACCGCGTCGGCCGCGCTTGCTCGGTGTGCCCCCACGACTCGTGGAACGGGGCGGCTTCCAATTCAAGGAGAGCGAAGCCCAGTCCGAGGAAACGCGCTCCAACCCGTGGCTTCTGCTGCACGAGCCTGCCCCAGACGGCGCTATCCCGGTCTTCGGCGAGGCGAACACGGTAGAGTGGATCCTGCACAAGGGGATGGGCCAGGAACTCACCGTGCCGGACGAACGCGGCCAGGCGGTTCGGCTACGGATTGTCGGCTTGCTTCAGGACAGCGTATTCCAGAGTGAGCTGCTGATGTCCGAAGCGAACTTCCTCAAGCTCTATCCGCGTCAGGAGGGCTATGGCTTCTTCCTGATCGATGCCCCGGCCGAGCGGACCGGCGCGGTACGAAGTTTGCTGGAGACCGACCTGGCGAATTACGGCTTCACGGTGACGCCGGCGGCGCAACGGCTACAAGCATACTTGGCCGTGGAGAATACGTACCTGTCCACGTTTCAGGCGCTCGGTGGTCTGGGCCTCCTCCTGGGCGCGTTCGGGTTGGCGGTCGTCCTCATGCGGAGCGTTTGGGAACGGCGCGGCGAGTTGGCGTTGTTGCGCGCCCTGGGATATCGGCAAACGGCCCTGGGTTGGCTGATGTTGGCGGAGAACGGCTTTTTGTTGGTGCTGGGCCTGGGGATCGGAGCCGTCACGGCGTTCTTGGCGGTGGCTCCCCATCTGCTCGCGGGGAGCGGTGAGGTGCCTCTGCTCCGCCTGCTTGGTCTGCTCGTCTTGGTGCTGATGATTGGGTTGACGGCCGGGGCGGCAGCGGTGGCGGCCACGGTGCGTGCCCCGCTCCTGGCGGCGTTGCGGCGGGAGTAAGCAACACGAAAAAAAGGCATCTGGAACTTTGATTGGAGAGTTCCAGCTACCCTTGGGTTCGTGGTTCTTAACAACAGCAAACGGGTTCCCGAGCCTGGCTGGGCCGGGAAGCGTTGCGTTTCTAACGAGGAGAGAGAAATGGAGCTAAAACTCTGGCAAGCATTTGTTCTGGGCACGGTCTTGGCCTGGGGCGTTTATGTACCGGTGTTGCATGAAGGACAGAAGGAATTGGGAAACGGCTCGCCGGGTGCAGGCTCGGTGCGCGCCTTTCTGTGCGTCGGCTTGGCTTATTTCTTCACGGCCGTGATCATTCCCTTGGCCCTGTTTGCGCTCAACCTTGCCGGAGGCGAACCCTTGGAATTCACCCGGGACGGCGTCTTCAACTCGCGAGGGATTACATTTGCCATACTCGGCGGCATGGCCGGCGCCGCCGGGGCCCTGGGCATTATCCTCGCGCTCAAGGCCGGCGGAAGGCCGCTCTACATCGTTCCGCTGGTTTTTGCCGGCGCGCCCATCGTCAGCAGCATCGTCAGTTTGCTTTGGCACCCTCCGGCCGAAGGTACTCCCGATTGGAAGTTTTTCACCGGCATCGTACTCGCCGCCGTAGGCGCAGGGATGGTGCTCTATTCCAAGAGCCAGCTCGATATGAAGAAATCCAAGACCGAACTGCACGCCCACAAGCAGATGGTCTCACCGGTGCAATCCCGAGCCGAGGAATTTGAATCGTGAGCGCCGGAGCGGTGCTGGACTTGCTCCGCTCCAAACCGCGCTTTCTCAGCGACGGTACACGATCTTGCAGCATACAAGCCTGATGCGCCAGCGAAGCGTGGCGCCTTCCTTCGCTGGCGCATCAGGCTTGTGTACTACCGGCTTACACACGGTGTACGCAGAGGGCCAGGCTTCAGCGGCGGCGGATCCATTCGGGGCGGAGATATTTCTCCGCGACCAGTTGCCGAACGCGATCGCGGGGCCAGGCAACCTGATCCGTCTCTGCTTCCCA
>Ga0209060_10003905_pt1 | contig 12077 bp, 9 predicted proteins | sample Coa_R1_8_FD_187155 | JGI IMG/M metagenome (GOLD analysis project Ga0209060, IMG submission 187155) | Surface soil microbial communities from Centralia Pennsylvania, which are recovering from an underground coalmine fire - Coalmine... | ecosystem: Environmental > Terrestrial > Soil > Unclassified...
CTGGAGGCGGGACTGAAACTGAGCGGTTTTCGGGTGACGGCGGTACCCACCGGCTCGAAGGCCCTTGAAGTCGCGCGGAACGGCGGTGTCGACGCCGTGTTGAGTGACATTTTCATGCCGGATGGGGGAGGCCTCGATCTCGTCAAAGACCTGCGTCAGGCCGATCCCGCGCTTCCGATCATTCTGATGACGGCGCAGGGCTCGGTCGAAGCCGCGGTCAGCGCCATCGCGGAGGGCGCGACCGATTTTATCGGAAAACCGTTCGACGTGGCGGAGGTGGTCGGCCTCCTCCGGCGTCATCTCGGTGCGCGGCAGGAAGCGGAGGCGGCGCCGCAGTCCTCGGCGATTGAAAGCGTAATTTCGCGTTCCGGATTGGTTGGCCGAAGCGCGCCAATGGCGATGGTTTACAAGTTGATCGCGCAAGCCGCGCGCTGCGACGCGACGGTCCTCATTCTCGGTGAATCTGGAACGGGAAAAGAGCTGGTGGCACGAGCCATTCATGATTTCAGCGTCCGGCTTACGCGCCCGTTTCTTTGCGTGAACTGCTCCAGCCTGACCGATACCTTGCTCGAATCGGAGCTATTTGGTTACATGCGGGGAGCTTTCACGGGCGCCGCCGCAGACCGCGCAGGGCTTTTCGAAGCGGCCGACGGCGGCACGCTGTTTCTCGATGAATTATCCTCCACCAGTACTGCCTTTCAAGCGAGCCTGTTACGGGTTTTGCAAAGCGGAGAAGTGCGGCGCATCGGGTCCACTCAATCGCGCCATGTGAACGTGCGCGTGATCGGCGCGAGCAACGCGCCGCTGCGCAAACTAGTTGAAGATGGAACTTTCCGGACCGACCTCTTTTACCGTCTCAGCGTTCTCAGCATTGAACTGCCTCCTTTGCGCGATCGTGCCGGAGATATCGAGGTGCTGACTACCCACTTCTTACACAAATTCGGCGATCCCGAGAAGCCGCCGTTACATCTTACACGCGAGGCCATGGCGGCGCTGTCTTCCTACCACTTTCCCGGAAACGTGAGGGAATTGGAGAACGCTTTGCGCCGCGCGGTGGCGCTTTCCTCGAATGGACTCGTGACGGCAGACTGCCTTCCACCGGAGATCACGGACGCAAGCCGAAGCCCCGGCGGTCCCGCCCGTGCCGAACAGCGATTGGTCGCGGACCGGCCGGGAATGGATGAGTTGCAACGGCGGTACCTGCAATTCATTCTGGATGAGACAGGCTGGAACCGCAGGCAAACAGCCGCCGTCCTTCAACTTGATCGCCGAACCATCCAGAGACTCATCGCCCGCTATCAGCTTCAGGGGGTTGCGGACCCCAATGACGATGCCGAGCAGGACGCTGAAAGCCCTGAGTAAGCAACGCTAGAGAAGAAGGCGGCCATCCAGACCTTGACACCTCAAGCCTTCGCCAATATCGCCAACCGTGTTTTACTGATCTTGGGCGTGGCGCTCGTAGTGTGCCCCGGTGTAGACGCTCAAATGGCCGTGGCACGCGCCGTCAGCGTGAGCGGGCGGGTTCTGCTTTCAAACGCGCATGTAATCTCCAACGTGGCGCTAACTTCGGGATACGAATTGAGCCCTGGAGACAGGGTGGATACACGTGGCGGCGGCCAGATGGTCATTGAATTGAGCGACGGAAGCATGATCGTCGTACAGCCGGAGTCTATGATTGTAATCAAAGATTTCCGCGCCGCTGCTTCCCTGCGTGAACTGTTTGAGATCATGCTGGGCAGCGTCCGAGTAAAGATCAATCATTTTGCCGGACGTCCCAATCCGTATCGCATTAATAGCCCTACGGCCTCGATCGCCGTGCGCGGAACAGACTTCAACGTGACTGTGGACACCCGGGGCGATACCCAGGTCATGGTTTATGAGGGCATTGTGGAAGTGACCAGTCTCCTCGATCCTACGCAATCAGTCATGATCGAAGCTGGCCGGGGCGTGCTCCTGGTACCTGGACAAGGCTTTCAACTGTTCAACGTGCTCTCCGGGCGCGAACTCGCCGAACAAAATCAGGGCAACGGACGCAATGATAAGGGGACAGGCGCGTCCAGCACCGATAATCACAATGTTCAGATGTACGCGGATTCCCCGCGTAACATCGCGAGCGTCTACGAGCAGTACGTCGCCGGTCTTTCAGATATCGGTCAAGCTCCTTTTCTGCTTCGCTACAATGCCTTTCCAGAAGTGCATTTGGATAGCCTGGAGAACCCGGCTTATGCCACGAGTTTCAAAGCGGCGGAAGGACGGGTGGTTTTCCTGCCTTCGTTGAATGGCAGCGGGGGACTGGATGAAAATCCCACTCCGCCGGGGCTATCCGCGTTCAGTCCACTCAACTACAGCGCCGCTTCGCAGCTTTCGATGGTAGTTCCGCTGGCGCATGATTTTGCAATCGGCGGGAGTGCGACGGTTTCGAGCATCGGAAGCGGGGTGCAAGGAGCTCCATCCGATCTCGGCCTGTCTAGCATCCTGGGCCAAACCGCCCCTGAGAGCAGCCTTCAAACCAGCGGCTCATCAACCGGCGAATTCGTTTCGGGGTCTTTACTGGTCGCACACCATTTCGGTGCGAGCACCAGTGGCGGACTCGAAATCGAAAGTCTGTCGGGTCGCGGCTCACTGGCGACACAAATTCTCTCTGCGGGGCCGTCGAACAGCTCCATCGAGCGCATAAATTCCCATTCTACGGTTTCACAGAAGCGCGTCACGGCAGGCATTGAAAGAGATTTAGGGCGTGGTCACAAGCTCGGAGTGTTTTATCGTTACGGCTTAATCGCAGCCACGGATTACGATACGAGTCATACGCTGAACAACATTCCAGACCCCCTCGATTCGACCCGCTCCTCCGGCCATTCATCGGAATTTGGTCTACGTCTTCGCGGCCCATTGGCCCGAAGGTTCTTCTATGGAGTACAGGCGTCCTGGCTAGGGCTGGCCCTGAACGACGGATTGACGCGATCGATCGAGGCCGACTCGCAACAGCGAGACCGAGCCCAGCGGGGCTCCCTAGCATTCGGGCTGGGTTATTTTCTCAAGCAGAAAACCGTGCTGAGTGCCGACTTAGTTGCTGGCGCATCCCGCGCAACTACGGGCCGCAGCGAGATCGGAACAGGGGCCTTGCTCCAGACAGGGACGCAGAACAGCCATTTTGTCTCGGCGAATCTGGGAGTTCAACGTACGCTGTCCTCGCACCTGTTCGTCAACGCTTCACTCCTCGCAATCTTACAAGGGTACGATTTGGACCAGTCCATTTATCCCGGCACTGTAGGGAATACCGTGCTTCTCGCGGACCCGTTCCTGCCTCTGACTGCGACGGGTTACAGACTCCCGCGTCGCTCCTCCGATTTCGGGGCGGGGTGGCGCTTTTCCAACAGTCTCTTTGCGCAATACGTTTTCTCCACCACTTACGGCGCCGATTCGGGAAGCCACACACTGATTCTGCGCTACACGTTTCGTTTGCACGGTGAGTAGTCAGTTCCTGGGCGGGATAAATGGCAAGAAAGTCTATGTTACGAACACGCGCCGAAACGAGGTCTACGCTTCGTGGCGAAGCCGGACGCCTCTGTTTATCGCGTTTCACCGCTTCGCAAGCGGGGGCCGTGGGAAAACTTGCGGTTTATATCGGGCCAGAACTCTTTCAAAAGATTTGCGGCTACGTCCACCCCAAGCTGAACGCCAAGCTTGGAGACAGCGTGGCTTGCCGTCCGGTTATCGGGATAGTACGCAGTCGAGATCGCCACAGCAGTAGAATTGCCGACGATCTCCGAAAAATTGAACCGTGCATGATCCGAATCCGTGTGCGTCCAGAAGATCTGGCCGGTAGCGCTTCGCACGCGTGACCACACGCTGCCAGTCCCGCGCCGGAAATAACGCGGATCTTGATGTAGTACGGCCGGATAGATGGCTTCCGTCATCATGTCACCGATGACGAAGTCGGCGTAGGATGTCCCGAGGTAATGCGCGTAACCTTGCACTCCTTGCCCAAACGTCGGATTTCCGTTCGTTAATAGAGACTCACCTGCGAAAAGGACGGCAAGGGCAGCCGTGCCGCGATCAAAGGAGTCCTCTGTGCCAATCTTGAACTTCTCCTTACTCGAAAGGGGCTTGTAGGGGTTCAAACTCGGGGAGGTTCGGTAGTTCGGGATAATCCAAAATATTCTCTTGTCCTCGGGTTGAGGCAGATTCGGCGAGGCCTGCTGGCCCAACGAAACAGTAGAGACGAAGGTGAAAAGAGCCGCAGCAAGCGCACGGCGGTTGGAGCGCATGTGCTGCTTACTTGCAAGAGACATACCAACCTCGTTGAGCAACAACGTGGAGATTAGCGCTTCCGAGGGCGGCAAACTGCCGCACCCAAGTTGAGCGCCGCGACAAGTTTGTCGACCAAATGCGGTCCATCATCATTCCCATTTGCTCCGGGATGGGAAAGAACAGAGTTTGGCGCTCAAAAAGAGACGCCGGGCCGCACGGAAGTAAACGTGCATCAGCAGGCAGTCAATAATGTCACCAAAACCGACAATACTCTCCCTTGGGCGAGGGATGCTGTTGCTTGCCTTTCTCTCGGCCCCGTTGCGAGCTCAAGCTACAGGCGCCACAATCTCAGGAACCATCACCGACCCTTCGGGCGCGGCGGTTCCAAACGCCAAGGTCTCTGTCAAAAATGTTGCTACTGGCCAGTCGAGGGAAAGCCAAACCAATGCGGGCGGGATGTACAGCGTGTCGGACGTCGCTCCTGGCGATTACGAGGTTTCCGTCTCGGCGGAAGGTCTCGGAGGCAGGGTGTCTATGTTGACGCTATCTGCCGGGGCCACGCGAACAATGGATTTCGCGCTATCGGCTTCCTCAAGCGCTGCGGCGCCTCCTTCCCTTGGGGACCTTGGCTTTCCTGTGGATCAATCACAGGGAAATGCTCAGGATCAGGAAAGACTCAACCGACGATCGCACATGCTCAAGATGCATCAACGGTTCGGCCTGATAACGCTCGCACCGCTGATCGCCACGATCGCTACTTCCAACCTTGCCGCTGGAAAGCGCAGCACCGCAACCGGCCGGGATATACACGGAGGTTTGGGGGCTGTGACGGCGGATATGTATTTCATGACCGCTTACTACGCGCTTCGCGCACCCCGGATACCAGGCACCACGACGCGGGGTCCGATCCGATTGCACAAAGCTTTGGCTTGGATTCATGGCCCGGGCATGATCTTAACGCCCATTTTGGGAGCCATGGCTTACAGTCAAGAGAACCGAGGGGAAAAAGTTCACGGGATCGCACAGATTCATTCCGCTGTGGCCACCGTTACTTACACTGCATTTGGTCTTGCCGTGGCGTCCGTGTCAGTCAAATTCTAGAGCAACTCTAAATTAAGGCTTATGAAAACAATACTGATGGCAATCCTACTGCTACCGTCTCTTAGGCCAGCGCTCGCGCAAGCGAATCAGTGGATTCTGGACCAATCCACTCTCACCTATCACGTGTCTCACCCACTCCATCAGACCGACGGTGTCAGTCACGCGGCGCGCGGGAAAGGCTCGTGCCACGCCGGACAATGCGACTTCCTGATCGCGGTACCCGTAAAATCGTTTGATTCGGGAGATAGTAACCGCGATCTGCACATGCTTCAGGTGACGCGGGGCGCGCAATTTCCGCTCGTCACCGTGCGTACCCAATTGCCCGAAACGGCAGCCGCATCTTCCACAATTCATGTGGACCTGGAGATCCAATTCGCCGGCCAGACCGCGCAGTACAAGCAGGTTCCATTCCAGCTGGCGGCCCAAGGAAACCAGATTCGGATATCAGGCACGATCCCCGCGACCTTGGCTGATTTCAAGATTGACCCTCCATCGCTGTTAACGGTCGCCGTTAAGAACGAAATACCAATACGCGTGGATATGACTTGGCGCCCGCAGTGATTGCAGCGCGTTTCAGCAACACTTTGCGTCGTACTCGGCGGATTCTTTCATGAAGCTTCTTCTCTATAATCCGGACAATGGCATCACCGGCAATTTCATGCCACATCTGTGGATGTTCCTGCTTCAGGCGCGAACGCCCCCGCAACACGAAGTGGTATTGCTGGACGGCAACGCGAAGCCGATGAACGACGCGGAGCTGGTTCAATTCGTAAAGGGTCAGGCCATCGATCTTGTTGGAATCGGCGCCATGACCCGGATGATCGCGCGCGCGTACCGTGCTGCGGATGCTCTTCGTGCAGCCGGTGTACCGGTTGTGATGGGTGGACCGCACGTGACTGAACTTCCAGAAGAAGCGCTGGGAAGGAACGGCGGCATTCGCCATGCGGACGCCGTGGCACTCGGTGAGGCAGATGAGACATGGCCCAAAATTGTCGAGGACGCGGCAAACGGCTGTCTGAAGGACGTGTATGCGCCATTCGATGTATTCGGGCAAGAGCATAAGCCGGACCTCGGGGAATATCCGGCGATCCCGTGGGAGTCGCTCGACCTTGAGCAGTTCAATCAGATCCCCGGGTTCCTTCGCCCCGTCTTTAAACAGTTCGGGATAGAGTTTGAGGGATTCCACCTCATTCCCCTCGAGTCCGGACGAGGATGCCCTTACGGTTGCGAATTCTGCACGGTCACCGGTTTCTTTGGGGACTCCATCCGGTTTCGCACGAACGCGAGCATCGTGGATGAGATGCTGCGCCTGAAGGCGCGCGCGCGACGGCAGCGCGGCAAAGTAGCAGTCTTCTTCGTGGACGACAACTTTGCAATCAATGTTAAGCGCACCAAGTCGCTGCTGCGGGAAATCATCGCTGCTGGCGCTCAGCTTGCCTGGGTCGCTCAGATCAGCGCGAACCTGCTTCGGGATGAAGAGTTGATCGACCTGATCGCCGAGTCAGGGGGGAAGTGGATATTCATTGGCATGGAATCGCTGGATCCGGCGAATCTGAAGGATGTTAACAAAAGCTTCAACAAGCCGTCCGAATATTCAGCCGTGCTTGAGAGATTGGCTCGTCGCAACGTGTATGCGATTACGTCCTTCATTTTCGGCCTCGATAACGACTCGACGGGTGTCGCTTCCCGCACTCTTGCGGAGATTAGCAAGTGGCCTCCTGGATTGCCAGTCTTCGGTCAGATTACACCGTTTCCTTCCACTCCGCTTTACAAACGACTGGCGGCGGAGGGCCGGCTGATCCGACCCACGCATTGGCTTGACTTTGCACCCTTCAAGATGGCCCACACCCCGCTCAGGATGACTGTCGCCGATGTCCACAAAGAAGTGGACCAAGCGTGGACCGATTCCTATGATCGGGAGGCCACACGGATAGCGATGAGCAAAATCGCCGACGCCCCGGTTCCTTACAAAATCAGTCACCTGATCGCGCGATTGTGTTTTCGGGGCATATATTTCCCGCAAAAGGGTTCACTGGCCTGGCTTAGGGTGCTGATCGAAAACCGTAGGGTCATTCTTCGCATTATCATGGAATCTTTTACGAAATGGCGAGGTTCCGCGGAACCGGGGGTACATTTGGGCTTTGACACAGGCGCCAGGACCGTATCCGGCGAATCACCTGGCTCTCCATCATGCCACTGAGGCGGTTGTCCTGGAATGCATGTTCGGAGGCGCCAGGACGATCGGGTGGCCGAGAGTGTTTTGGACAATGGGTGGACTTGAAGGAATCAGTCCGATAGCTCGGGCCCGCGAGGAGTTGCGGGTAGGCAACCATGCCGCGGCCGAGAGCATTCTCACCGGCATGTTAGCCGGTCAAGGTGAGATTACGTCGCATGCTCTCTTCGATCTCACCGGCGCATTCGAAGACTTATGCAGCCCCAGCGGTCGTTACGAGGATTTAATCGGGTTTGTCAGCAGGTGCGCCGAGAAAGCCAATAGGCTTCCGGAAATTGATCAGCAGATTCACAACGCCAATTGCCTAATCGCCATCGCCGGTGCTGAGCGGGCCTTGGGAAGAAGGAAAGATGCCGAGCGTGACGCTCGGACCGCTGAACAGGTGCTCAGCCGCTTTCCGTCAGAGCATTTCGGCCCTAAGTCGCGTGAAAAACTAACCAGACTCCGGCTCAGATTAAGGACTTTGCGTAAAGCGCTCGCGGAAGATACTCGGCTGCCACAAAGCGGAAACGAAAGCCTTGAATCAACCGCCTCCAACCAAATTGTAGAGTGGCGTACCTTCGCTTCGAAGAAACAAGTCTCCCCCAAAGAGATCAGAGAGTATTTGGGCAAGATGCACGCCGCTTGCGGTCCAACGGCAAGTGCGACGACGATCTTGAATTGGGCGATGGATACGCCTCGTGCTGGCCGCATCGGCGCAACGCCGGAACTGCTTGTGGTTCTTGTCGAACACTTGGTGATTCTTACAACCGGGCATGCTCTTCCCTTCTATACGAGGAACAAGTTCCTCTGCCTGGTTCAAAGTTGGGAGAAAGAGCAGGGACAGTGGCTGCAGAGGCTTAGTCGTACGAAACCGAAATTGGGACTACTCGACAAGCTTCAAAGGCTTCGCAGGGGATTAGAGACACAATTTCAGAATGCAGTGGACTTGATCGAGAAGGAATTGGATAAACTTACAGCGCTGAATAGTGGTGAAATCCTTGACGGCGGCCAAGGTCACGAAGCGACCCTGCTGCGCTTAGACGCCAGTCTGACCGAACTGAACGAAGGCGTGCCTTCGCCATTCGTTCCTCGCCTGGGTACCCTTCGCGCAAGCCTCGACGCCATCGTGGCAAAAGTGGATCGAGAACTCCATCGGCGTAATGATGCATACGAAGAGCTATTGAAGGCAGTTGAGCAGGCGCCTGATCGATCTGTGATCACTCACCTGAGGCGTTCTGTCAAGCAGCAACTGCCCCTTGCGATGCAAACGCGGCCCGAGTTGGAGCAAGCGTTCCGTCAGACCGATGATCGGCTCTTGCTGGCCGAAGTCGAGGCCATAGAGAAGCAGGAGCGGGTGTCGCATCTCGCGAGGCTCGGTAGCGTCCACGGCATTAATCTGGCCAACCTCTTGTTCAAAGAGTATGGCATCGAGATAACCACCGCCAGGCAGATGGTGATCGATCACAACCGAGGCCTCATGGATCTGGACCGCCTACTTGATGCAGTCCTTCAGATCAAACGGACCAGTGCCGACCAAACAAGGCGTCGTATATGATCTTGCGTCCGTGTTCCCTGGTTTCGCCGAAAACCTTCAGCGCGGTGAGCTGGCGTACCGAGCTCGCGAAGACGGCACGAGCCGTTCACTTGGTTACAACGAGAACTGAAAACGAATCCGCCACCATCGGGCCTCGGACTGCAGCTTTTCCGGCGGCCGGCGGGGGAGCCGGATCATAATCTGCGCCGATCAGCAGGATGCGACTTGTTTTATCATCCCAGGCCATCTGTTTGGCGCTTTCCTTTGTCCGCACCGTCTGCTCCACTACAAAGCTGGTGGGGCTCTGTTCCTTGATGATGGTCAGTGTGCCATCGACCTGCGCACTGTAAGTTTCCATCGTACGGGGGTTGAAGATAGCGGAATCGACACCGGAGCCGATGGGCAGAGCATCCAGGATCTTTCCATCGACAGCACTGAGCATCACCATCGTTTGTGGTTCACGGCAGCCCGCAAATAGAATTTGGTTCTTGATGTCGATCGCCAGTCCGGAGCATCTGCCGCCTTTCCCTCCGAGACCGTATTGTGCAGACACCGTGAGCGTCTTCGCGTCTATAACCGCGACCTTGTCCGTGTCTCTGATATCGACATACACGTGGCCCTTGCCATCGGTGACGGCCTGCTCTGGCATCCCTCCGAGGTCGAGTGTGCCCACCACGGTGCCATCCACCGCATTGATCGCCGTCGCGTGCGGCGCGGTGTGGCTGAAAATGTACACTCGCTCGTTAAACGGGTCGAACAGAATAGCATCCGGTCCGCCCTGCACGTCAATGGTTTTGATGGTCTTCAGCGTCTTGGTGTCCCACATCACGACGGGCTTGCTGCTGGCGAAACCGTGCCCTGTTTTGGAGTCGACGACGGCTCCATTGGCGGCGGCATCAGCAATTTCCCCGACCGGCTCAAGCGAATCCAGATCGAAGACCATAATTCGGCTGGGATTCTTGCGGGGAATGTACAAGCGGCGTCCGACGGTGTCGGCAAGAACGGTATCAAAGGTGCCTGCGCCGCCAACTTTGACCGTCTTGGAAACCCTATAAGGCCCTTCGCCCGGTGCCGGCTGGGCTAATCCGACAAATACCAAAATCGCGATTCCGATTCCGCATACCAGACAAAATCGTCGCATCCATCACCTCCGACCAGAGTCTACTCGTAGTCGAGGGCAAAAGATAGCGTTAATCGGCATAGGGGTGGAACTCACGGAGAGCCGTCTAGTTCTCGGTTGGAAGCTTCTCTGCTCGATCGACGATCAAAACGTCAGTCGCCGCCTTGCGCAATTCCGCTTTCAACCCGAGTTGATCCTGCAGAATCTCCTGCACGCCGTTGATCATCGCCGATGGATCGGGCGTGGCGTTACCTTGCCTGTCTCCAACAACCGATTGTATGAAGCCGCTTCCATCAATGGTGAAGTTGTAGCGTCCGGTCAGCCCAGTCATATCGATGACTGGAGGAAGGTTCATTTTGATCGCGATCTGTGTTAAAAGATCCGCAACCTCACTCATCGAAGTGTCCTGCGCGGCCAGCCCGGTTCCCTTCGGTTGCAATACGCTCTTACCATCTGGGTTGCCAGAAGCAAGCTTCGGTCCATTCTTGGCAACCACCAGCACGTAAGTCGAGAGGTCTTTCTTCTCATGGTGCAAGACAAGTTTGAAGCGTTCCGCCAATAGGTTCTGGAGCATCGCGCGGAGTTGCTCCTCCCCTGCTGGGTCCGCCGCTTTTGCGGAAATGTCAAAGCGCTCGTCACCCAGCCACGCGGGGCCGAACACTTGATATTCCTTCATACGGTATGCCCACTGAAGCGCCGACTTCAGGCTCACGTTGTGCATGGTGAGGGTCCCAGGATTCGCGTTGGTGGTCTCGCGATTACGGCCTTCGCCAGACAGCCGGCTCGGTTTGATAGAAGCGATTTCGAATTGCGCTTGTGGGAAAGCGTAGGCCGCCGAAAGAAAGAAGCTGATTGCTACTGCTCGTGAAATCATGAAAGACATACCTCCTGCAACTGTTAGTTGACCCGAGTATCAATGTTTTGTGCCTCAAGAATTCTGAACTTGACACTTCTTGACCGTCTATCGCTCGGCCGGAAGTCTAGAATGGTTACGCAATGGACACGCTCCCTGCCGATCGTCTTCTGGTGATCGACGATGACATGGAGTTGTGCGCTCTGGTCAGCAGCTTTCTGGCCGACGAAAGCTTCAAAGTGGAGTGGGAGAGCGATCCTGCACGAGGCGTGGAACGTGCTCTTGTGGGTGGCCACTCATTGATTGTCCTGGACGTAATGCTGCCCGGTCGGAACGGCGTGGAGATGGATGGCTTCGAGGTCCTGCGCCGAATTCGAGCCCAGTCGCGCATTCCGGTGCTGATGCTTACGGCCAAGGGAGATACTCTCGACCGCGTACTCGGCCTTGACTTAGGCGCCGACGATTATCTAGCCAAGCCGTTCGAACCGACCGAACTGGCGGCGCGCATTCGTGCGATCTTACGGCGATCCATGCATTCTCTTGTTGCCGGACGAAGCGGGCGTTTGAGTATCTCGGATGTAGAAGTCGACTTTGGCGGACGGGCGGTCACCCGCAACGGTGTGGCGCTTGATCTTACCAGTGTAGAATTCGACCTCCTTGTGGCGCTCATGAGCGTCGCCGGCGGCATCGTCACCCGCGAGGATCTGACGCGCAAAGTGCTGGGCCGCGATCTCTCGCCGTTCGACCGCAGCATCGATACGCACATCTACAATTTGCGCAAGAAAATCGGCAACCTGCCGAATGGTACGGAGCGCATCAAGGCTGTTCGCGGCGCGGGCTATGTCTACGCGGCTCCTACGCCGCCTGAAGAACGTGCGCATGCGTAGCCTATTTCTCCGTATCTTCCTTTGGTTCTGGGTGACACTGGTGTTGGTCGGCGCCGCGCTTATTTTTTCGGTCCGATTTGGTTACACCGGTGGTCAACAACAACGCGTGGCCATCG